>JAAUXX010023943.1_pt1 | contig 11788 bp, 11 predicted proteins | sample 7278111 | NCBI WGS metagenome assembly JAAUXX01 (sample SAMN14350116, study PRJNA611818) | marine sediment metagenome | isolation source: surface marine sediment (1.8m) | place: French Polynesia: Moorea | collected 2018-08
CAATGTCATTAACTTAAGCTCGGCAAGACCGCAGAGAGAGGGCCGGGTAACGGCTTTTGCGTTCCATGGGCCATCCATGGCCCGGTCCCGCGCTCGTCCCTGGCGCTAGTCACGCCAAAGCCGTCACCCGGCCCTCTCTGTGCTCAGTGCCACACTGGAACTCATTCTTAAGTTAATGACATTGGCGGGCGGATACCGGCAGGATTTTTTGTCACAGGCTATAGGTATCCGTCCGCCAATATGTAAAACCGTGAAAAATTTCCCCTCTCGGCGAGAGCGCGAGTGTGTTCAAGCCTTTATGGATAGGCGTAGAATTGGTGGCGAAAAATGGAAGGGTGGATTGGACGTGAAAATTGCAGTGCTCGAAGATGACGATGCCCAGGCGGAACTATTGCTGCAGTGGCTTGAGGATGCGGGACACCAGGTAAAAAGGGCTTCAGAGTGCCGACAGTTTTTGCAAGACTTCAGCGCCTATCTGCCGGATTTGGCAGTGCTCGACTGGCAGTTGCCCGATGGTTCCGGGGTCGATGTGCTCACCCATCTGCGTGCCAAATTGGCCAGTAAGATTCCCGTGCTGTTTACGACTCAGCGCGGTGCCGAAGCGGATATTGTGGCCGCTCTGCAAGCGGGTGCCGATGATTACCTGGTCAAACCATTGCGCCACAGGGAATTTTCCGCCCGCCTGCATGCGCTTGGCCGGCGCGCCGGCATACAAGACCATGCGGAAATTATTATTGTTGGTCCCTTCACTATCGATCGCCGACGAGAAGTGATTTTGCTCGACGGTGAGCCGGTAAAACTGACGCAAAAAGATTACTCGGTGGCGCTGTGTTTGTTTCAAAATATGGGCAAGGCGCTGTCGCGTGAATATCTCTTGAAGACGGTTTGGGGGGTAGAGGCCGGCTTGGATACCCGCACTGTCGACGTGCATGTGAGCCGGGTGCGCTGGGCGCTCAAAATCGGGCCGGAAAACGGTTTCATCATTAAGACAATCTACCAACACGGGTATCGTTTGGAATGGCTCGCCGGTGGGGATGAAAGCCGACCCGATTCATCGCGGGACCTGCCCGCTGATTGACCTGCCCATGGATATCAGGGAGAAACACGCAGTGGTGAAAAAATCAGCGCCTATGCCGAATCCAATCTGAATTACTCGGAAAGCATTCTGCAGTTGAGCCGTGCCGAAGGACTCGACGGCGACAGTTTACGCCCGGTGGATATGCACGCGGTTATCGATGTCGCCTACAGCGCTGTTGCCGATTACGCCGAAGCGCGCAAAATACGTATCCGCATAGCGCGCGATGATAAAGGCATTTGGGTCAACGGCAATGTTGAGCTGCTCGAACGGGCGGTGCAAAATCTGCTTAGCAATGCCGTTAAGTACAGTCATGGGGAGTCTGAAGTTTTTGCTGGCCTTGAAAGCGGCTGGAAATTCAGTGTCGATCAGTGTGAAAGACCACGGTACTGGCATCGATAGGGCGGAAACTGATCTCATTTTTAACCGCTATAAACGTGGCAAGTCGCGTTACAGCACCAGTGGTGCCGGGATTGGCCTGTATTCTGTAAAAACCGTTGCGAACAAACACGCCGGTTCCATTGCGGTAGACAGTACGCTTGGAAAGGGAACGTGTTTCACGCTCTGCCTACCTGTTTTGGATGTGGAGCGCAACGACGCATGGGAGTGAAAGATCAATTTTGAGATAGGTTCTAATCACTCCGCTTTTCCCGTACGCGTTTGGCGCAATCTTCGATAGGCAATTTCACAGTGTTTTACAGCGGCAGGATTCCTTTTCCAATATACTGCGCTTGCGTGTTTCTGGATGGAAACTGTTAACCCGACATAAATGCATGCCGGGTTAATGGATAGAAAACCGCGTTGCCCACAGGGAAAAAGGAGAGTTGCATAATGAATATACTTAGTTTGACTATGATAAGTCTGGAATTGCGCAAGAAGTTTATCGATCACGGCGTCGAGACCTTAAGCGATCTGGCGAGGCTTCGCACCTCGCCGCGTAAATGCTTTGAACTGTCGCAGGGGGTGGGCATCCCTATTGCCAAAATTCACGAGATTGTCGCGGTGGCGCTTTTCAGTCAGATCCAGGGGATAGGTCTGCCGCACTCAGCGATGCTGGTGAAAGTCGGCATCGACACGGTAGAAAAATTGGCTTGCGCGCACGGCGAAGCGCTGTTGGTCGATATGAACCGGTACAATCGCTCGCAACCGGTGTTAAGGGTTCTGCCGAGTTTGCTGGTTGTGGAGCGCTGGATTCAGGAGGCAAGACAGGTGGTGAAAAGAGAGATCGAAGATAGCACCGCGTAAATCCGCGATGACAGGCGGTGGCGCTTGTTCTCCAGCGACCATAGTGCCGCCGGGATGGCGGTTTTGTTATCGGCAGGCCCTTCTCACAGACCCGTTATCGCAGGCCCTCCCCATAGGCCCTCCTCATAGGCTCTCCTCATAGACAATTGCAACAAACAGGCGAATTCGCCCATCGCAAGCGCCGCGCGCCAATCGAATCCTTTGTTTACCGCCGTTGGACGGGCGGCTATAATGCGCAGTTTTTCTTCCGCCCCCACCAGTTTCGGAGGTTTTGAGTCCATGTTACGAATTGCTGAGGAAGCGCTCACCTTTGATGACGTTCTTCTGCTGCCAGGTTATTCCGAAGTCACCGCCAAAGACGTGAGCTTGAAGACACAGTTAACGCAGGACATTGCGTTAAATATCCCCCTGCTGTCGGCGGCCATGGACACCGTAACCGAATCGCGGCTGGCGATATCCCTGGCGCAGGAAGGCGGCATCGGCATTATCCACAAAAGTATGTCCATCGAAGGTCAGGCGGAAGAAGTGCACATCGTCAAGAAGTTCGAAGCGGGTGTCGTCAAGGACCCTATTACCATCGATTCAAGCGCCACCATCAACGACTTGATTACTCTCACCCGCCGCCACCAGATCTCCGGCGTTCCGGTCATGCACGACGGTGATCTGGTGGGAATCGTCACCGGGCGCGATGTGCGCTTTGAGACGAATCTCAATGCCAGTGTCGCCAGCATCATGACGCCAAGGGCAAAACTGGTCACTGTTAAGGAAGGCGCCAGCCCCGATCAGGTGCGCTCTTTGCTGCACAAGCACCGCATCGAAAAAGTCTTGGTCGTCAACGACGAATTTGATCTGTGCGGCCTGATCACGGTGAAGGATATCAACAAGGCGGAAACTTACCCCAACGCCTGCAAAGACGAATATGGCCGTCTGCGCGTCGGCGCCTCCGTTGGCACCAGCCCGGAGACGGATGAGCGGGTCGCGGCATTGGTTGCCGCCGGTGTCGACGTATTGGTGGTGGATACCGCTCACGGCCATTCGCGCAACGTCATCGAGCGGGTGCGCGCGATCAAAAGCGCTCACCCGTCGATTCAGGTCATCGGCGGCAATATCGCCACCGGCGAGGCCGCCAAGGCCCTCGTCGAGGCGGGCGCCGATGCCGTCAAAGTCGGCATCGGTCCGGGCTCAATCTGTACGACGCGGGTGGTGACAGGCGTCGGTGTGCCGCAAATTTCGGCGATCTCCAATGTCGCCAAAGCGCTGCAGGGCAGCGGCATTCCGGTGATCGCCGACGGCGGTATCCGTTTTTCCGGCGACCTGGCAAAGGCGGTGGCGGCGGGGGCAAGCTCGGTGATGATGGGGTCGATGTTCGCCGGTACGGAGGAGGCGCCCGGCGAAGTTGAGCTGTACCAGGGGCGCACCTACAAGTCCTATCGCGGCATGGGATCGCTTGGCGCCATGTCGAAAACCCAGGGCTCCTCGGACCGCTACTTTCAGGATTCCAGCCAAGGTATGGAGAAACTGGTGCCGGAGGGGATCGAAGGCCGGGTTCCCTACAAGGGCCCGCTGCGCGTCGTCGTGCATCAGCTGATGGGCGGCCTGTGCGCGGCGATGGGCTATACCGGTTCGCGCACAATGGAGGCCATGCGCACCCGACCCAAGTTTGTGCGGGTGACCGCCGCCGGCGTCGGCGAAAGCCATGTGCACGATGTCAGCATTACCAAGGAAGCCCCCAATTATCCGGTATCGGGTGGTTGATGCGTTGGATCGCGATTTCGGCCCTCGGACCGCTTGATCACAAATCCCACCTGCGGGGCTACAATGAGCTCCACCAGTGTTAACGGACGCCTGAACTTATGACGCAAGATATTCACGCGCAGCGTATTTTAATCCTCGATTTTGGTTCGCAGTACACGCAACTGATTGCCCGTCGGGTGCGTGAGATTGGGGTGTATTGCGAAATTCGCGCATTTGATATGGCCGAACCGGAGATACGCGAGTTCAATCCCCGGGGCATTATCCTCGCCGGCAGCCCGGAGTCGACCACCGATGAGAACTCGCCGCGTGCTCCGCAGGTGGTGTTTGAACTGAATATTCCCGTACTTGGTATCTGTTATGGCATGCAGACCATGGCGGTGCAGTGCGGCGGTAAGGTGCAGGGTTCAAAAAAGCAGGAATTTGGTTACGCGCAGATCAAAGTCGTCGCCGAAAACCCCTTGTTTCACGACATCAAGGATCATGTGGATCACGACGGTGACGCCTTGCTGGATGTCTGGATGAGCCATGGCGACAAAGTGACCGTGCTGCCGCAGTACTTTCAGCGGATCGCAGCCACCGATTCCTGCCCCATTGCCGGTATGTACTGGCCGGAAAAGCAATTTTATGGGCTTCAGTTCCACCCAGAAGTTACCCATACTCTGCAAGGGCTGCGCATATTCGAACATTTTGTGCGCCAGCTTTGTGCTTGTGACGCCTTGTGGACACCGGCGAATATTGTCGATGACGCCATTGCCCGCGTGCGTCGGCAGGTGGGTGATGATAAGGTATTGCTCGGTTTGTCGGGTGGCGTCGATTCTTCGGTGGTGGCAGCGCTACTGCACAAAGCCATTGGCGATAAACTGACCTGTGTGTTCGTCGATAACGGCCTGCTGCGAAAAAACGAAGGCGATCAGGTGATGGATATGTTTGCCAAAAACATGGGCGTTGCGGTGGTGCGGGCCGATGCTGAAAACTTATTCCTGGAAAGGCTGCGAGGCGCGTTTGAGCCCGAGCAAAAACGCAAGCTGATCGGCAATACCTTTATTGATGTTTTTGCCGCGCAAGCGGCCAAGTTGGAAGAGGTTCGTTGGCTGGCTCAGGGCACGATTTATCCAGATGTGATTGAATCGGCGGCGGCCAAGACCGGCAAGGCCCATGTGATCAAGTCACATCACAATGTCGGCGGTTTGCCGCAGGATATGGCCTTCGAACTGGTCGAGCCCCTGCGCGAGCTGTTTAAAGACGAAGTGCGTAAAATCGGTCTCGAATTGGGCCTTCCCTATGACATGGTCTATCGCCATCCCTTTCCCGGTCCGGGGCTTGGGGTGCGCATCCTGGGGGAAGTGAAGAAGGCATATGCCGATGTGTTGCGCGAGGCGGACGCCATCTTTATCGAGGAGCTGCACAAAGAGGGCTGGTACCACCGTACCAGCCAGGCTTTCGCGGTATTCTTGCCGGTCAAATCGGTGGGCGTAGTGGGAGACGCGCGTCGCTATGAGTGGGTTATCGCGCTACGGGCGGTGGAAACCGTTGATTTTATGACCGCCCGCTGGGCGCACTTACCCTACGAATTACTGGGCCGGGTATCGAATCGCATCATCAATGAGATAGCGGGCGTTTCGCGCGTGACTTACGATATCTCGGGCAAACCGCCGGCCACCATTGAATGGGAATAACCACTTCTGGGGGCGCAAAGCCGTATCGCTGGGTTGACGGTGACGCAGGCGCTATTTATTCCCAAGGCCAAAAAACATAATGAGAACAGAGTATGACCCTGGCATTACAAATCCAAGGGCTGCGCAAGGTCTATGGCAATGACTTTGAAGCCCTGAAAGGCATCGATCTAAAAGTGGAGCAGGGCGATTTTTTTGCCCTGTTGGGGCCCAATGGCGCGGGCAAATCCACCACCATTGGCATTATCAGTTCCCTGGTGAAGAAAACTTCCGGCAAGATTCATATCTTCGATTACGATATCGACAAGCGCTTTTCCCAGGCCAAGCAGCACCTGGGGGTGGTGCCGCAGGAGTTCAACTTCAGCATTTTTGAGAAGGTGCGGGATATTGTTTTAAACCAGGCGGGGTATTTTGGGTTGCCACGCAGCCTGGCGAATAAACGTGCGGAAAAATACTTGAATTTACTGGGTTTGTGGGGCAAGCGTAACGACCAGGCGCGCAGTCTGTCGGGCGGAATGAAGCGCAGATTGATGATCGCTCGCGCGCTGGTGCATGAACCGAAGCTGCTGATTCTGGACGAGCCCACGGCCGGCGTTGATATTGAACTGCGGCGTTCCATGTGGGAATTCCTGGAGGAGATTAATGCTGCCGGAACCACTATCATCCTCACCACGCACTATCTCGAGGAAGCGGAAAGTCTGTGCCGCAACATCGCCATCATCGACCACGGGGTGATCGTGAAAAACACCAGCGTCAAAGATTTATTAAAGCAACTCAACAAGGAGGTGTTCATCCTCGATACTCAGTCGGCGATTCCCTGCTGTCCGCGGGTCGACGGCTATGAAATGACCAAAGTGGATGAGATGACGCTGGAAGTCGAGGTTGAAAAAGGTCAGTCGCTCAACGCCCTGTTTGACGGTTTGTCGCGTTCTTCCATCCACGTGCTCAGCATGCGTAATAAAGTCAATCGTCTGGAGGAATTATTTGTTTCCCTGGTCAACAAGAACAATGGCGGAGGGGTGGAGAATGCAGGCTAGTGCCCAGTTCGTCGCGTTTATGACGATTTTTCGGCGTGAGATCCGGCGCTTTATGCGCATTTGGGTGCAGACTCTGATCCCCCCTATCATCACCATGGTGCTATATTTTTTAATCTTCGGCAGTCTCATCGGCTCGCGCATCGGCCAAATGGGCGGTTTTGATTACATGTCTTTTGTGGTGCCCGGGTTGATTATGATGTCGGTGATCAATAATTCCTATTCCAACGTGGTATCGTCATTTTACAGCGCAAAATTCACCAAGAGTGTCGAAGAGCTGTTGGTGAGCCCGACTCCGAACTATGTGATTCTTTTCGGGTTTGTACTCGGTGGATCGTTGCGCGGATTGCTGGTAGGGGTGATCGTTACCGGTCTGTCATTATTCTTTGTCGAGCTTCACATCCACAGTATCGCGGTGACCATCACGGTAGTCTTTTTCACGTCCCTGCTGTTTTCCATGGCCGGTATGATCAATGCCATTTATGCCAATTCCTTTGATGATATTTCCATCATCCCCACCTTCGTACTCACTCCCTTAACCTATCTTGGCGGCGTCTTTTATTCCATTGACTTGCTGCCCGACTTCTGGCGCGGCATATCGCAGTTAAATCCGGTATTGTACATGGTCAACGCCTTTCGCTACGGCTTCCTGGGTGCTTCGGACGTTAGTGTTGCGGTGTCATTTATCGGTATTTTTATTTTTATTGCCGTTTTGTTTTCTTATTGCCTGTATTTACTTGAGAAGGGCAAGAAGTTGCGCACTTAGGTATGTCTGAAAAAATCCAACTGGGCAAAGAAGCGCTCTATCCGCAGGTCTACGACCCGAACCTGTTGGTGCCGATTCCGCGTGCGCAGGCGAGATCCAGTGTTATGGGGGACAAACAACCGCCATTCAGCGGGGTGGATATCTGGACGGCTTACGAGCTTTCCTGGTTGCAATTAGGCGGCAAACCGGAGGTGGCCATCGCGGAGTTTGAGATTTCAGCGGCGAGCGCGTGCCTCATCGAATCCAAATCGCTCAAGTACTATTTAAATTCCTTGAACGACCGTAAATTTGCTGGCCGCGAGCAGGTGGAAGAGGCACTGACACGGGACCTCCAGGCGGCTTGCGGCGGGGCCGTTAGGGTGTCTTTATTCGCGTTGGAGGGCGCCCGGCAGCTTCATGGCCTGCCGGGCGTGTGCGTGGATAGTTTGGACATCGCCATTGATCAGTACACGCCGAGCCCCGCGATCCTGTCGACTTTGAGTACGCGGGTGGAAAGAGAGCAGCTCTACAGTCATTTGCTCAAGAGCAATTGCCCGGTCACTGGGCAACCCGACTGGGCCAGCGTTTGGATCGAATATAGCGGGCGTAAAATCCGGCCGGAGGCCTTTTTGCGCTACGTGGTGTCCTATCGCCACCATCAGGATTTTCACGAAAGCTGTGTCGAAAAGATCTTTATGGATATTTCCACTCAGTGCCAAACCGAAGCGCTTAGCGTGTACGCGCGCTACACTCGCCGGGGCGGGCTGGATATCAACCCATTTAGAACCGACTGTGATCGCCCAATTCCCTCTGTCCGTTTGGCCAGGCAATAGGGCTCATAGGATAATGATAGGTACTTAAGCGGGATGGGGGATTTCTTTGTAGGAGGATCGCGGCTGGGTAGGGTTTTCTGAGACCGTCTGCAGCATGGATGCTGCAGCCGAGCCCCCAGCGAGGGGTTGACGGCGTGTCTCGGAAAACCCTACCCAGGCGCGATCCGGGTAAAAAAACGGGAATCCGCCTCAGGTAAGTGCTATCCGACTCACATGATTTTATCGCGCACGCGCTCGGTGACGTGCTCGAGCGATTCTATAATGCGCGCTTTGTCGTAATTGCGAATTTTGTCGATGTCGAGGTGCATGGAGAAACCCTCGGTATTTTCCTCGAAATAGCTCTGGTTTTTACCCAGGTTCTTGCGAAAATCGACGACCTGGTAAACTTTAATGGGATGGGTAAAGCCCTTGACATTAATCTCACCCTTGTCGCGGCACATCACCACATCTTTCACCAGCGACCAGGTTTCGTGAGACACGAGTATTTCTCCGGCTGCGGCGGCGGACTCCAGGCGGCTGGCCAGGTTGACGTGGGTGCCCAGTACCGTGTAATCCATATAGTGGCTGGTGCCGAAAGTGCCGACCGTGCAGTAGCCGGTATTGATCCCCATGCGAATTCGCAGCGGCTTTTTAATGCCTTGGTTGTACCATTTGGTCTGCAGTTCTTTCATTTTTTTACGCATTTGAATCGCCATCGATACGCAGCGCACACAGTCCGCTTTCAGGCCCTCGCTTTTCGAATCGCCGAACAACACCATCAGACCGTCACCCATAATCTTATCGATATTGCCCTTGTAATGAGCCACGATTTTCGTCATTTCGGTGAGGTAATGATTGAGCAGGCCGGTGATGGTTTCCGATTCCAGCTCCTCCGACAGCGAGCTGAAGCCCTGGATATCCGAAAAGAACACCGTCACGCGCTTGCGTTCGGTCTTGAGTGAATGTTCGCGTCCCTCGTTGACCGCCTTCCATACCGTAGGCGTCAGGTAGCGCGAAAGTTTATAGGTGCGCAACTTGTGAAGGGTTTGTTCGTTGGCTAATTTCTGTGTGGTCAGCTCAAGCCGTCGGATACGGGCGTGGAGATACATCGCATAGGCGCAGAAATACGTGAAAATGCCGATGATACTGGCGATGCCGATGGTGAGGTTGGTGGCAAAGGTCCACTGCGGTTGCCAAAATAAAAACGTCAGTGCGACGCCGCAAACAAAGGCAATATTGTCGGTGACCCATTTTCTGACGCCGCCGTTGATCAGACTATTGAATTGGATCATGAGAATGAACAGGAAGGTGGGTAATACCGTAAACTGGACAAAACTTAGAATAAAGCCGATAACGGCGGCATCGGCAGTGGTGATCTGTTGAAACACCTGATCGTATTTTTCCTGCTTGACTTTTTTTAGGTAAAAGTAGCTGCCTAGGGTGTAGAAAAAGGCGATGACCATGAGCAGGACTTCAATCGGCATGCGGTCCGACCACGAACCGTTCGCCACCATCGTCGCCGCCGCTGCGAAGCAGATAATCGTGCGGATATCATTCTGCCGCAACGGCGTGAGGGGCGTGCCGCTTGTTATCGTTGTGGCTGGCGTATTGGCTTGGCTCATAAGGTGTTGGGGCGGTAAATCTTGTGGCTCAATCTCACTTTACTTTAGCCTGGAAAGGCAAGTTTTTCGATATTTTTCCCAGGTCCGGCATAAAATTGGCTATTCTTTGATCTTCAAATCAAGATATTTCTCTTCCAGATTTGCATAGCGCGTTTCCAGTTCGGCCAGGTCCTCTTTCAGTCTCGCCGCTTCGCCCTTGTCTTCGAATGGAAAAGCATTCCCGTCGTCAAGCTTTTGCTTCAGCCTGTGATTCTCGGCAGTAAGCGCAGACACTTTGGCTGCGTATTCATCTTTTTGTTTGCGCAATTGCTGTACCTGCCTTTTTATCCCGGGCAAGGCTTTCAGCTTGCCCCTGAGCTGCCCCAAAGCGGTATGGGCGTTATTGAGTTCATCCTCCATGAGTTGGATGCAGGTTTCCGACTCTTGCACAAAGCGTTGGTGTCGTTCCAGTTCGTTTTCCAGGCTTGCGATGATTTGCTCACGCTCGTCATCTGAGCGCGCGTTTTTGAGGCTGGTCTGCAGTTCGGCAATTAATTGGTGTTGATCGGCGGCCACCATGCGCAACTGCTCTAATTCCGCGGCGGTTTCTTCATTGATAATTCTAACCTCGTCCGTGACGGCCGCGTGCTCGCCAATGCCCAGCCGGATGATGTTGTCGATTTCATGGTAGATGGCTTGGTAACGATCCAGGGCTTGCGTGAACTTATCGCCATTTTCAAGTTCTGCGGCCAGGGTACTCAGATCCTCATAGTGGTTTTTTGCGATCTCTTTACTTTCTTGCCATTGATCTTTCAGCTCGACGTAAAGCGCCTTAAACTTTTCGAGGGCGTCGATGCGCTTCTTGGCAGCTAGCAATTGCTGATGTAGCGATGCTTGCGCTTCTTCGTTGCCGCTGGTTTCTGGCTCAGCCGGGTAATCCGCATAAAACTCGAAAATCTGCTGGTATTTGGCCTGCAACGCCGACCAGTTTGTCCTTTCTTCAGCACCGCTGACGAAAGCTTTGGCCTCTTTTTCGGCCACTAGCATCGCATAGCGAAGTGCGGCGGTGCGTCGCGGAAGCGCTGTATCCGGTGCTAGATCGAGGACAATATCCCGCCCCGGGTCGAGACTGGCATGGTGTTGCCGGGTGAACTCGAGTTCCTCGTTGATATGATCGATGACAGAACTTTCCTCTACCACGTTATCCGCTGGCGGCGTCGTTTTAGTGGCCCGGGCTTTTTTCAGGTCCTGGACGAGCTGGCCCATGCGGTGCTGCAGTTTGTTGACCACGGAGCGCAAAGACCGGTTTCGCACGAATAGGATAAAGCAAAGAATCAGCGACACCGCCGCCACTTCAAGCGCGACGATCAAGGCCATACTGTCGTATTGCATAGTTTCTTGGAATCTTATTGCGAATGCTTATAAATCTCAGGGCGGTCTCTTACTCAAGTATCTAAGCAGTATGGCCTAGAATTCGCCTGTTAGCGAATAGCGGGCAGTGATGGGAATCAGGCCACGTTTGTCTGAGTTGCTGCTCGGCCACTGCAGCGCCTAGCAGGTTCCGCCGTGCTTTATCTCATCTAGTGTGCTGTCCCTCAAATAACGTTACCCAATTGCGGGTCTTTTGCGTTCCTGGCGTCGTTGCTCGTCCTTGTGTGGGGCCTGCCACACGGCGTCCTCGCGCCTCGCCAGGAACGAAAAATCTCGTGCACTTGTGCAACGTTATTTGAGGGACACCACACTAGTACTCCTTCAACATAATATTGACGGGTTCAGCGCTTGCCTGGTGCTTCTCAGCAAGGCGCAGTGCGAAGGGAAGGGTGGTTCCCTTTGCAAGCGCTGCAACGC
>JAAUXX010011174.1_pt1 | contig 11765 bp, 8 predicted proteins | sample 7278111 | NCBI WGS metagenome assembly JAAUXX01 (sample SAMN14350116, study PRJNA611818) | marine sediment metagenome | isolation source: surface marine sediment (1.8m) | place: French Polynesia: Moorea | collected 2018-08
CCTGGTTTGTTTTTTAGCAATTTTTTCTATTATTTTTCGGGATTCTGGGTCAATCATTGATATAAAACCAGATGAAGTTTTACTATCTACCCAAGTAGAGTAGCATCAATAATTAACATCAATTCGTAGTTAATTAATTCCTTTATCGAAAATTGACTTTTACAATTTTTAACCTGACTTAATTGTTTGAAAAATGCAATAAACCTATTAAAGTACGGCTATTATAAATTAGCCTACTTCCCTACACCTAAGGTGGGTTTCAGGAGACTGACAGTTTCAGTCGATTGTCTGAGTCCGCTATTAAATCATTCCATGGTCGATTAGACGAGTGAGAATAAATTCCACCTCGTCCCCAGGTCTGAGAAATTTGATAGCCCCAATAGCTTTATATGAGCGTTAAAGGCGAGCTTCTAAGATTAGATTAAACGGAGTCTCATTGGCGCGACGAAAACGACTAAAGCCACCCGATGTAACTACCTCTCGTAAGCGTTTTTCTCCAGCTTGGGCACCAAGAGCTAATCCGACTTCTTGATTCAAAGATGATGGAGTACAAACTGTGGTAGAGAAACCATACATCACCCTTCCAATTGCATTGAGATTATCTTCGAGATGCTCGCAAGCAAAGGGTTCAACTATTAGCAATGTCCCATCCGAATTGAGTGTTTCTTTCACGTGAGCAACAGCCCCAACCGGATCTCCCATATCGTGGAGACAATCGAAAAATGCAACTAAATCGTAATTATCACCTGGATAACTTTTGGCTGTCGCGACTTCAAATTTTAAATTATTGAGTCCTTTTTCTTTGGCTTGCTGTTGGGCTGCAGCGATCGATGGTTCGTGGAAATCAAACCCAAAAAACTGAGAGTTGGGAAACGCCTCTGCCATAATTGCAGTAGAGCATCCGTGTCCGCAACCCACATCAGCGACTTTGGCTCCTTTTTCTAATTTTTCGATCGTGCCTTCTAGAGATGGCAACCATTGGGAAGTGAGGTAAGTTTTATAGGTAGGGCGGAAAAATTTAGCAGTGCCGCAAAATAGACATTCACTGTGTTCTCCCCAACCGATCCCTTCTCCCGTGCGAAAAACTTCAGTCAGTTTTGCTTCGCTATTAAAGACAGAAGAAATAGAATAGAAAGCACCCATCATATAATTAGGACTGTCTTCATCAACAAAAATGGCCATTTGCTCTGGAGTCATGCGAAATTTTCTACTTTCAGCATCATATTCGACGTAACCAGATGCAGCTTGAGCAGCTAACCATTCTCTGACGTATCTTTCGTTAGTATTAGTTAATCGGGCAAGTTCGATCGAGTTAACGCCTCCATTAGTAGCGATCGCTTTGTAAAGACCCAATTTATCCCCAATTAACACTAAAGGACTATTTACCGCTGCTCCCACATCGTGGAGCATTTGGTCGACTAATTGTTGAAGTTTTGTTTCGTTAATTGCGTTCATTACTCTAACTTTGAGTTTTTCATGAAAGCTAAATTTACTTGCATTTAGCTCTTTATACTTTTAACGAAACAACGAGCAAAAATATTCCCAAATCGAGGGAAAACTTTCACAAAAATTATTCATAATTTGTAGAATTTACATCGAAATTAGCTGGCTTATTGCTTAAATCAGTTATCAGTTATCAGTTATCAGTTATCAGGTCTCCCTGGTGGATTTAAACCACCAGTGAGACATTCTACTTATAGAGGTAGGGGACTTTAGATCCCAGGGATAACATATAACTGATAACTGATAACTGTTCACTGATAACTGTTAAGCTTCGCTCGGTTGACATTTCTTAACTCGATCGGGATAGATACGTTTTAATGAATTGAATCTATTTAACTCCTCAAGTAGCCAAGCTTCAAATAGTTCGTCAAGGAGTAACTGAGATGTAGATTCATCCAATCTTGCTGGGATAAACTGTTCCAATCGCACGATTATTGTCCATTCTCCCCAAAAAATAAGAGGACAAAGTTCGCCTGGTTCAATTATAGATAGAGTTTCTGCAACTTTTGGAGGTACGGTGCTAAGTTCTACTGGACCAATTAAGCCCCCAGTTTCAGCTTCTGGACCCTGGGAATATTTTCTCGCTAATTCCTCAAAGGTTTGCTCTCCTTCTTGCAAGCGAAAATACAATTCTTGTCCTAGGTTTTCATCATTAGTTCGGAGCATCGAATAAACGACTCGATCGAGTTTTTCTTTGCATTCTAGAAAATATGAATTTATTTTTCTACCGAATTCTTGATGTTTGAATTTTTCAATCTTCAATTGTCGCTCTACTAAATTTTTTAACTCTTTATGAGTCATGTCGTAGCGATTCAACCAAACTTCTATTTGAATTTCTGATTTAAGTTTGTTCTGTTCGTAAAACTGTTGGCAAGCCAGCTCTATTTCTTGAGGATTACAGGAACAATTAATAATAGCTCTATCTATAACAATCTCCCTTAATAATTGAGGAAACATTTGATAATTTATTAGAAGACTAATAATTTTATCAGCATCAATTACTTGTTTGCCTACTTGTAAAATTGGAATCATCTCAATAGAGTTGTATTTTTTTTAACAATGAGTTGATTTTTAATAAGGAAAGCTGAAATATGGCATTTTATTGGCGATTCCTTATTAAAAATCAATACATCTATCGGGTGAAACTATTACCCGAAATTAGATAGTAAATGAGCTACAATCAGAATGACTTTTTTCTTTGCTCGATTACCTTTATAGGGGAGAGCTAATCTGAAATCCTTGGAAATATGCTCTGTATTGAGAATCTGAGCCAGTAAAATCTACTACGTGAAAACCAGCACTATTCCTTCCCAAATAACTTGTAGCATAATTTTCTCGAAAGACAAGCCTATTGTTTTCTATTCCAATGCGAATAGTACCGAGATTGTCGTGAGTCCACCTCAGTCCACCGTCTTGTTCCATTAGGTTTATAGATACGTAGCTTCCATTATTTCCTTCTAAAACAGTTTTCTGTATTGACTTTTCTCCTCTTCTATCAAATCGCCAATAGTCAGGAGACCCTGAAGGACGAACATCTCGACCGTTTTGACGAAAATACATTTCATCGCCACCTTCATTCAACCTAATAGCTTGTAGTCTAGCGAATCTCACTTGGATAGTCATTTGCTATTTTTCTCCTTGACTTTAATATTTAACTCTCCATACCTTTAACGGGGTACAGAGAAAAAATATTCCTCGATCGGCTAAAAAAACTGTTAAGAATGTTTGAGGTATTTTTAGGTATTCTGCGCGGGCTTTTTCTTACCCAAAAAAGGAACGAACATGGGAACTTTTCGGCGGTATTCGGCATATAATTCGCCATAAACTTTTACTAAATCCCTTTCCTCGAACTGAACCGCGACCAAAATGTAAAGAGTTGTTACCACGGCAAATAATAAATGAGTTACTGTCATTTTCGGTGTTGACCAGAAGGCAAAAAACCAGCCTACATAGAGGGGATGACGAATATATTTGTAGAGTCCAGGAGTGATAAAAGGTAGATGGGAGTACTCTCGATCGCGCCAATAGAGATAAACTTGTCGCAGTCCGAATAAATCGAAATGATTAATTAAAAAGCTAGATACCAACACTAACAGCCATCCAAAGCCAAACAGAGACAGGAGAATAATTCGTCCGGTTAGGTTGTGCAATTCCCAAATGACTCCCCCTATAGGTTGCCACTGCCAAAACAGTAGGATTAGACATAAACTTGTAAGTAGGACATAAGTGCTGCGCTCGATCGCTTTGGGTATGATTTTCGTCCACCAATTTTTAAATCCCTGACGTGCCATAACGCTATGTTGGATAGCGAAAATACCTAGTAGGGAAACATCAATAAGTATTGCTCGACCTAAAGAGACTTGAGGAATGCCATCAATGGTTTTGGGAACCGCAAAGTTACCCACGAATCCCACAGCGTATAAAAACGTCAGGAAAAAAATTATATAAACTACAACGCCATAAACAAAGACAGCGATTCTGTCCAACCCAATTTTGTCGGTATTTTGCGGTTGTGAGGTGCTCATAATATTACTCCGAGTCTATATTTATCTGTTTATATTTTTAACGGAATGGGGATAAAAATTATTCCAAAATTAACTAAAAAATTTGTCAAGAATTACTCAGGTGTTATTAGCATTAGCTTTCAAACTAGGTATTCCTACTGTTTAGATACTTGTATATATTGTTTTTTTGTTCTTTATATAAAGTTGCAATTGCTTCTTGAATTCTCATTAATTCAAGGTAGCAAAAAGCTCGAATAGAGCAAAATATATGAGTACAAATAGCTTCCGTTTCGATCGCAAAAAATTTACTGATATTACATAAATACTTCAGAGGGCGACGATCGAAACTAATACTACTTCTAATAAAATCGTCACAAAAAACAAAGATCTATTAAACGGCCCCAAATTTTACGAAATTTTCCTATAAGCTGTAAATTATACTCGTTCCTAAGGGGTAAGACTCGGCGTTCCTGAATAATTCTTGAACTAAGCCAATTAGAGACAAATTTATGGAAGTATTTAAATATATCCAAGAAATGGGTCACGAACAGGTAATCTTTTGCCACGACCCAGAAGCAGGTCTTAAAGCGATTATCGCCATACATAATACAAACCTAGGACCTGCAATGGGGGGAACGCGTCTATTGCCTTATGCAACTGAAGAGGATGCTTTAAAAGACGTTCTCCTTCTCAGTCGCGCTATGACCTACAAGGCAGCTTGCGCCAATATCTCTGCTGGTGGAGGTAAAGGTGTAATTATTACCCATCCTGAAAATAAAACGGACGCAATATTTCAAGCCTACGGACATTTTGTTGAAACTCTTAAGGGAGGTTTTATCACAGGTGAGGATGTAAATATTTCTGTTGAAGATGTTCGTCAAATGTCTCGCGCAACTCGTCATGTCGTAGGTTTGCAACAAAGATATGGAGGATTAGCTCCTGCCACAGCTATTGGGATTGCCTGTGGAATCAAAGCAGCAGTAGAGTTTGATTTAGGCAAAGAAGATTTGAAAGGTCTTAAAGTTGCAGTTCAAGGAATTGGAAATGTAGGCAAGAATCTCTGTCAAGTTTTACACGAGCAGGGAGTAGAGCTTTTCGTCAGCGATTTGAGGAAAGAAAAATTAGAGGAGGTAAATCGCCTTTATAAGGCAACTGTTGTAGATGTAGATGAAATTTATTCTCTCGATGTTGATGTCTTCTCTCCTTGTGCTTTAGGCGGAATCCTAAATAGTTCAACAATTCCCCTGCTCAAAGCTTCAATTGTCGCTGGTGGGGCGAATAATCAGCTTGAAAATGAGGAAATACACAGCAGGTTGCTTGCTGAGCGAAAAATTCTCTACTGTCCGGATTATGTAATTAATGCTGGCGGATTAATCAATGTTTACGATGAAATGATGGGAGTTGACGAAAATATCTCGCTGGCAAGAGTTAGAAAAATTGCTGATACTCTTATGGAATTGTTTCAAATGGCTCAGGAGTGCGGTCTAACTACATTAGAAGCATCAAAACGTTTAGCAGAAAAACGCATTCTCAAATCCAAAAAGCAGCGATCGGCATCCTGATATTTTTCACCGAGCTTGCTATAAGGCACAAGATATTAGATGTCGATAACTCATAGCAGTTCTTATCCGCTCTTCTGCAAGTTCGACTGCAACTTGCCGTGGCAATTTTCCCGTCCTTGCAGCTTTTTCCAAAACTAGGGTAGTATTGTGGCTAATCTTCTCTTCAATGGTCTGAAAGGCAATGACCTGAGTGCCCCCTCGATATTCAACTGCACCGCAAATGACACCGCCTGCATTAGCGATAAAATCAGGCACTACCAGAATATTACGATCGTGACAAATTTGCTCGGCTTCCATCGTGAAGGGAATATTAGCCCCTTGGACAACTAGCTTAGTTTGCAAGCGAGCAATATTATCGGCACGGACTACATCAGGTCTTGCTGCTGGAATCCAGATATCGCATTCGATGTCGATCGCCTCCGATCGCTTTAGTTTGTTTCCTTCTGAATAGTCGATAACGCTTTTGCCAGTGCTTTTTAGTTCGATCAGTTTAACAACGTCAATTCCCTTGGGATTGAATAGGGTTCCTTTGGAATCCGCTGCTCCCACGAGGACTGCTCCTTTAGCAGCTAAAAAACGAGCTGCGTGTTTGCCCACAGAACCAAATCCTTGAATAACAAATCGAGCCCCTTCTAGATCGAGATCGCAAAACTGGCTGGCGACTTCTGTAGCAATGCTGAGACCAAACCCAGTGGCTCCAATCCGATCGAGGGGAATGCCACCTATTTCTGGCGGCAGTCCTACAGCGCGGCCAATTTCGTCCTGGATCCACGCCATGCATCGTTCGTCAGTGCCCATGTTGGGGCCAGGAATATACTCGGTAATGCCCTTAATTGCGCGTGCAAAGGTACGAATCAACCGTTCTTTATCTGATAAAGGCAGTTTCGGGTCAGCTAAGATTGCTGATTTAGCACCACCGTGAGGTAATCCAGCAGCAGCGTTCTTTAAGGTCATGGCTCGCGCCAGCCGAAATACTTCCTCAGTACTAACATCTGGTGCCATGCGGATGCCACCAATGGCTGGTCCACAAGCAACATTATCCACGACAACAATGGCTTTTAAACCTGGTAAGGGCTCGTAGATATGGGTAATTTTGGCTGGTCCCAGTTCGTCAGCAAACTGAAAAACGCTTTTGGTAAGCAGCAGTTGTTTCTCTTTTTGCTCTTTAGTCAGTGGAGAGGAAAAATGATTAGATCTTTGTTGGCACGATCGGTTTGCACTGGTCAAAATATTCGTGTTGTTATCTTCTGATTGTTCGGCAATCATTTGCCTTTTGGATTGATTGTGCTTAAAGGTTTTTTTGCTCATTTGTAATTTTTCCTTAATGATTTGCTGCTTATATATTTCAGGCAACGCCGAGACATTGAAGCTTTAATCTTCTGAAATTTCCACTATCAATAAAGCAGTAGCTTTATCCCTTCAGCATCTTCGCGAACAAAACACTCAGCCGTTGCAAAGCAGGTGACATATCCTCAGGGTCAATACGAACGTCGAGGATACTGAAAGTTTTACTTTCCTTTGCCCTGTGAAACGCTTCATGAAGTTGTTGGCTAGTTTCAACTACAAAGCCATTTCCCCCTAAGACAGTTGCCAACTTTCCGTAGTCGATGGTGGGAATATTAACAAAGTCAGCTTCTTGATGATTCATTGCCCGCAGAGAGGTAAATGAGCCGTTGTTAACGACGATCGCGATCGGGTTAAGTCCCAATCGTTTGGCTGTGAGCAACTCCATACCTGTCATCTGAAACGCCCCATCTCCTACCAATGCGATCGCCCGACGGAATGGATCTGCTAATTGTGCGCCAATTACACCTGGTATGCCAAACCCCATACTGGCGTAGAAAGCAGGACATAAAAATGAAGTGCCTTCTCGGGTATGAATGTCATCAGCAGCAAATAGAACGTCCCCGACATCTGTCACCAACAGCGTATTACTGTCAATAAAGTTATTGAGTTCGTAAAGGAGTCCGCTCATAGAAATTTTGCCATGAGACGGAGTAACTCGTGGCTTCATGGGCATAATTGCAGAAGGGTCGTGATGGGGCAAATTCCTGCTCGCACACAAAGCATCGATAAAATCCTTAAATACTACATTGTAGTATTCGTGATGTTTAATAGCAATGCGTTCGGAAGTGGCGTAAACCGTGCAAATAGGATTGAGGTGGGCTGTAAACATACCTAAGTTAATATCGGTCATGAACGCGCCCAGCATTAGCAAACAATCAGATTCTTCAACTACATTACGCACGTATGGGTCTCCTGCTTCGCCGTTGTAGATACCGATATACTGCGGATGTCCTTCAGGGAAAACAGATTTACCTAACATAGTAGAACAGACAGGCACGCCTAATTTCTCAGCCAGCGCCACGATTTTCTGCTGTAATCCAAAGCGATGAACTTCAACGCAGGCAAGAATAACAGGCGACTTAGCTTTGTTAAGCATTTCTAGAGTTTCAGCGAGGGCTTCTGCTAATGTTTCCGGATCTGTACTCTTTACGGACGGAGGACGGTGTTCGGCTTCCTCGATTTTCGCGTAAACCATATCGCGAGGGATTTCTAGATAAACAGGACGTTTAAATGTCATGGCGTAGTCGAGGGCACTATGAATTTGAGCATCAGCAGTTGCTGGCTCGTCCAGCGTGGCTGCATAAATAGTTACTTCTTCGTAAACCCGTCGCTGCGTATCAAAGGTTTTTACCTTATGGTGTAGTAAATCTCGCTCTTGTTTTTCTCGCACGCCTGGTCCACCACTCAAGATGACTAGTGGCGACTTCTCAGCATAAGCACCTGCTACACTGTTAATCATATTTAAACCACCTACACCGTAAGTGATAACCGCTAAACCCAGACCTCGAATGCGGGAGTAAGCATCTGCGGCAAAACCTGCGCAGGGTTCGTGGGTCATGACGATCGGTTCAATTTTGCTCTCTGCCAGGGCATCGTATAGGGTTAAAGCAAAGTCACCAGGAATGCCAAAAGAATGTTGTACACCCTGCTGGTGTAAGAGATCGAAGATATGTGGTGCTAGTTGGGGCATTTTTCCTCACCTCCCCGAATGCGATCTGTGGGATTTAGCCAATAGTTAATTCTTTAAAAGGTGTTTCTTCAAGAATGCTCAGAAAAAAACACCATTTAAGTCCGCATACACAACATCTGTGGAGTCCTAGTTATTTCGCGGTTAGTTGTGGTGGCGCTCCTCTTGAGAAGATAAAACAGTATATTGAAAATCAGAAAACGCCTTCCTCGAAGGACGAGGCTTGAAACTCCAAATTTTGGTCAGCAGCTCCTAAAAGGGCGATCTTTACTAAATTTTATGAATATGGCCGCACTAATCTAGGTTTTTTACTCCCTCCTCTACTTTTATTGTGAACGAATTTAAGATAAATGTAGTTTAATTGACAGAATAATTAAAATTAGTGGTGTCAACCACCCCTATAGTAATTCAATTGTGCGATTCGTTTAGCTTAAACCTGATAACAGGGGGACAGCTAGCCCTCTAGAGTAACCCACATAGGGTTGAGAAGCACTTTAAAGCCTCTGGAGTGACAACTAAATATCCATGATGGTGAGGTAAGTATCCTAGAAAACCAAGTCCATCCGACCTGATGCGGGTTTTGAAAGCTCACAGCGCCCCCTATCGTGAGGTAGGAGTGGAGTTTCCCCGATAACTGAAGTGACAACCCAGTTGTTGAAGCGGGAGTGAAAGCGGTTAAAGGCGATAATAGCTAAAAACGCCCTCCGCAAGCAAGAATCCTATAATCGAGCCAGACTGAGATTATATCAAGGAAAGGGAACTCGTGGGGTAGCGAAAGCTAACTGTCATCTGAACCACCGTCATACTATAGTAGAGGATACAAGCTAGTAAAACCGAAGGTTTTTACCCTCTGCGTTCAAAAATAACGAACAAGGGTAGAGTTTAGCAGGATAATTGACCGAGCTATCGCATCACTCAAACCCCAGGCTATAACAAGCCTAACGGTGGATAGACAGACCCTAACGGATTTAACTAATGGATATTTGGAACGAAGTAACCCACTCATAGCTCTAACCCCTGGTCGATGGTGGTTAGTAGATAGTCAAATCGCAAACTGTGGGAAACCACGCTGCCGGTGGAGAAGGATGGAGTAAGAAGCAAAAGCCTAACCCGAATAAACGGGTATTGCTTGAAAAGAGAAGGAGTAACTTCCAGGATAAGCTGACGTACTTCGCAATGTGTTGAGACATAAAGTTGAATTTGAGGATAAATGCGTTGACGAATTTAATTTCACGATGGGAAGAAATCGACTGGGCTAAATGTTCGGTTAAAGTCTTTCGTCTTCAGAAACAAATTTATGCGGCTTCACGTTGCGGCAATGTCGTTAGAGTCCGCCAACTCCAGAAACTACTAAGGATGAGTTGGTCTGCGAAGGCTCTTGCAGTCAGGAGAGTGACGCAAGACAACCAGGGTAAAAAGACTGCGGGAGTAGACGGAGTTAAATCCCTTACACCCAAAGAACGTTTTGAATTAATATCTAACCTTAAAGTTAATGGAAAATCTAGTTCCACTCGTAGGGTCTCGATTGCAAAACCAGGCAAGGATGAAAAACGCCCATTAGGGATACCCACAATGGTTGACCGAGCCAAGCAAGCGTTAATAAAATTAGCGTTAGAACCTGAATGGGAAGCCAAATTTGAAGGCAATTCGTATGGGTTCAGACCAGGACGCTGCTCCCAAGATGCAATATCACATATCACAAAAGCTATCCAATGCCAGGCCAAATACGTCCTTGACGCAGACATAGCAAAATGTTTTGACCGCATCAACCATTCCAAGTTACTCGACAAACTAGGCATACAGGCAAGAGTAAGGAAACAAATAAAAGCCTGGCTCAAATCTGGAGTTCTAGATAAACGAGTATTCGAGCGTACAGAACAAGGTACACCGCAGGGTGGGGTAATCTCGCCTTTATTGGCAAACATTGCCCTTGATGGGATAGAGGAAAAGCTAAATCAATACGCTTTAACTTTAAACCATTTAAAACATCCCAACGGTAGAAAATACGACCGCAAACAAAGAGTCAGAAGCTTAACTTACATAAGATATGCTGACGATTTTATCGTTCTCCATGAAGAAAAAACGGTCATCGAAAACTGTAAGCAAATTATCAGGGAATGGTTAGCAGCGTGGGGGTTAGAATTAAAACCTAGCAAAACAAGAATAGCACATACTCTAAGAGCCGATTGGAGTGAAGACGGGTTCGCGGGGTTTGACTTCCTCGGATTTCATATCCGTCAATACTCCAGAAGCAAACACAAAAGCGATTACAACAGCAACCCAAAGAACCCTCAACCGCTAGGATATAACACCCTCATCATCCCCAGCAAAGAAAAGGTCAAATTGCACTATGATAAATGTGCAAAAATAATTGACCAATACAAACATAAAAGCCAATCTGAGCTGATAAATAGTCTCAACCCCATCATCAGGGGATGGACTAATTACTATAGGTACTCCGACATTAAAACATTCGGAATAACGAGTAAATTAGATTACTTACTCTATGGCAAACTTAGAAGCTGGGGGAGATATCGAACAGGCTCAGTCAATAAAGCTCGTAAGAAATACTGGATTACCCAGGGTAAGAACAACTGGGTATTCGCAACCAAGCAAAATAATAATCCCTTGCGATTATTTCGACATAGCGAAGTGAAATGTAGCTCTACTAGCTACGTTAAAGTAAAAGGCGATTCCAGCCCTTACGACGGCAAAGCCAAATACTGGAGTGAACGCAGAGGCGAGTATCCAGACACGCCAACGCGAATTGCCAAACTGCTTAAGTGGCAGAAAGGTAAATGCGAATTATGCGGACTACACTTCCAAGAAGAAGATTTACTAGAAATCGACCACATCATTCCCAAAGCCATGGGCGGAAAGGATATTTATGATAACTTACAACTTCTTCACAGACATTGCCACTACGAAAAAACGAGAAACGACATCATTCTAATTAATTCTCATAACAGTAAAAAGTTTTGGGAGAAATTGCATAAAGAATGGGAAAAAGTTGACCTAGTTTGGGTTGAAGACTATCCAGTTATCTCTCAGAAGTTACGATGACAACGATAGACACATTGAGGAGCGGTGTGAAGGGAAACTTTCACGCACCGTTCTGGAGAGGAGGGGATAGGCAGAAATGCCATCCTCGACCTTAACAAC
>JAAUXX010007821.1_pt1 | contig 11753 bp, 10 predicted proteins | sample 7278111 | NCBI WGS metagenome assembly JAAUXX01 (sample SAMN14350116, study PRJNA611818) | marine sediment metagenome | isolation source: surface marine sediment (1.8m) | place: French Polynesia: Moorea | collected 2018-08
AACTACTAAGGTTAAATATAAAATCGATATTACTAACAAGGGTTTACCCTCGGTTGGTAGCCCGTATCTAGAAATAAACGAATCAGTAGACCTTGAGTTTCGAGCTTTTGTTCGACGTAAAATCTTATCTGCCATCCGTCAGGGGATTGGTAGATTAAGAGCCAATCGCAGGTTCGGAGAGGAGCTAATTATTTATATCTTGGGCGATTATCCTTTAGATTTTCCTGTGGAGTTGGTCAAGGCTGTTGATATTACTCCCGAAGCTGCTAGCAAAATGGAACAGTTTGAGTTGGCACTTAAAAAAGCTATTGCTCAATTAAAATCTGAAGGTCAAAAAGTTACCCAAACCGCCTTAGCCAAGATTACGGGGTACTCACAGAGTTATATCTCACGGTTTAAAGAACTATTACTTTTACTATTAGAGTCCTTTAATAGCAAAAGTAATAATTCTGCTCCCCCTCCTGACCCACCCCCTGATGATGTGGTCTGGTGGGCAAAAGAGTACTACCCCTTGGTTCAAAATGAGCAATTGTTAGAGGAAATATTGAATTTTTCTGAAACATTTAGTCAACACAACTTCTTGTGCTTGTTTGATTTGATACCTTTTCATCTCAAACAGGACTTAATTTATTGGTTGTTGGCAACACAGCCAGATTCGCTGGTGGAGCGAATTGGCGAGGTGACGTAATGAATGGCTTTGATTAATTCATAGCTATTTTCTGCTCCGCTAATTTTCACTAAAATCATCACTTCGTAGCACAATTTTGTAATAATGGTTGCTGCCATTACCAGCTGGATAGAATAAAGCTTCTGCTTTGCCATCAAATCCTAAGTTTGTGGGAACAAAAACTATCTGACTATCTTTCTCGTAAAAACTCCAAGCATTACCTCCTAACGTTTGGGGAGAACGAGAGCGAAGATAGAGACTAGCATATTTATTTGATTCTTGTATAAACAGTAGTGTATCTTGTTTTTGAGTTAATTTTTCCACTAAATTACCTTCAAAAATCTGACTCACTCGTTCATTATTGGGGTCGGAAAACTTGATTAAATAAGTTGAGTCGATAATGGCTTTTATTTCTAATTTAATGGGTTGCTTCTTTTCGGCATTACCATAACTATTAAGATATATTAATTCCCCAGTTAAAACATCACCTTGTTTGAGTTTTTCCTTAGATGCCTCTATCCTTTTTTGATTAATCTGTCTTTCTTCTGCTGCGATTTTAGCCAACTCTTTCTCTTTAAGTTTCTCGGTTACTGAAGATTTTTGGGGCAATTGATTATTGACGACAGTGGGATTAGGACTAGTTGGAGTTGGAGTTGGTTGAGAAGAAGGTATCGGTGTCGGTAAAGGTAGATTACTTTGATAAGATATCTTATTTTTCAAGAATACTTGATAAAAGAAGCAGCAATAAAGAGTGATAATTACTATCGCCACTAAAGGCTTTTTGCGACCGACAAAAACTATATATCTAACCAGAAATGCCGAATATATTTTAAGTTTTTGCCAGAAATAATTAGCTCGATTACCAATATTGTTCATTTGACTTTAATTACTAGTGACTAATAAAGGAACTACTTTTAACAAGTCGTTTTCAACTATCAACCGTGCCTGATAAACTCGTTGACTTTGCAGGTCAAATAAATCATCGCCTAATAAGTCTTTGAGTTCGTCGGTAATGCCCCTACCGCCGTATTCTTGCGCTTGTTCGTAGGTAGAATTAACTAGTTTTTCTAAGGGTTCTTGCTCGATAATTAAATTAATGCCGTAATCTTTAGCTAAAATTCTAGCCAGTCTAACGGTGAGTTCTGCTGTGCCTTTTTGATCTAATCTCAACAGAGGAATCACCTTATCAATCCTGCCTAAAAATTCGGTCGGGAAATAACCACAGTCTTTAATAATTCTCTTGGCAGATTCTGGTTTCTCCGCTATTTTATCGGCTTTAATGTTGGAGGTTAAAATACAAATTGTATTTGTAGGTGCATCACACTGTCCTAAATTATCCGATACTCTACCCTCATCGAAGAAAGCGAGTAGTTGTCGCCAGAGTGATTGATGGGCTTTCTCAACTTCATCGAATAATAACAGTAAGCAATTGTTCTGACCGTGGCGAATTGCATTAGGTAAAGCCCCACCTTCTTCACTACCTACATAGCCTTTAGGAGAACCAAACAAATTGCTAGCTTTATGACTCTCTGCATATTCCCCCATATCAAAGCGGGTAAGCTTTATATCTAATGCTTTCTCTAGAGCTTTTGAGAGTTCGGTTTTTCCCGTACCCGTAGGACCAGGGAGGAAGATAACCAGGGGCTTTTTGCTAGTGGATGCTAATTTACCTAGAACCATACGCACTAGAGTATCAATGGCAGCATCTTGACCGATGACTCTTTGCTTGAGCTTGGCTTTAAGTTCTTCTCTATCGGGTAGCTTGTAGTTTGATGTATATCTAATGTCGTCGAAATTTAATTGCGGTTGAATTAATTCTGGTTCTTGAGGTAATGGGTCTATTTGGGGCTGTTTAATCTCTGGAGGGAGAGGAGATTGACTGTTATCGCTAGGAGAAATTAATTCACTTTCATCGGTGGTGACATTATCATTAGGAATTTTGGGTTGTGGCTCTATACCCAACCAAGACTCAAAATTTCTATTTCTCTTGTCTCTAGGTAATAAAGAATAAACAAATAACAAAGTTACTCCCGTAAAGAGCAAGAAAAATAGCAGAGAAGATATAGCAGGAATTAAAGCTAAAAGATTGCCTAAGATTACAAACACCAACCAGCCAAAGATTAACCAAGCCAAAATTTTGAAAATCATTTTTACTCCTTTGAATTTAATAAGCTAATAGCTAATAGCTAATAGCTAATAGCTATTCAATTCACGCCAAATTTTCAGGGGCTTTAAACTTTGATTAGTTTTTCCCCAATCCATCGAAATTATTTCTTCTCCTAAATCTTGTTTGTATTGTGAAAAAATCGAGATTTTATGCCAACCTTTATCTAGATAAATATCTCCTCCTGTTTGGGATTCTAAAATAAATTCATCTATTTTCACTGATAATTTGTCAAGGTCTAAACTAGCTTCTGACCAAGCTTGGGGCAGATTCAAACTAAAGCGATAGTATCCTAATTGCTTAACCAGAAAATAGCCTGAAGCTTCTTGAAAAAGAGAAGAATTTTTATCTAAGTTGGTTAGAGTTAAATTATCAGTTTTAATTACCTCAATCGGGCTATAGTTGGCGGGATTGGGATAAAGATTGTTATCGACATTCTGATAAACTTTAATTATGCCTCCTAGTTCCAGTTTACCCAGAGGTTTAGGGGTAGTGGCAGGTAAAGCTTTGGAGGAAGTAGAATTAGTGGATGGGGTCTGATTAGAATTAGTTGGTAAGCTATTATTGGCTAGACCCAAAACAAATCTGTAGCCTATAAGCACCAGAAAAAAGATCAAGACTAATCCGAGTAATTTATCGAGAATTTTATCGAAAATTCTATTCATTTCGAGAGTTTGGTTCGTGAAAATCAAGAAAGTTTGAGCTAGATTTTTTCTCATCAAAATCATAAATATTTTCTTTAAATTTTGATGAGAAATCGGGATTAAGATCGTTAGTTTCTTTTTCTTCCGACTCAAAATCTAAAGTCCATTCAGGTTCATTGTTTTCTGTTTCGGTATCTTCTTCTTGAGCAGAAGCGATTTCGATTGATTGGGGAATTTCTAAATTATTTGGCTTATTAATTTGGGGATATTGCCGATAATCGAAATGGATTAAAGTGGGGTTTAAATCGCACAGTTTCAAATAAGCCTGTAAATCTGGTAAGTTTTGGATTTGACTGGGCATAACTACAGGGCGAGTTTTGATACTGCGATTTAACGAATTCCGATCACTGGTGCTTAATTTGCCGAATTGAATGGCAGTGCTGATCTCTTCAATTTCTTGTTCTCCCAGTTCGAGGGAAGCTTTTTTAGAGGTATCAGAGTCTCCACAACGAAACACAAATTTATTTTGTAATCCTTGTAAGATTTCTTTAGCTCCATCTTTACCGTAGATATCCTCTAATTGACCAGAGGTTTGATAGCCCACCAGAGTTGTAGCTCTGTATTTACGACCTTGGCTCAGGAGTTTGCCTAATGTTGGTAGTTTGCCTATGCCTGGTAGTTCATCGGCAATTAGCCAGAGATGAGGAGAGTTTTGCTCTTCTTCTCGCCCCAAAACTCCCAAGGTAGCTAAATCAATCCAAGTTCTGAGTAAGGGTTTACTGGCTGCTAAATCGCGGTCACGAACAATTAGGAAAACCCAGTTTTGCTCTTGATTGGTACACCAATCAGTAATCCTGAATGGTTCGGGATGTTCGCACCAATGATTGAGATGTTGAAGAAAATTGAGTTGTAGTGAAGCAGTAGCCATTACTCCTGCTGCTTGTTCTTCTCCACCTAATAAGGCGGGGCTGATTCCTCCTTTGAGCTTCTTGATTAAATCTTTGGGGGTTGAGGTTAGGTCTTTCCATAGTTCCTCGATATTATTGTTGATTCTGAGCAAATCGGTTAGTAAGGCTCTACCCGCAGGAGCAAAGAATTTATCACTACCATCGGTTTCGATTAAGGCTTCGCTGAAAAATTCGGCGGGTGCGTCCTCACTCCAAAAGTTCCAGTTCCTAGACCTTTGATCGTAAAGGCTAAGGATAATATCACCTTCTCGACCAAATCTAGAATAATACTGTCCGTTGAGGTCGAGGATTAAACATTTTTGTGGTCTTTTTTCTTGTAGTTGAATTAAGAGACTATTAATTGCCTGGGTTTTACCCGTACCAGACGCACCAGCGAAACTAATATGTCTGAAGGTTAGGAATTCAGGTAATCTAATCTGTTCTCTACCTAACTTTAAGTCGAATTCAGTTTCTTGGTATTTAGCATCGATTTGTGCTTGTAATTCTTCTGGTTTGAGTAATTTTGCACCCCTCAAATAACGTTCGGCGGTATATTTCTGGCCCTGTTCCCGAAAATAAGCGATTAATCCCAGACAAGAGCCAAAGGAGCTTAGGGAAAAAACATATTTACATTGAGCCAACAGTCCAGTAATTTGATGTATTACTGGCTGATAGGTTTGGAGAGTATGAGTAGCTTCGGCGGAACAACCGAAGGGTAATTTACAGAGAAACGAGGCTGTATAGTACCAGCGCAGCAATTCGAGAGAATTTTTCGGAGCTAGCAGAGCAAAGAAAATGAGAGTGATTATGGCTCCACAAACAAGAGAAACCAGCAGCAGCCAGCAGAAGTTTTGAAAGCCGATTTCCCAATTATTCCTGGAGATTTCCTGACCAAACCCAGAACCAGTCTTCATCGTTTCAGGACTTCCTCTAGAATTTTCAAGGATTGCTCTAGCCTTCTGGCTTCTAGAGTTGTTGCTGCTTCATTATTTTCGGCTTGGCTTTCAATTGCTCCTCTCACAAAAGCCAGATCTACTAGTCCTGATTGCAAGAGTTCACACAGTTTAATTAGGATTAGTTCACATCTTTCGAGTCTGAGAGATAAATTGGCTAGTTCTTTTTGCGAATTAACTCGGTCTAATTCTCCTCGCTTCAATTTTAAGTTGATTAAATCGTTAACATCGATTCCGATCTTTGTTTTGATTTGGTGTCCACTAAATCTTTAGTTTGTTGCTGTTTTTGATTCTCTATATGTTTGTCATATATCTGTTTAATCACATAGCTGTCATAAACATTTCTGACATTTCTATCTACTTTATCTCTAATTTCTTTATGGGCTGACGATTTTATATCTAGATTATTTTCTAGGACTTCGAGGGGATTTTGTTTGGCTTGGCTTTCTTTGGCTTTTTCCAGTAGCTTTTTTTTGTCTTGAGAGTAGATATCGAGATTATATTTAGCACGACTGGCAGCTACATAGAAGCTTTCCTTACTGAGTGTGCGATCTGAAGTAGCAGACACTAAGACTCTGTTAGCTGTCTTACCCTGACTGCTGTAGGTGGTGGAAACTAGGGCATGATCTAAGGAATGAGGTTTGTTTAAATTGATTTCTTCAATTCTGCCGTTATCATACTGGATGGTGGCAATATTTTGATTTAGCTGGATTACATCGAATTCTTGCCCGTTTCTCCTGTTCAACTGAGCATCATTTTTAGTCCATTTGAGTCTGTCTCCTTCGGCTATCTCAATTTGTTTTTGTTCAAAGACTGCTTTGTGAAATTGAGCAGGGTCAACAGTGTTACTATTATCGAGTTTAAGTTTATCTCCTTCAATATTGCTGACAGTATAGAGTTTTCCTTTTTCTAGACCCAGACTCTTATAATCTTTGAGGGGCATTACTACATCACCTTCTTGATAATGATGAGCGTATTTATTTTGAACAGTAGTCAAGTCCTTGGATTTAAGTCTAGTGCCTTCTATTTCATGACCTAGAGTTCCATCAAGCTTGAGTTGTTCTCTGATTTGACCTAAGATTTCCTCTCTATCTGCATTTGTACCAGCGAGGATTAGAGTCTTTTTCCTTTCAGAGGGGGTTAGGTTCATATAGTCACTGGCAATCTGGCTAGCTCGTTCATCTCCAGAGTCTTTGATTCGTCCGTTCTCGTCTAGAATCTTGACTCCATCAGCAATATGTCCATCGGAGATTAAATCTACTGCTTCTTTTAAATCTTGGGTTTTCTGCCTCATGGATTGATTGAGATAAGCCGTTTCCATACCCGCTTTTTGGAGGGATTTAAAAGGATTACCCGCTTCTACTGCTGATAATTGTCTGGTATCCCCAACCAGTAATACTCTGGCGGATTCTTGTTCTGCTTTTTTGAGCAGTGCATGGGTATCTTTGGCGTTGAGTAGTCCAGCCTCGTCTACAATCCATATTTGTCTGGAATTTTCTTCTTTTTCCAAGTGGGCTTGAATCATTTGCTGCTCTTGTCTTTCCCTGCTCTGTTTTGATTGTTTGGGTAGGGATAGGGGGATTTGGGATTTAAAATTGTCTTCTTTTTGCATTAAGTGACGGGCTACAGTCTGACTTTCTATGCCTAGTTCATCACCTAAGACTTTAGCTGCTGATGCTGAAGGGGCAAAACCTTTAACCTTGTATCCTCTTTCTTCAGCAATTTGTTTGAATTCGTTAAGAGCGTAGGTTTTACCCGCTCCTGCTTTTCCCTGCCAAGCAACTACAGAATCTTTTGAAGTACTAGCAGTTATCACCGCACTGTATTGACCTTCGGTTAGTTCTTTGTCTTTTAGTTGTTCTTCTACTTTTTGGCTATTGGCAACCCGACCGAATGCACCTTTACCTTCGTTAACCATGCGGATTGTGTCTAGTTCGCGATTGAGAGCTTTGAGGGTGGTGTACTGGTTATCTTTGGCTTTGAGCAGGTTTTGATTTTTGTTAATTGATTCTTGGAGTTCATTCCAGGAATAGTTACCAATTTCTGAGAGGGCAAACTTTTCTAGTTCTTCTTGTTTGAAATTAACATTTCTTTCTGAAGCGTGGGCGATCGCTTCATCGACTGCGTTATCTGGGTCAGAATTTTCTGAGGTTGTGGTCTTGGGAGGAATGGTTTGATTTCTTTCCTGTTCATTAATATCACCACCTTTTTTTTGCTTCGGTCGGTTGGGTTGAGGATGTTCAATGCCTAGAATTTTTGCTTCGGCTTGCCAGTATTTTTGTAGCTCTTCTCTGGGTATTTCCTTACCTTTGGGTTTTCTAGTTTTTAATGAGGCGAGTTCTCTTTCTCGAATAGAAGCATCTGCGCCTACAGCTTCAACAATTTGTTTTCGTCTTTTGGAGAAATGCCCTAGTTGTTCTTTCGAGTAACCTTTTAGTTCAAATTGTCCGTTTGAGCGTTGTTCTATTTCATAGCCCAATTGTTTGGCACGATGAGCTAATTCATTTTGGTATATAGTACCTAAAAGTTTTTGGTTGCTGAAAATTTCATCGTTTCTGAGACTGTACCATTTTCCATCTTCGGATTTTGTACCATTGATGACTACTGCATGGGTATGTAGCTGTGGGTCTTTTTCTCGGCTGGAGTCGTGGTGAAACTGACCGACAATTAAATTACCCGTACTGACTGCAAATCGTTCTCCATCTTCTCTGATTCTGGTGCTGGCATAGCGTTCTTCGGCTATCTTTAGAGTAGTTTTTACGGCTTCAGAGTGAGCTTTTTCTAAGCGTTCATCTCCGTTGACTAACACTGCTAAAGAGACGCTTTTAGGGGCGGAGAAGGTTAAATCTATTCCTGCTCTTTCTTTATATTCTGCGTGAGTTGGGGGTCTTTTTCTAAACTTTTCTCCATTGGGTAATTCGCCATGGAGGAGTTGGGAAAAGTCTTCACCTTCGATGTTGCCCTGTAGTCCTAGTTCTTCCGCCCCTTTGCCGTACCACTCTGAATTTTTCTTTGATTCTTCTTTGCTGTAGTAGTTTTCTTGGCGATAATAATTTTCTGCTTGTTGGGGAGAAACTACGGTAGCTTTTAGCATTTAAGTTTTTACCTTAAGTTCATAACAGATATTGCTCTATTTCCTGGCGGACTTTTTTAGTTAGCTCTAGCCTTTGCTGTTCTTTTTCTTTAGCTCTTTGAACTGCTTGATTATTTCGTTGTGCTTGTATCTCGATCGCTCCTCTCAGATATCCTAAGTCTAATAATTCTGCTTCGTTGATTACACAATAGCGTTTCAAGATTAATTCGCAGTTTTGTACTCTATCGGCTAAATGAGAGATTGCCCTGTGGAGTTTGTCTAAAGTTTCATTATTTGAGGAGGATTCTAGTTTGAGTTTAATTAAAACATCTACCTCAATCCCCAGTTTTTCTGCTTCTGCTTCGAGCTTAGATGCTTGTTCTTTATCGATATAGTATTTAATTCCTGCCATCTATATGAGGGGGTTGGATTTCTCTTATTGTAGGAATTTCTTAACTCGTTGGAAACTAGTGTTTCATCATAATTTCTCCAAAGTCAAAATTGTTTTCTCCAGCGTTTGTACAAAGTTGATTCAGTCATAGATATAATCACAAAGGTTTTTTGTTCCTCTTGTTCCCCAACCTTGGGCGTAATGTGTGACGAGCGCTAGCGAGGGCGGAATCACGGAACGTAGTGGAGTGGTGGAGCGATCTTTGAGGGATTTTAATAAGTTTATTTATTTTGATCTTTATTTTTCCCAGATTTTACCAGAGATTTTATCGACCAGTAGTTACCCAGTTTAGGATTATTAGGGTAGTTAGATTTAGTTTGACTCGGATATGAGAAAGCGATAACCAATCAATTTTCCCTCTACCCATCTTTTAGCAATGATTTTTTCTGTGGTCAAATTTTTCAGGGCGCGAGAAACCCGTGGTTGTTGATATTTTAGGTTTTGGGCGATTTCGGCTTGCGATATATCTACAGTATGACCATCAGCCTCGGATAAAAGTAATAGAAGTACTCGATAATCCTCTCCTCGTAAGTTTTTATCCAGAGCAATTTTTCTAATCCAGTCTTTCAGCATTAGAGTATTTTCATATCAGATTTGTTATTATTTTACCAGATATGATATTGAGGGGGAGTCAAAAGCTCCTTAAAAAAAACCCTTTTTTTCTTAGCTACCAAGGGGGGGGTGTTGGTAGCCTAAAGTATCTATTTATATAGTTTTTAGCGACCATATACTATTACAATATTTGAGTTACCAAGGGCAAAACCCTTGGGTACCATGCATGATACCGTGCGCGGTACCCTACGCGGTAGCTGTTGGTAGCTGAATCATCATCTCTAAAAGTTATGCCTAATAAAAAAGATTTAGAGCAACAGTTTGGAATTGCCGATACTACAGTTTACAAAACTTTAAAAGCTTGTGGACTTGATACTTCTAGAGAAGACTATTCGGATGAAGAAATCGAGAATCAATTTTTTGTAGCCCGTCAAATGCTTGATAGTGGCAAACGTTACAAAGATGTTGAAGCCTATTTTGGATTAAATGATTCTGGTGGGTCAGAAGATAATGAGCCATCTCAACAATCTGCGACCAGCTCATCGGCAGCCGATGCGGTAGGTGTGGCAGCAGCAGAGATGGCTGTAGATCTAGTGCAGGATGCGGTCAAGAAAATCTCTCCTCATATTCCTAATTTGATTGCCCATACTCTGGTGGAAGAAATGCGCTCACCAGAGATGAAGACGGCTTTTAATAATATGCGGTCTGAAATGAAGCAGCAGAAAAATAACACCAGTAATGCAGGAGTGGATTTTTTGCTAAAAAAGATGAACAACAGTGGAGCGAAACAACTGACGGGGGACAATCAGAATCAAGCACAATTACCAGAAGCATCGCTCAGGGAATCAGAGGGGAAATAGAAAAGGTAATAGCCGAATTAATTACCGTTCAAAAGCAAGAGTTAGCTGATTCAGTTAAAGCTGCACTATCTCAGTTAAGGCAGTCAGAACAAAAACTGATAGACCAAGAAAGAGATTTACAGCTTAATACTGAAGTAGTTAATCAGCTATATCGCCAGTGGATTTTAAGGGGCGATAAGGTTAAAGTTACTCTTGGGGATTTACAACTGTGGCGAAGACAGGCAGAAGCTATTGAACGCTCTCAAAAGCATTTGAAGACCATCGATGGGATTATCCAATCTGTCGAGAAAACAGGTCAAGATGATCATAATCTTTTGCCTACCTGCGAGGTTGATTATGTTGTGTACGAATATTTGCTTCGTGACCGCAAGGAATTTAATGACCTGGCTTTTGCGTTAATTAATCAACAGAAGCAACCTCAACTCAATTTTGATTTTGAGCTGGATTTTGATCAAAAGTAAATGAATCCTCAACAGCAACGACAACCCCAACCATCTTCACCAGCCTCTAATTCTTCAACTTCATCAGCAGGTTTATTATCGCTGATGCTTCCAGCTCTAGGGGTAATAGCTGTGTTGGTAGCTCTTCAGGGCGTAGCTTCTAGGTTGGGTTCTTTGAGGCCTTCTCCCGTGAATTTGGTAGATGTGGAAGAGGATCAGCGTCTAACCCGTAAACAAATGATGAAAAAATCTCCAAGGTTTGGACTAGAAGATATCAAGGTTAAGGAATCAACGGTGAAGGTGATTTTTAGAGATAATGCCGCCGAAGATGGTGACACGATCTCTTTCAGTCTTAATCGTCAGCCTTATAGTGGCACTGTTTATCTTACTAATGTTGGAACTGCTTATCTTTTGCCCCTCAATCCTGGAGCTAATCTCTTGGCGGTCTACGGTGCTAAGGATGGAGTTGGAGGAATCACTTTTGAAGCAGTGGTAGTGGATGGAGTAAAAAGCAATACCACTATGACCTTAGTACCTTTTCCTGAAGGAGAAACGGCAGCCTTTAATATTATTCGTCGTTAGTTATTGGCGTAGGGCAATTCTTCTCAGCTTATTCGGGTCAGGAGCGACCTCAAACCATTTGAAATCAATAGTCTCAATCGTATTACCTTAAAACGGAATTATGGGAAGTAGGGGGAGAACTAGCGAAGCTATCAGGGGGAATCTAGCCTGAAACACTTACTCTGTAAGGATTTCAAAATCATGATTTTGAAAATTTAGCGGGCGCGGAACTGGGGTTTGAAACGCTTACAGCACAAGGCTTTCAGCCTTAGCGTAATTATCTGTTCAATTGCTACTTAAATGCCATATTGGCCATTCTCAGAGTTAGAGAGCGCTCGCTTGTAATCAGTAGAGCGAGCGCATATATGTCTATTTGTTTTTTCTGTTGCCAAGTAAAAGCTAGGATCAAGTTCTACTGTTGCTTGAGAATCATCAAGCTCC
>JAAUXX010006274.1_pt1 | contig 11748 bp, 11 predicted proteins | sample 7278111 | NCBI WGS metagenome assembly JAAUXX01 (sample SAMN14350116, study PRJNA611818) | marine sediment metagenome | isolation source: surface marine sediment (1.8m) | place: French Polynesia: Moorea | collected 2018-08
ATCGGATTGACGTTAACTGGCAAGGAGCTATTATGCCAGATGGAACCGTACTTGCTTGACATCCTCCCCGCACTTCCAGGACTGGGAGGTTCTAAAACAATATTAAATTAGCTAACAAATGCTCACATATGCTAATATATGATTATATGGCATATGTAACACTTAGAGAAGCAGTTAAGCGATTAGGTATGCACCCTAATACGCTTAGAAAGTACGCAGACAATGGCATCATACCCTCTATACGCAATCCAGCAAACCAAAGACTTTACGATGTCGATGCCTATTTGGGAGCGAGTAATCAAGCTGCCGTTATTTGCTATTGCCGCGTATCAAGCAGAAAACAAAAAGACGATCTCCAGCGACAAGTCGCCTATATGCAGTCTCTCTATCCAGAAGCAGAAATTATCCAAGACATCGGATCGGGACTTAACTTCAAAAGAAAAGGTTTGCGAGCCATATTGGACAGATTACTGCAAGGAGATAAGCTCAAGATTGTTGTTGCCTGTCGGGACAGACTATGCAGATTTGGATTCGAGCTTATACAGTACTTGGTCGAACAAAACGGTGGAGAGATCTTGGTTCTTGACCAGACTGTTTACTGCCCTCAAACCGAACTTACAACCGATCTTCTCAGCATCATCCACGTTTTCTCATGTAGAATGCACGGACTCCGAAAGTACAGCCAAAAAATCAAAGAAGATAAAGATATTCCTCAACCCAAAGCAAAAAGCGATAGTTAAAAAATGGTTTGGTGTTAGTCGTTACGTTTACAACACTACAATTAAATATTTGCAGCAACCCTACACAGCAGCTAATTGGAAAGCAATCAAAACAAGCATCCTTAATAGCTTACCTGAATGGTCTACTGAAGTGCCATATCAAATCAAATCTATAGCAATTAAAGATGCTTGTGCTGCTGTTAAGAACGCTAAGAAAAAATATAAAGATACAGGAGCAATTAATAAGTGTAGGTTTCGCTCTAGAAAGAATTTAATTCAAAGTTGTTATATTCCTAAAAGCGCGGTAAAAAAGCCAGGAATATACTATACAGTATTAGGCGAGTTGCGCTACAAAGAAAACTTGCCAAAGTCTTTTGGTGATTGTCGTTTAGTTTGTGCTTATGGCGAATACTATTTGACAGTACCACAAGAAGTGCAGCGACAAATATCTGATAACCAAGGACGTGTCGTTGCCTTAGATCCAGGCATAAGAACGTTCCAAACCTTTTTTTCTGAAACCAATTTTGGTGAACTGGGAACTGAAGCTAATCTAGTTATTCAAAAACTTTGTTTTAAGCTAGATAAACTCATATCCAAAATTTCAAAAGCTAAGTGCGAACAGAAGAAAAGATTCAAAAAAGCAGCCAATCGATTACGCTATAAAATCAAATGTAAAGTAGCTGAATTGCATCATAAAACAGCTAGGTTTTTAGTTGACAATTTTGATGTAATTTTGCTACCAACTTTTGAAACATCTCAAATGTCCAAGCGAGCTAAACGTCGTATTATATCTAAGTCTGCGCGCCAAATGTTAACTCTAAGTCATTATAAATTCAAACAATTTCTTAAGCATAAAGCTTTTGAGTTCAACAAAGTAGTTTTAGATGTGTCTGAAGCGTATACTTCAAAGACAGTTAGTTGGACGGGTGAGATAATTAAAAATCTTGGCGGGAAAAAGTCGATAACTAGCTTGCTCGATGGTCGTTCAATGCCTAGAGATCTAAACGGGGCGCGTGGGATTTTCCTACGCGCAGTGGTTGATACGCCCTCCCTAAAAGAGTGTATTTGTTAGTTTTTGTTAGCAAAAAAGTATCGGTACTGTAATTCCAGTCCACATTCATCCTTGTGACGAGTATGTTTATGTTCTAAGTGGGACGATCGAAACAAATGGAAAGGAATGCAAACAAGGAACTTTCTGGTTTACGCCAGCTAATTGTAAAAATGGTCCTCATAAAGCCATTACAGATGTGGAAATTTTGACTGTTCGTTTAGGCACGATCGGAGTTTTTGAAGAAGAAACGCCAAGTTAATGAGAATAATAATATTATGTCGAGTCAAACAAATAATGAGGTCTAATTAATGTCTTTAGCAGAACTAGAAAAAATTATCGCACAGCTACGAGCGGAACCTCTTTTTGAGAATCCTGAACTCGAAGAACTCAGAGCTAAGTATGAAGAGCTACTAAGTAAATCTTATCCAACTCCAACTGACGCCATTATTCAAAAAGTTGATGCACGAGGAGTACCATGTGAATTCGTACAAGCCCCTGGTGCTAGCGATATGGCGACGATCGTTTATCTTCACGGTGGGGGTTATGCTATTGGTTCTCTTAACACCCACCGTACCCTAGCTTATAACCTTTCAAAAGCATCTGGCTTTCAGGTATTACTGGTTGATTATAGATTAGCGCCCGAACATCCTTTCCCTGCTGCAGTAAGAGACTCAACAACAACAATTCAATGGCTGCAACAAAATGGTTTGCCAGCCGATCGCATTGGTATTGCTGGAGACTCTGCGGGGGCAGGATTAGCACTGGCTACTTGTTTAGCTTTACGAGATGCACGGGAGGATCTGCCTGCTGCTGTCGTTTGTATTTCTGCTTGGACAGACTTAGAAGGTCAAAGTGAATCTATTCAAACCAAAGCATCAGTAGATCCAGTCGTCACGCCGTCGGGGATTGAGTTTTTTAGAAATCTTTATATCAAAGACGGAGATTTTCGCCATCCTCAAGCATCTCCGCTTTATGCAGATCTCGCTGGACTTCCACCTCTATTATTACAAGTCGGTAGTGACGAAATGCTTCTCGATGACTCTACTCGTTTAGCAGCAAAAGCGCAACAAGCGGGTGTTGAAGTAGAGTTAAAAGTCTGGGAGAAAATGATTCATGTTTGGCACTTATTCGCACCCATTCTTTCAGAAGGTCAAGAGGCGATCGCCGAAGCTGCTAATTTTTTTCACAAGCATCTCCAGAAGAATAGATGAAAAACCGATGTTAGTCCCCTGCTCCTAAAATTCAAAAAAGCTCAAACCCTTTTCTGAAAACAAATAGAGGGTTTTTCTTTATATAAGGGATTGAGGTCTTAAATCACTCTAAAATAACAAAAGAGGGATGAGTCGTTACAAAAATTCGTAAAATCTTTACAAACTTTCAATCATTTAATTGCTAGATTATTAATAATTAATTTTATTAACTAGTTTGTTTCCTAATTCAAACAAAGTGAGATTTTTTATGTATACTTGTAAAGCAAATCCTAACTACAACCCCAAAGGTACCCAAGCTCTTGTTTATAAGGGATATGTGATTTTGTTGGAAAAATATGATTCCTGCTGGAGTTGGTCAAGTGATTTTAGCCAAGGCTGTTCTTGTACGAGGAAAGATGCTTTAGAATCAGCCCAAATTAATATAGAACAGATACTTATCAAAAAAAACGCCAAGTTGAAGAAGTCGCAAGTCGAGCGGCTCAAGCTATAATTATCAATAATATCGAAGACTCAATAACTCTCTCCTGTCACTCTCAAAAAGCTAGGCTAGGGCAAGAATTGTGAGAGCTCTAAATTAATTTAAAAAAAGCGATCGAGGGAGATCGCAACAGCGAGCAAAAAAAAAGTTTACACTAATCAATTTTTAGTGTTATAATGGCAAAGTGCAAATTAATCAGGGGGTATAGCTCAGTTGGTAGAGCATCTGCTTTGCACGCAGAGGGTCAGCGGTTCGAGTCCGCTTACCTCCACTAAAATTAACTTAAAATGCGAATTAATCCACTCCAGATAAAGGAAAAAGCTTTATCTCTTGGGTTTCATAAAGTAGGAATTGCCTCGCTAGACTCGCAAGAGAAAGATCGAGCCTCTCAACATCTTCAGGCATGGTTAGCTTTAGGATACCATGCAGATATGGCATGGATGGCAAACCCAAAGCGATCGGACATTCGCCAGTGTATGAGTGAAGTGCGATCGGTTATTTGCTGTGCTATTAACTACTATACTCCCCACCCACGTCCTGAAGGTAAAGAATATGGCAAAATTTCCCGCTATGGTTGGGGACGAGACTATCACAAAATCATGCACAAAAAACTCAAAGCACTGAGTAACTGGTTAAGAGAACGAGGAGAAGGAATATTAATACGTTACTATGCAGATACGGGGCCAGTGTCAGATAAAGTTTGGGCGCAGCGATCGGGAATTGGTTGGATTGCTAAAAATGGTAACGTAATTACTAGAGAATACGGTAGCTGGGTATTTTTAGGGGAAGTATTAACTAATTTAGATTTAACTCCTGACAAACCTCATACAGAACATTGCGGTACTTGTACTCGTTGTATGGATGCTTGTCCCACGGTCGCGATCGCCAAGCCTTTTGTGGTCGATGCTAACCGCTGTATAGCGTATCATACTATTGAAAATCGTGCCGAGCAATTACCCGAAGCGATCGCCTCTAATTTAAAAGGTTGGGTAGCAGGTTGCGATATTTGTCAGGATGTTTGTCCTTGGAATCAGCGTTTTGCTCGCGAGACCGATGAGATCGGTTTTCAGCCTTATCCCCATAATATCGCCCCTAAACTGGCAGAATTAGCCGAAATATCTCCACAAGAATGGGATAAAAGATTTCCAGCTTCAGCCTTACGCAGAATTAAACCAGAAATGTTGCGCCGTAATGCTCGCGCTAATCTATAAATTATTTAAAAGCATTTAGTCTGTCGAACTGTTCGGCTTGTTGTACTAGACGATCTTTGACCCGATCGCACACTAACTCGCACAACTCAAATATAGCTGGATCGGCAATTTCGTAGTAAACGCTTACCCCAGATGGTTTGCGAGACAAAAATCCGGCTTGAGTCAGCACTTTTAGATGTTTTGACAAATTCGCTTGCCCTAAGCCAGTAGCTTCAGCAATTTCTGTAACGTTCATTGGACCAGACTTTCTCAATAAGTCTAGCACTATTAAACGACTGACTTCTGAAAGAACCTTAAAATAGTCTGCTACTAGAGCTAAAATTTCAGGAGAAGTCTTGGAAAGAGAACTTTTCAACATAATATTGCTACGGACAAGTTTAAATAGTTAAATAACTAAATGGTTATTTTTATTCTAATTGATGCCTAGGGCGATCGATTTCTCTCAAGCCGATCGATCGAGAGATGGGAAAATTTTGCAACTTTTGGAAACTGATAAATTAACTCGCTCTCCTACTGTTAATTGATTATTAATTGCTGTACGAGCGTGCAGTCTAATTCCAGAGGCAGTTTCTACACAGTAACGATATTCCCTACCTAGAAATTGTCGATCTAAAATAACCACTTTTCCCATCTCATCTGGTTGAAGTATGATGTCTTCTTGTGGCAACATCAATTCGCCAGTATCGCAAGAATTAACTGCTGCTACCGTATTAATATCTAACTTGCCTATTTCAGTGTCCCAAAGACTTCCTTGGCGCACTGCAGGTAAAAAATTAGCTTGGGTGACAAACTCAGCTACAAAACGCGAAGCTGGTTGAGTGTAAATTTCTTCTGGAGTACCTATTTGTTCTAAGTTTCCAAAATTCATCACTCCAATCTTATCGGAAATAGCAAGGGCTTCTTCTCGATCGTGAGTGACAAAAATTGCTGAAGTTTCCGTAGCTTTAAGGATGCGACGTATCTCGTGACGCAATCTTTGACGCACTTGAACGTCCAGATTACTTAAAGGTTCGTCTAATAAAATCAAAGGCGGTTGGGGTGCTAAGGCTCTAGCTAAGGCAATTCGCTGTTGTTGTCCGCCAGATAGTTCGTGAGGATAGCGTCCTTCTACTCCTGAAAGTCCTATCAGTGAAAGTAATTCGCATATGCGTTCTTTAATCTGTTTTTTAGAGAAACGTCTTTTTTTTGTTTTTAAGCCAAAAGCAATATTTTCTCCTACCGTTAAATGGGGAAATAACGCATAGTCTTGAAAAACCATTCCTGTCTGGCGCTGTTCTGGAGGTAGCCATAAATTATAACCCGTAACGACTTTTCCTGCTAATTCTATAGTTCCTTTTGAAGGTCTTTCAAATCCAGCAATAATTCGCAATAGGGTAGTTTTTCCACAACCAGAAGGACCCAGCAACCCCAGTAAATCTCCTCGATCGAGGGTAAAACTGACATTATTCACTGCAGGGGGTTGGTTGGAAGAAAATGTTTTAGTAATTTTTTCGATAGCGATAATTGCTGGTTTTTTCATTTGGATCGGGAACTTAAAATTTAATAAACAAAATTTTCAGGTAGTAGTTAAATTTAACAGGAAGAGTTCTCAATAGCTTTAATTAATATAACATTAAATAATCTCGATTGAGAGAAGAAAGAGGATCTTGAAATCAAATAGCCTAGACCCAGATCTAAATTTTCAAAAATTAAGTATCATATGTTGCTAGATATTGCAGACATTTTTTGAATATATTTATTTGAATTGGAAATCGATATAATCTTAGTTCCACAAGGTCAAGAACATAGCGCAGTTTGCCGAGGACTTAGCAAAACTACTTGCGAGCCAATCTTAGTTTTCCCCATTCCAATTGGTAACAAACCATTAATTGCTTGTCTTCAAAAATGGCAACAGACAAAAAAAATCCCCGATCGTCAGCTTAACATCTTAGTTATGGGTTTGTGTGGCAGTTTGTCGCCACAACACAATTTGGCAGATATTGTAGTTTATCAAGAATGCCTTTATCTCTCCGAGAGATCGGAGAAACTACTGAAACATTGCGACAGTCAATTGACTAATTCAGTCAAGAAAAAACTTAAAGAAAAAGCATCTTTAGTCAGAAGTTTAACTAGCGATCGCGTCATCTGTTCGGCTGAAGAAAAACGCCATTTAGGTGAAACTTGCCAGGCTGAAGTAGTGGATATGGAAGGATTTGCCATACTTGAAGCTTGTCAGAAAACTGAGATAAGAGTCACCATGGTGCGAGTAATTAGCGACGATTGCAATCGCGATCTTCCCGATATGGAAGGAGCAATTAATTCTCAAGGAAATATTGAAGCGTTACCAACGGCGATCGCCATGCTCAAAAAACCCATAGCAGCGGCTAGATTAATTCGCGGTTCTCTAAAAGCCCTGCAGATATTGGAGCAAGTAAGCAGAGAGTTGTTTTCTCCATAGACTTCATTTTCATACTTTTCATACTTTCTATACTTTTTTATTTTATATTAATAACGAAAAAGGTTGAAGAGAGCGAATTTTTAACCTTTTCCTCATCATACAAAAACTTTCTACTAATTGGGATTCCCCCTAGAAAAGATCGCCTCTAGGAGAATCACAAATTTTTGGGAAATCTTAATATTTTTTAAAACAAAAAAATATTAAATTTATTCTTTTAAATCTTAACTTTTCGCTAACTAAATCAATAATTAGCCTAAAGATATGCCAGAATAAATGCTAGATAATTTTTGCAATAGTTAGAGACAGGAAAAATAGCGATCGACAAGATTCTAATTAGTTAATTGTTTATTAAGATTTAAAATGTTCAAATAGAACATTTTAGGTATAAATAATTTGCCAGATTAAATAGGTCGATCGAAAAGATTGGTAGAGGTAAACCGAGCTATTCTGGCTAAAAAACCCAAAATTAAGCTAGGAAAATCCAGATTTTTGCAGTGTGAAGTTTTTGTCAAAAAATAAAACATCATTAAAACTAACAACGACTAGGCGTCTTAGTAAGCAAGATTAAAGTAGATAGCTCCTCTAGCCAAATAATGATAAGGCTAGATATCAACAAAGAGGAGAATTATGGAACACGAAAAAGAAACAATTCCAGGTTCAGTTTGGGCCCTAACCATTGGAGTGGTAATAACAATTATTAGTATCTGGGTCGGTCAGAATAACGGTCTGATGCCAGAACAAGCTTCCGAACAAGCTCCCTTGGTAGATAATTTTTTCAACCTGATGGTAATTATCGGCACCGCACTATTTTTGCTGGTTGAAGGAGCCATTATTTTTGCTGCTATTAAGTATCGCAAGCCAAAAGGAGATAATACCGATGCTGCGCCAATAAAAGGCAACTTACCTTTAGAAGTCTTTTGGACAGCAATCCCCGCTATCATCGTCATCATACTAGGCATTTACAGTGTTGACGTTTACAAAGAAATGGGTGGTTTAGAAATAGGTCACGAAGCAATGATGGCTCATCACCACTCAGAGACTAAAATAGCTATGGTGCCAGGGAGTGAAATGACAGCTCCTCTAATAGATAAAACTCAAGGTACCGAAATAGCTAGTAGCAAAATAGGCGTAGGTGCTTCTCCATTGCGAGAAGGTAAATTAGCAGACTTAGTAGTAAACGTCACTGGCTTGCAGTTTGCTTGGCTTTTTAACTATCAAGACCTGGGAATTATGTCAGGTCAACTACACGTTCCTGTAGGTAAAGACGTACTGCTTAACATCACGGCTAAAGACGTTATTCACGCTTTTTGGGTACCTCAGTTCCGTCTCAAACAAGATGCCATTCCAGGTGAAGAGACTCAACTGCGCTTCGTAGCTACTAAACCAGGTAATTACCCTATAGTGTGTGCTGAACTTTGCGGCAGCTACCACGGCGGTATGAGAAGCGAAATTATCGTTCATACCCCAGAAGAATACGACGCTTGGCTCGAAGAAAACCAAGTTGCTAGCAAACAACAAGACTTAAAAGAAGCCGTTGCTGTTAAACCTAGCGATCGCTCTAACTCAGAATTTCTGGCTCCCTATGCCGAGGAAATAGGAATTGACGACAACAGCTTAGCTCAACTTCAACAATAAGCTAAATAATCAATAATTCACCTCTATGACAAAAACACCAACTCCCGTAGAAAGTACGTCAAAAACTAAGGAAATGGCCGCACACAGCCATCATCCAGAAGCTTGGAAGTGGTATCACTACTTCTGGTACAATACCGACCACAAGGTAATTGGCATTCAATACTTAGTCACGGCCTTCGTATTTTACTTAATCAGCGGTCTCATGGCTATGGCCATGCGTACCGAACTATATACGGCAGATCCAGATTTTATCGATCCGAGTCTTTACAATGCCTTCTTGACTAATCACGGAACGATGATGATCTTTTTCTGGATCGTTCCTGCAGCGATCGGCGGGTTTGGTAACTATTTAGTACCCCTGATGATCGGAGCCAAGGATATGGCTTTTCCGAACCTCAACGCGATCGCTTTTTGGCTCAACCCAGTCGCTGGGGTATTTCTGATTGCCAGTTTATTCTTTGGCGGAGCCCAAAGTGGCTGGACGGCATATCCTCCTCTGAGTCTGGTTACTGCTACCACAGCGCAGTCTCTTTGGATTCTCAGTATCGTTTTTGTAGGAACTTCTTCGATTCTGGGAGCGCTAAACTTTGTCATCACAACTTGGAAGCTTAAAGTACCTACAATGAAGTGGGATCAGCTTCCTTTATTCTGTTGGGCAATGTTAGCTACTGCACTGCTAGCTTTAGTTTCTACCCCAGTGTTAGCAGCAGGCTTGATTTTGCTGCTATTCGATATCAACTTCGGCACCAGCTTTTTCCGTCCCGATGGAGGGGGTAACGTAGTAGTCTATCAACACTTATTTTGGTTCTACTCTCACCCTGCAGTGTATCTAATGATTCTGCCTATTTTCGGCATTTTGTCGGAAGTAGTTCCAGTTCACTCTCGCAAGCCCATCTTTGGTTATAAAGCGATCGCATATTCGAGTTTGGCGATTTGTGTCGTTGGTTTGTTCGTGTGGGTACACCACATGTTTACTAGCGGTACTCCAGGCTGGATGCGGATGTTCTTTACCATTTCCACTCTCATGGTTGCGGTTCCCACAGGGGTGAAAATATTTAGCTGGGTAGGAACTATGTGGGGCGGTAAAATCCGCTACACTTCGGCGATGCTGTTCGCGATCGGCTTATTGCTGATGTTCGTTCTAGGTGGAATTGGCGGCGTAACTTTAGGTAATGCACCTTTTGACGTTCACGTACACGACACCTACTATGTAGTCGGTCACTTCCATTACGTTCTCTTTGGCGGTTCTGTATTCGGTCTTTACGCTGGAATTTACCATTGGTTCCCCAAGATGACCGGAAGAATGCTCAACGAAACCTGGGGAAGAGTTCACTTTGTTCTTACCTTCATTGGTGCTAATTTAACTTTCTTCCCCATGCACAATTTAGGTTTGCAAGGAATGCCCAGAAGGGTGGCAATGTACGACCCTCAATTCACTTTCATCAATCAGATTTGTACTTACGGGGCGTGGATTTTGGGCATATCCGTAATTCCGTTTTTCCTCAACATTGTTTGGAGTTGGATCTGGGGTGAAAAAGCAGGTCGCAACCCTTGGAATGCTTTAAGTCTGGAGTGGCAAACTAGTTCTCCTCCTGCCATTGAAAACTTTGAAGGAGAACCGATTGTTTGGTCAGGTCCCTACGACTACGGTATTGATGCTCTAGGCGTAGAAAAAGACAAAACTGTCGAAGAACTGCTGACTGAAGTTAGTGGAGAAACAAGTTAAAGAATTGCGCAGAGTGCTGCTGCAATAACGTTAAAGGTGCAATTGCACCTTTAAAAATACCAATCTAATTAAATAACAAAAAAAATTATGCAAGGTACAACAGTTAATGGTTCTCGCGAAGCGATCGTAAAAGATTCTGCTTCTACAACACAAATAGCGGTAGAGGTTCATTCTCAACAACATCACGAAGAACATCCCGATTTCCGCGTATTAGGTCTGCTCACATTCTTGATTTCTGAATCTTTAATGTTTGGCGGGTTGTTTGCTGCTTATTTACTCTACCAAGGCGGTGCTGAAAATTGGCCCCCAGAAGGAACGGAAGTCGAGCTATTATTGCCTACAATCAATACCATTATTCTGGTTTCTAGTAGTTTCGTCATCCATCTCGGCGATACTGCTGTTAAAAAGAACGATATCGGTAAATTGCGCCTGTGGTACGCGGTAACAGCGCTAATGGGGATTGTTTTCCTCGGAGGTCAGGTTTACGAGTATATGACTCTCGGTTATGGTTTGACCACTAATATATTTTCCAACTGTTTCTACGTGATGACTGGCTTTCACGGTCTTCACGTTACTATTGGTGTTTTACTTATTTTGGGAGTGCTCTGGAGATCTCGCCGCCAGGGTCATTACAGTAATGAAAAACACGTCGGCGTAGAAATGGCAGAAATTTACTGGCACTTCGTAGACATAATCTGGATTGTTCTGTTTGCGCTGTTATATATTCTCACTCAGTTTTAACTGAAATGACCAAAATATTGGCGCTATAAATTGTTATAATTGTCATACTGAAGGCACCAAATTGAAAGATTTGGTGTATTTTTCTGTTATCAGGTTATTGTTTACACGTGTCAGAAGGAGAATATTAGTGAGTAATTATTATATATCTCAGAAGACAGCAACCAAGTCAGATAATCTATCTTGGTTCGACGCTCCTGAAGACATTAAACATTTGCTTACCTTAGCTGCTTCTAACTGGGAAGATACCTCTAAATCTCAATATTATATTAACGAAGCTTTAGCTAGAGCGCAAGAAAATATAGATGTTCTGATTGCAGCTTATCGTTATTTTTTTTACAAGCATAAATTACCTCCGGCACTAAAGGTAGCTCCACTCGTACTAGATAAAATTAAGCACTCGGAAAACCTACCAGAAGAGTGGGAAAAAGTCAAGCCAATTTTAATAGAAAATAAAGACGATTCTCAGATTCGGATTTATTTGAGTGCTTATGCAGCTTCTGGTTTAATTTTAGCCAAACTAGGAGAAATTGAAAAAGCTA
>JAAUXX010029419.1_pt1 | contig 11738 bp, 11 predicted proteins | sample 7278111 | NCBI WGS metagenome assembly JAAUXX01 (sample SAMN14350116, study PRJNA611818) | marine sediment metagenome | isolation source: surface marine sediment (1.8m) | place: French Polynesia: Moorea | collected 2018-08
ACCGTCTGCCGCAGGGAGCGGCAGCCGAGCCCCCAGGGACGGGTTTACGGCGTGTCTTGGAAACTCCCCCGACGCTGACAACCGGCGGCAAAGCCAACGATTTTCTCTTAAATAAGTGACATTCGGGTCAGAGTTCGTTGAGGATCTCGCCGTGCTGTTCCGGTCGCAGGCGCGGCCCGAATTGTGACACCACCACCGAGGCCGCTTTGCTGGCGAGCCTGCCGGCCTGCTGGTAGTCCTTGCCCTGGCTCAGGGCGTATAAAAACGCTCCGGCAAACATATCTCCAGCGCCATTGGTGTCGATGGCTTTCACCGGGTGCGCCGCGATATCAAATGCTTTGTGGCCATCGAAGACCAGCGCGCCCTTGTTGCCGCGGGTGATCGCGAAAGATTTTGCGTAGCGCTTTAAGCCCGTAAGGGCATCTTCCAGCGTTTGTGTACGGGTAAAATTGAGGGCCTCGTTTTCGTTGCAGAACAGAACATCGACGCCGTCGCCGATGATTTCCTTAAGGCCGGCGTGGAAGTGTTCGACAATGGCCGGATCTGAGAGGCTCAGGGCGGACTTGACGTGGTGCTCCAGCGCGAGTTCCCGCAGCCTGATTGCAGCCGGGCGGCCGGTGTCCGAGGTGACGAGATAACCCTCGATATAAGTATAGTTTGAGGCTTTCAGGGCTTCGACGTCGATGTCGTGCTCGGACAGCGTTTCGCTGATACCAAGATAGGTATTCATGGTGCGCTCGGCGTCGGGCGTGATCATCACCAGACACTTGCCGGTAATGCCGCTCGTCGACCCGTTATTGGCATGAAAAGCAACGTTTGCCCGACGTAGGTCGGCTAGGTAAAAATCACCGTTCTCGTCGTTTGCCACCTTGCAACTGTAGAAGGTTGAGGCGCCGAAATAGCTGGCGGCAATGATGCTGTTGGCGGCCGAGCCGCCGCTGGCGCGTTTTGAAGCTACCAGATGCTCTCGCAGATGCGCCAACAGATCATCCTGCCGGCGTTCATCGACCAGAGTCATGACGCCCTTATCGACGCTAAAATTTTCCAAATCCACATCTGAAACTTCAATTTCTGTATCGACCAGTGCGGCGCCGATGCCGTATATGTCGTAGTCGCTCATAGGGGGTAATTGCCTTTGTAGGTGGACGTTTTATGGTGCAAGCGGCTGGTTCGTTGTATTTCTCTTGCCAAACAAGGGAAATAATCCAACAATAGGTGCTCAATTGTACTCAACTTTGGCTTTTTAGAGCTATATTTATTGGAAACAACTGGTTTTGTGGGGGAAATTACTGTCTCGATCGCTTGTCTTTCGCACGTTTGGGTCTAAGGCAACCGTCTGGTCGTCGCAGGATTACAGTTAGGCATTATGTCAAAATTCATCAGAGAAGAAAGCGAATCGAAAGGCTTCGCACCAGTGCCATTACCGCTGTCGAATGCGGCGGTGATATCGCACCTCAAGTCGTGCCAGCAACTGGCGTCCGAACACGCACGCCAGTCTTTCTCCAAGTTTATGGATGCCTTTGACGAGGCGCTGTTAAATGAAATAAATGCTGCTCATTCCAACCAAGATGCAGTCGACTTGGGCGGTATTCAGCGCATGTTTCGGCAAAATCGCGAGGAGATTGAACGTTACTACTGCGGCTACGTTTCTGAGGGCTTTGTCAAATTTAAGAAGCGCGAACTCAATACCACCATCGGCAGCGGTGACGCCCAGGCAGATGATGACGAGTTTTCCCTCATTGGCAATGAGGACCTCGAAGAAGCCATTGCCATTACCTCCCTCACCCAGCGCGCAGACTCCTATTTTGCCGAACCGCTGTGGGCGCTTAATCAGCGTTTTGCGGTGTTGAACGGAGGTGAACACGTCACGGAGTCCTCAAATCCGGCGTCACCGATTCAGCTGTGTGAGTCTTTGCGTAAAGCTCTTAGGTTCATGCCGGCAGATAATCGGACAAAGACGCTCGCCTATAAAGTTTATGACAAACTGCTCCTCAGTCTTACCCGGGACATTACCGAAGATATCAATCAGTATTTGAAATCTCAGGGTATCTTGCCACACTTGCGCTACACCCTACCCACGGGGTCGGCGCCGGCGTCGTTTTTGTCAGACGAGGGAAGCGCCGATGCCGACATTGGCGGCGGGGAAGACGACGATCGGCAAGGTGCGCCGGACGAAAACCTTTCGCCGGATGAATACCAGACCGAATTGCTGCACGCGATTCGCAACCTGCAAAATCAATTGCTGATTTCTGGTGCCGCAGTGGCGCCACCGCAGGCGATACCCATAACGGATACGCAACTGATCCAGGCGCTGCAGATGGTTCAGCACCAATCCGGAGGGTTACCCGGATTGGTGCAAACCGGGCAGCCCTTGACCCCGATAAGTATTAACGATGTCGTCGCCGAATTAAAGGAGATCTTAAAAGAGGAGTACGAAGACGGTGAAGTGCAGAAGGGCGATATGCAGACCATAGACCTGGTGGGCATGCTCTTTGAATATATGTTAAATGATGAAAATCTGCCAGACCGCGTTAAAGCGCTACTCAGTTATCTGCACACGCCATTTTTGAAAATAGCATTTATCGATCCCGGCTTTTTCGAAAAATCGGATCATCCGGCGCGCTTGTTGCTAAATAGTCTCGCGGAGGCGGGCTCGCGCTGGGTCGGCAATGACGGCACTCAGCAGTACGACATGTACGAGAAAATAAAATATGTCGTCGACCAATTGTTGAAGGAATTTGATAACGATGTAAAAATTATTACCACCTTGTTACTGGAATTCAACAGCTACACCAAGAATATTATTCGTCGCCAAGAATTAATGGAAAAACGCGCTACAGAGAAAGCCCAAGGCGAGGAAAAACTGCGCGAAGTAAAACTGCGGGTAAATGATGAAATCCGCAAACGCACGCACAATAGAGAGCTTCCTTCCGCGTTGCTGCTGTTTTTATTGCAGCCCTGGTCAGATTATCTGAGTTTTTCCCTGCTGCGCTATGGCGACCATTCGGAAAGATGGACCAAAGCGTTGGCGTTGGTCGACGATGTGCTCTGGTGTATACGCCCCAAAACCAAAGACGAGGATAAGGCGCGTCAGCTGGAGATGCATGAAGATATTATCGCCAGCATCAAGTCGGGGTTTGAGACCATTGGTTTTGATCAAACCAAAGGCAAAAAGCTGGTCGATGCGGTTTCCTCGTTGATGAAACTGGCGATGCAAAGTAAGAAAGCAGAGCCGGCACCCGCGCCGATGCGGCATAAGCTGGAGCAGATTGCCGCGGAAAAAGCCGGTAACGACCCCACCAGCGATGATGTGGCAACGCCGGAGGACGCGCAGGTGGTGGAGAAATTAAAAGTTATCGAATTCGGTACCTGGTTTGAATTTGAGGGTGGTCGCAGGCTAAAAATTGCCTGGTACAATGCCCGCACCTCCCACTACATGCTGGTGGATCAGATGGGTAAACGCGTCGACATGATGTCCGGTCTGGAAATGGCCCGGCAAATGATTTCCGGGAGCGCCAAGATCATCTCCGGCAGTTCGAAACCTTTCTTCGAGCGCGCACTTGAAAATATCTTCCATAAGTTAAACGAAAAGGCGGAAGCGAACAGAGTTTCAGAAGATGCAGAAGTTGCCAAACAGGACTGAAAAACGCTGCTTGGCGCGCCGGGAAATCGATCGCCATATTGTCGTAAAAGACGCCTTACTCGATGCCGAGGTTGGCCGCGTGGTCAATATCAATGAGAAAGGTTTTATGTTGATTGGCAGTGGACAGATTCGCGAAAACTGCCTCTATCAGTTGTGCCTGCACTTGGATGAGCCGGTGGGCCCGTCTGAGTACATTTCCGTCGGGGCGGAATGTTTGTGGGTCAAGGAAACAGACAGCGGCACTCAATATTGGGCGGGCTTCAATATTATTGATGTTTCCGAGCAAGATTACGCCATCATAAAATCGCTATAAATTTAAATTGCACCAACCAATAACAGAGTTTTTCAACACTCTGTTATTGGATTCTCTTTCGACATTGGCGGGTAGTTTAGCAATGCTGCTACAGCATTTTAAATACCTTCTCAGCAGCAGCTACCGTTTGCGCGATATCCTCCTCGCTGTGCGCGATGGACATAAACCCGGCCTCATAGGAGGCGGGCGCCAGGTAGACGCCCTCGTTTAACATGCCGTGAAAAAATTTATTGAAACGCTCCGTATCGCAGTTCATCACCTGCTGATAGTTGGCGACATGTGTCTCCTCGGTGAAGAAACCGCCCCACATGGAGCCGGCGTGGTTGGTGATGAAGGGAATTCCGACGCGTTTGGCCGCCGCTTCGAGTTGCTCGCAGAGGGTACGGGTGGCTGCCAGTAGGGGGGGATAAAAACCCTCCCGGGATATTTTGTCCAGTGTCGCCATGCCCGCCGCCATCGCTACCGGGTTGCCGGACAGGGTCCCGGCCTGGTAGACCGGGCCGGTGGGAGAAACAAAATCCATGATATCCCGGCGACCGCCGAAAGCGCCGACGGGCATGCCGCCGCCGATGACTTTGCCGAGGGTCGTCAGATCGGGCTGCACTTTATAATAACCCTGGGCGCCGGCCAGCCCGAGGCGAAAGCCGGTCATCACTTCGTCGAAAATCAACACCGCGCCTGCGGATTGGCAGCTTTTTTTCAGCGTTTCGAGAAATCCCGGCGCCGGCGGAACGCAGTTCATGTTACCCGCCACCGGCTCGACGATAACGCCGGCAATGGTGTCGCCCATGTTTTCGAACACAGACGCAACCTGGTCGGCGTCGTTGTAAGTCAATGTCAATGTGTGATTGGCCAGACACTTGGGCACGCCGGGCGAACTGGGAACGCCAAAGGTCAGGGCGCCACTGCCCGCCTTGATCAGCAGGGAGTCACTGTGGCCGTGGTAGCAGCCCTCGAACTTGACGATATTGTCTCTGCCGGTGAAACCTCGCGCCAGGCGAATCGCGCTCATGGTGGCCTCTGTGCCCGAGCTCACGAAGCGAAGCTTATCCATGCCCGGCAAGATGCCGCAGACTTTCTCCGCCAGTTCGGTTTCAATGGTGGTCGGCGCGCCGAAACTGAGGCCGTGGTCAATTTTTCTCTTTACCGCATGGATCACATCGTCATCGGCGTGGCCCAGGATCATGGGGCCCCACGAGAGCACGTAGTCGATATAGCGTTTGCCGTCGGTATCAAAAAGATAAGGGCCTTTGGCTCGGGCGATGAAAATCGGCTCGCCGCCAACCGCCTTAAACGCCCGGACCGGGGAGTTAACGCCGCCGGGAATAACTTTTTGCGCGCGTGAAAAATGCTCCGAACTTGTCGCCATATCACTCTCTGGAGGTGGGTTGAAAAAAGATATCAGTGGGTTTGAATGCCGGGGGGAATGTCTTTGCTAGATTCAATATTTTTATCGGCCCAGAAAAATCGGTGCGGCATCGGCTGGCCAAAGCCCATATCGCGCGATGCGCGCATGGCCTGCCAGGTAAAATGTTGGGCTTGTTCAATGGCCTGTAGTTCGCCGAAGCCGTGCGCCATGTACGACGCCATGCTCATCGCTAGGGTGGTGCTGGCGCCGTGACAGGCGGGCGGCTCCTGTTCCCAGCGATAGTTTTTCAGTAGGCCCTTGGTGCCGTAGACGCTGTTTTGAAAGGCTTGCGTGCGCTTGCCGGTGCCGGTAATAAAAGCCATTTCGCAACCGCTTGCAAGCAGCGCGTGTGCGGTGGTGTCCACGGTGTCCGTTTCCCGCGCGATCTCCCGGGCTTCAAACAAAGAAAAGTTGGCGATGTTGGAAACGGGCAAAATCAAGTTCGTGTAGGCGTCAACCAAATCGTTGTGTTCTAAATTTTCGCTGTCCAATAAGCACAGCGCGGGGTGCGACACCACGGGCAGAAGATTGTAATCCTGCAGGATGGAGTGAATGGCTTCCGCCACCTCCAGACAACCTAAAAAGCCAATTTTTACCGCGCGTACCGCCATGCTGTCCAATACCGAACGCGCCTGTTCAATGATCATGGTCGTATCCATTGACACAGTTTCGGTATCGGGTCCCGATACCCCGGAGCACATGGCGGTAACGATGGGCGTGCAATGACAACCGAGACTTGCGGCGGTCTCGATATCGGCTTGTATGCCACCGGCGCCCGAGGGATCCAAAGCGGAAAAAGCTAGAACAATTGGAGGGTTTGCACTGGCCAGTGTCATATCAGCTTTTTGGTATTGTGAATCTGCCGGCAGTCTACCATAAACCCGGTGTCGCGACTAAGCAACTTGTTAAACTATAACCAATATCACAATAGGTCGAAAATAAAAATGTATGACTTTTTATTTTCTCGCATTTTCAATGACTTAGCGTCATCGAAAATGACAGCACATCCCTGTGCTAGGGAAACTCTGACTTAATCAGAGTTTCCCTAGCACCGCAAATCCATTAACCCAGCGAAAAAATGCGTGATTTTGCCGTACCTCTCCGAGGCGCGGCAGATAAAACAACATGGCGAACCAGCAGATGACGGCGCTTAAGGGAAACACTTTAATCCACAGCATGATTTCTGAACTCCGCGGGTTTGTAATAATTTTCTATGGCGGCCAGGGTGATGACCCCCTTGACCTCGCCGGAGTATGCTGTTGGTTTGCCGGACACATACAGAATTTCGGTAGTGTCATCGTTGAAGGCCTGCATGGCCTCGTACAGCGATGCCGATTCGTGGATAGCGCCGGCGCAATAGGTGCGACTGGGGATTTCTGCCAAATCGAAGGTCGCCTCCGGAGATTCCCCAGTGGGCGATTGGGCGATGAAATTGGCCAGATCGGCCGCTCGCATCAAGCCTGAATAACGCCCGTTTGCATCGGTGATGAGCAGCCACATCGGATGCTTCAGTAGCAACGATTTTGCGCTGTGCCGATCGAATGATTGCTCGCAAATCGCAAAATTGGTGTCCATGACGCTGCGCACGCCGGCGCGGCGCAGCGCTTGCTGTGTCGGACTGAAATCCAGCGGTCGCTTGCTGTGGTGTAATTGTTCGACGAAAATGCCTTTGACCCCGAAAAGTTGCCGCGTGCTGACGCAGGCGACGACGATGACGAGCATGGCCGGGAAGATGATGTTGGGGTTATAGCTCAATTCCAGTACGGTGACCAGGGCCGTCAGCGGTGCGTTGAGGGCGGCGGCCATCATACCGGCCATCCCCATCATGACGTAAAAACCCGGATTGGCGCCCAGTTGTGGGAACCAGCCTGCCAGCAGGAGGCCGAATGCGCCGCCGACACAGGCGCCGATGACCAGCAGCGGGCCGATTAGCCCACCGGGCAGGCCGAGGCCGATCACGATCGGTGTCAGCAGCAGTTTTGTTGTGCCAATCAGCGCTAGGCCGAAGAACAATGTGTCGCCACTTAGGGCCTCATTAACGGTATCGTAACCCTGTCCCATGATTTCAGGAACCCAAATGGCGGCCAGCGCGGTCAGCAGGCCGGCGGTGATGAGGCGCCTGCTGATCGGCTGATCGTTGAATCGCAGCGCAAAGATGTTGAGGCGAATATAAATGCCCGCACAGACAGCCAGCACCGCGCCGATCAGCACCATGACGGGGATTTCATACAGACTGGCGATATTGGTATCGCCCACCGAGATAAAACCGCTGTCGCCGAAGGCGGCCTTGCTGACAACCGCCCCCATGACCGAGGCCAGAATCACTGGTACGAAACCGACGATAGTGTATTCCATCGCCAGCACCTCCATGGCGAAGATGACGCCGGCCATCGGTGTGTCGAAGGAAGCGGAGATGGCTGCCGCGACGCCACAACCGACCAGGGTGTGGATGCTGTTGTTCGGCAATTTCAACCACTGGCCGAATTGGCTGGCGGCGCCGGCGCCCAGATGCACCACGGGACCTTCCCTGCCTACAGACTGCCCGCTGGCCAGGCAGATTACTGCGCCGGCAAACTGCACGCACCAGTTTGTCAGGGGCAATTTTGCCTGGTGGTTGTGCGTGCGATCGAGCACGTGGCTCACGCTCAACTCTCGGTCCTTCCCCCGCAACGGCTGTAACAAGGCGATCAACAACATGATGCCGATGGCGAGACAGGCGAAGCGCGCGATGATGGAAAGCGCTTCGAAGTTTTCGGAATGCTCCACGAGAAATAAAGACAGGGGCAGTTCCACCGCCATGCGGAACGCGACAATGATCACCCCGGTAAGCAAACCCACCAGGCAACCCAGCAGCGTCAGCTGAGGCAGTGCGTCGATAAAAGACAGAGAATGCCGAAACTCGGCGATTTTGACGGCAAGGTTATTCCTGCGAGGTGTTTGGTTCATGTTTAGACGGCGTTGGTGCGTAGGGCTTTAATGGGTGGAGCTTTATAGATATTTAATCCGATCTGCTATAAAGTCCCGCTTTTTACACTTTGGGGTGGCAAGCTGCCGCGCCAATTAAAATAGATGCATATTCCTATAGAGCGTCTCTATTATACCCTTCGGCAATAATTCTGGTTTTCTAAAGTTGAGGTGAGGCTAGTGATAAAAGTTGGTATTGTCGGCGGCACCGGCTACACAGGTGTCGAATTGCTGAGATTACTCGTTCGGCATCCCCATGCCGAGGTCGATATCGTGACCTCTAGAGCCGAGGCCGGAAGGGCTGTTGCCGAGCTGTTTCCCAACCTGCGGGGCCACTGCGAGCTGCGGTTTTCGGAGCCCGAGTTAGAGCGCCTGACCGCCTGCGATGCGGTATTTTTTGCCACGCCGCACGGTGTTGCCCAGGACATGGTGCCGAAGCTGGTGGGAAGTGGGACCAGGGTGATCGATTTGTCGGCAGATTTTCGACTTAAAGATATCGCTGCCTGGCAGAAATGGTACCGCCAGCCGCATGCCTGCCCGGAACTGGCCGCGCTTGCTGTCTATGGGCTGCCGGAAGTGAACCGCGAACACATACGCACCGCCGAACTGGTCGCCTGCCCCGGCTGTTACCCGACATCGGTGTTGTTGGGTTTTTTGCCGCTACTGGAGAATGACCTGGTCGATTCCAGTCATTTGATTGCCAACGCGGCATCCGGCGTCAGCGGCGCCGGGCGCCAGGCGAAAATCGATTTGCTGTTCGCCGAGGTCGGGGAGTCTTTGCACGCGTATTCGGTGGCGGGTCACCGTCATTTACCTGAAATTGAGCAGGGCCTGCGCGCCTTCCAACCGTCGGCGGCGAGTCCGGCGAGTTTGACCTTCGTCCCCCATCTGTTGCCCACGATCCGTGGTATACACGCTACCTTGTATGCCAAACTAAGTAGTCCAAGCGACAACTTGCAGGCGATTTACGACGCGCGTTTTGCCAACGAATATTTTGTCGATGTGCTGCCGCAAGGGGTTTGTCCCACCATCAAAAGTGTGAAAGCCACCAATGTTTGTAGAATTTCTGTCATGGCGCCGCAGGGGCGCGACACGGTGGTGGTGATGTCCGTGATTGACAATCTCACCAAGGGGGCGTCGGGGCAGGGCATCCAAAACATGAATATCATGTTCGGGTTTGACGAACGCTCGGGTTTGCAAAATCCGGCAATTCTCCCCTAGGGTATTTGATGATATGACGATTGTGAAGGGCACGAGGCAACATCGTGTAAAAGTGATTGAAGACCGGCCCCTGCTGCGCCGGGCGATGATAGTCGGGTGGATAGGTCTGGCCTTACTGGCGGTAACTTTGAGCTATCAGCGTGGCTTTTCAGTGGGAATCGCCGGCCAGGAAACCGCGTTGGAACAGCTTGCCGGCATGCAGACGGCGTTGGATATGGCGCAGCGGCGGACGCTTGAACTCGAGCAACAGGTCGCCAACGTCAATCTCGGCGCGGAGGTCGACAAAAAGGCAAACGAGGAGATTAGGCGGGAGGTCATTTCCCTGAAGGAGAAAATAGCCCTGCTGCAAGAGGAAAACAGTTTTTATCGCGGCCTGATGGCGCCTACCAAAAACCAACGCGGTCTCACGTTTGGCGCCGTTGAGCTAAGTCAGACCGAGCGCCCGAGGATTTACGGCTACAAGGTCGTGATGCAGCAGCTCGCCACCAATCATCAGCTACTCAATGGCTCGCTGCGGTACACGGTGGTTGGCCGTGCAGCGGGTGAAGATGTTGCCTATAGTTTGAACCAGCTCTCGGATTCGGTTAGCGCAGAATCGATTAAACTTAGATTTAAGTACTTTCAAACCATCGAAGGCCAGCTCATTTTGCCGGAGGGGTTTGAACCCCTGGGTATCGAGCTTTTGGCGAGGTCCACTGGCAAAAACTCGGTGACGGTAGAAAAGCGTTTTGGCTGGTTAGTTGAGGAGGTTTTGTAGATGTTTGGCAACAAAAAAAGTAATCAATTCGCCAGCGGTGGGCACACTTTGTTCGATCGGGCGGTGGAAATCACCGGTTCGGTGACGTTTGGCGGCACGCTGGATATCGAGGGCAGGGTAAATGGTGACATTATCGCCGCTGAGGGCGCCGATGCGCTGGTTCGTGTGCGCGACAGGGGCGCCGTGAAGGGTGAAATACGCGCACCGAAGGTGATTATCAACGGCAATGTCACCGGCGATGTGTATTCGACCAAACATTTAGAGCTTGCCGCCAACGCCGTGGTTAACGGCAATGTGCATTACAGCGTCATCGAGATGGTGAAGGGCGCTCAGGTCAACGGCAATCTCATTCATACCGAGGAAGCCGATGCCAAAAAAACCAAGATCGAGCCGCTGAAAGTCGATGTCAAGCCGCCCGCGGCGGCCACCAATCGCAAATAGGCGAAGCGGACAGGGGACTGGCCGAGAATACTTGACGGTTTTGCTGGGGTAAGTGGATAATCCTAAGCTTCGACGAATTGGCGGAACGTGATTTATGAGTGCAGCGCAGACCTTTGTTCCAGAACCCATTGCCATCACCGAGCGTGCGCTTGCCAAGGTAAGATCGCTCATTGAAGAGGAGGGCGACGAGGAACTGAAATTTCGCGTCTTTGTCACCGGTGGCGGATGCTCCGGGTTCCAGTATGGCTTTACGTTTGATGAGGCTTTGGCTGAGGATGATGCCCGCATTGAGCGCGACGGCATCACAGTGGTGGTCGATGCCATGAGCTATCCCTATCTCGTTGGCGCGGAGCTGGATTACGAAGAGGGCCTGCAGGGGGCGAAGTTCAAGATTGAGAACCCCAACGCCAGCTCTACCTGCGGTTGTGGCTCGTCTTTTTCTATTTAGCCTGCATGCACCAGATGGCCGTCAAGTTGGGTGTGCCATTGATCGTCGCCCTGCTAGTCTTGGTCGCGTTTCTGGCGCCGAAAAAAACCATGGAGCCCTCCCCCGTTGGCGCCGGTGCGTCGGCCGCGACGGATTTTGTGGCTGCCGGTGTCGATGTATTCGAACTGAAGACGCAAATGTCACCCATCAGCGGCTACCTTGCCAGATTTATGTTGGATTCGCCGCAGGATCTCGAGCAAGCGCTACTGCGGGCGGAAGAACTCTACAACAGGGGCGCTGTGCAAGCCATCGATCGTCCCCTCGCGTTTGTTCTGCACGGGCCGGAAGTGCAGGTTTTTCTCAAGCACAACTACCAACAGTATAAAGCCATCGTTGATCTGGCGGCCAAACTATCCGCCTTTGAGGTGGTTGAGGTTAAGGTGTGCCGAAGGCAACTAGTACTCCTTCAACATAATATTGACGGGTTCAGTGAGTGTGTCAGCGGTTCTGGCAAGGCGCGTCTCGCCGGCAAGGGTGGGCTCCCTTGTCAAGAGGCGCAACGCC
>JAAUXX010009060.1_pt1 | contig 11719 bp, 10 predicted proteins | sample 7278111 | NCBI WGS metagenome assembly JAAUXX01 (sample SAMN14350116, study PRJNA611818) | marine sediment metagenome | isolation source: surface marine sediment (1.8m) | place: French Polynesia: Moorea | collected 2018-08
GCACCTTCTGCCGCCGGGAGCGGCAGTAGAGCGCCCAGGGACGGGTTCACAGCGTGTGCGCCACCCGGTGCCCTGATGCTCGGGGGCTCAATGCCAGCCATGATTCACGTGTTTCATCGCCAACATCATGCCCAGATCTAACGTGACAAAGCAGAACTAGTCACTCCATTTCTACTTTGTCACACAGTATCGAGCATAATAGAACAATACAATCTCGGTGATCGAAGCCAAGGTATCTGCCATATTCCAGAGTATCAGGGCATTGGGTGGCACACCTTCTGCCGCTGGCAGCGGCAGTAGAGCGCCAGGGACGGGTTCACAGCGTGTGCGCCACCCGATGCCCTGATGCTCGGGGGCTCACAATGCTAGCAACGATTCACGCATCACTATGATCGCGCAGGATACCAGCGCTTGTCTGATTCGAGCTTCGAGCGGTTCTAGAGGGAGCCATGGAGCCGGGCGGAAGATATTTGACCTTGGCGGACAAGTCGGCGCGAAGACTGTATGTCGTCGCATACGCGGAATTTGCCGCTTTAGCGTGCAAGAGAAACAACACCGAGCCGTAAGCAATCAATACATAGCCCAAGAGTTCCAAACCTTCCTGCACCACGCTTTTGTACAGGGATTGATAGTCCTCATTCATCACCTCGCGCCACAGTATCCCGGTGCCCAGCAACCTGCTGTACACCAGAAGAATCAACAAACCGATGGTTATGTAGGTATGGTATTTTTCGTCGATGTAGGCGGCCATTGGCGAGACGATGGTGTGGCGGTAATGGAGCGCATAGGCAATCGCGCCGCACGCGAGCAAGAGCGCCGGGTAAAACCAGAAGCCGTGGGCAATCTTATCGAGAAAATAGTCGCACTCGCGAATAAACATGCAGCCGAAAAAACCGGCCACCAAGACCAGGCAACCCCGAGCTTGCGGGTGTTGCCAGGCGGAAACTGCGAATATCAGCGCAGACAATAGAATCAAGGTTGCCTGCATTAATTCGGTGATTGAGGTTTCCCCGATGCCGTGGCCTATGATGACGGTATCCATAAGCACAATGGCGGGGACCGCGGCTATCAAAACCACTAGGAACACAAACTCAATGGCGGAAAAAAGAATTTTCCCTTTATCACCAATAGAAATAATGACCATCTCCTAATCTCCAGGTGGCGAGACCCGCCGAAGCACGGGAAAAACCACTGCAGAATATCGTCGCCCTTACGCCCGCCACCCGCCATTGGACCATGGTCCCACATCGAAAAATGCCGATTGTCACTATAGTGCTCGCCAACAGTTCACAACCCAAACGGCTATAGCGTTTATGTCTCGCCAAAACCCCCCGGTGAAAATTGCATTTTTTCTCGCCACTTCCGGCCACAGTGGCGTTGATCGCGCCATGAACAAGCTGATTCCCGAAATCTGTAAACGCGGGTTTGCCGTCGATTTATTGCAAGTCGAAAACCACGGTCCTCATATCGATGGAGAAATTGAAAATCTGCGCCGCGTACCTCTAGCGAGATCCCACACCATGACCTGCCTGAGACCGCTGGTGGCCTACCTGAAAGCGGAAAAACCCGAGGTGCTGTTTGCCGATAAGGATCGCGCCAATCGCGTTGCATTGCTGGCCAAATACCTGGCGAGATCCCCGGTGAGAGTGGTGGTGCGCTCCGGCACCATCATGTCGATCAACCTCAAACAGCGCTCGCTTGTCGAGGTGCTATTGCACAAACTCTCGATGAACTTTCTATACTCCCTGGCGCACGGCATCGTCGTACCCTCCCGCTATGCCGCCGATGATCTGGCGGCAATTTCGCGCATCGCGCGCGACGACATCGAGGTCGTCCCCTTTCCCGTTGTCGATGACGGCATCCGTCGATTGTCGCAACAACCCCTCGCCCATCCCTGGTTTGCGGAAAAAAATCTTCCCGTCATTGTCGCCGTCGGCGAACTGAACCCGCGTAAGGACCACGCGACGCTGCTACTGGCCTTCGCCCGAGTGAACAAGGTGCGACCGTGCCGCCTGGTCATCGTCGGCAAGGGCAAATCGCGCGCTTATCTCTTGCAACTGATCGATGAGCTGGGCCTGGCCGACTGTGTCGATTTGGTGGGCTTTCAAAAAAATCCCTATCACTATATGGCGCGGGCGGATCTGTTTGTCCACTCCGCCACCTTTGAGGGTTTTGGCATGGTACTGATCGAGGCGCTGTATTTGCAGACGCCGGTCGTCGCTACCGACTGCATGGGGGGACCGAGGGAAATACTCGGCGATGGCGAACATGGTCAACTGGTGCCAGTGGGTGATGATGAGGCAATGGCGCGAGCCGTACTGTACGCATTGGAAAACTCCGACAACATCGCTAACACAACAGATTTTGCCAAAGCGGTGGAACGCTATCCCCTGCAGTCGAGCGCCGATGAACACTTGCGGGTGATGGGACTGTCGAATTCGTATGTTTAATGGCGCGTTTCCAGCCGGCAACGCGCATCTACTGTCGAGGTGGGATTATGAATAATGCCATTGCGATCTTGGCGGCGAGCTTCGATGGTGGCGGAGTGTCGCGCATGCTGGTGAACCTGGCCAACGGTTTGGCCACGCACGAGAAAAGCGTGATTTTTTTTGTCAAACGGCAGCGCCACCCCTACTTGGACTCGATATCCGGCTTCGTCAATCTGGTTACCCTGGACGGCGGCGCGCCGACGGACCTGATTGACTCCCTGGCGGAAAAGCTCGGCGCATTGAGGCCAAGGGTACTGCTCAGCGGCATGCTGGCGGATCACCAGCTGGCGCTGGAGACAATAAAAATCAGCCCTTTCAAGCCCCCATTGTTCTTTCGCTCCGGCACCAATTATCTGGAAGAGGTCAGAACCTCGGGCTTTGTTGGCGGCTGGCAAAAGAAAAGACGCATAAGAAAGCTCTACCGCGCGGCCGATGGCGTTATTTGTGTCTCCCAGGGCGTCGCTGAGGGACTCGCCTCTCTATGCGATATCCCCGTGAACACCATTCACGTGTTAAACAACCCCACGGTCACGCCGGAATTGCTCGAAAAGAGCCGCAAACCCATTTTCCATCCCTGGTTTAGGGAGGGGGAAATACCGGTAATTCTGGGGGTGGGCAGCTTGTCGCGGAGAAAAAACTTCGAACTGCTTATTCGGGCGTTTGCTCGAGTGAAGCAAACGCTGCCCAGCCGTTTGGTCATTATCGGGGATGGTCGGCGTCGAGAGCGCTTATTGCAACTGGCTGGCTCGCTGGGAGTCGGCGGCGACGTGCAGTTGCCGGGTTTTATCGCCAACCCCTACCCCTACATGAAAGCGGCGTCGCTGTTGGTGCTCTCGTCCAACCGGGAGGGCTCGCCCAATGTGCTGGTGGAGGCGATGGCCACTGGCACACCGGTGGTCGCCACCGACTGCCCAAGTGGGCCGCGGGAAATATTAAGGAATGGCAAGCACGGCAAATTAGTGCCAATGGATGATGAAAAAGCGCTGGCCCAGGCAATCACCGAAAGTCTGATTCATCCGCCAAATAGGGAAGCTCTGCTCGCCTCGATCAAACCTTATTGCGCTTACGCCAGCTCGGCGGCGTACTGTGAAACCATTGCGCCGAATTGACGCTGTCATCCACGGAAAACCTAAATGCTATCCGCACTGCATCAATTGAAGCGCGTGAGAAAAGGCGTGCGAAGATTTGTCAGGTCCTGTGGGTACTACCCCAATTTACTTGAGCCCCGGTCGATCAACGAAAAATTGCTCGTTCGCAAGCTCTACCCGCAAAATCCCTTGTTCACAACCTATGCCGACAAACTGGCGGTGAGGACATTTGTGGCGGAAAAGATCGGCAGCCAGTATCTTATCCCCCTGTGCCGCGTATTTTCCTCTGCCTCTCAGGTTGACCTATCCGAACTGCCGGACAGCTACATTGTAAAAGCCACACATGGCAGCGGCTGGAGTAGGGTGGTCCATTCGGCAACAACAGAAAATCGAGTAGCATTGACACAGCAAATTGCCCGTTGGCTGCAATCCAACTACACCCGCGACAACAACGGTGAACTTCACTACGAAAACATCGCGCCTCGCGTTATCGTGGAGCAACTGCTCACCACTGCCGACGGCGGCATTCCGGCGGACTATAAATTTCACTGCTTTGCCGCCAACGGCGGTGTGCGAGCGGTGGTTCAGGTGGATCAGGACCGCTTTACCCGGCATGCCCGCTTCTTTTTTTCGGAGAAATGGCGACGACTGCCCTTTTCCTGGGGCTGTTCGGACAATGCCCTTCCCGCGCCGGACAAGCCGGAAAATTTGGCGGAACTGCTGTTTGTTGCCAAAACCCTTGCGGATCCATTCGATTACGTGCGCGTGGATCTGTACTCGGTTGACGCCACCGCCTACTTTGGCGAATTGACTTTTGTGCACGGTAGCGCCGGCGAACTGTTCTCGCCTCTGGAATGGGACTTCAACCTAGGTGAACTTTGGGAGATGGAAATTTCGCGCCCGCTGTCAGCCAGAATAAAGCGCGACCAGGCGTGGTATCTGTTAACAGCCAGTTGAAAAAGGCTTCCTGCCTTTTTCAACTGACGAAAAGTAAAAAGTGCGATTTTTACTTTTCTCGCACAAGCAAAGGCTTAGCAGCCTTCGATTGTGCCGATACCTCCATGTATCGGGGCAGGCTGCCGAAAAACAGAGTTTTTCAACAGCCTGTTAACCCGGCACAAATGCATGCCGGGTTAATAGATATCAAAAAAATTTTGTGATGAAAAAATTTATCATTTTCTTCATTGAGAACCTGAGCGGCGGCGGCGCTGAAAATTCGGTGATCACCGTAGCCGCCGAGCTGGCGAGACGGGGTTGTCGCGTACATATTGCGATATTGGACAATTGTGTGGAATACCACGTGCCCACAATTATTAAAGTGCACAAGCTCTTTGCCGAAGTGTCGTACTCCCTGCTGCCACGAGCAACAAGGCTCGCGCGGGTACGAGCTTACCTGGCTGATGCGGAAGCCGAACACGGTGAGATCGATCTGATTGTCTCCAACCTGATTCGCTGCGATGAAATCCTGGCGCGGGTGGCGCATCGAAATATTTATTTTTGTATCCGCAACCACACCTCTATACGAGAGATGCAGGGCAAGCTTTTTTTGCGAAAATTTTCCGTGTTTAAAAAAATAAGATCGATCTACGACGGCAAAAACCTGATTACCGTTTCCCGCGGCCTTGAGCAGGACATGGTAAAAAATATCGGTGTCAGGCCAACGTCAATTCGGATGATCTACAATGGATTTGATCTCGTTGAAATCAGGAAGCGAGCCGCCGACAGTTTCGAAAAACCCCATGCCGAGTACATTATTCACGTCGGCAGTTTTAAGCGGCAGAAGCGACATGACCGTTTACTGCGCAGCTATGCCGCTAGCGGAATTCAGTCGCCCCTGGTGTTGCTGGGCAAGGGAAGCACTTCGCGCGAAAGAAAAATTCGCGCACTTTGCCATAGCCTCGGTCTCGAGGAGCGCGTTCGCTTTGCCGGATTTCACGCCAACGTTTTTCCGTGGATAGCCAACGCCAAGATGCTGGTATTGAGTTCCGACTGCGAGGGATTTAGCCGCGTAGTTATCGAGGCCCTCGCCTGCGGCACGCCGGTCGCCAGCGTCGATTGCCCCTCCGGCCCTGCCGAAGTCCTGACGGGTGATTTACGGCGCGGTCTGGCGGAACTGTCGGTGGGGGGGCTGGCAAACGCTATGCGGGAAATATATCATCACCCCCCATCGATACCCGATAATTTCCTGGACAAATGGTCTGTCGAGTCCATCGCCACACAGTATCTTTGCTTGTGACGCGGTAAATCTCCGCCCCCTTATTAACCTGGCAATCAAATCGTTCGTCCTAAACGATTTGATTGACGCCTTTGAAAATCGGCACAACTACGCGAAGTTGCTTGATCTTCAAAGGCTTACATCGGCCACGCCGATGGCAGAGCATCCTTGCCCTGCGCGATTAACCCGAAAATTAACATTGCCGGGTTAATAATAATGATGCATTTTCGCCAACTTGAGCCGCCGTGGTCGCCGGCCCCGCGCCTCCTGTGCCCAGATCAGGCGATTGAGCAAATATAATGACCTGCGGGAGGCACCGCGATGGTGTTGCAGATAACTTTGCGCCTGCTTTCCCAGCGCCGCGGCTAAGCGGCGATCAGATAAAAGCCGGGTGACATGGGTCGTTAAATCGCGTTGATTTTTCACCAATAGCAGCGCCCGTGCGCAATCGAGATCGTGATAAATCCGTTCAAAATTGGCCACCTTGTCACCGGCAATGACGGCTTTGCCGAAGGCCGCCGGCTCGAGCGGATTATGGCCACCACAATCGACCAGACTGCCACCGACAAAACACGCCTCGCTGAGCGCATAAAAAGGCAACAGTTCGCCCAGCGTATCGACGATAAGCACACACTGGTCGCCGCGCAGCGCCCGCCCACTTGACTTGCGCAGAGCGCGTAGGCCCGTATTCGCCGCCAGCGCTTCGACGCGGCCGGCGCGCTCCGGCCGGCGCGGGGCTAGAATCAACACCAGGTCCGCAAACCTCGCCGCCAGATCCCGCTGCGCGTTGAGCAAAATTTCTTCCTCGCCCTCGTGCGTGCTGGCGCCGATCCAGCACGGTCTGCCGTTGAGTAAATCGCGCTTGACGGCGGCGGCCACCCGTCCGACGTCGGCGGGAATTTCCAGGTCGAATTTCAGGTTGCCCACTATCTTACACTTTTCCTTCGCCAGCCCCAGGCTGAGGAATCGCGCGGCGTCCTCTTCGGTCTGGCAATACACCTGCTTGAATTTATTTAGTGTCACACTGATAAGCGCTCGCAGCCGGCGGTACCCTTTGGTGGATTTTTCCGACAGACGCGCATTCAACAATAGCAACTCGATCCCGCAGGCATGACAGGTATGGATAAGATTCGGCCACAGTTCGTTTTCCATAAAGACGAAAGTTCTGGGCCTGAGGCGCCACAAAAACGGTGCCAGAAATAACGGATGATCGTAGGGAAGATAACAGTGAAAAATCTTTTTCCCCAGGCGGGAACGGATGATATTGGACGCGCTTTGGGTACTGCACGTCACGCAGACCGGAATATTGGGGTTGGCTGCGATAAAACGTTTTATCAGCCCGATGGCGGCTAGCGATTCCCCCACCGAAACTGCGTGAAAAACCACACAGCCTCGGGGAGCGACGCCGAAAAAAAAGCCGAAACGTTCGAGCACTCTGATCCCCGGCCCCGCTTTGCGGTGCCCGTCGCGGTCGCGGATAGTTCTAATCGCAATTTTAATTATGACAAATGGCAACAATACTGTGATAATTACCGTGTATAAAATTTGCTGCAGACGGCTTATAAATAGACGGCTTATAAATAGACGGCTCATAAATTTCTCGCGTTGAATCTGTTTTTTGCAGCTTGTTAAGCAACCATCTGGACTTTTCAGAGCTTCCTTAAAGCACCAATGTTGACATTGTTTAAAAAGGTATGAATATTCTATTAATCCGCTTAAGCGCCATCGGCGATGTGGTGATGGCCACGGGCCTAGTGCCCGCCCTGAAAGCCAAATATCCAGAGAGCCGAATTACCTGGTTGGCGGAACCCGGACCCGCTCAGCTACTGCTTGATAATAACAATATCGATCAAGTTTTAATTTGGCCAAAAGGCCAATGGAAGGCGTATTGGCAAGCGCATAAATTGATTAAGCTGGCGAAAAGCATTCTCGACTTTCGCGCACAATTGCGAGATCAGTCTTTCGACATGGTGCTGGATACACAAGGCATATTGAAAAGCGGCGTACTGGCATGGATGAGCGGTTGCCGAGATACCATCGGTTTGGGCTCGAAAGAAGGCAGCTGGATTTTTCATCGCGAAACGCTGCCCAGACCGGCGGACGATCCCGCAATATGCTCCGAATATACATTGTTAGCCGACCACCTTAAGTTGCCTCCGGCGTCGTTCGCCATGAGCTTGCCGTATTCGCCGTCGGTGGCCGCGCGCGCGCAACACTTACTTGCCGCGGGGTCCGCCAGCAAACCCTACGCCGTGGTGTGCCCCTTCACCACCCGACCGCAAAAACACTGGTTGGACAGGCACTGGAGCGAGCTCATGAAAAGTCTAAGGCAGCGCTTGAGCATGAACGTGGTGATGCTGGGTGGATCGGCTGACCGAGAACATGCGCGTCAACTGATCGAATTGGCGAATATTGACGTGGTCAATCTAGTGGGCGAAACCTCGCTGCTCGAGGCCGTGGCCTTAATCGATAGAGCCAGCTTGTTGGTCGGTGTCGATACCGGGTTGACGCATATCGGCATCGCCAAGAACACGCCGACCGTCGCTCTGTTCGGCTCGACGCGACCCTATACCGACACTCGCCACGCCTGCGCGAAGGTACTGTATGAAAACATGTCCTGTGCGCCCTGCCGTCGCCGGCCGACCTGTGGCGGCGATTTTACCTGTATGAAGAACCTTACGCCGGCGAGAGTCATCGCGGAAATTGAAGCGCTGATCGCATGAAAGTCATGCACGTCGAGGCCGGTCGGCATCTCTACGGTGGCGCTTTGCAGGTCTACTATCTCATGCGCCACCTCGAGCGCAAAGGGGTCGACAATATTCTTGTCTGCCCGCGGCACAGCGCCATTGCCGCTTGCGCCAGTCCCCTGGTTCGGGTGGAGGCCTGCGCTATGCGAGGCGACAGCGATGTTCTCTTCACCCGACGTTTGATCAAACTCGTTCGTCGGCATCAGCCCGATTTACTTCACATTCACAGTCGGCGCGGGGCGGATGTATGGGGAGCCATTGCCGCGCGCTGCACCGGCACGCCGGGAATCCTGACCCGGAGGGTGGACAATCGTCAGTGGCCTCTCGTCGCCCGTGCGCAAGCGCGCTGCTTCGCCAGGGTGATTGCTATTTCAGAGGGCATTCGCGCCGTGCTGCTTTCCGAAGGTGTGGCGACGGAAAAAGTATTGACCATCAGAAGTGCGGTCGATACCCACCGCTTTACCGCGAGTGGTGGCAACGATCAAGTGAGAGCGCGCTTTGGCTACAGCGCAGAACACTTGGTTCTCGCCGTGGTCGCGCAGTTGATCAAACGCAAAGGCCACCAATACTTGTTTGATATCGTCCCACGAATCGTCGAACAATTTCCCCGCGCTCGGCTGCTAATTTTCGGCCAGGGTCCATGCCAAAGGAACCTCGAAGATTACGCGCGGCAAAAAAAAATTTCCCGCTGGGTGCAATTTGCCGGTTTTCACGGCGACATGGAGAATATTTTGCCGAGCATGGATCTGATCGTGCATCCGGCCCTAAAAGAAGGTCTGGGCGTGGCCTTGCTCCAGGCCGGGGCTTGCGGCGTTCCGGTAGTCGCCAGCCGTGTCGGCGGCATTCCCGAAATTGTGCGAGACGGGGAGAACGGTTATCTCGTACCCCCGGCAAAACCTCAAGCCCTGCTCGATAAAATTCTTCAATTGTTGGGTGACGAAGCACGGCGTAAACAATTCGGCCGCCGTGGCCGGGAAATCGTCGAACGGGACTTTTCGATCGAGTGCATGGCGCGGGATAATCACGAGGTGTACAAATCCATTCTGTCGTTGCATTGTCCAGCAACCGATAACATTTCTGTTGAATAGTTTTATCGTAAGACCAAAACCCAATGGTCGGAAAAATGCGTTAACGCTACTCTGAACGCATGTATATTGGCCCTGCAGGTTCATGCGGGTTAACAGAACAGCGATCGAGGGTACAGCAGTATGAAAATTGCGCCGCCGGCAATTTTTTTTCGCATCGTTTTAACGCTTAAGGTCGCCCTGGTTTTAACGGCTTGCGCCTCGAACATTACGCCAAAGGTTCACGCGGTGCACGAACGGGGCGTCAACTTTAATGACTATAGAACCTTTAATTTCTACCGCAGCATGGACCCCAGAGGCGAGCAATACGCAACCTTGATCGGCAAATATTTGCGGCAGTCGGTAAAGCGGGAATTATTGAATCGCGGCCTGCAACAGACGGACGAACCCGATCTGTTGGTGAGCTTCTACATCCACACCAAAGAAAAGATCAGCAGCAGAAGCGTACCCGCCAATACTTACAGCTACTACGGTTATCGCCGCCGCTACGGCTACGGCTACAGTACCGGCTACGGCACCGAAGTGAGAATCAGCCAGTATACCGAGGGCACGCTCAACATTGATGTGGTGGATAGAAAACGCAAGCAACTGGTGTGGGAGGGGGTGGCGATCGGACGCATAAGGGATAGGGCATACGATGATCTGGAGGCCAAGGTGGCGGAGGTCGTCGGGCTTATTTTCAAGGAATTCCCCAGGTAAGCGGTCGCAGGCGATATCTTTTGATGAAGTTACATGTTCCCCTCGCGCCACTGACCCTCGCGCTGCTCGCCTGCAATGGCGGAGATGGCGGTGGCGCTGCTCGCCTTGGCGCGGTTGACGATAACGCCGATCTGGCTGACCTGGTGTTGTCGGCCGGTGAGTTGGATCCGAGTTTTCAAAGCGAGCGGCTAAGCTACCGCAGCGCGGTAGGTTTTTTGGCGGCGGGCGTCAGGGTCACGCCCACGGCGGTCAACCAAGCGGCGACCCTCACGGTCGACGGCGCTGCGGTGGCCTCGGGCACTCCCAGCCAAATTCTGCCGCTGGTGGAGGGCGCCAACGCGATCACCATTGTGGTGACCGCGACCGATGGCGTGACCCGCAAAACCTACGCGCTGGATGTCGCGCGCCAGTCGGCGGCAAGCTTTGCCCGGCAGGCCTATCTCAAAGCCTCCAACACCGAGCCCGGCGATTATTTTGGCGCGACTGTTGCCCTCGATGGCGATACGCTCGCCGTGGGAGCGCAGCGGGAAGACAGCAGCGACGATGAGGACGATAACTCCGCCACCGACAGCGGTGCGGTTTACGTCTTCACCCGCGAGCAAGAAATATGGTCGCAGCAGGCCTATATCAAGGCCTCCAATACCGAGCCCTTTGACCGCTTTGGCGAAGCGCTCGCCGTGGACGGCGACACCTTAGTGGTGGGCGCCGGCGGGGAGGACGGCGGCGATACCGGCATCGACGGCGATGAGCGCAGCAATGCCGCCACCGACAGCGGCGCGGTCTACGTCTTTATCCGCGAACGAGGCGTGTGGTCACAGCAGGCTTATATCAAGGCCTCCAACACCGACCCCTTCGATCAATTCGGCAGCGCCCTCGCCCTGGACGGGGATACGCTCGTCGTCGGTGCCTACGGGGAAGACAGTGATGCCGGCGGCATCGGCGGTGACGAGTTCAGCGACGCCGCCACCGACAGCGGCGCGGTCTATGTGTTTATCCGCCAGCAGGATATCTGGTGGCAGCAGGCCTATATCAAGGCGTTTAATGGCGATCCCTTCGATCGCTTCGGCAGCGCGCTCGCCCTGGACGGCGACACCCTTACCGTCGGCGCCTTTGCCGAGGACAGCGATGCCGCCGGCGTCGATGGCGACGGGGAAAACGATGCGGCCAGCGACAGCGGTGCGGGATACGTTTTTCAGTAGCGAGCACAACACAACAATACATTCTTGGAGATCGAAGCCAGAGAATTTGCCATATGCCAGAGTATCAGGGCACCGGGTGGCGCACCTTCTGCCGCCGGGAGCGGCAGTAGAGCGCCCAGGGACGGGTTCACAGCGTGTACGCCACCCGGTGCCCTGATGCTCGGGGGCTCAATGCCAGCCATGATTCACGTGTTTCA
>JAAUXX010002127.1_pt1 | contig 11700 bp, 12 predicted proteins | sample 7278111 | NCBI WGS metagenome assembly JAAUXX01 (sample SAMN14350116, study PRJNA611818) | marine sediment metagenome | isolation source: surface marine sediment (1.8m) | place: French Polynesia: Moorea | collected 2018-08
AACCACCCTTCCCTTCGCACTGCGCCTTGCTGAGAAGCACCAGGCAAGCGCTGAACCCGTCAATATTATGTTGAAGGAGTACTAGGGCTTTTTCAATGTCCGCATTTTTTGCGCGATCCATGAAAAACTTGCGGGTTTTTAATTCACCCAATTTTTCAGAGATTGCCGACAAGAAGAACTGGTTTAATGACACGCTGTCTTGTTCGGCAATGCGTTTGGCTTCTTCCATTACCGACTCCGGTAATCTCAACGAGAATTGACTCATAATCTCAATCTCCTGACCTAGTCTCTAGTGTGCTGTCCCCCAAATAACATTACCCAATTGCGGGTCTTTTTCGTCCCTGGGGTCGTTGCTCGTCCTTGTGTGGGGCCTGCCACACGGCGTCCTCGCGCCTAGCCAGGAACGAAAAATCCCGTGCACTTGCGCAACGTTATTTGAGGGACAGCACACTAGGTTGTAAGACTTCAATGCCAAATTCAGCGGCGCGTTTGAAATCTTTGCCATTAAAACTCACAATCGTATCGGCCATGCCATTAATTGCTGCCTCCAGCACTAAGCCATCGTCTGGATCGGGCAGTGTTGGTCGCCATTGAAAGCGAATATACACCGGCGTCAATACGCTCGCTAATGCCGAAAGAATCCAGTCGACCTGTTCTGCACTCAGGGTCGAAGCTGCCAGATGCTCTGGTCTCTTGATAACCTCTTCATATTCTAGCAAGAGGGCGGTGCTGGCCGCAGCTGCAAGATTGCCTCGTAAAAGTTCGGTCAAAATGAAGCGACTTGCCTCATTCGGGGATCGGAGCGCGGCATCTAACACATTGGTATCGATTACGATCATATACGGCATCATATATGACGGTAGATGTGGTCTCAAGCGGGTGCGCTACCCTTGGGTTTACTATCTCCTGTCAGCACATACCGCCATTCACACTGATCACCTGGCGGGTAATATACGCCGCGTTATCAGACAGCAAAAAGTCCACCGTGGCGGCGACCTCCTCGACCTTGCCGAAGCGTCGCATGGGAATCAGCTTCATGGCTTCATCGCGGTACATGTTCTCGGTCATCTCCGTGTCGATAACGCCGGGCGCGACGCAGTTGACGGTGATGTTGCGCTTGGCCAATTCCATCGCCAGGGCCTTGGCGGCGCCGATGATGCCGGCCTTGGCGGCGCTGTAATTGGTTTGCCCGCGATTGCCGACCAGGCCGGAGACCGACGACAGGCACACGATGCGCCCCCCCTGACGCAGTTTAATCATCGGCATAATCAGGGGGTTAAGCACATTGTAGAAGGCGTCGAGATTGGTGTGGATGACGCGGTCCCAGTCCTCGCCGCCTAGGGCCGGGAAGGCCTTGTCCACGGCGATGCCGGCGTTGCACACGGCGCCGTAGTAGGCGCCGTGACGGTCGATATCGCGCGCTAGCGCTGCGGCGACCTGCTGGCGCTGGCTTACGTCGAATTGCAGCAGGCTGGCGCTGCCGCGCGCGGCTTTTATGTGCTCGACCACCTGCGCGGCCAGATCTTCGCGGGCGTGGTAGTGCACGCACACATCGAAGCCGCTGGTCGCCAGTTTGAACGCGCAGGCGCGGCCGATGCCGCGGCTGGCGCCGGTCACGATAACGCGTCTTGTTACCCTCATGGCGATCCCCTCGTTTGATAAATGACAGCCGCCGGATCTTCCGGCATGACCGCTTTGATGCGGGCGTTGGCCAAAAGCTCGGCGTTGGCGCCGAGTATTTTACCCGTGTAGACACCCAGACTGGTTTGGTTTTTCATTTCCTCGTCGACGCGCACGTGGATGGTCTGACCGTGACGAAAATAGGGTATCTGCGTTTGCAGGCACCTGGTGCCGAGCACAAAACCGAGCGCAATGGGCAGTTTTTTCGCCAGCCGCTGGGTGCCTTCCAGTGCGGCGATGGCCTGGCACATATACTCCAAGCCGACCCAACTTGGGGTGTTGCCGGCGGTATCGGCAAAGAGCCCCGGTTGGCGGTGATGCACCAAACACTCGAGCCAGTCCTCGCCCACGCCGGCGATCTCGTCGATGAGTAACATGGGGCCGCGGTGGGCGATGACATCGCTCGGTCGATAGCGCGCTGCGGTATGGGTCATGCCGGCTGTCTCTGCTTGTGTTTTGCTGTGGCGACGTTTATGGCGGTGAAATGGTGGGCCAGAATACAGGCGCCCAGCAGGTTTATGGCGTTGCCGATCAGCACCGTAAGGCCGAAAGCCTGCACCACCGGCAGGCTACTCGATGCCAACAGGCCAAACGAGAGCAGGCTGGTAAAGGCGGATAGCATGACCGCCTGCAAGGTGCAATGCCGATTCTCCGGAATTTCGGCGACAAAGATAACATAATCCATACCGAGCCCCAGCACCAAAAATAGCGCCATGATATGGAAGAGTGTGATCGCCGGCGCAAGCATCTGCAAAATCATCAGCGTCAGTGCGATAGCGCAGGTGGGCACCAGCACCAGGTTTAAATAGCGGACCCGGCGATAGCGAAGCAGCACCAGGCCCGCCACCAGCAGCAGTGCAGTGAGCACCATGGCCAGGGCGGAACGGCGTTGGTCGGCGATGGTGGCGGTGGCCATGGCGGCCGTATTGATATAGAGAATGTCCTCGTGTTGAGCGGCCGCGTCGACCAGTTTGTCGATCGCGAACCCCTTGGGGATCAATACGAAGCTGTAGATACCGCCATCGAGTTCCGCCCACAGTGGCGGGGCGTTGTTGCCGAGGGCTTGCATTAGCGCGACGGGCAGCAGTGCTTCTCGTTGCGCCGCGTAGGCGCGCGCGATCGCATCGCGCTTGGCGTCGTCGACGCCCATGGTTTGTAACAACTGGGAAGCCAAGCCCTGCTCGCCATAGAGCCGCGAATTTTGCCGGTAGTAGTACCGCTGTTTGGCGGGGGAGGGCAGGAGACGCTGGATACCCAGTGGTGGCGTAGCCGTGGCGGGCGCCTCGTCAAGCGCTAGCCTATCACTTAAGCGGTAGATGTCGGCCACGGTTTTGCCGCGCAAGATCAAGTAGTTGCCCGGTTCGAAGTCGGCGATTAAGCGGCTGACGGTTTTTTCTTCCGCCACCAACTCGGCGTCGGGTTGAAAAAAAACGCTAGGATCGTCACTAAAGTTAAAGCCGGCGATGAAGAACCCGGCACACCCGAAGAGTATGAGAATAGCGCAGGCAAAAAACGCTTGTGGGCGGACAATGTGGCTCGCCCGCGAAATTTGCGCAAGCAAAAATTTCAGCAGCCGGTCCCGCCGTGCGAAATTCGCGCTGACCGCCATTGGCCCTACCGCGGCCACGATCAACCAGGCGCCGCCCAGTCCGATAACGGAAAAAATCGCCACCCGCTGCAGGGATTCCAGCCCGGAAAATGCCAGCGCGCTGTAGCCGATCACTGAGGTCAGTAAACTGAAAGTCAGCGCCCGGTAAAGGTGCCGGGGGTTGCTGCGCGTGCGGGGGTCGCCCTGGTGATAAAAAAAGTGCAGGGCGTAGTCGATCACCACGCCAATCAGCCCGGCGCCGAACACGATCGTTAGAATGTGCACCGAACCGAATAGCGTATGGCTGCCGACAAACGCCAGCGCGATGCCAAAGGCGATGGAGGCAAGCGGCAATAACAGCGGCCCGAGGGCGCGAAACACCAGCAGCAGCAAACTGACAATGCCCAGGCTCGAAACCGTGCTGATGACACTGATATCGCGCTTCGATTTGACGGCGGCATCGCGGGCAAAAAAGATAACGCCCGAATGCAGAAACCGCACATCGGGATAGGTGGATACCACGGTGGTTTTGATATGCTCGATTTCGCCCGCCAGTGCGCGCTGGGTATCCATGTCCAAGGCGTCATGCCTGAGTCTGAACATCAGCGGCAGGTAGTACATGGCGCCATCGCCATGGGGCCTTTCAATGGCTTGGTCTAGGGGCTTGCCGCCGCCGCCCGCAACGACAAAATCGCCGACAAAACCGAAGGGGTCCTGCCACAACGAAAACAAGGGCGCGCTGCTGTCGAGACTGTACAGCCGCCGCTTGGCCAAGGCCAGCAGTTCGGCGTCGCTGGCGGTGGCGAGCTGCTCACTGCGCTCGGGGGTCAACAGCTGGAAACGATGTTGTGCGATAAGCGCCAGGTAGTTGTCCGTGCCGGCAAGCGGGTCGATAAATTCAAAGGTTTCACTGGCGGCGGCGAGACGTTCAAGCGCATAGGCCGCGTCCTCGGTGTCTTCGCGGCTGCGCGAGGCGACCACCAGGGTAAATCTTTTTTCCACCGCACTCGATGCCATGTCGATGGCTTGCTGCACCCCCGTGTCATTGGCGATCTCGGGCGCCAGGCGCTTGAGACTGCTGTCGATATGAATAGCGTCTTTCCCATGACTGAGAAAAAACAGCAGTATCAGTAGACCCAACAGCGCGACCACACATTGATAGCTACGGATCAGCAGGGTGTGTTTGGTCATGCGCGGCCGCTAGCGGAATAAATGCTCGCAGGCGCGCGCCTGGTCGGACAGCACCCGTGAGCAGTCGCGGGCGTTGAGAGAGGGGTGCTCCGCGGTGGCAAAGATATGGATGGCGGTTTGCTGGCGCCCGGCCTGGTGCAGGGTGATGTGGGCTTCCTGCGCTTGGCGCGTCAAGTCGATGGCGGAAATAAATTTTTGCATGCGCTTTTTTTTCGGCGCAAGCACCAGGAGCTTATCGCGCTTGCGCGCATCGAAGGTTTTATGCAGATAACCGTCATCGCCGCCGATCAGGCTGTTGAGCAGACGTCCCAACTGGCGGTGCACGCGATTGTCCAACACTTCGATAGCGACGCCGTCAGTTAATTTTGCCGGCGGTTTTTCCAGTCCGTAGATAAGCGATTCCATAATCGGCGCACGGGTATGCCAGATAAGCCCGGCGTTGCACGAATAGAGAAACTCGCCCTCGGATATCAGCGGCTGGTGCAGTCCCGCAATCGACTTGGACTGGCGAAATTTTCCCGACAAGTGGCAGCCGTTTGGCAGCGCGTCAAACGTGTCAGTCGGGCCGGAGGCCGTGCTTGCCGCGGCTATCCAGGCCAGACAGCTTAAGGTGATACCGCGTAGACGAAGGCAGCCGGTCAACATGATGCGAGCAGCTGATTGACTTTGGCGATGAAAACTTGTGGGCATTCAATGCGCATCTCCCCGGTCGCCATATCGGTGGCCGCCTGAATGCTGTGGGCCTTGGTCAGCCGCTCGCCGGAATCGAGGTCTTCGATGAGATAGTTGATTTTCAGGCGAAAGTCCCATTCGGTGAGGGTGGCGATGATCTTGATGGACTGGCCGAAGGTTATAGGCTTTACGTACTTGATATGCAGGTCGACGATGGGGAAGGAAAAACCGGAGGCCCTCATCGCGTCGTAGTTGTAGCCTATCTTGTCGAGCAGTCGACATCTGGCAAGTTCGAAGTATTTGGCGTAGTGGCCGTGCCAGACCACGTGCATGGAGTCGACGTCAAAAAATGGCACTTCCATGGTGTAGGCTTCGCTAATCATCGGTCAATCGGGGAAAACGCCCGTGGCGTTAGTTGGCGGCGGCCTTGTGTGTGCTGGCTTCTTCCTGGGCGACACGGTGTATGGCGTCGACCACATCGCCTATGGTTTTGACTTCCTGAAAATCTTCCAGCGCCATTTTTTTGCCGGTAAATGATTTGAGTTCGATCATCAGATCCACCGCATCGATGCTATCGATATCCAGGTCATCGTAGAGCAGGGCGTCGCGGGTGATTTTAGCTGCCTCGATTTCAAATTGGTCTTCAAGAACGTCACGAATGCGGTTAAAAATGTCTTCCTTTGTGTGGCTCATACTCTTGTGTGGCTCGTACTGTGGGACTGCCCTGTGGGCGATTCACGTCGTGTTCTGGGAATGGCTAATGGTTGTTATTACAGGCGCAGTGCAACCTCGCGTAAACGCGGCCAAGTATACCAGCTTATTTGCACAACGCGCGTGCAAATTTAGCCGCCGGCGCGGAGGCCGGGAAGCGCAATTGTTCGACGATGGTGTCGCGCATGTGCAGTGTGAGGTGGCGAGCCTGGACGCTTGAGGGCCGGGCGGTGTCGATACACTGATCGATGGCGAGCGGCGGCAGGGCCTTGAAGCTGAAATGTGGGGGGGCGTCCGGCACCTGATACCATTTTTCGTGTTTGCGCAAGGTCGGCGGCTGGCAGTCGATGACCACTGGCGTGATCGGACACCTCGCCTTGAGCGCAACATTGGCCGCGCCGCGTTTAAAGTTGAGATCCTCGGGGTTTTGGGTGCGCGTGCCCTCCGGAAAGATAATCAGCGTTTGGCCGTTGGCAATCGCTTCCGCGGCGCGGTTGATCAGATCTTCGCCGTTATCGTCGTTGGGGATATAGCCGGCGAGCGACACCACGCCGTAGGTGAAGGGGTTTTTAAACAGTGCCGCCTTGACGATACAGTTGGTGCCAGGCATCACCGACATGAGAAACACTACGTCCAGCAGCGTGGGGTGGTTGGCGATCACCAACCGGCCGCCGCCTTGCAGCAACCGGGCATTCTGAAACTCGAATGACAGCAGGCCCATGGCCCACATCATGCGCACGTAAAGCCAGGCGGCGCACCAGACGATGTGGCGGGTCAGTCGCTGTTTAAAGGGGCGGCCGAGCGGCAAGGGATACAGCAGCAGCAACAGGCCCAGAGCGATCAGGCATGCCCCCAGGCCGAACACGGCGAAGCTGAAGCCGGTGCCGAGAATGCGCCAGCCTTTATAAATTTTGCTTTTGCTCAGGTCCATGACAGTCAGGCTCCGCGAAAGCGGCTTCAATCTCAACCAACAGGTCGGCGCGGCAAATGTCGGCCAGGGCATAGGTGATATCGGCGCCGGGATAACATCGGCAAAGGAAGTCCCTGGCCGCGGGCAGGTGGTCCCGGCGCCGCAGGTAGACGCGCAGCGCCGACAGCGCCGGTGTCCCGCCGCTGATATACTCGCCCAGGCAGGCGATATTGGCGACGGTGGTGCGCAGTTGCTCATCGAGGTCGCCGGGCGAGCGGGTCGCGTGGCCCAGAATACTGGCGGTGCCGGAGATAAACACCCAGCGCTCGCGGCCCAGGCGCACGCTTGTGGCGCGCGCAAACGAGGGGCTGCTGGGGCCGTAGCGGCGGGGGTAGCGATAGGCCCGCTCCTGGCGCGGATTTTCGTGGTGCTCTCCAGCCGATTGGGTGGCCAGAGCATAGATCACCGCGCCGCGCTTGTGGTGGCCCAGGGCGGAGGCGGCGGGGAAGGTTTGCGGCGCCAGGCCATGTGCGCTGAAGGCCGCCAACCTGCCGTTGCAGAATTTTTTATACGCTTCGCGGTCGCCGGCGCCCAGGTTGATATCGGGGATGAAATTCCAGAATCTGACAGGGTGGGGGTAGCCGGCGCCGCGCAGCCGATCGAGCAAAGTCGAGTAAGCCGCCTGCGCACCGCGCTCGATATCGGCGCATTGGTCCGGGCTGATCCAGACGGCGGCGCACATGAGGTGCTCGCTGAGGCTCCAGTAGCAGTTGCCGGTCAGCCCGCGTTCGACCTGCGCGCCCGCACATTCGATCACTTCGCTGTGATGGCCCGATAGCGATTCCAGGCCGGCGGGAATCAGGCCGGGCGAGGCGGGCGGCAGGCACTCGGTGTTGAAACGCACCACGGCCAGCACCCCCGGTCTCTCCAGCAGTGTTTCCGGCGCATCGGCGGAGTAATATTGACGGAACATTCCTTGACAGACGATACCACTATACGGCATTTGACGAAGGCGCGAGTTTATACAAAAAGACCTGCAAAGTTAAGGAACCCGGAAAAAAACCTGTTATTGGCAATTGCTCTATGACTCTATCTATCTATAAGGTAGATCAGTTGTGTCCGGAAAGCGCGGACGAGTCAGCTAAATATCGTGAAACCGACGCGTTGCGCAAACCCGATACCGCAAACGAGGTGATTTTGGTGGTCAAAGTGGTTACACTCTGCGCCCTCAGGCGCCCAGGTCGTCCGCGCGGAGCGCCGGGCATCACCGAGTCAAGCAATTGAGGAATATCCATGTCTGAGCAAACTGCGGCGCAACGCGAAATGGCCGAGCTGTTGGTGGAAGCGCTTAATCTGGAAGATATCACCGCAGCGGATATCGATCCCGGGGAGGCGCTGTTCGGCGATGGCCTGGGTCTCGATTCCATCGACGCCCTCGAAATTGCCCTGGCGATATCGCAAAAGTACGGCGTGCAAATGCAAGCGGAAGACGAGCATACCCGCAATGCCTTCGCCACCCTGGCTTCCCTGAGCGAGTTTGTCGAGAAAAACTCGTCCTGATTTTCCGTTCTCTTGCCCCGCCACCGATGCAAACCGCACCGCTCACCACCCGCAAACCGGACGATTGCCTGGCCTATGTGCGCACACCCCTGGCCGCCCTGGGCGATCGCACCGGCGGCGTGCGCGTCGATGAATTCTGCGGCCAGGTGGCCGCGCTCGCCGCCCGGCTGCCGGAAGCTCGCTACGCCTTGAATCTCTGTGACAACCGCTATTTGTTCATGCTCTCGTTCTGCGCCGCCATGGTGCGCGGGCAGAGCAATTTATTGCCCCCCAACAAAGCGCTCGCTACCCAGGCGGCTCTGCTGACCCGCTACCCGGGCAGCTACGTACTGCACGACGGCGTCGACGTCGCGCCCGGTTGCCGGGCGCTGGATATCGGCCAGCTCTCCCTGCGCGCCGCCGCGGCGGGATCGATTCCGAGCATCGGGCTGGATTTTCCGGCCGCGATTACCTTCACCTCCGGCTCCACCGGCGATGCCAAACCCCATCTCAAGCCCTGGCGCACCTTTGTGGTCAGCACCGGGATCAACGCCGACCACATGCTCGTTCGCCCGCAGCACTTGGTTTCCGCGTTGGCGACGGTGCCCGGCCAGCATATGTGGGGGATGGAAACATCCATTTTGCTGCCGCTGATGCGCCGCTTGTGCATCAGCGATGCCCGGCCGCTGTTTCCACAGGATGTGCGCGCCGCCCTGGACCAACTGGAAGCACCGCGCATGCTGGTGTCGACGCCGGTGCATCTGCGGGCGCTGGCGCGCAGTGGTCTCGATTTCCCGTCAGTGGAGCTGATCCTCTGTGCTACCGCGCCCTTGTCGAAAGCGTTGGCGCGGCAGGTGGAAGTCGCCTTCGGCGGTCGGCTGCTAGAAGTTTATGGCTGCAGTGAAGTGGGCTCTATGGCCTGTCGCCACACCGCCGAAGCGGAAGTGTGGGCCCTCTTTGAGGGCTTGAGTGTCGATGTTGTCGACGGCCAATACGTCGCTTCCGCGGCGCACTTGCCCGCCCCGGTGAGTTTGCAGGACCGGCTGCAAACCGTCGGCCGGGGGCGCTTCCGCCTGCTAGGACGCGGTGACGACATGGTGGAAATCGGCGGCAAGCGCGGCTCGCTGCAAGCGCTGAACAACCTCCTGCTCAGTGCCGAGGGGGTGCGCGATGGCGCCGTTTTCTTGCCGGACACCGAGCGGTCGGTCGACCGCTTGGTGGCTGCGGTGGTGCTCGACGATCCGGCGGCAAAGAAAAAAATCGCCGCCCATTTTCGCGCGCACGTCGACCCGGTGTTCGTGCCGCGTCCAATTCATGTGGTGCCCTCCCTGCCGCGGGAAGCCAACGGCAAACTGCCGCGCGCGCGTTTGCTGAGTCTGCTTGCGCGCCTGCAGGGCTAAAGGGCTTTGGGTCTTCAACAATTTAGGAAGTCATTCTGACCATACGCGGCGGGGGCAACTGTATCCACAAGAGCGGTCGTTAACGTGTAAACTCACCGATCGAGGGCTTGCTCCCGATTCGGCGCAGCGCCCTGTTCAGCCGTGGTTTATAGATCCTTTGTGTCAGCAGATTGGATTAAGCTGCCCGCGCCACCATCGGACAGGGGTGCGCCCCATCGGCGATCTGTGGTGAACAACATGTCGAGAATCGTGGCAACGTGGGCGGTTACCAGCGCAGCGTGAGTTTTCGCTCTAACTTCATCCAGGCTGCGCAAGGTGACGGGTTGGTAGTCTGTTGGCAGGATGACATGCACCAGCACCATCCTTTGGCGGCCTGGCTGAACAACGCGTATGAAGCGTTCCTTTACAGGAAGATCCCTTAGACTCCTATCCACGATGCCGGCCACCTCATCTATAACCTCGCCGGTGGGCGCCCTGTTCAACAACTGCATGAGTGAGTTCCACGCCATTCGAACGGGGATTCCGAGGGAGAGCGCCGCAACCGCGAGCACGATCGTTGGATCCACATAAGGAACGAACGCATGAAGCCCCAGACTCTCAAAAAAGAATATGCCGGCGAAAGCCAGCAGAACGCAGGATGAGATTGCGGCATTGATAAACCAGTTTTCCATGTCGGCGCGGACAAGTGGGCTGCCTGCTGTTTTGACTACTCTATGCGAGAAATAGGCCATCGCCCAGCAGATGATCGATGCAGAAATACCGTAAACGACCGCCGCTCCGGCAGCGATGGATCGGCCTCCGCCAACCAAAGCCTGGACCGCTCCCACGATGGCCATGACCGATACCCCCAAAACCAACATCCCCTTCACGCCATTCACCAATGCCTCGAAGAACGCGTATCCGTGGGGGAATCGCTCATCGTCTCCACCTGCCACCAGAGACACAACCTTTACAGTGAACAGGCCTGTCGCGAAGTAAGAAAAATTGAAGAGACCGTCCAACAGGATCGCTTGTGACCCACTGGCAAGAGCGAATGTCATCCCCACGCATCCAAGCAATAGGTTGCAGACAACTGAGATGACGAGGAATCTTCTTTCGACTTTTAGGGCGGCTGCTTCCATTTTAGTATGGCCGACTGCTATGTTGGATTGCTTTCATATTAATATGCACGCTGTGTGATTGGTCCAGGACAAAGACTAAGTATAAATCTGATCGAAAAACAATACGTTAAGTATCGGTAGTAGCCCACTCATCAATAACTCCTCTTCCGTACAACAAGGTATTATGTTTAACGAGACCTTGTAAAGGGATCTCTTGTGCACGTAATCCATTTGGATGCTTCTTTATTTGCCAATCACTTACGATTTCTTGGCTGGAAAAATCAGAATTTCTCCGGTGCCCATGAGACCATTTAGTAATAGTCTGCTTTACCAACACCGCCAACGCCAGCCCTTGGGTGGGTAGTGGGTATCCCAGCAAGATCAAAACCTGTTTGTTGCTATTGGCGCCGTCGTCTAGAGACATAACTGCAAATTCTGGTTAACATCGAGTTGTCAAGCGAATGGGTCTCGCTCGCCTAAGTCGGTAAAGTCACATATAGTGATAATGCGCGCCATATGTGCGCATGCACAGCGTGACGGATAATCAGAGGGTTGATACAGGCCGAAATATTTCGGTGGGGTATTGCTGGAGGGATTTATAGGGTATTACGAAGCAGCGAATGTTGGCAATGAGTGGCTGTGGTACGGCGCATTGATCTGTCCATTTTAAATGGCTATTGGGGTTGTTGTGGTTGTTTCATTTGTCTGATTTTCCCTAAGCGGCCATTGGCGTCGAAGTCTGCGCGAGATAAATTGATGTTTCCTTACACTGGGGTTTAAGGGCCGCTGCTCGCTCAACAATGTCATTAACTTAAGCTCGGCAAGACCGCAGAGAGAGGGCCGGGTGACGGCTTTTGCGTTCCATGGGCCATCCATGGCCCGGTCCCGCGCTCGTCCCTGGCGCTAGTC
>JAAUXX010011637.1_pt1 | contig 11670 bp, 10 predicted proteins | sample 7278111 | NCBI WGS metagenome assembly JAAUXX01 (sample SAMN14350116, study PRJNA611818) | marine sediment metagenome | isolation source: surface marine sediment (1.8m) | place: French Polynesia: Moorea | collected 2018-08
CCGGCACGGATCCGGATCTGATCCGGCCCTTCCTCAAGGTCGTCAAGAATCGCTACGAGGCCATCATGACGTCGACGAAAGTCACGGGCATGCGCGCAACGACGCCGGGCATCGAGGTCAGCTTCGAAGGTGACAAGGCGCCCTCTATGGGCGTTTACGATCGCGTACTGGTCGCGATCGGCCGTCGCGCGAATGGCGACAAGCTCGCCGCGGAGAAGGCCGGCGTCGCCGTCGATGGCCGCGGCATTATTGCTGTCGACAAACAAATGCGGACGAACGTGCCGCATATCTTCGCGATCGGGGATCTTGCTGGCGGACCCATGCTCGCGCACAAAGCGACTCATGAGGCCAAGGTGGCCGCCGAGGTCGCGGCGGGCGAGAAGAGCTACTTCGATGCGCGGACGATTCCGTCGGTTGCGTACACGGATCCCGAGATTGCATGGGTCGGACTGACAGAACTCGACGCCAAGGCCGAAGGCATCGAATACGAGAAAGCGCAGTTTCCCTGGGCCGCCAGCGGGCGCGCCCTCGCGCTCGGCCGGGATGAGGGCTTCACGAAGATGCTCTTCGACAAGGCCACAGGGCGCGTACTCGGCGGTGCGATGGTGGGCCCCATGGCCGGTGACCTGATCGCCGAAGTGGGCCTCGCCGTCGAAATGGGCGCGGACGCAACGGACATCAGCCTGACGATTCACCCGCATCCCACACTGTCGGAGACCGTTGCCTTCGCGGCCGAGGCTTTCGAAGGCACGCTGACCGACCTGTATATGCCGAAGAAGAAAAAGGCTCACTGAGCCGCACGACACCGGAGCACGCCAATGCACGCCTATCCTCACCACTACCACGTAAGCGCAACGAGTGACGCGGAGGGCGACGTCACGCTCGCGACGGAAGGCGTGGCTGACCTCCCATCGATGCCGCCGGTCGAGTTTGACGGCCCGGGTGGGTACTGGTCGCCTGAATCGCTGCTCGTGGCATCGGTGGCGGACTGCTTTGTGTTGACTTTCCGCGCGATCGCGCGGGCGTCGAAACTCGAATGGACCTCGTTGTCCTGCGACGTTGATGGCGAGCTGGACCGCGTCGAGCGCGTAACGCAATTCACGGGCTTTAAGGTCCGAGCGGCGCTCGTTGTGCCGGAAGGCACGGATGCCGGCAAGGCGGAGCGCCTGCTTCACAAGGCCGAGCAAACGTGCCTGATCACAAACTCGCTGAAAGCCGAGAGCCACCTCGAGGCCAGCGTCAGCGTCGCCGGGTGAACGTGCCGTTCCCTCCATGCTAATCGACTTTAAGTACTTATTTTAAGTTACTGATTAATCGAGGTTATCAGGTTTCCTGATCGCGTCCGGTTGCTATGTGCGACCGGTGGACGCAGAGCACGTCGCTTGCTGTTGAATTCGCTTCCTCAGGCTGAAGCCGGCCGGGACGTTCCCACCAGGGTGATTACGTTTTGATCACTTGCGCCAGCGCGCCGACCACGACAGCTTGTGCAGCTCCATGACGAGGAGAATCGGCGCGCTGCAGACAAGCAGCCAGAGCCATAGCCCGGCATCGATTGGCTGTGTCGACAGGAGTACGTTGCCGGCGGGCAGGTAGGTCATCGCCAGGTGGATCGAGAACGCGGCGATCATCCCGACAAGCAGCACCGGGCTTCTGAGCGGCGACATGAGGAACGCCGACTTCGTTTCCGAACGGCAGTTGAACAGGTGGAAGTTCTCGAACAGCACCATGAGCATCAGCAAGGCGTTGCGGGCGGCATCCTCTGACCAGCCTCGGGCGAGACACCACTGGAACAGGCCAAAACCGACGACCCCCATGAACAGCGCCGCCACGAGTGTGCGTTCGATCATAAGCCGGTTGAATATGCGCTCCCGCGTCGGCCGGGGCGGCTGCTCGAGTTCGGTGCCGAGACCGGGTTCGAATGCGAGCGCGACGTCCTGGATGCCGTTTGTCACCAGGTTGAGCCAGAGGAGCTGCACGGGCAGGAGCGGGATCGGTGATCCGAAGAGGAGCGCCAGCGCTACGAGAACGACTTCCGCCGCGCCGGTCGACACGAGCAGGTAAATGACGTTGCGCGTGTTGTTGTAGGCGACACGGCCTTCCCGAATACCGGCCGTGATCGTGCCGAAGTGGTCATCGCTGATGACAAGTTCCGCCGCCTCTCGTGCGACGTCGGTGCCCGACTTGCCCATGGCCACGCCAATGTTCGCAGCCCGAAGCGCGGGCGCATCGTTGATGCCGTCACCGGTGACGGCAACGAACTGACCGCTTTCCCTTGCGGCGTTGACGATTTCGAGCTTCTGGTGCGGCGCGACGCGCGCGAACACTTTGGTGCTGCGTATCCGTTCGCCGATGGACTCCGGCGGCGCTGCGGCGAGATCTGCACCGGTCACCACCTCATCGGGGCTGCTTGCCAGGCCGAGATCACGGGAGATTGCGAGGGCCGTGAGCGGGTGGTCGCCCGTTACCATGACGGTTGCCACGCCGGCGTTCCGCGCGTCGGCGACCGCCTTCCGCACACCGGGTCTCAGCGGATCGATCATCCCCACGAGGCCCAGGCACTCGAGCGCTGCAGGCTCCGGGGGCGAATCGGCCGGCGCAAGATCGGCCGGCGCCGGCCCTTGAGCGATCGCGAGGACGCGAAAGCCGGCTCTCGCCATTTCCTGCGCCATGGCGAGCAGTGCGACCCGATCCTGGCTCTCCGCCAGCATGTCGACGATACGTTCGGGCGCGCCCTTGACGTGTGCGTAAACCGCGTCGCCGTGGCGGTTGAACGTTGCGGCAAACTGGCGCTCCGGCTCGAAAGGAATCTCGTTGATCTGCGGATGCAGTTCCTGCGTGGGTTCCTTCTGCCACCCGAGTTTGTAAGCCATCGTCAACAGCGCCACATCCGTCGGATCGCCGTGCCATGTCCACTCGCCGTTGCGCTGCAACAGGTCGCCTTCGTTGCAGAGCGTGGCCGTGCGAGCGAGGTTTCCGATCGCGCCCGACTCGTCAGGATCGACGGGCTGGTTGTCCTCGAGGACCGCGCCTTCCGGCACGAAACCCTGCCCCGTGATCGTATACCTGCGGCCGTCGGGCAAACGGAGCTCCTGTACCGTGAGTTCGTTGCAGGTCAGCGTGCCGGTCTTGTCGCTGGCGATCAGCGTGCACGATCCGAGACCCTCGACGGCGGAAAGCCGCCTGACGATGACGCCGCGTTTGGCCATGCGTGTCGTGCCGATCGCCAGCGCGACGGTCAGCGCAACGGGCAGGCCCTCAGGGATGGCGGATACGGCCAACGCCACGCCGAACATGAACATCTCGGTAACGGAGTAGCGGCCGAGGAAGACGCCCATCAGCGCGATCACGACGGCGGCGGTCAGCACCGCGATCGCAATGCGCCGGGTGAAGATTTCCATGCGTTCGACGAGCGGCGGGCGGCCGCCCTCGGCGCCCATGACGTCGATGGCGAGGCGACCGATAGAGCTGTCGGCACCGGTCGCCACGACAACGCCGTGACAGCGACCTCGCGTAACGATCGCGCCGGCGTGCAGCATGTTCAGACGGTCAGTGAGCGGCGTGCTCGCGCCACCGGACCAGTGCGCCTGCTTGCGTACTGGCAGGGATTCCCCGGTGAGCAATGATTCATCAACCTCGAGCCCGTGCGCGGCAATCAGCCGGATATCCGCGGGCACACGATTGCCGGATTCGAGGTAGACGATGTCGCCGGGCACGACCTCCTCGGCGTCAATGTCGACGACGCGCTGGCTGCGCCGCACCGTGGCGCGGATCTTCAAGAGTTGCTGCAGCGCCTGGCTGGCGCGCTCGGCACGTGCCTCCTGGAAGGTACCAATGACGGCATTGATCAACAGCACGCCGAGGATGAAGGCCGCGTCTTTGACCTCCCCGATCGCCAGCGAAACGACGGCAGCAATGCCGAGCAGGTAAATCAGCGGGCTCCTGAACTGCCGCAGCATGATTTCCAGGAGAGAGGGCGGTCGCGGACGCGGCAAAACGTTGGGCCCGTATCGCTCAAGCCGAATCGCGGCGTCTTCGTCGGTCAGCCCGCCCGGTGTGCTGCCAAGCGACTCCAGCGCCGTTGGCAGGTCAATGGCGAACCATTCCCGGGCTGGCGCGGCACCTCTGGAGCCACGCCGTGCCTGTGGTGTCTTGGCTGCTTGCAAGGCTGGATCCGTTAGCGGGCCTGATTTCTGCATATTGTGGCAGCCGTGGGGGTGGGCAATCCGGGTTTGTGCCTAGAGCGGTCGGGGCAGGAGGAGGCCTGGTGCGAGCTTCAGCGTCGACGGGTGAATGGCGTTGTTCTTCGGGTGTTAACCGAGTTTAGGTTTATCTCTTAATTCTCTGAATTTTATGACAATACACCTTTCCAACTGCGTCCGGAATATCGGCAGGCGTATCGACGAGTGCGTCGGCGCCGGCAAGTTCCTTGCGCGACCCGTAGCCCCAGAGAACGCCGATCGCGGCCAGGCCGTTGCCCTGCGCGCCCTCGATGTCGAAGCGCCGGTCCCCGATCATGGCGGCCGCCCTGACGCCCGAGGATAAGCGGGCGAATCGGAGCAGCGCGGTCTTATCGCTGTGACGACCGTCGAGTTCGGCGCCGTAAACGGCGTCGAAGCAGTCGTCGAGTGCGGCGAAGCTTAAGACTTGTCGCGCGTAGATCGAAGGCTTGCTGGTTGCCACGGCGAGCGAAAGGCCTCGTTCAGAGAGGGCAGCCAGCGTGTCCGGGACGCCGGGGTAGACCGTGAATTCGCGAATACCGACCTCGGCGTACCGCTCGCGATACAGTCGCACACCCTCATCCGCACGCGACTCGCCGAGCAGGCCGGCGAAACTCTGCCTCAGCGGTGGGCCGATCCAGCCGTGCAGTACGTCGTCATCCGGGCTCGGGTGGTCCAGCCTGTCCAACGCATGGCGAATACAGCGGGTAATGCCCTCGGCCGGGTCCACGAGCGTGCCGTCAAGATCGAAGAAGAGTTGCTCGAAGCTCACGCCGCAGACTGCGCGAATCGCTTCTCGAGCAGGAACAGGGCGACACCGGCGCCCAACAGCAGGCCGACCGCGATCCAGTTCTCGCTTGTCGTTTGCAGCATCAGCCACAGGCAAATCCCGAGTCCCACGAGCGGTATCGTGTAACCGCCCTTGAGCCGATAGGCATGGCGGCGGGTTTCTTCGTCAGCCTGCTTGTGAACGGCGGGCAGGGCAGCAATGCACAGCATGTAGGCAATCAGCCGGGCCAGCGAACTCGCGATCGCCAGCTGGACGAAGGTCCCGGTCAGCGCAAGGCCCATGCCAAGGGCACCCGTCGCGATGATGGCGACGTGCGGCGTGTAGTAGCGCTCACTAATGCTCGCAAATATCCGGGGCAGCATGCCGTGTTCGGCCAGCGAGAACAGGAGCCTCGGCCCCTGTAGCATCGACTGCGAGCAGTTGCCGCCAATCGAGAATATTGCGGCAACCGTAATGCCGACGGCGCCAACCGGGCCGGCAAGCTGGCGCCCGACGTCGACGAGCGTTGACGTTGCGTAGGCATCGGCCGGGATGATCGAGACGTAAACGAGCACGACGAGGAAGTACAACACGCCGATCGCGACGACGGTTCTGACCAGCGCGTTCGGCAGGCTCTTTCTCGGGTCGCGGGTCTCGCCCGCCGTTACGGCCAGCGTCTCGAAGCCGACGTAGGCGTAAATCAGCAGAAGCGAGGTCTGGCCCACGCTATCGATGAATATCGAACCTCCCGGTATGAGGGTGGCCCCCGTGACTTCTCCGAGCCCGCCGAGGACGAGTAGCACCAATGGCGTGACCTTGACCACGGTCAGGACGGCCATGGTCCTGACGCCGTCCTTGACGCCAATTACGTTGGCCCAGGTCAGTCCGGCCGTCACAAGCACAATGACGAGTGCGCGTCCGGGTCCTTCGGCAAACCAGGGCTCGAGAGCGCCGACGTAGGTCGCCATGACGGTCGAATTGGCCGCGTAGGCCGACATGCGACTGACGAACAGGAGCCAGCCGGTGCTGAAGCCCGCAACCGGACCGAAGGCATCGATGGCATACAGAATCGGCCCGCCCGAGTTGTCGTAGTAGCTTGCGAGTGCGGCGAACGTCAGGACGACGGAGAGAAAAAGGAAACCCACGACGAGGAACAGCCAGGGGCTCCACAATCCTGCGTTGGACGCGACGGCACCGGGTAGCGCGAAGATTCCGGCGCCGATCAGTCCGTTCAGTACGAGCAGCGATGCGCCGTAGAATCCGATGTCGCGCTTCAATCGCGCAGTGCCGTCTGCGGCCATGCTTCGTCCCTGAGACTCGAGATCCGGGCATTGTACCCGGCTCGCGCCGTCAGGCGGCTTTGTAGTCGGGCTCGGTCGCCACTTCGGGGTACAGCTCATCGAGCGGCCTGGATCGACCGTCGTCCTGGACGATTCGGCAGTGGTAGCGCCTGAGCTGGCGCGGCTCGGCGACACCGCAGGAATGCGCGATTGTGCCGATCTCCTTGCGCATGGTCTTCGAGTAGCGTGCGACGCGCTCGGCCTTGTCGGCCGGCACGAGGCCGCGCTGCAGCTTCTTGTTGTGCGTCGTGACGCCGGTCGGGCACGTGTTCATGTTGCACTGCAGGGCCTGGATGCAGCCGAGTGCCAGCATAAAACCCCGCGCCGAGTTGATGAAGTCGGCCCCGACGCACAGCGCCCACGCCGCATCCGCCGGGTTCACGAGCTTGCCGCTCGAGATAACGCGAATGCGCTCCCTCAGACCGTATCGGTTGAGCATGTCGACGACGAGAGGCAGGCTCTCGCGAATCGGCAGGCCCACGTTGTCCATCAGGCTCATCGGTGCGGCGCCGGTACCGCCGTCACCGCTGTCGATCGTAATGAAGTCGGGCGCGCTCTCGATCCCTCGAGACCAGATCTCCGCGAACAGCTCATCGAGCCACCCGTACGCGCCAACGACGGCCTTGAAGCCGACCGGCTTGCCCGTCACGTCACGAATCCGGTTGATCATGTCGAGAAGATCGCTCGCGGAGTCGATGTCGGGATGCCGGTTCGGACTGAGCGAGTCCTCGCCGACGCGAATACCGCGGATCTTCGCGATTTCCTTCGTGACTTTCTCACCCGGCAGGATGCCGCCCTTGCCGGGTTTTGCGCCCTGGCTCAGCTTGATCTCGAACATGCGAACCTGCTCGGTCTCGCCAAGCTCCTTTAGCTTCTCATCGGAGAGGTTGCCGTCCTCGTCGCGGACGCCGTACTTGGCCGTACCGATCTGGTAGACGATGTCGCAGCCGCCCTCGAGGTGCCACGGTGACAGTCCGCCTTCGCCCGTGTTCAGCCAGTTGCCCGCCAGCTTGGAACCGCGCGACAGCGCCTGCACGGCCGGCTTGGATAATGCGCCGAAACTCATCGCAGACACATTGAAGATCGAACCGGCATCGTAGGGTTTACGCGCATAAGGCCCGATACGGAGCGGTTTCGTTTCCGCAATGTCGCGCTCGAGCATGGGGTAGGGGCAGTTCACGAAGATCCTCGTGCCCGGCGGCGTCAGGCTCAGGGATGAACCGAACGCGACCGTATTGTCGACGCCCTTCGCCGCACGATAGACCCAGGATCGCTGGGCACGATTGAACGGCATCTCCTCGCGGTCGTTGGCGAAAAAGTACTGCCGGAAGAATTCGCCCAGGTGCTCGAACCAGTACCGGAAGCGTCCAATGACCGGAAAGTTGCGCCGAATCGCGTGCGTCGTCTGCGTCTTGTCGACGACGTACATGATGACGATCGCCAGCAGGCCGAGTCCAAGTACGAAGACGAATAGCGTCGTCAGCGTCTGCAGGACGCTGATCGCGTCGAATAGAGTCTCGCGCATGCCGATTTCCCCTGTCGTTGTTGTTAGCGCTTGGTTCGTGACAGCGCGGCCGCAGGGGCCGCGCGTGCCTTAGTTGGCCTCCGGAGCCAGCTTACCGTTGTTATTGAACACGCGCTGTTCCAGCACGTAGTCGAGACTCAGACGGCCCGGTCCGATGAAGACCAGCGGAACCAGCATGGCGATGAACAAGAGCGGGATCCGGTAGTTACCGAAGCCCTGGTTCCTTACGGCATAGCCTTTCCAGAGTTCGGCAAGGCTGCTCCAGTCGTCCGGCCAGTGCACGCCAAAAATCGCGACAACCGAGAGAATGATCAGCGAAAAGGCCCAGAAACGCGTGAACAAGCCGAACAGGATTCCGAATGCGCCGAGAATCTCGAACCAGGTTGCGATGAACCAGCTGATGTCGACCGGGATGACATTGAACGGGAACGGAAAGTTGTCCTGGATGTTTGCGAACCAGTTGTTGCCGTTCAATTTCATGAATCCGGCCTTGCCGAATTCGTAGGCCATCAGGATGCGGACGAGGAGGAGTCCTATCCACTCACCGGCATTGTTGCAGCCGTGAATCACCCGTTTGTAAAGATCGATCAGCTTGTCCATTGTTTTGCTCCCTTTATCAAGAGGCCGGACTTCGCGTCCCGACCAGGATTCCAAGATTCAGCATTTCCTGCATGGCCGAATGACCGTGCGTGACGAGGCCGTCGATATCGGGATAGCCGATCGCCTCGCCGAGATGTCGTATGATTTCCTCACCCGTCAGCCCGTCCGCATTGCTCTCGATCGCGTCGAGTAACCCTGCCGTGAGCGGGTTGAGTTCCATGAAGCCGAGCTTGTCGTTGCTGTTGCGGTACAGCGCGAGGTACACGGGCTGTTCGGAGGGCTCGGTCGGCAGGAAGTCCGGACTGATTCGGTGGACCGGGTAGTGATACGCGAATGCCCAGGTCAGCACTGACTTGATCGGGACCTCTTTGAGCAGGTCGCCTTCCGGGTCCACGCCCTCGAGGTCATTCTCGTCTTCCGAGGTGTTGAGGGCGAGTTCGACGTACTCGTAGTGCGCGAGCTCACGCATGAACGGAAAGTCGCTGTCCTCTGGTTCGAATTCGTTCTCGAGGAACGCGATCATTTCCTCGGGCAACTTGAGGAAGTAGGGCGTCTCGGCACGGTGTTTCTGCATGAACTCGCGAATGAGCTGGCGCCAGCGCGTGTCGCCGACGAGTTCAGAGAGGACCGGAAAGGTCGTCGACAACAGGCTTTTCAGATTATTGAAGAAGAGTTCGCGGTAGATCGCCATTCGCCGGTCCTCGATGCCCTCGGGCGCCGGAACGTTTTTCGGGTCGCGGATATGCGCTGCGAATGCGAGCTGTTTGTCCTGGAAGCTTTGCCCTTCACCCATGGCTGGCCTCCTTTCTCAGGGACTCGTTCTGAAGCGATTTGACCTGCCGTACTTCGTCGAGGAGTTCCTCGAGCGGCGGGAAGTTGAAGTCCCGCTCGAGCAGCGTCGGGACAGGACCGAAATGCGCGTAGGCGTCTTTCAGGAGACTCCAGCTTTGATCGTCGACGCTCGCGCCGTGGGTATCCACGCGCAGGTCCTCGGCCTCGACGTGATGTCCCGCAATATGAAAGTAGCGAATACGCTCTGCCGGCATCTTGTAGAGGAACTCGTGCGTGTCGTAGCCGTGGTTGATGCTGTTGACGACGATGTTGTTGATGTCGAGCATCAGGTCGCAATCAGCTTCCTCGAGAACGGCGTTGACGAACTCCGCCTCGCCCAGCGTTGCGTCGGTCGGCGCGTAGAAGGAGACGTTTTCAAGCGCAATGCGCTGCTCGAGAATGTCCTGGACACGGCGCACTCGATCGGCGACCCATTTGACCGCGTCCTCGGTGAACGGAATCGGCATCAGGTCGTAGAGCTGACCGTCGTCGCTCGTGTAGCTCAGGTGTTCCGAGTACATGCGGATGTCATGTTCCTGCATGAAATCCTTGATGTCGTACACGAGCTTTTCGTTGAGCGGCGCGGGAGAGCCGATCGACAGGGACAGACCGTGGATCACGAACGGGTAGCGCTCGGTGAACCAGCGGAACTTCTTGCCGAGGATGCCGCCAACCTGTATCCAGTTCTCAGGCGCCACCTCCATGAAGTCCACCTCCGACGGCGGGTTCTCCATAAGGGAATTCAGGAGCGCGCGTCTTAGACCCAGACCTGCGCCGTGAACGGGATATTGTCGGTTCGTTTTGTCCATATCGACCACCTGAGAGTTACCGGAGAAGACCAGCATGGCGTGGACATTATTACAGGGCTCCCAAAAGCCCCGCGTCTCGCCGTGCCTAGAGTTGTTTGAGCCGCTCGAGGTACCTTCGTTCGTCGGGCGGCTGGCTGTTGGATTGCGCCTCCCACAGCGTTTCGGCGAGGCACTCGACCATCCTGTGTTCCGCGTCGTGCGAATCGGCTGCATGCTGGCAGAGACGCTGCCAGACGTCGCGAATGCCCGCCGGGCGATCGGTTGCGATCTGCTCCCGGAGCCCCAAATGCAGTCCCATGTGCAGGTACGGGTTCGCTTCGCCCCCTTCGGGCAGGTAGTCCCTGTCGAGATCACCGCCCGTGATCGCCGCGTGGTACTCGGGGTGCATCGCGACGACATCGGCGATCTGTGACTCGAGAGGCGAGAGCGGGCGCCCGTCGAGTTGCTTCTGCCACGCATCGCGATACATCTGTCGAAGTTCATTGCGGTCCTGGCCGAATATCATTCGAAGACCTTCTTCTTATACTCGCACCATGCCTCGATCGAGCACTCGCCGCACGCGGGTTTTCGGGCCTTGCACGTGTAGCGGCCGTGCAGGATCAGCCAGTGGTGGGCATCCTTGAGGAATTCCTCGGGCGTCAGCTTCAGGAGCCGCTTCTCGACCGCGAGCGGTGTCTTGCCTTTCGCAATTCCGGTTCGATTCGAGACCCGGAATATGTGGGTGTCGACCGCTATCGTGGGTTCGCCGAATGCCGTGTTGAGAATAACGTTGGCCGTCTTGCGGCCGACGCCCGGGAGCGCCTCGAGCGCTTCTCTCGTGCGCGGAACTTCACTGCCGAAATCGTCAATCAGGATGCGGCAGGTCTTGATGATGTTCTCGGCCTTGCTGTTGAACAGCCCGATCGTTCGGATGTAACGCTTGAGTCCATCGACACCGAGCGCATAGATGGCTTCCGGGGTGTTGGCAACGGGATACAGCTTCGCCGTCGCCTTGTTTACGCCTATGTCCGTCGCCTGCGCCGAAAGTATGACGGCGATGAGCAGTTCGAACGGAGACGCATACTCGAGCTCGGTCGTCGGTTCCGGGTTAGCGGCGCGGAGCGTTTCGAAGATCGCCGTTCGTTTGTCGCGATTCATCGAGTACCGGACCCCGGTCGGGCTCGGAGGGTTCGCATTCCGTCGTTGATGGTCTGCTGCCGGCGCATGTCGATCAGGTTCTTGATCGCGACGGCGAGGGCAAGGCTGAAGAAGGCGCCAGGCGGCAGGATGGCGAGCAGCCAGCCGCCGTCGGTCAGCGCAATGCCGCCGCCGGGTTCGCCGCCGAACAGCATCCTGAGATCGACAAACAGACTTCCTTGTCCGAGCAGTTCGCGGAACGCGCCTATCGCCGCCAGCAGTCCGGCGAAGCCTGCGCCCATGCCGAGGCCGTCGGCGATGCTGGGTATGACGCCGTTTCGCGATGCGAAGAGTTCGGCACGTGCGACGATCGCGCAGTTCGTGACAATGAGAGGAATGAAGATACCGAGGGAGCGGTCGAGGGCCGGTAGCCAGGCCTTGAACGCGAGCTCGACCGAGGTCA
>JAAUXX010022166.1_pt1 | contig 11654 bp, 10 predicted proteins | sample 7278111 | NCBI WGS metagenome assembly JAAUXX01 (sample SAMN14350116, study PRJNA611818) | marine sediment metagenome | isolation source: surface marine sediment (1.8m) | place: French Polynesia: Moorea | collected 2018-08
AGGAGTGACGCGGGTTCCAGAGCGGTGTTTGACTGGCCGCGGAGATTTGACAGAAGGCGGAGCCTGTCGGCACCGTGCGACACCGACTTATGTGAAGTACTGCCGCGCCAACTGCTCAGTACGAGGCGTCATGCGCAAATGACAAATGTCGAGGCCGTGGCAAAGTCGAAGGCGCGCTCGGATGGTCCGTTCTCCCTGAGATCGTCCAGTCGCTCGCCGGCAGCGGCCAAAGTCGGAAACTCGCCCTGTCCAACGTGCCATAGCACCATGTTTGGTCGAGCGTCTTCGACGAACCAGGTCAGCCGTCTTTTCAGGTAGCGATGATGGATACCCGAGTACACGAATGTCTCGAGCGCCTCCAACGATGCCCAGACCGACCGCGTCGCAAAGTAGGACTCGTCGATAACGTCCTGCTCGTTCCAGACGTGGCCGGGCGTGGCCGACGCCGCCTTCTTGATCATGTTCGCGCCGGCAGCAAAACCGACGAGGCGAGGATCGTTGGGGCCATGCCGCAGACGGGCCAGGTTGAACTGCGCGAGGTGCTGAGTCGCCGGATCTGCCATTCCACAATTCTAGAACGGGCCGCCGTCAATCGGCAGCTTTCGTGGATGCGCCTAGCCGGCTGGCAGGAAGTCGATCGGATAAATGATGGTGACGGCCGCTACGTCCTTCGCACCGAAGTCGAATCCCTTGACGCGATTGACGACCTGCTCGGCGAGCGCCGGCGCGTTCATGTCCGTCGACTGCACTTCGCACATTGACACCGAGCCATCCGGCTCGATCGTGAGCGTCAGGACGATCTGACCCCTGAGCGTCGGGTCCCGGCGCAGCTCGCGGTTATAGAGCCGATACAGCGCTGCCTTGTAACGATCGAAGACAATCTGGATTTCCTCGTCCGTTCGACCTGCAGCGAGTCCTGCGCTTAGCGGACGGTCCGGACCTTCTCCCGAACCAATCGAGCTTTCTACCTGTGACAGCGCGACACCCTCGATGCCCTGACCGCCACCGCCAACGTCGCGACTGATGTTCGACAGGTTGATGCCACCGCTCGAGCCCGGGGCCGAGGTCGTCACCATCGATCGCTCGGGCCGGCCAACGGCGTTCTCACCGGCTTCGCGGACGCGGGCCTGTGATCCGAGTCGTGCGTTGGGCCTCTCGAGAGCCGAGTTGGCGAAATTGTTTCGGAACGCAAGGATACCTTTCTGCTCGACCGGTTCGCTCGCGCCCGGCGTCTCGGTCTCGGCAACGACAGCCGGCGTTTCCGGCGTCTCGGTTGCCTCTTCGAGAAGTTCTTCGGGCTCTTCCGGTTCAACGGGCTCTTCCTCCGCGACCAGCTCAGGCGCAGGTGGCGGCGGCTCCGGCTCCGGCAGCTCGCGGCGAATGACATCGGCCACGCGATCCGGAACTTCCGTCAGCTTCTCGCGAAGCGGAAGCGGCAGGTCGATCATTGGCAGAATCCATGCAAGCAGGAGACCGACGAGCAGTGCTGCACCGAGCGTCCGGCGGAAGAGCTGATCCTCTCCCTCGCCACGCGCCCATGGCATGACCTGTTCGCGGTAGGCGAGATCCCGCGGATCGTTTTCGACGATCCACTCGGCGCGACGGCGTTCTTCCTCCTCCATCGCATCGCGGAGCGTCGTATCGAGCGAGTCGAGTACAAGGTTCTTGCCGTCGATTTTGCCGAGAATCGAATCGCGACCGCGCTCGGCTGACGCGACTTCATCCTCGAACTGTTCGAGCTGCGTGCGCGCGTGGGCAAGCCGGGCGTCTTTGTCTACGCCTGCGTTGTCGCCCCAGAACAGGTCGCTCGCATCGAGTGCATCGAGTGCGTCAACGGCCTCGCAGAGCCGTACGAGTGCCGCGTAGCGCTCGCGCTCCTTGCCCAGGTCGACGAGCCGGTCGTCGGCGGCTCTGAGCAAGGAAGTCAGGTGGTCGAGTTCGCTCTCGGCCTGGCTGATGTCCTCGAGAATCGAGCGTTCGTTGTCCGAGAGGTCGGTATTCTGCGGCGAATCGATGGGCAGAAGCTGCTCGTCATCGCCGACGGTGCGAACGTCCTCGAGGTCTTCGAGAATGCGATCCGCGCGCTGGATCTCGTCGCTGAACGAATTTCCGTCTTTTTGATTCGATGAACTCACAAGCCCCTGCCGATCAGCTCGTCGTTGCGAGCGTGGCTTTCTGGATCACAGCGAGCGACACGTTTTCGTAGCCGCCTTCCGTGCACGTCGACATGACCTTCCGAATGACGTCGAACGGAACCGTCTTGTCGGCGAGAATGGTTACCTCCTGGCTTTCGGCAGCCGCGGCCGTGTTCGGTCCGAGCACGTTCGCGCCGATTTCGAGCAGCCGCGCAGACACGGGTCCTACGGTCAGCGAGTCTGCCTCGAGGACATCCGCGACCTGGATGACGGACTGCCCCTGTACGAGGATTTCCTCGGGGCTAATGAAGATCACGATGGTTTCGCGAGGCTTGGTCTCTACGTTGGACTCCGGCAACACGACGGTCTTCGGCGCCTCCATGACCTCGACTGACCCTGAGTTGACGAGCAGGAAGAAGACCAGGATCGTGAACACGTCCATGAGCGAGGTCAGGTTCATCTTGCCGATCTTGACGCGGTTGCGTGACATGCGGCGAATGCGACGGGTGTTCCTCACGGCGCGTCTCCCACGGAGATCTGTGTAAACAGCGCGAAGATTTCGTACTCCTCTTCTTCAGAGTCCTCTACGGGAACCTCGATGCTGCGGACCACGTCCATGACCTGGATCAGGTAGTCGTATTCGATCATTCTCTCCATCAGCACGGACGCAGCATCCTGATCGGGGTATTCCTTCTTGAGCGAGACCATCAGGTTCTGCAGCGTATCGAGGTCGTACTCGTCCTCGACCTTCGGGATCGAAGCAATCGTCGCCGAACCGTTGGTAATCTCGATCGCCTCAGCGCGCACGATAACTTCCGGCCTGAAGCCCTGCTCGGTCGGCGGCGGCCCGCCTGCCGAGCTCGGCAGGTTGAGCTCGACGATCGTGAGTCGCGAGAACACGGCCGTGATCAGGAGGAACGGCACGAGGATCACCATGAGGTTTAGGAATGTGGTGACGTCGATCTCGTGCGCGGGCCCCTTGGTCCGCCGTTTGTAATGATGCCGTCTGGCCATTGTTTACGCCGGTGCGGCAGCCTCGTCGCCCGCAGCTGACTCGAGTCCTTCCTCGGCAAGCTTGCGAGAACGCTTGGAGAAGACGTTCAGGGCCTTGACCGACGCCATTTCGAGACTGTCGACGATGTCGCCCGTCTTGCTCGTCAGCACGGCGTGAACGACGAGCAGCGGAATCGCAACCATCAGGCCGAATGCCGTCGTGTTCATTGCAACCGAGATGCTGGCAGACAGAAGGTCGGCTTTTTCGGCCGGATTCGCGTTCGCGACGGCCGTAAACGCCTGGATCAGACCCATAATCGTGCCCAGCAGACCGAGGAGCGTGGCAATACTCGAGCACAGCGCAACGTAAGGCGTGCGCTTTTCGAGCCGCGGCACGATTTCCATCATGCTCTCCTCCATCGCGATCTCGATGTCTTCACGGCGACGGACGGCGCCCTGCAGCGAAAGACCCATGTTCAGGACCTGCGCAATGGTCGACTGGTCCTCGTTCGTCATCTTGTACGCCTTGTCGAATTCGCCCTTGGAGAGCAGCGGCTGGATCTCTTTCCAGACCTGCTGGTTCTGCTTCGTGACGAGCGACAGCGTGTAGTAACGCTCGATCGCGACGGCAACGCCGACCACGAAAACGAGCAGTATCGGGTACATGAACATGCCTCCCGATACGAAGAAACCCACTATCGAATAAATACCGTTCATTTCCTAAACCTCATGCTCGATTGAGTCGCATTTGAGTGACTCAAGAATAGTGACGGTGGCTTGGGCGGAGTGTGACCCAGCGCACGTTCGCGGCTTATGTCCTGTGTCGATTGCAGACGCTTTGACCGACATCACAGGAAAAGCGACCAAATGGGTCATTTTCCGGACCGAATTTCGTAGAAGTCGAGCTCGCGCAGGAATACGTCGCGATCCACGGGCTCCGCACGCTCATTCAGGCCGTCGTCGAGGCCAAGATCCGCCCCGATCTCGGACGACTTCCAGGGAATGATCACAAGTGACTTCGGCGCCTCCTCGTTGCCGAGAATCGACATACCCGAGAGCGTCTTGGGCCCGCCAGGGTCCTTGCTACCGCCGTCCTCGACCGCTTCTTCGGCCGGGGCGTCGTCCGTCCCGGCCTCATCGGGCGGATCACTCGCGTCGTCCTCCGCCATGGCAGACGGTGCGAGCGCAAGAATCAGCAATGTCCAGAGTAGTGTTTTCATTCTGCTGCCTATTGCATCCGGTTGCGGATATCAGCCATCCAGATCGAAACCTCATCGTCGCCGGGCACGGTTTGCATGTAGGCCTCGTAGTTTTCGAGCGCACAGGCAAGGTCGGCCAGGTAGAGGTCGCAGAGCACGGCGAGATTGCGCCGCGCGTAGTGGAAGCCACCGTAGACGGCAAGCGCGGCCTCGTAGCTCCGGCGCGCTTCGGTGAATCGGCCGGTCTTGCGGTAGATGATGCCAATCTCGTTGAGCGCGATCGGGTGATTCGGGTTAGCCTCGAGCGCCTTGCCAAGCGCGGCCTCCGCGGCCTCGAGATTGCCGGCCCGATGATGCGCTATCCCGAGGTCGATGTACGGCGCACTCAGACCCGGGGCTGCCTCCGCCACGGCTTCGAGCAACACGATGGCGCGCGCGTCGGCGCCGCCTTCAAGCAAAGCGACGGCCTCGTCGTAGTCCGACCGGACGCCATTGTCGACCTTGCCTTCCTCGATGATCGTGAAGCCGACGGCCTCGTCGGTTTCGATGCGCGCAGGCGTCGGCCGTGTGTCCGTCGTGGCCATGCACCCCGACAAACCAAGCACGACGACCAGCGCCGCGGCGGCGGCGCGCGTGTTGCCGGTAGTGAACCGAATCATTGCGCCACCTCCGTGAGCTGCGCCGTCGCTTCCGCCTCGGCGTCCGAATCGACCGACTCGGGCGTGACTTCGGGTGCAATGGGCATGCGATAGGCGTAGACGTCCAGCGAACCGACGAAGCCGCCGCTGATCTCACCCTTGGCATAGCGTGCCGGTATCAGAGCCGCGAGCCGGTCCAGCGATTTCTGCACCCATTCGTTGTAAATGCCGGTCGCCAACAGCTCGTAGTTGGCTTCGTGCACCTCGATGCCGCGATCCTCGAAGGGATAGGCCTCGTCCTCGAGTGCCATGTCGTAGTCGAGATTCTCGGACGCGGACAAGCCGTCCGGACGCTCGGACTCGAGCAGGGCCGTGCTGAAATTGAAGTAGATCTCGGCGATGTAATAGGTCGCGGCTGCCGTCACTTCGGCAACTTCGTAATCGACGAGCGCTTCGAACGTGCCCAAGGCCGCGTCCATACTTGCCTGCTTGTTGGCGAGACTTTCCTCGAAGGGCAAGGTCAGGCTCAGCGAGGCGAACTGCTCGAAGCGCTGCTCCGCCAGCACCAGCGCCGCCTTGGCCGCCAGGAATCGGCTTCGATCGGTGCGATCGGCACCCGCCTCGGCATCAACCGCAACGATAGCCTCGAGCTGCTCGAAGTAGCGATCGATGGCGCCCGTCTCGTTGAAGATCTCGGCGAGGCGATTCCGCGACTCGATCGCGAAATCCAGCGGTCGCGGCCACGCGACGACATAGGCGAGATACACGCGAATCGCGTTGTCGATGCTCTTCGCTTCGTCATACAGCTCTGCAGCCGTCAGCATCGCTTCACGGCTCAGCTCGGGATCTTCCGACTCGGCTGCGATTCGCTCGTACTCGCCCGCCGAGCGCTCGATCTGGCCGTCCTCACGATAGACGTAGGCCAGCTGCTTGGTCGCCTCGGCATTGAGTTCGTGTTCCGGGAATTCGTCGCGAAACTCTTCGAGGACGTTTGAGGCCATACCCCAGTCCGACACCTTGATCAGCGCTGCCGCCGCGTCGTATTCGGCTGCCGTGCGAATTGCCGAGCCCGGCGCGACGTCGCGAATCCTGAGGAAATGCCCGGCGGCTCCGCGGAAGTCCTCGAGGGCAAGAAGCTGTTCGCCCTGCTTGTAAATCGACGCGGCAAGACCGTCCACGATGTCGGCCCGTGACTCGTCGTCCTCCTCGGTGAGCCCGAGCACGTTGAGATAGGCCTGCTCGGCATCCGGGTAGGCCTCGATGTCGATCGAGGAGTGCGCAACGACGGTCCACGCGCCGCGAATAAGGGCGGTGTCCTCGTCCGGGTAGCGTTCGATCAGCTTGCGGCTGGCCGCGATTGCTCCGTGGAAGTCTTCCATACCGAAGAGATCGTCGGCTGCGGCACCCAGCACGACAGCCGCCTGTTCGTGATCCGGGAACGTATCGGCGAACCGGAGCGAACTCGCCACGGTTGCCTGTCGAATACCCAGGGCGCTGGACTCCTCGGCGTTCTCGAGATCCTGCCGGTGCGCGTACACGGCGGCGTAGCCTGCCGCCGAGGCCTGCTCGTGCTCGGCGTAGTCGTATGCGGTTCGCTCGTATTCGCGCGCCGCGGCATTGAAATCCCCGTTCTCGAGCAGGAGATCCGCCAGCTGGTAGTTGATCGGCGGCGTGCCTTCGTCAGTCGGGAACGATGCGATGTACTGCGAGTACCAGCGCGTTGCCTCGGCAAAGTTGGCCGGTCGCTCCTCTTCGAGCACCTCCTCGCGATACAAGGCGTGGTAGTGGTTCGCGAGGTCTTCGAGATTGGTCTTGAGGAAGCCCACGACCTCCTCGGATTCGGCAATGTCGATCGCGTTCCAATAACGCGCGTCGATCGCGTAGGTGCCTGCAAACTCCTTCTTCGCCTCAACGACCAGCTGCGGGAAGCCCGCTTCGCCGTAGATGTCGATTACGCGCATCGAGAAATACGGCGATGCACGATGGAACTGGTTGAGTTCGATGAAGGACTTGTAGACCGACGCAGCGTCTTCGTAGCGAAGCTTCTCGAAATAGAATTCGCCCAGGTTCTGGTAGATCTTGTCCCCGTAGCTGCGGTGGCCTTTCGCAGCGAAGTATTCATTGACGACGTTTGCGTCACCGAGGTACGAGAAGCTCAGGCTGATTACGCGGAACGTATCCGTTACGCGATGCTCTTCGTCGTCGAGATCGATCGAATCGAAATCGAATCCCGTAGCGGCGCGATGATCGAGCATTGCCATGTACTGGTCGAGAGCATCCTCGTACAGTTCCTGCTTGTAGAGCGCCCAGCCGAGTTTGTAGAGCGCGAGCTCGTAGTAGCCTGAGCCCGGTCCCATCCTCGTAATTGCCGCGTAGCTTTCCTCCGCGTCGAGATAGCGCTTGCGGACGAAGTAGAACTCGCCCCGACGGAAGTAGACCTCATCGAGATACTTTGATCCGGGGTGTTCGGCGATCAGGCGCTCCATGACCTCGACGGCTTCCTCGGTGCGACCGAGTTCCTCGTAGGCCCGCGTCATCTGGTAGTACACCTGGTCGATGTACTCGTAGTTCGGGTAGGTCGCGAGAATCTTCTTGTACGTTTCGATCGCCTCGAGCGGCCCGGCCGGAATCGAGCTCAGATCGTCGCCGGGCAGCACCGATTCGAGGTCGGCATCGCTGTCCGTCGCCAGCAGCGTCGCTCGCTCCGAGGCTCGCGCTTCGAACTCGCTGTCCGACTCCGTTGCTTCGGCGGGCCTGCCGGAGCGCTCCGGCGCGCTGGCTCGTACGCTCTCGGGACTTGCCTTTTCCGGGGCCTGCATCGCCGCCGCTGCCGTACCGCCGCCGATGATGCCGTATTCACGTTCGAGCTGAAGATCGGCGAGACGTCGCATCGCTTCCGGAGTCAGCTCGCTTTCCTCGGTTTCGGCGAGGTAGCGGCGATAGCTTGCGGCGGCCCTCTCGAGGCTGTCCTCGAGGTAAACCTCTTCGATATCGGGCGCCATCGATTCGAGTTCGGCCAGGGTGCCGTTCCTCTCGAGCGGCGCCGCGCAGGCGCCGATCAACACGGCCAGTGCGATTGTGAGCAGCGGGCGACGGATCATTGCCCCACCTCGCTGCGTGCCTGTGCCTGGGTCGCGCGGTCGTAGCTGTCAGCGAGCGCAAACCGCGCCTTGTCGCGATAGTTGGCGAGACGTTGACGGCGAACCGTGAGTTCTTCAATCGCGGCTACTTCGAGCTCGCGTCCCTGCCGTGCCATCAGCGTGAAAACGGTTTCGATGGAGTTGCCGACGCGCGCCCTCAGCCCTTCGAGCGAATCGTCGTAGCCGACATAGCTGTGCGTTGCCGCCTGCCGTGCACGAACGTATTCGTCGTATGACGCCTGCATTACGGCCATAGCGTCGTTGAGTTCGTCGAGGTGAGCGTCGAATCGCGCGAGCCGCTCGTGGTACTCGGTTTCGAGCGTGAACTCGATGCGGCCGCGCAGGCGGCGAATTCGGCGCTCAAAGGGTTTCGCCGTCACCTCGTCGACCTCCTCGACTGAAGCCTCGAGAATCGAAAGACGTTCAAGCAGTGCCTGCTCTTCCCGGGTCGCGAGAAATTCAGGGCGCGGCGTCGTCAGAAGATCGTTCATGCGTCGCACGAGCATCCTGTGCTGCTCCTGGCGCAGTCGTATGCGTGAATCGAGTGCACGAAACTCTTCGTCGACGTTGGGAAGCAGGGGCTCGTAGTGCTCACGGCGAATACCGACCATGTCGCCGAAGGCATCGAAGTTCGTCTGCCAGGATTTGAGCTTGCGATGCAGATCGGCCAGGTCGAGGTAGTTCTGCAAGCCGGTCTGGAAATCGTGCGAGGCCAGCAGCTCGAGCATGTAGTAGGTCTCGGGCGTCTCGGGAAGTGTCCTGAGCCGGATGACCCATTCCTCGCTCTGACGCGCTTCTTCGCGAATCAGCGCCTCGAGAAACTTGCCTTCGCGAATGCTCTCGATCGAGCTGTCGAGCTTGTCGATCTCGGACCCGAAGGCATCGAGCGCGTAGCCGTAGTGAATGGCTGCACGGCCATGCACGCCGAGCTGCCCGTAGGCATACGGCAATGCGAGCATTGCTTCCTGCGTTGCCGGGTCGGTCACTTCGCGCTTGGCCAGGATGCCCCAGGGCACGACGGCGCGCTCGTAATTTTCCTCCGAGACGCTCGCCCAACCCGCGCTCAGCAACGCCTTGTTGGAGAACGGACCGTCCAGCCTGACGCGATTGAGGTAGGGTCGCGCCAGCGTGTAGGCATCTCTCTCGATCAGCACCGAGCCCAGTACGAGGTTGGCCTTGTCGCGAATGGCCATCTCGGCATCGCTTTTCGCGACGCGCTGTCCCGCCTTCGCAAGTTGTTCGATCGCGTCGTCACGCTGCCCGCTCTCGAGGTAGGCGATCCCGAGGTTGTAGGCTGCAAAACCGCCGAAACGATCCGAGCCGTCGAGCGACCTTAGAATGTCGATCGCGTCTTCCGGCCGGCCTTCGGAGAGATAAACGTTTGCGCGCAGAAACTCGATATCGTCGCGGATCCCCTCGGGCACCTTGCCGTCGATTCGATCCAGCGCCGCCAGCGCATCGCTCGCCTGGCCTTTCTGGAAGTGAATTCGTGCGAGCCGGAATGCGGCATCGTTGCGCACGGTCTCGTCGACTGCCCCTTCGAGCACGGCACGGATCGCCCGGCCCGCTCGGTGGTGCATGCGGTAGCGCAGCTCGAAATCGCCAAGCGAAAACTCGGCATCGTCAATGTATCGGTAGAGCGTATCGAGCTCCGGCTCGTCGACGCCACGATGCTGCATGACCTCGGCATCGAGACGCTCGAGCGCTTCGAAATACTGACCCTGGTGAGCGTAGAAGAGCGCCTCGCCGAAATACATGTCCTTCGGCGATTCGGCTCGTGCGCCAGCCGCGGCAGTGACCGCAAGCAGCAGGAGCCCGAAGCGATTGGCAGTCAGTCGGAGCATTTACCAGTCTCCGACGCTGATCCCTTTATCGCCGAGTCCGGGACCGGCGAGCGTAATACCCAGCGTCTTCGGCTCTACGCCCTTCGAGAACGAGAACGTACCGTTCTGCTCGTAATCGTTGCCGTTCTTGAGCTTGCCGATGACTGAAACGCTGAGCTCGTGGTTGCCGGTCGGCACGTTGCCCATGTAGACGCGCTGGACACCGCCCTTCTCGAGCGCTTCGAGTTCGTTAAAACTGTAGATATGGTGCGCCGCAAGTTCGCCGTTGATGTGTACCTGGATGGCGTCCAGGCGAAACGTGTCTTTCTCGGCCATCTCAACGAAGACCGCGACCTGCGTTCCGGATGGATAGAGCAGCCGCTCTTCGAGATTATCGAGCTCGGAGGCTATGCCGAGGACATCCGACTTGATCTCCTGGACCTGCTCATCGAGGCTGCGAACGTCCGATTCGGCCATGGCCGAGGTCGGCATCAAATAGGCGACGCACAATACCAGCGTCAGCTTCGCGACAATCCTTCGCATCTGCACACTCCGTGTGATTGACATAATCCACGCATCCCGGCCAACGGCGCGGGTGTCGCGGACCAGCGACAACGAGAGTGTTGTGGATTTCAGCGCTCTAATCTGTGACCTGAGCCTCAGTTGCGCTGCACGACGCAAGGAGCTCCGGTTTTGGGGGGAAAGTCGCAGCGGGAAGTGTGATCAAACCACCAGAAACGGCGATCAGGCGCCGGGCAGAAAGCGACGGTGCGTATAGCTGCAGAGGCAGCTGCCCGTCAGGACCTTCCTGCAGGCAAAAGCGGCGTGCGGTGCCGGAATCGCGCTACGCGGAACCCGGCTCCCGGCATCGGGGAACTCGCGCGCTCGTCGCGACCTCTTGTAAGTTGCTGAACTAACGCGGGTTTGTGTCTACCCACTGCCCGCAACGAGACCGCTTTTGGACCGCTCAGGCGGCCTTCTTGCCGCCGAGCAAATCCAGCTGTTCGCGATGCGACGGGAAGTTCAGCGCGCAGCCGCCTAAGTATCGCGAAATGTGCTCGAGATCGTACTTGTTGGCGAGTTCATTGCCGGGCTGAACCTGTTCGTCCGTTGGGTAAATCCCCTTGCCGGCCAACAGGCAGTTCCACGACAGGCTCGGGAAGTAGGCATCGAGGTTCTGGCGCTCGAGTTCGTCGGTGATGTTCTTGCCGCCCACCCACGCCGACAGGATCTCGCGCAGCGACTGGGAGATACGCTCGTTCGAGCCGTTGTCGCGCCAGTACTCTGTATCGGTCCGAGTGTTGATGCGGTAGTGGCAGACAATGTAGTCACGCACGGCGTCGAAGCGCTTGCTGATGCGGTCGTTGAATTCGTCGCGATACTGGTCCGTGAGATTGCCTTTGTTGGCCGACTCGATGAAGCGCACGACCGTCTCCTGGACCATGTCCAGGGCCGTCGCCTCGAGCGGCTCGATAAAGCCCTGCGAGAGTCCGACGGCGAGGCAGTTCTTGTACCAGTGCTCGCGCACGCGCCCGACCTTGAACTTGAGGCGACGCGCCTCGATGGGCGAATCGGTGAGGCCGAGGTGCTCCCGGAGTTCGCGCTCGGCCTCGTCGTCGTCGACGTAGCGAGAGCTGTAGACGTAGCCGTTTCCGAAGCGTGAGGTCAGCGGAATCTTCCACGCCCAACCATGATTGAGCGCGGTCGAAATCGTCTGCGGCTCGGG
>JAAUXX010001384.1_pt1 | contig 11631 bp, 8 predicted proteins | sample 7278111 | NCBI WGS metagenome assembly JAAUXX01 (sample SAMN14350116, study PRJNA611818) | marine sediment metagenome | isolation source: surface marine sediment (1.8m) | place: French Polynesia: Moorea | collected 2018-08
AGAAGTAGAAGACAATCAAGCAGAAGTAGATAATTTACAAAGACAAGTAGAAGAATTACAACAAGAAATCGAACGGATTAGAAATCAGAGGAGGGAAGAGGGAGAATAAAATTATTGATGTAGATCAGTACATCAATAGTCTACTGGTTTCTCCAATCGATCCCGGCAAACTGAGTGGAGTAAATTAGAAATGTGAAGACGAGAGTGAAACCTATTACCTATTCCCTATTCCCTATTCCCTATTCTCTACTACCTTGTCTCAACAGAAAACTTTTTCAGCCAGCCCTAAGTATTTATTGAAACCAAGCTGATAAATCTCTATCTATTAATTCTTGCAGCTTTAAAATATCATAGCGATAAATCTCGATTAGCCGTTGTCTTAATTCAGGGGATAATTTAGCTGCTTGAATATTTTGCTTAACTAGATTAGTGCGAATTTTTTGTCTAAGAGATAAAGGTATAAATAGGCTTAAAACAGAAGCCGTGAATTTTCTGAGAGGATTAGGTTTAGTCAGGATAGTATTTAAAGTCTGATTTTTGGGCAATCCACCTTCTCTACCCTTAGTCTTTGTGTCTGGGGTAAACTGTGGATTAACTTCAATAAATTCAAATAAGTCTCTGATAAAAGTAGTAGAGTTCTTGACTAAATCTGTAAATAAAAATATTTTAATTTGCTCTCGTGGGAACAATTCAAAATAAGGAATTAACTCTGAATAATAAAATCCAGGTTTAATAAAACGATTTTCTGGAGAAATAAGTGTGTCAAACTCTTCTTTTTCGTTACCTTTACGGAAGTGCATTTGATAATCTGAAAAAGCTCTACTTGCAGGATCTCTTAAAATAGCAATGATTTTAACTTGAGGTAAAGTCAAATATATTTGTTTAGCTGAGTCTGCATATCTATAGTAAGTTGTTGATATTTCACCTACTACACTATCTTTACTAGCATCTTTAAATAAATTAGCGTAATCATCAAAATTGGTAATTGCGCCCCAAGGCTTGAATTTTGAACGAATATGCTCTGGAACAAAGAAATAGGTTTCTTTTTGAGGACAAAGATAAATTTGTGGGTGTTGATGGAGATAATTATATAAAGAAGTAGTACCGCATTTACCAGCACCAATAATGATAAAGTTGGGAAATTTACTCATAATCAAAACTAGTAGTTACAAAAATTTGGGTGGACAATGTCCACCCAAAAATAGAAATTTAGTCATGCTAAAGTTACTAATGAGAAAATATTAAATTCTTGGTAAAAAAACTTGAAACTCTAACCAAATTATTACCTAAAGAGTCTGATTTTGGGGCAGTATTTCCCATCTGAAAAAACAGATAAAAACAGCAAGTAGCAATAACAGCAAGCAAAAATTTCTCCAGCATTTGTAGCGTCCTCTAGTTTCACACCTAAATATAGTATCTCCTATTTGGAAGAATTTAGCTATATCTAAAAGACGCTAAGTGAGTAAAATGAGCTGGAAATTTAAAATATCTTCAAATAGACTTAATAACCTTTTTAATTTTCGAGTTAATTCATAGACATAGTAATTACTCTTCTGCAACCTAGATTATTGGCAAATTTAGTCTAGAAATTCAAATTTAAAAATAAGTGTACTTCTCGATATCTCAGCTTCTGCCAGATTTTACCTACTTAATTTGCTCCAAGGATGAAAGCTCAACTTTTGTCTTAAAATTAGGAAGAAAAAAGGTAAATCTTCTACTAAATATCTTTTCCAAAGACGTTTTGGCTCTAACAATAATCTAAATAACCACTCTAAACCAGCCATGCTCATCCATTCTGGTGCGCGTTGGCGATGTCCAGCTTCAAACTCAATTGCAGCACCAATGGCAAAAAAAGTTTTAATGTTTTCTAGTTTGTTTTTATATTCATAAATCCACTTTTCTTGTTTAGGCGCGCCTAAGCCTACAGCTAGTACAGTTGCTCCTGACTGATTGATTAAGTCAACGATTTTTTGGCATTCTTGCTCGTCTTTTTCAAAACCAAAAGGAGGGCAATAGGAGTCAATGACTAATTCTCGTCCTACTTTCGCATTAATTCTGCGACGAGCCTGCTCTGCTACTCCTTCAGGGCCACCTAACAAAAATATTTTGACATTTCTATCATGGCGATAGTACCAGTAAAAAGCTGGAAAAAGATCTGAGCCAGATATTTTTTCCCGCAATGGTTGACCTAAAAACTTAGCTGCCAATATCAATATTTGGCTGTCGCAAACCCTGTAGTCAGCGGAATTATAGATACGATGAAAGTATTTATCCTTTTGTAATTTTATTAGGTGATCTACATTAGGAGTAAATACCACTCCACCAAATTTAAGCTTTTCCAACATCTCTGACATACTAAAGTTGTCGATTGAGATACTCAGTATGTTTACTTGTTCCATGTTTACACCCCACCAAATATTATTTTGGTCATTCTGATATATTTATGTTGACTTGATTAAATTGATGCAATACTGTCAGGCTTTTAGTCAAAAGCTACTAGTAAAAAATAATTAGTTCAATAGATCGAGATGATAAACAATAGAGAGATATACATCCTTAATTATATAGTAGTTTTTGATTATTTCGTATTACATCATAGTGTATTTTTAGTATAAGCACGTAAGTATTGATCCTAAATACTTATTAACTTTATGTTGTTTTGCGTATCCTATCATTATTAAAAACGACTTAGCTTAAACTTTGTCAAAACTTGATTGTAAAGTAAAATTTTGGTTAATCTAGCTTTATAAAAACTTGATTTATCGGAAAAAAAACCTAGATATGGTATAGAATTAGTCTAGCTTTATCAAAACTTGATTGTTAAGAAGAACCTGTTGCGTTAAGATGTCTTCCACCGTAACTCTCAGATAACATTGATTATCTACAGAAAAAAGCAATTTAATGCGATCGCTGCCTGGATTACCTAGGGGATCGAGCTTAGCTAAAGTTCTAGCCCCATCGCGATCGTTAAGAGATTTCACTACCATCTTATCTGAACCAAGCTTATTAGTAACTAATCGGTCTCCATCAAAGTAGACTTCTACCCCCCCCATTTCTGTTCCCAATTCACCAATAATTAATTCTATGCTCGGTTGATTTTCTCTGGAAGCTCCTAACAGTAATTCTACTGGTTGAGCCATAGGATAGGGTTGTCCAGTCTTAATAATGGGATGCCAGTTATGACGATTTTGTCTTCTGTCCCAATATCTAATACCATAACTGTGATAGAGAAAATCTTGTATTTCTATACCTTTAGCTACTTGTAATGCTCCTGTGGCAATAGCTTCAAAAGGGCGATCGCCTAAAATTTTACTGGCTTCAAAATACTGTCTTACCCAATTTTGTACGGAGGGAATTTGCACTGTACCACCAACTAAAAGTACAGAATTAATATCAGTAATTTCCACACCATTACGTCTAGCTTGATTTAAAACTTGAGTCATTAATTCATCTAGTTGAGCAAAAAACTGTTGTTGTTGTAAAATTTGCTCAAAGCGATCGCGGTCTAAACTTAATTCATAAGTTGCTAAATTTTCATCATCAAAATAAACTTCTGTCGCCTCAGTTTGAGAAGATAATTGAATTTTTAATCTTTCTGCTAAACGAGTAGTCAAAGATGATTTAGGGATGCCGTCAGAACTGGCAAAATAATCTATCAACCAATTATCTATGTCTGTCCCGCCCAAATTTTGCCCAGCTTTAGCGAGTACCCGTGCCGTTGTTTTTTTCTGAGAGGAGCTTTCTCCCAGATTTTTTTTACCCCATTTGAGAATAAAACCTTGAGTTGATTTTACTTGTCGATCGATCTCAACCAGAGAAAGATCGATAGTTCCTCCACCGAAATCTATCACTAAAATCAAGTCTTGCTCGGCTACACCATAGCCTAAAGCTGCTGCTGTCGGCTCATCTAAAATTCTAATTTGTTCTATAGATAGAGATTGACAAACTTGACTCAGCCAATAACGATAAGCTTCAAAGCTATCAACAGGTACAGTTAAAATAAGAGAATCGAGACTTTGTTCCGATTTGCTTAGGCGATCGATTATATCTGTCAGAAACCATTCTCCTATCTGTTCAAAAGTAAGATTTTTTCCATCGATTTCTGGCAAAAAACCCTGAATTTCTGTACCAATTCCTCGTTTAAAACCCCGAAAAAAACGACTATTATTACTCAAGTCTAGTCCGCGATCTCGTACTATCTGTCCTGAAATTACTCGACTCTGATTAGCATCTTCCACGTACACCAAACTAGGTATTAAGGGAGGATTATTGGCAATTTGTTGAGATAAACCCGAAATTTTAACCGTTTCTGCCTGTTCTGTTACTGCATTCCAGCGAGCAATAACTGTATTACTTGTACCAAAATCAATAGCGTAAGCACCTGTATTATTGAATGAATTTGCCATTCAGTTAATTAAATAATTTGACTTGAACTCTGTTAATTATGTGAACAGGAAGTCCCCTAATGGCTCAGAGGGATGAAGGTGAACTTGCCAGCACACTTGGATTAAATTTTATCTTATTAAGGATTGAATAGGTCAAGATAAGTCTGACTTTTCACGGCTTCTTCCTAAGCGACAAAATTACTAAAACTTAGTTCATTAATTTTATTCCACTGAGAAACTTCTTGGCGAAACTTATTCCATTGCTCGTATACTTCTTTAAAAGTGGCATCTTTACCAGCATCTTCTTCATATTTAGCAAAAGCTGCTGTTTGGGCTGCTTGTAAAATTTCTGGAGAATAGGGAATTAACTTGGTGCCTCCCGCTATAAGCTCTTGCAAAGACTTTCCATTTAAAGCATCGTATTTGGAGATCATACGGAGATTAGCTTCCATGGCTGCACTTTTCAATATTTCTTGATACACTTCGGGCAACTTATCCCATTCCCCTTTATTTATTTGTAGTTCAAAAGTAGAACCAGGTTCCCACCAACCAGGATAATAATAAAAAGAAGCTGCCTTATTTAAACCAAGTTTTTGATCGTCATAAGGGCCTACCCATTCCGCAGCATCGATCGCACCACGGTCTAAAGCCAGATAAATTTCTCCACCAGGTAATACTTGTACATTCACTCCTAAAAGAGCCATAACTTGACCCCCCAAGCCAGGAATACGCATTTTTAAGCCATTAAGATCGCTTTGAGATTTTACTTCTCGTTTAAACCAACCCCCCATTTGCGTACCACTGTTACCTGCGGGAAAACTAATGATATTAAAATCTGCATAGAGTTTGTGCATGGTTTCTAGACCACCACCATAGTAAAACCAGGCATTTTGTTGTTGAGCAGTAAGTCCAAAAGGTACGCTTGTACCAAAAGCTAGAGCAGGATTTTTCCCAATATAGTAGTAGCTAGCCGTATGACCGCATTGCACTGTACCATTTTGTACCGCGTCTAGTACTTCCAACCCAGGTACTATTTCACCAGCAGCATAGGGTTCAATAATAAAGCGTCCCCCAGTCAAAGCTTTAACTCGATCGCATACTGTTTGCGCCCCACCAAAAATAGTATCCAAAGATTTAGGCCAACTAGTGACCATGCGCCATCTTAAATTAGGTAATTCATTGGTTTGAACACTAGGACTATCACTAGTTTGACCACAGGAAGCCAGAACCGCAGTAGTTCCTGCACTGATACTAATATTTTTAATTATGTCTCTTCTTTTCATAATTCTTAATATGTAAAAATGCTGATTTGACGATTTTGAAATAGAATGCGATTGTTGCTACTATCAGATTACAGAGCTTATGCTACTGCTTCTCTAGGAATTTTGATAGTATACTTATCAAGTAAAAGTAGCTATATTCCGTTGCCTTTTATATGTCTTTACAATCTCTTGCTAGTAAGATTGTCAAAAATCCTTCTTTTGCTATTTATAAATTAAAACAAAAGATCAACAATGAATTAGAAGATATCTATAGAAGTGTTGCACAACGAAATGTTTGGTCAAAAGTTGTTAATCAAAAAGAAATTCGGATTACTGGTTTGAGAAGAACTGGAAATCACGCTATTATTTCTTGGATACAAGAGCAAGAAAAAGCACAAAAGCAAGGGACAGTTTTTCACATCAACAATGTTGAGATTAATGAAAATCCCTATCGCTACAAGTATCATAATTTGTGTTACCATTTTCCTCAATATAAATGGTCGATCGAGAAGTTCAAACAACAAAAAATTGGCAATTTAACACCTAAATATTGCCTCATTTATAGCTACGAAGATTATGCTTTAGCAGAAGTTTTTAGTCATAAGTTTGAACAAAAGCACGATCTTTATCTCGGTAAAACTCAGGATAGATACGATCTGCTAATTATTAGAGACCCATTTAACTTATTAGCGAGCAGATTAAAGAATAATTTTTTAGCTGTTAAATCTTCTCAGGGCAATTTTGTCGATCTTTGGCTTGATTACGCTAAAGAATACTTAGGAGAAACTAATCAATTACAACACAACAAAGTTTGTGTTAACTATAATCTCTGGGTTAACAACAGGGATTATCGTCAGGAAATTGCTAGCAAATTAGATATAGAATTTACTGACGTAGGGATAGATACAGTTCATGGTTGTGGAGGGGGGAGTTCCTTCGATGGTCGAGAATTTGATGGTAAAGCAAACAAAATGGATGTTAACAATCGCTGGAAACATTATCTAGAAGATCCAACCTACCGAGAGCTAATTGATAACGAACAACTTCTAGAATATTCCCATAAAATTTTTGGGCATATACCAGGTACTGAAACACTCAGATAATATTAACGAATTTTTGCCCCTCCGCTCCCTCTGCCCCTGTGTTGTTCGTCTTCTCTAAAACTTTCATAATAAATTTATAGATGTAGAAAAGTATCTAGCTATTCATTAACATCACTGAAAGTAGGATAATTTTCTTAACTAAGTAAAATACAAGATTCCATATATTAGAGAACACGGCGGTATGCATTTAAGTGAAATAACTCATCCCAATCAGTTGCATGGTTTATCCTTTCGCCAACTAGAGGACATTGCCCGTCAGATTAGAGAAAAGCACTTACAAACAGTTGCGACTAGTGGCGGTCATTTAGGGCCAGGATTAGGAGTAGTAGAACTTACCATAGCTCTTTATCAAACTCTCGATCTAGATCGAGATAAAGTTATTTGGGATGTGGGACACCAAGCCTATCCCCATAAAATGCTCACTGGCAGATATCATTGCTTTGATACTCTAAGACAAAAAGATGGTATTGCTGGTTATCTAAAACGTTGCGAAAACAAATTCGATCATTTTGGTGCTGGACACGCTTCTACTAGTATTTCTGCTGCCTTGGGTATGGCACTGGCAAGAGATGCCAAAGGCGAAGATTTTAAGTGTGTTGCGATAATTGGTGATGGTGCTTTGACAGGAGGTATGGCACTCGAAGCAATTAACCATGCAGGACATTTACCCAATACCAATTTAATGGTCGTGCTTAATGATAATGAGATGTCTATTTCTCCTAATGTGGGAGCAATTTCTCGCTATCTGAATAAAGTACGTTTATCCGATCCTGTTCAGTTTATCTCTGATAACCTGGAAGAACAATTTAAACATCTACCCTTCTTTGGTGAATCTTTAACCCCAGAAATGGATCGCCTCAAAGAAGGGATGAAGCGTTTAGCTGTTCCCAAAGTAGGTGCAGTTATAGAAGAATTAGGCTTCAAATATTTTGGTCCTATTGATGGTCATAATTTATCAGAATTAATTTCTACCTTTAAACAAGCACACAAAGTACCAGGTCCAGTTTTAGTTCATGTAGCCACAGTTAAAGGAAAAGGTTATACGATCGCCGAAAAAGACCAAGTAGGCTATCATGCTCAGAGTCCTTTCAATTTAGCTACAGGTAAAGCTGTTCCTGCTAGTAAACCCAAACCTCCTAAATACTCTAAAGTATTTGCTCATACCCTAACTACTTTAGCCGAAAACAATCCCAAAATTATCGGGATTACTGCTGCCATGGCAACAGGAACAGGTTTAGATAAATTACAGAAAAAATTACCAAAACAGTATATAGATGTCGGTATTGCCGAGCAACACGCAGTAACTTTAGCTGCTGGCTTGGCTTGTGAAGGTATGCGTCCTGTCGCAGCAATTTACTCTACTTTCTTACAACGGGCATACGATCAAATAATTCACGATATTTGTATCCAAAAACTACCAGTATTTTTCTGTTTAGATCGAGCAGGAATTGTCGGTGCAGATGGCCCTACTCATCAAGGAATGTACGATATTGCTTATCTACGCTGTATTCCCAATATCGTCGTCATGGCACCAAAAGACGAAGCAGAATTACAGCGTATGGTTGTAACAGGAGTTAATCATACCGATAGCGCGATCGCGATGCGTTATCCTCGTGGTAATGGGGTTGGTGTTCCTCTGATGGAAGAAGGTTGGGAACCGCTCGAAATTGGTAAAGGGGAAATTTTGCGTAATGGAGATGATGTCTTACTTGTAGGCTATGGTACTATGGTTTACCCTGCTCTACAGGTTGCAGAAATTCTAGGTGAACATGGTATTGAGGCAACTGTAATTAATGCTCGTTTTGTCAAACCTTTAGATACAGAGTTGATTTTACCTTTAGCTAAAAGGATTGGTAAAGTTGTTACTCTAGAAGAAGGTTGTCTGATGGGTGGTTTTGGTTCAGCCGTACTCGAAGCATTGCAAGAAAATGATGTTCTTGTTCCTGTGGAGCGATTTGGTATACCAGACAAACTGGTAGATCATGCTACATCAGATCAATCTAAAGCAGGTTTAGGCTTAACTAGTTCTCAGATGGCAGAACAAATCCTCAGGAAGTTCTTTAGTCAACCACTTTCTACAGTTGTTACTTCAGAAGTTTAAAATTAATTCTGTAGCTACTGAACTCCCGCAAACTCCAAAGTCCTCTTTAACTATAAAATTTAGTTAATAAGTCAATGATGCTAAAGTTGGATGACACTTGTACAAGTGTCACTCATAGGCATTTTTCCATGGGCAAGACTATTAGAATAATTGGTGTGTGAGGAGTAAGTGTAAAAGGGAAAGTCCTTGGGGTCGAAACATGGCAAGACTCCCAGGGACTTTTTATCTTTCTGCAAGCAAGCCAAACTCAAGCTTATACCAATTTTGAAAGTGTCACTCATAAGCATTTTCCCTTAGGCAAAACTACTAGGATAGAAAGCGTGTGAGGAGTAAGTGTAAAAGGGAAAGTCCTTGGGGTCGAAACATGGCAAGACTCCCAGGGACTTTTTTTATCTTTCTGCAAGCCAGAAAAACTCAAAACTTATACCAATTTTGAAAGTGTCACTCACAAGCATTTTTCCATGGACAAGACTATTAAGATGTAAAGCGTGTGAGGAGTGATTTGTAAAAAAGAAAGTCCTTGGGGTCGAAACATGGCAAGACTCCCAGGGACTTTTGATTTATTATTAGTTAAGAGATAGGTAGCTTTTCTCAAATACGGACGAGGGTCTTCCTCTTGGCAAAGCTAAACTACCATAGCTTTTTCAAATACTTTGATTAATTGCTGTAGTAGAGAACAATAATCTTCAGATTTAGTAGAAGCTTGTTTTAAACCATGAGCAGAATTAATTAGTAGTTCGGCAGCTTGCTCAGCATTTAGTGCCAAATTTTGTAGTTGAATTTCCCCGTCAATTTCTGCTTGGCGTAAAGCTTGAGTTAACATCAGCCCGAACTTTTGCTCTGCTGTTAGAAAAATATCCGTAGCAACTTGACCATTAATATCTATCAACTCTTCACCATGAGTAGAATCGCATACCAAAGCAAATAACTCTACGCTGCGACGCTCAAAAGCTTGTAAGATACGCTCGAATACATTTGCTTCTCCTTTAAGAGCCATTGCAGCCTGTTTTAAAGTTTCTTCATGGAGATGTTCTGCTAAAGCTCGGAAAATTGCTTTTTTATTCTGAAAATGCAAATAAAGGGCAGGTCTAGAAATACCTACTTTCTCAGCAATATCCTCCATTGAGGTGCGCTTAAATCCATAATTGAAAAAGCAACTTTGGGCTGCTTCCAAAATGCGCTCACGTTTTTTTAATTGTTGTTCTTCCATATTTTGACATTCTGACATAATTTAGTAGGATGTCAACAAAATAGCCGAGTATTAAATACAAATGCACTATAAAAAGGTAGGATAAAAAATGCAGCTAAGAAAATAGATATGTCTGATTTAATTTTGTTTTGGCACCGTCGAGATTTACGGATTGCTGATAATGTTGGGTTAGCAGTAGCATTTAAGCAAAGTGAGAAAGTAGTAGGAGTATTTTGTCTCGATCGCGATATCTTGGAAAGGGATAATATTGCACCAGCTAGAGTTACTTATATGATTGGCTGTTTGCAAGAATTACAGCAAAGTTATCAGCAAGTTGGGAGTCAGTTATTAATTCTGCAAGGAAAACCTGCCCAAGCTATTATCAAGTTGGCAGAGACACTTAAAGCCAAAGCAGTATTTTGGAATCAGGATGTAGAGCCTTACGCTAAAGCAAGAGACAAACAAGTTAAAGAAGCACTCAGAGAAAAAGGTATTGGTGTTGCCCATTATTGGGATCAACTTTTACACGCCCCAGGAGAAATTCTGACCAAATCTGGTGAAGAACCCTATAAAGTTTATACTCCTTTCTGGAGAAATTGGAGAGAACAAAAGAAAAAATCTGTTGTAGACACTATCAATAAACTGGAAGGTTTAACCACAGCAGAAATAAAAGCCATCAAACAAGCAGGAGTAATTGATTTACCCACCGCCAAAGATTTAGGTTATTTTTGGGATAACCCCTTACTACTTGCCCCAGGAGAAAAAGCAGCCCAAGAAAGATTAACAGAATTTTGCGCTCTGCGGAAGCAGCAGCGAAGCGATCGAGCTATTTATGAATACAATGAACAGCGTAACTTTCCTGCTGTAGATGGCACATCTCAACTAAGTGCAGCCTTAAAATTTGGCGCGATCGGTATTCGTACTATCTGGCAAGCTAGTATAGAAGCATACCATAACTGTCGTAGCGATGAAGCAAGAGAAAATGTAGAAACTTGGCAAAAAGAATTAGCCTGGCGAGAATTTTATCAACACTGTATGTATTTCTTCCCTGAATTAGAGCATGGTGCTTATCGGGATGAATTTAAAGACTTTCCTTGGGAAAATAACGAAGACAATTTTGAAGCTTGGTGTGAGGGAAAAACAGGATATCCTATCGTTGATGCAGCTATGCGACAGTTGAATGAAACTGGTTGGATGCACAACCGTTGTCGAATGATTGTCGCCAGTTTTCTGACGAAAGATTTGATTGTTGACTGGCGATGGGGAGAAAAATATTTTATGCAGAAATTATACGATGGGGATTTATCTGCTAATAATGGCGGTTGGCAATGGAGTGCTTCTAGTGGAATGGATCCCAAACCTTTACGGATATTCAATCCAGCTTCTCAGGCACAAAAATACGATCCCGAAGCAGAATATATTCGGCAATGGTTGCCAGAATTAAGCTCAATGGATACGGAATATTTAGTAACAGGAAAAATCGGTGATTTAGATAGACATAGTTGTGGTTATCCTCAACCAATTGTAGATCACAAAATACAACAGAAGAAATTTAAGGAATTGTATAAACAACAAAAAGGAAAATAATAAT
>JAAUXX010001894.1_pt1 | contig 11626 bp, 8 predicted proteins | sample 7278111 | NCBI WGS metagenome assembly JAAUXX01 (sample SAMN14350116, study PRJNA611818) | marine sediment metagenome | isolation source: surface marine sediment (1.8m) | place: French Polynesia: Moorea | collected 2018-08
ACCTCAAAAGTTAATTAATTAAGGAGAGTAACTGCATGAGTAATCCAGCAGAAGGATGCTTGCGAGTAGGCCAACAAGCTCCTGACTTTACAGCTACTGCTGTAGCCGATCAGGAGTTTAAGACAGTTAAACTGTCAGACTACCGCGGTAAATACGTGGTCTTGTTTTTTTATCCCCTTGACTTTACCTTTGTTTGTCCTACTGAAATAACAGCTTTCAGCGATCGCTACTCAGAATTTAGCTCCCTCAACACAGAAGTGTTGGGAGTTTCCGTAGACAGCGAATTCTCTCACCTAGCTTGGATCCAAACCGATCGTAAAGAAGGGGGCGTAGGCGATGTAACTTATCCTTTGGTTTCCGATATCAAAAAAGAAATCAGCACCGCTTACAACGTACTAGATCCAGATGCAGGGGTTGCTCTGCGCGGACTATTCATCATAGATAAAGAAGGCGTAATTCAGCACGCAACCATCAACAACCTCTCCTTCGGTCGCAGCGTTGACGAAACTCTGCGTACTCTCAAAGCCATCCAATACGTACAAACTCACCCAGATGAAGTTTGTCCTGCTGGTTGGCAAGAAGGAGACAAAACAATGGTTCCAGACCCAGTGAAGTCTAAAATCTTCTTCTCGGCTGTGGATTAGATCGTATTCGGGGACAGTTTTCTGTCCCTCGAATTAGAGTGTGGGGAGATGGGGAAGATGGGGAAGTTAGAGTTGAACTGCTATAAATTTTCCTCCCACACTCCCCACACCCCCCACACTCTGCTCACATACTCGTCCAAGTCTCCTGCCAAGGTCCCCCACCAACTTCTAAGCCACAAAGAGAACTATTGTCAGCAATAATAGTTTTCCCAGCTCGAGCGCGCAATACTAAATCTAATTTTCCTTTCATAGTATCGCGACAGCAAAAGATTAAACCCGACTCAGTGGGAGCGCGTAGAGGTGTTCCTGGTAAGTCTGTTGTCCCTGTAATTTTCACTTCGTAATCGTCGTTTATGGCGCTCATTTCCCATTGACCCCAAGGCTGAATTTGCCAATTAACTTTAGAATTCCAGGGTACAAATTCGTAAAATTTATTTTCGTGGTGTATGCCAATCATAGCTACTTCTTCCATCCACCACAGAACGCCTCTTTTTCCTCCACCAGCAGTTAAAGCTAAATTTGGGTAATTGTTAAAACTATTACAGTTAAACCAGAACCATTTTTGTGGAAATGCTCGACCCCAGTTTTTTTCTGAGTAAGCGGGAGCATTGGTAAAATCGTAGCGCTTGCCATTCCAGTCGATCGATCCACTTGCCAAACCGTGAGCCATCAAAATCTGCCATCCAGGTTCAAAAATCTGAAAAGAAGACAATATTCCAGCCGTAGATTGTTGAGAGTGATCGCGATCTCCCCAGCCGTAGATTGGCTTTATTTTATAGTTCCAGCGACAATAATTTTCAGTGCCAGGGTCGCGAATGAATCCTTGATTTAAAGTAGCTGTTGCTTGATAACCTTCTCTAACATTTAGAGTGAATTTATCTGGTTCGAGTAGTTGAGGTGGGATCTCTAGATTGGTTTTACCCCAGTGTCCCAATCCTAAATAATTTTTTGCCCCCCAAAAGCCTTTTACATCGGGAAAAATACGATATAAATATCGATCGTCGGGACCTAAAATTTGTGCGGCACCGCCACTGTGAGTTTTACCCCCGATCGGATCGTCAATGGAATACATAAAGGCAAAAGTTTGACCCAATTCGGGTAAAGTAACTCGATAGTACCAGCCTTCAAAAAAGCGATCGCTACTTCCGTCCCAATGATATCCACTATGAGGAGTTTGTAAAAGATTATTCATTGCTAAATGCTCGATTATCTCAAAATAATTTGTTTTAAGGTTTCCCTCAAACTTCAGACAAAATTTTTAAATATTCTTTGACAGTATTAAATAAACCCATTTCCAATGCTTCCGCAGTCAAAGCGTGGCCGATCGACACTTCTAGGATGTTAGGAATAGTACAGAATTTGCCCAAATTTTCTAGGTTTAAATCGTGTCCTGCATTTACCCCCAAACCCAGCTCTTGAGCCTTTTTAGCAGCATCGGCATACTCTTGAAAAACTGAGTCTAAATTTTTATTTTCGCGAAAAGCAGTTGCATAGGGTTCGGTATATAATTCGACGCGATCGGCTCCAGTTTCGGGTACTAGCTGAATCTGAGTTATGTCAGCATCCATAAAAAGACTAACTCGAATGCCCAAATTTTTTAACTCTTGAATAATGGGTATGAGTTTTTCGGTATCCTCAGTTAAATTCCAGCCTTTATCTGAGGTAAAAGTATTAGGAGAGTCAGGCACTAAAGTACATTGAGTCGGCTTAACATCTCGCACAATTTCCATAAAAGGAGGCTCAAAGGGATTTCCTTCAATATTGAATTCAACTGTTAGTATTTCAGCTAATTCATAAACGTCTGACGGTCTAATATGTCGTCGATCGGGACGGGGATGAACGGTGATCCCCTCAGCACCTGCTTCGATACAAATTTTCGCTGCTTTGGTAACACTTGGTATGCCAATATTTCTCGTGTTTCTAAGTAAGGCAATTTTGTTAAGATTGACGCTGAGATTAGTCATTGATTCTTACTATTGAATGGCAAGCTTACTGTTATCTTTGTTCCCAGACCTATTTCACTTTCTAAACTTATATCGCCCGCGTGTAAGTTGACGCAAGCTTTGACAATCGCCAGTCCTAAGCCAGTTCCAGGGATTGTCCCGACGTTAGATCCGCGACTAAAAGATTGAAATAAGTTTTTTTGTTCTTCAGCTGGTATGCCAATTCCTTCGTCTTTGACGTGGAACATCAATCGCGAGTTGCTTGCCATGAGGTGTAATTCTACATACTCGCCATCAGGAGAGTATTTAATCGCGTTAGATATTAAGTTAATAAAGATTTGCCGCAACAGCGCGCTATCTGCCCAGAATTTTTCAATCTTTCCAGTTACCATAAAAATAAATTTGTGGCGATCGTTGTTGGTCATAATTTGCTCTTCCATCAACTTAGAAAAAAATCGAACTGGCTCGATTAACTGGGGGTTAAACTTAGTTTTGCTCAGCTCTAATTTGTTAATTAGCAGCATTTGACTTACCAATTCACTCATGTGTCTGGCTTTATCTTCAATTAATTGCAAAAATTTATCTCGTCTAAATTTATCGAGTTGCTGCCAATTTTGCTTGAGAGTTGATGCTGCAGCCAGAATGGAAGCCAACGGCGATCGATATTCGTGGGAAACTGTGGCTATAATTTGGGATTTAAATTGGTTGAGTTCCTTTTCTTTTTGCAAAGCTGCTCTAGTCTGAGTTAACAATTCCGCCTGCTGAATGGCGATCGCCAATTGCACTGACAATTCTTCTAGCAATTTTGCTTCCCCAGCTTCCCAGTGTCTTGCGGTAGAACATTGATGGGCAATTAAGAAACCCCAAAGCTTGGAAGGACGATCTTCTTCGTTACTGAGAAGGATAGGAACTGCTAAAATTGCTTTAACCTGCAATTTTTCTAGCAAGCCGAGGTAGGAATTGCTTAAAGGAGCTTTGTAAATATTGGGAAGCTGGTAATGGGTTAACTCTTCTCCTAATTCGAGACACCAATTATCTTGAATTTCCATACCCATTGCCGAAATATAGCCAGTTTCGACAGATTCAGCTGCGATCTTGCCCTCGGTCTTTGATGCTGACTGATACAATAAGACTCGATCGCACCCTAGTAACTGTCTTACTTCTCTAACTGCTGTGTTTAAGGTTTCTTCTAAATTCAGGGACTGACGAATGCGCAAAGCGATAGTGTGTATTAGGTGCTGTCTCTGTTGAGTTGTGACTAACTCGGTTTGCAAGCGCGAGTTTTTGATAGCATTCCTTACTGCCAGTTGCAGCATATCTGGTTTCAATTGCTGCTTTACCAGATAATCTTGGGCGCCCCTTTTTATTGCTTGTACGGCAACTTGTTCGTTACCTTGCCCTGTTAGCATAATTACTGGTACTGGTGTTTCCCATTTATCCTCTCTTAGCTGCTCTAGAAACTCCAGTCCATTCATGTCGGGCAAGTAAAAATCTAGCAGAATTGCCTCACAATAACTTTTTTGGCACAAGACTAGTCCCTCTTCTGCTGATTCTGCTTCTAAAATTTCGTAGGACTGCTGAGGATCTTTTGATAGATATCTACGATAGACTTCCCTGTCTTCTGGACAATCATCTACAACAAGTAGCATTATAGGTACTAAAAATAGAATTATTAAGTTTAGGTATTAAGAGCTGTCGATCTACTCTCTCAAAGTTGTCTTCATAATTATGAAGATATTATAAATATAATATAAAGAAAATTTTAAATTTTTACCACTCTCTGAAACAAATTGAATATAATTACCTATTTTTAAAATGAGGGTGGGGTATTAGCTTCGAGCCAATAATCGACAAATGCCTTAATAGTTCTTTTCAACTCGTCGGAGTCCATGGGCTTAATTAGATAACCGTTCGCTCCCTTTTCGTAGCAAAGATCGATATCTCTAGGGTTAGAGGAAGTAGTAAAGACGACAATAGGAATTTCTTTAAAATTACTATCGTGTTTGAGGCGATCGAGAATATCTCGACCGTCGATGCCTGGTAAATTGAGATCTAATAGTATAATGGAAGGACGCGGGGCTGAACCAGAATTTTCGTATTCCCCTTCTTGATAGATAAAGTCTAATACCTCATCTCCATCAGTACACCGGTAAATAGGATTTTGGACGGCCATCCGTTTCATGAGGCGTTTGAGGGCCTCAAAATCTTCATCGCTATCCTCAGCAATTAATAAAGGTTCTTCAAATTTTATAGTCATTGTTGGTAATATTAACAAGTTATATTAAAAACAAACATAATACTTAATATATTATTGTTAATAATTACTATCAAACCTAAATATTGTATTAATATATTTAACTCCTTCTATTAGAAAAAGAGAGGGGGTGTATAATTATAGCTTATAAGAATTTACTCCCTACAAAATTGCTTTAACAGTCATTAGTCATCAGTAAACAGTTATCAGTTATGTGTTATCCCTGGGATAAAAAGTCCTATAATTCTATAATTAGAACGTTTCAGTAGTGGTTTAAATCCATTACTGAAACAGTGATGACTGATAACTGATAACTGATAACTGATTTAACCTTTCAACTTTTTATCTAACAACTGGTTAGTCAATTTGGGATCTGCTCTGCCGCTACTTTTTTTCATTACTTGTCCCACAAAGAAGCCTTTTAGTTTAGTTTTGCCATTGCGGAATTTTTCTAGTTCCTTGGGATTTTCTTCTATGACCTGTTCGATGAGTTTTTCTAACTCTCCAGCATCAGAAATTTGAGTCAATCCTTTGCTTTCTACTAACTCTTTAACAGAACCGCCTTTAGTTAACAATTCTGGTAGAATTTCTTTGCCAATTTTGCCGCTAATTGTTCCTTTTTCGATCGCCGAAACTAATTCGGCTAAAGTTACAGGAGTTAAAGGAATTTCAGAAATATTCAGTCCGTTACTGTTTAGATAAGCAGCAATATCGCCCATCACCCAGTTAGCAACTTGTTTGGCATTTCCCCCAGCAGCTACAGCAGCTTCGTAATATTCTGCGACCTTTTTGTCGTCGGTTAAGACTCTAGCATCGTATGCAGAAAGACCTAATTCTTCTTCATAACGATGGCGTTTTTGTGCGGGAAGTTCGGGAATTTCCGATCGCCATTTCTCTAACTGTTCTTTAGATACTTCAATTGGGGGTAAATCTGGTTCTGGGAAGTAGCGATAGTCGCTAGAACCTTCTTTAGAACGCATACTAATAGTGCGCTGACTTTTTTCTTCCCAAAGTCGAGTTTCTTGGACGATTTTTTCGCCTTTTTCTACGGCTTTTATTTGCCTGTCGATTTCGTAGTCGATCGCTTTTTGAATAGCACTAAAGGAGTTCATATTTTTAATTTCTACTTTAGTGCCAAATTCTTTCTGTCCTACGGGACGCACGGAAATATTAACGTCACAGCGCAGGGAACCTTCTTGCATTTTTCCGTCGCTGATGCCGAGATATAGCACAATTCGACGCAATTCTTGAGCGTATTCTGCCGCTTCTTTACCCGATCGCAAATCTGGTTCGGAAACGATTTCTAATAAAGGAATGCCAGCGCGGTTGAAGTCTACTAGAGAATAGGTAGAACCTGAGAGGCGATCGCTTCCTGCGTGAGTTAATTTTCCTGCGTCTTCTTCCATGTGCAGCCGAGTGATGCCAATTTTTTTGCGCATTGGTTCGGAGTTCGGTTTTTCTGCTATTTCAATCTCTATATGACCGCGTTCGGCGATCGGCAGGTCGTATTGAGATATTTGATAATTTTTGGGTAAATCTGGGTAAAAATATTGTTTGCGATCGAATTTAGAGTAAGGAGCAATTTGACAGTTGATTGCTAAACCTGCTTTGACTGCGTATTCCAATACTTTTTCGTTGAGGACGGGTAAAACGCCAGGATATCCCAGACAGATAGGAGAGATGTTCGTGTTGGGGTTATCTGGATCGAAAGATGTGGATTCGCTACTGAATATCTTTGTTTTAGTATTGAGCTGACAGTGGGTTTCAAGTCCGATAATTGCTTCGTATTCGGTTTTTTTAGCTGTCGCAGTAGTCATAAAATTCTAAGATGCGATCGATTTATTTATTCTAGCTGTAGAGAAAAAGACAATCAATATACGTAATATAAAAGAAGTAGAATAACAAAAATTAAACTAATGGCGTTATTCGACATCTACTAATAATCCCACAACTAACCCTTAATTTTTTACTAAATATCAACAAAATGAACCAACAAATAGAACTTAATATCAGCTTTAGTAGTCCAGAACCAATAATGTTGATGAAAGCCATCAGCCATAGTCTAAAACCATTTAATCAAAAATTGCCAGACCTGGTTAGTGATGGATATGAAAAATACACTAACACAAAAAATTGGATAGATAAATTGTTACCAAAATACGAAAAAGGTGTTGGCGCATATTGGGGAAATATTATTGAAAATAAAGGATTTATTGATTACAATCCCACAGAAGAAATAGTTAAACTAAAAATCAGTGACTACGAGCTAATAGATGCAGAAAGTGTGATGAAAATGCTGGCATCACTACCTTGGACGGTAGCTACTTTCTCTGAAATTTCATCCCAAGGTGGTTGGGATGAATACTGCGTTTCTGAGTTTACTGATTTTCAATTCCAACATGGTTGGGCTTGTGCTTTCAAAGGAGAAGGACACGATCGTCTAGTGTCCCGTCGCTGTCTAGAATTTGGCCCCTGGCGTTTACTTCGAGATGAAGCTAACGATATCAGCTTCGTTCAATTCCACGACCTCAAAGCCGACCCCGCTACAGCCTTGGAACAAGCTAAACCAGGACACCGCGCTATAAGTATTTATGGAGTTGGGGACTACATCGACGAAACTCATACTTTCACCAACGACCTTAAAGCCCATTATGTTCCCGAGGAACGCAACATGAGAGTAGTCATTCCACCAGGTAAAAAAATTACCGAAAGCGAAATGTCAGACTACTGTGCGGCAAGACACTTTCAAGCATTTGAAAGCCAACCTTTTGATACTTTATCCTTTGTCTTCATAGCTGCAGAAGAAGCACAAACCTACTTACACGACCTCTGGCTTAGAGAAATAGAATGTTTTGGTATTACCGAACAAGGAGTTGAAGTTCGTCTCGATCGAGATTACAATCCCGTACCTGAAAAACCAGATTGGGTTAATAAAGATATTTCCTCGAGAGAAAACCTAAATGATGCAGCAGAAAACAGCGATTTCACTACTCAAGAAAGTTTTGATATTAGCGAAGAAGAAGTTGAAGATAGTCTCGAGCTAGATGACAATTCCGTATCCGAAAAACCAGATTCGGTTAGGGAAGATATTCTCTCAATAGAAAACCTAAATGCTGCAGCAGAAAACAGCAATTTCACTACTCAAGAAGGTTTTGATATTACCGAAGAAGAAGAAGTTGAATTTAGTCTCGAGCTAGATGACAATCCCGTATCCGAAAAACCAGATTCGGTTAGGGAAGATATTCCCTCGATAGAAACCCCAAATACTACAGCAGAAAACAGCAATTTCACTACTCAAGAAAGTGCGAGCGAACAATTAAAAGAAGAAGATTTGCTTCAACAAGCTCGATCGAGAGGATTGTCCGAATTAGAAGAAGAGTTTAATAGGGATAGGAAACGACTTACAGCACTCAAAATGAGAGAAAATACCCTCGAAGAGAGTATGGGAATAGGACCAAAAGAGTTACATCCTGATTATGAGAAAGTAGCAAGTGAAATTGAACAAATAAGGAGCAGAATTAAACTCAATCGCCAGCAAGTTAAACTTTTAAAAGAAGCTCGAAGTAGTCAGCAGAGCAACAAAAGCGACCTCGAGTTAATATAGGTGTTAAAATAAATTGTCCTATTTTACTAAGCTATTTTTAAGGAAAAATACCAATTAATTTCTCTTTAAATCAACAAAAAAATGTCCGCACGATGGTTAGTTAAAACTAAAAACACCTAACTCAGAAGATTATTTATACAGGTAATTGATTGTGAAAAAAATGTCAATAATTAGAAATGATTGAGTTAGATAATTGGCGATGATTTTTATTAAAATAGCGAAAAGTTATCAGCTCTCCCTCATGGATTTAAACCACTTTTCAGTTATCAGCGAACAGTTGTGAATTCATTTTTGAATCAATTGATAATTTATAATTGGTAACTGACAACTGATAACTGTTCACTGATAACTGGTAACTGTTCACTGATAACTGGTAAGATAACTCGTGTTTGCAATCATTCTAATGTTCCGTGGGTAGCAAAAAGCGATTTTATTTAGGATCGATCGTGGGTCTGTGTTTAGTATTGCTGCTGAGTGTTCCCAGTCCTATTGCAGCCACTAAACAAAGCACAGAAATCCTTTGGGATAGCTGGGGAGTGCCGCATATTTTTGCTAAAGATAGAGAAAGTATGTTTCGTGCTTTTGGTTGGGCGCAAATGCAGAGTCACGGTAATGAGATTTTGCGACTATACGGCACGGCAAGAGGACGAGGTGCGGAGTATTGGGGAGATAAATATCTAGAGTCCGATCGCCTGGCGAACTCAATGGGTTTTCCAGAAAGTGCAAAACAGGCTTATGCTGCCCAAACTGAGGAAGGGAAAAACTATTTAGATGCTTTCGCTGCGGGGATGAATGCCTATGCTGAAGAACACCCCGATCGAATTTCTGAAGAATTAAAGAAGGTGCTGCCAGTAAAAGCAACAGATTCTCTTGCTTTAGCCGATCGATTATTGTTTTCTTTCTTAGCAGTATACGGAAAGTGCTATCCTGGCTTAGCGGGAAATAACGGGGGGTCGAATGCTTGGGCGATCGCCCCCAAACACTCTGCTAGCGGTCGCGCCATGCTTCTAGCAAATCCTCACTTACCTTGGTCTGGTAGCAATATTTTATACGAGACCCAGCTGGTCGCCCCAGGAATTGATGCTTATGGAGTCTCCCCCGTGGGTCTTCCTGCTTTAGTGATAGCGTTTAATGACTATTTGGGTTGGGCGACAACCTATAATACCTTCGATGGCTGCGACCTTTATCAACTCAAACTAGCCGATGGAGGCTACATTTTTGACGGTCGAGTTCGACCTTTTGAAACTGAAACCAAAACTCTGAAAGTTTGGCAAAATGACGGCAGTTTCCGAGAAGAAAAGTTGGTAGTGAAACGATCGATACACGGTGTTGTCTTAGAAAGAAAAGGCGTTACATTTGCTATCCGTACAGTTGCAGTCGATCGATTTCCTGCTTACGGTGTAATGCAGCAGTATTGGGACCTGATGGCAGCAAAAAATCTAGGTCAATTCCAAACAGCCCTAAAGCGGCTGCAAATTCCTTTTACCAATATCTTATATGGCGATCGTAAGGGTCATATTATGTACCTGTTTAACGGTCAGTTGCCAGTTCGTTCTCAGGGAGACTGGAACTACTGGCAAGGAATTGTTCCAGGGGATACTTCCAAGACTTTGTGGACTAAAATCCATTCCTACAGCGAATTGCCCAAAGTAATAGATCCTCCTAGTGGCTGGGTACAAAATGCCAACGATCCGCCTTGGACTTCAACATTTCCTCAACAGCTCAATTCTAAAGATTTTCCACCATATACCGCCCCCCAGGGTATGAGTTTGCGCGCCCAACGCAGCGCCAGAATGCTAGCTGAAGATAGAAAAATTTCCTTTGAGGAATTAATTGAGGATAAATACTCAACTCGCATGGAATTAGCCGATCGCCTCCTGGACGATTTAATTGCTGCTGCAAACCAATACGGCACCTCCCTAACCCGTCAAGCTGCCTCAGTACTAAAAAATTGGGATCGCAAAAGTGATGCAGACAGCCGTGGCGCCCTACTTTTTAGTCTGTGGTGGGAGGAAATGGGCAAACAAGGAAAAAATATTTTTGCTATCCCCTGGAACGAGAAAAATCCCCGCACGACACCTAAAGGTTTAGCCGATCGACAAGCTGCAGCTGAGGCGCTAAAAATTGCTGCTACAAAAGTTAAATCCGCTTATGGGACTTTAGACGTGCCTTGGGGGGATGTTATGAGGTTCGATCGAGGCAAAGCAGATTTTCCTGGTAATGGAGGAAAGGGGAGTCTCGGTATTTTCCGAGTAATTGGCTTTTTCCCTGGAGAGCAAGGGCGTTATATTTCTGGTTTTGGCGACAGCTACATTGCAGCTATTGAGTTTTCTAACCCCATAAGGGCAAAAGTCTTGAGTACTTATGGCAATTCATCTCGATCCGATTCTCCACATTACGGAGATCAATTGAAACTAGCGGCGCGAAAGGAATTGCGACCTGCGTGGCGATCGCGCGGAGAAATTGAAGCTCACTTAGAATCTCGTCAGATATTTTCTGATTAATTTAGGTCGAGGGCGATCGCTTATCAGGTCTCCCTCATGGATTTAAACTACTTTTCAGTTATCAGTGAACAGTTGTGAATTCATTTTTGAATCAATTGATAATTGGTAACTGACAACTGATAAGTGATAACTGTTCACTGACAACTGTTAATATAATTTAACTTCTGGCAATCCGCGCTTGGGAATACTGGTCATAAAATCATGTCTTTTATCTTCTACATAAGAAGAGACCCAAAAACTAACGAATCCCAAAATTATTAAGATCGCTCCTATTTTTAATGGTATTCCTATCACTATCGATATCAAAGCTAACAAAATGAGTATCTTGGTGCTTCGATCGCAAATACCTCTAATTTTTTCTAAAATCTCCACAGAATTGCGACAATGAGGGCAAAATTTAGAATGTGCATTCCATCGATCGTATAGTTGTCGATCGGGGAGTCGTTTGAGATCGTCTTTACCGAAGGGATCGCCCCCAGCAAATTGTTCCAACCATTTTCTAAAAATGCTCGAACCAAAATCAGAATTAGTAGGTAAATAATAAGCTTTAGACCAAGTTTTATTGACTTGAGAATAAGCAACTTCTTGACTGCTGATTACGTTCAAATCTTGGTTGACCAATTGATAAGAAGAAGAATGTTGCAAACCTATAAGCAAATCTTCTGGTAAAAATTGCT
>JAAUXX010031584.1_pt1 | contig 11611 bp, 5 predicted proteins | sample 7278111 | NCBI WGS metagenome assembly JAAUXX01 (sample SAMN14350116, study PRJNA611818) | marine sediment metagenome | isolation source: surface marine sediment (1.8m) | place: French Polynesia: Moorea | collected 2018-08
ATTAAAACAACAAGACAATTGGCAAGAACTAGTTCGTCAAGCGATCGCGGAAAAACTCAAATCTGCATAGGTATTTCCTCATTCCATTGGTCAAGATCGGTTCACTTCCACCAGAATATGAGGATTACTCTATGACTACAATTAAATTCTCTGCACAAACAAGCCCTGGCTCTCTACCAGGGTTTTTGATTAATTTTATCTAGGTAGTTAATTGTCCAAACTATTTGAGTTTCAATGAGCTTCAACTATGAAGAAAATATCTCCGTTAAATCTCTTCAACTATCAAACAAACAAAGTTCTTGAGGGAAATCTGTAGCATTACGAGAGTAGTCTTGCAGCCATTGGCATCCTCGCTGTAACAAAGCCTCTAGATCCATTGTCCAAGCGGAAATTTCACCATTCGATTTGATGACCAAGATTGTCCGCTCATCCTGACTAAAATAAATATTTTTGAGCTTTGATATTTGACTACCAAAATTGAGCAGCAAAGTTCCATCTAATTTTCGGACTTGAATTGTTCCGTCGGAACTGGCAGTGGCCAAAATATTGCCATCGGAACTAATAGCAAGACTTGTTAGGTTTTCTTTAATATTTTTACTCGTATTTCGAGCGACAATTTTTTTAGTAATACCATCACTTTGCCATAATTCAATTTCTCCGTTAGTACGAGCCACAATAAATTCATCCCCTTGAGGCATAAAAGTAAGGGCGGTTATGGCTTGCTTATCGCCTGGATTTACTGTTTTTTGTAAATTACCTTGTTTATCCCAAAGTTTAATAGCAAACAATTTTTCATCAGGCGTATTTTGGCGTTCTATTCCCACTGAAACAAAGCCATCACCACTGGGATGGAAATCTAGGTCAATTACTTCTCCTTGATAGTATCCATCTTCAACCTGGTTATTAACTTGGGTAAGAAAGTGCCAAGTTGCTTCTGTGTTTGGCAATAAGTCGCTCTGGGCTATTCTACCGTCTATAGTACCAACTAAAGCACTACTGGGACTAAAAGCAATACTAGTAATGATAGTATTCTTAGGAGGAGGAAGAGTTTTGATTATCTCTCCATCTAAAGATTGAAAGGTAATATTAGCTAAAGGTTTACTGGATATTAGAGTGTTACCATCTTTGCTGAGGATACCTACTTCAATTCTCTGAGTTTTCTGGGATGGACTGTGCCACAGTTTCACTATCCCATCTTTGTCTCCAGAAATAATGCTTTTCCCATCAGGACTATAGATAACGCTGGTAACTATATTCTGATGTCCGATTAGGGTTTCTCGTAAAGTACCAGTTTCTTTCAGACTATCTGGATTAATATTCCAGAGTTTGATTGTCTTATCTGAATTTCCAGAGATTAGCGTTTTACCATCAGGACTAAACGCCACACTGTTAACTGAACTGGAATTAACTGTTATATCTTTAATGAATTTACCGTCAGCAGTCCACAGCTTGATAGTATTCTCAGCACTGCCAGAAGCCAGAATTTTTCCATCAGGGCTAAATGCCACACTATTGACCATACCGCGATGTTTAGTCAGAGTGGCAGTTTTTTCTCCTGCTATGGTAGAAAGGGCGATCGAGGTATCATTGCTACTAGAGGCAATAATTTTACCATTAGGGCTAAAAGCAATACTGGTAATATTGCCTTGATGTGCTGTCCAAGTTTTGATTAGCTTGCCATCTTTTGTCCAGAGGGTTAAATTACCTTGATTATCCCCAGCAACAATATATTTTTCATCAGGACTTAAATTAAAACTAGTAACATTTTCTGCTTCGAGGATATTAATTAAATTTCCCTCACTATCTGATATCTGAATCGCTCCTTGATTATCGGCAAAGAGAAGGGTTTTATCCCTTGAACTGACAATGGTATTGGTGATTTCGCCTGGTAGTTTATTTAAGATTTTGATTTCATTGTCTTGAGTATTCCAGAGTTTTACTGTGCCATCGTTGCCCCCAGCAATAATAGTCAGACTATCAGGACTAAAAGTAAGGCTAGAAATTCCTTCTGCATTAAGCTTAATCTGATTTTTTTCTTGAATATTATTGAGAATTTTATTAAGAACGTGCAGTGGTTCAGTAGTAGGATATTTAGCTATATTTTTATTCCCAACTTGCTGTTTTAGCTGTTTTACTGTTGTCATTGCTGTCAATAAGCTTTCTAGTTCTTGTCCTGTATCAAAAGCTTGTTCGGCTTCAATGGCAGATTTGTTTAATTCAGCAACTTTGGCCATTTTGATTTGTTCGCGAACAAACAAAATTGAAAGACAAGAAATTATTGAAGCTAATAATATTGTTACGCCGAGAATTATTTTGCCTTTGTTAATATTTTGTTCTGCTTTTTTCTTTGCTGCTTGTTCTTCGGCATAAGCAGCTACTAAAATATCTTTTGCTTGCCGTTCTTTATCACTTTGAAATTTTTGAGAGGCAGATAAAAAATCGTAGTCTATATTGCCTAATTTTCTCGATTTTGCCCATTGCCATGCTGTAGTTAAACTTGTTCCTTGTAATAAAAATTGCTCGTCTCGGTTTGATTTTATCCAGCTATTAATGGCTTCGCTATAAGGACGTAAATTATCTAAATTTTCTTTAACCCAGTCAGCATTAAAAATAGCTTGATAAATAGGATTATAAACTTTTAATTTATTATCTTTTTTAACTACTAAACCTGAGAGTCTTAATTGAGTTTGGGCTTCACTGCGATCTGGTACAACTTCTGAACCTGTTAAAATCTGTTGATACAAACCTAGTAATTGAATGGTTTGGGTTTCATCATGTATTAATCTATCTCTAATGGTGCGTAAGTGTTCGGGAACGTCTTGATTTTCCCAACCTTCAATAATATAGTTACTAACTATTTCTGAGATATTAGCTTTTCTCTGTTGAGCGTGTTCTACAGTTAAAGTGCATAATTTCTGGGTCAGGAATGGTTGTCCTCCTGTCCAGTAGATTATCTCTTTTAAGGTAACTTCTGGATTATCTATTGCTGCTGTTAAACCAGGAATTAAAGCATCTTTAGCTTCAGTAAAAGTTACTCCTGTAAGTTGAATTACTTTTCCAATATTAAATGGGGTACGTTGTTTATCTTGAACTAAATTGGTGGGTGACATTACCCCCAATAAACAGAAACATAAGCGATCATAGGCTTCATTATCGGCTCTTTTGTTATAGCAAGCACGAATAAAAGCAAAGAAGTAATCTTTATTAGGAAGATTGAGTAAACTATCAATTTCATCGATAAAAATAATAATCTTTTGGGTTATTTTGGCTAGTACTACTGATTCGATTAGTTTATGTAATCTTTGAATCAGAGATAAATGTTGATATTCTGACCACCAATTTTTTAAATTAAATTCTAAATCTAAATCTAGTCTAGATATTAATTCATCAGCAAAACCTTTAATTATTATTTCTGACTTAGTTTCATTACCCAATCCTAATAAAGTCAGATCGATAGCAGCACATTTAATACCTGTTGTTTGGAGTTTTTTCATAGTTCTAGCTTGTAGGCTAGATTTACCCATCTGACGAGAATTAAGCACTAAACAATATTCACCAGATTGAAGTAATTCTAATAATTCAGTATCACATTTTCTTTCTACATAAGTCGGATGATTATATCTTAATTTTCCACCGACTTTATAATAGGTTGAATACATTATGGTCATCCTATTTAAGTTGTAAGTTTAAAATATTATTTAAAACTGCTTATATACCTCTATAATTTTTTGTACCCTTAAATAATCTTGTTTTTTTCCTTGCTGCCGATATCTTTCCTGGTCTTTTTGTATTTGTTTTAAACTCGACTGTAAATTTCCTTGCTGTTTGTCAAGTTTAGCTGCGGTATGCCAATTTTCTTGGGCTTTTTGGTAGTTGTTTAAACTATAGTAAACGCTTCCACGATTGAGATAAGCGTCCGCCGATTGAGGATTAAGATTAATAGCTCGATCTGTATCATAAAGAGCTTTTTGATATGCCTTTAATTGGCGATAAACAAACCCACGGTTTAAATAAGCCCTGGCATTTTTCGGTTCAAATTCAATAACTTGAGTTAAATCAGTTAAGGCTTTTTGATAGTTTTCTGAATTTCCATAAACAATCCCACGATTAAAATAAGCCCTGGCATTTTTCGGTTCAGCAACAACAACTTTGGTAAGATCGGCTATTGCTTTTTGATAGTTTTCTGAATTTCCATAAACAATCCCACGGTTTAAATAAGCCCTGGCATTTTTTGGTTCAGCAACAACAACTTTGGTAAGATCGGCTATTGCTTTTTGATATTGACGATCAGCAGAATAAACAACACCACGATCTAAATAAAGCTGTGCTATGCAGTTGTGGGTGCTAGAAGATTCATGGCAAATATTAATAGCTTTATTTAGATCATTGATTGCCGATGGGTAGTCTTGAAGACGAAGATAGGCAATCGCGCGATTTTTATAATACCACTCAGATTTAGGAAAAATTTCTATAGCTTTAGTATAATCCGCAATAGCCAACTTATACTTTTCCAGCTTCAAATAGATATTACCCCGAAGGACGTAATAACCAGAATTATCGGGGAAATTTTCAATAGTTTTAGTGTAATCGTCGATCGCTTTTTGATATTCTTTTAGTTCTTTATATAAATCAGCGCGGTGGGTATAAATATCAGAATCGGGGTGAGCAACAATGGCTTGTTTATAAGTTGAGAGAGCAGATTGGTAATCTTTTAAATCATTGCGGTAAAGCTCTGCTAGACGGAAATATGCCCAAATTTCTTGGTTGATGGCAATAACTTTATTAAAATCGTCGATCGCTTTTTGATAATTCTTGGTTTGTCGATAGACACCCCCTCGCCTTAGATAAGCTGTAACATTCTGGGGTTCAAGCTCAATAACTTTATTAAAATCGTCGATCGCTTTTTGATAATTCTTGGTTTGTCGATAGAGATGCGCTCGACTTATATGGACTTCAACATTCTGGGGTTCAAGCTCGATAACTTTAGTATAAAAGTCTATAGCTTTTTGTTGCTCTGCAAGTTGGGCTGTGAATCTTAACTGATCTGCTTGTTTCAGATAATAAAATATTTGAAATTGCTTTAACGCTTCTTTCGTTCTGTGATAAGATTCCCAATCATTTTCCTGTTGAGCTTTTTGGGCTTCTTGTTGTAATTTCTCGATCTCAGCCTTTAAACTAGTTTCTTGTTCATAGCCATATTTATCATAAAGTTCTGCTGATTTTTGCCAGTCTTGCTTTGCTTTTTCGGGCTGTTTTAAACGATAATAAATACCACCACGTATAGAGTAATTTCCAGCAGATTTGGGATCGAGAGCAATAGCTTTGTTAGAGTCAATTAGTGCTTTTTGGTAATTTTTAAATTCTCTATAAATAACGCTACGACCAAAATATGAGTTGGCGTGTTTGGGGTTAATTTTGATTCCTTGGTTGAAGTCTTTTAAGGCTAAACGATATTCTTTTAGTTTGTAGTAAGCAACACCGCGACTAAAATAACTATAATGCAATTGCGGATCGATATTAATAGCTTTAGTGAAAAACTTTATGGCTTCTCGATATTTTTCTGACTGTAGTAAATCACTGGCTTTATTATACTCAATACCAGCTTTAGAATAAGAAATTAGCCCTGGTATTTTTTGAGCAGCTTCGGGCTTTCCAGCATTCTTAAAATCTGTTGCTAAAATTTGTAGATTTGATTCATCGTCATAAGATAAAGGTCTTTTTAAACCTTCTTTCAATAGTTCTAATCCCTTGGCAAAATCGCGATCGCCTTGTTTAACATCGTTTAATTCGTAGTAAAGAAGAGAACGAGTAAGATATCCCAGATAAGATTCGTAGCTCTCAAGTGCGGAATTGTAATCAGCAAGTGCAGCTTGATAGTTTTTTAATTTTGCATAAGCAATGCCCCGATTACCATAAAGATTGCTTTCCGTAACACCTTGAGGTTTTTTTTCAATAGTCTCACTTAAAATAGCAATGGCAGACTGGTAATCTCCTAGTTGGTTATAAGCACGACCTATTTGATTATCAATATCAGTATTAAACCATTCATTAGTACTAAGCTTTTTAGCTCGATTGTATTGGTCAATAGCAGCTTGATATTGCTCTAATTCAAGATAGACATCACCTTTGTATTTGTATGCTTCGGGTGTAGGCTGAAGCTTGAGAGATTCATTGTAGTCAGCGATCGCCTCATCGTAACGTTGTAAATTTTTCAGTACGCTGCCCCTTCTAAAATAATTGGTAAAAAGTTTCGGTTCGAGTTGAATCGCGCGATTATAAGCAGGTAATGATTCTAGTAACTTTGTTCGATTGTGAGACTCACCATCAAAACTTAACGTGGCAGCCAATTGCTGCCAAGCTGCATAAAAATTAGGAGCGAGTTTAGTTGCTTGTCTCAAAGCATCAATCTTTTGTTGTCTATTCAAAGACAAAGCAAAAGTTAAACCTTTTCCGTAATAAGCGCGATATTCCTGGGGATTAATGGCAATAGCGCGGTCAAAAGCTGCTACTGCTTCCTCATCTTCCATAGCTCGCCATAATTGATTGCCATAATTGAGCCAATCTGTCTCGGTAGCATTTTTGCCTGGAACTTTGAACTTAAATAGTTGTTCTTTGATTGAGTTGATTTCTAGGAAGGTTAAGTCTAGAGGGATAGAATTATCATGTTGCAAGGCTTTTGAAGGAATAATATTGGCGGTTTTAACTAAAAATAAAAAATTCTTAATCGGTACTCCTAAGCTATAGCCCAAAGCAACTTCTTCATATTGACCTGTTGTAGTTTCTACATATTCATTTTCGGCACCAGTGTTAATTCCGATTAATTTTCCCTGGCTATCTAGTACAGCACCGCCACTCATCCCTGGTAATGACAAATTGGTGTACAGTAATTCATTGCCATTGGTTAAAGAATAAGAATCTTTAGTCATTTCTGCCGTCCAATTTCCAATTTCAGCAAAACTACCTGCATTCAAGGTTCTTTCTTTCTGGGTGTCTGGAAATCCTGAGATAAAAATCCGTCGATTAAAACGCCTCTCTCTGTATTCTGGGCGATCGATATAGTCTGCTAAAGTTGCAATGGAATAACTTTCTTGGCTAGTAAACTGTAAGACTGCCAAATCTACTCCTTCAAAGGTTTTAATAGTTGAATTTTTAATGGGATATGATTCTCCATCAGGGACAATAATAGTGTAATTATCTTCGTTAGTTACTACGTGACCTGCGGTGACAACATAGTAGGTATTATCCTCCTGGGCAACAATTACCCCCGAACCATTGCCGTTATTCTCGGAATTTATTTTTACAGTTATTTGTTCGGCAATACTGTCTATTTGCCCCACTATTCCTTGATATCTAGTCGATTGAGAAGGCTTGGTAGTTGCTAATACAATGGATAAATCTTTTAGTGTCGTCAAACTGGTAACGGGAACGGCAAAACTGTTGGTTCTTAATTTCCCTAACATCTGTGCATCGGGGCGAGAACCATCGGTATAATGGTATGCACTATCTAAAATGGCAGCAGCACCTAACCCCAAAATGCCGATAACTTTTCCGCGCTCATTGAGTAATGCACCACCACTCATCCCCTGTTTGGTTGTGTTGGTAAAACCTATCTTATAGCCTCCTACTATGGGTTTTTGGCTAATCTGTTCTATTTTCCCTGAATTAAAAGTCAATTCATGTTCGCCGTCAGCAAATCCAGCAACAAATACTGCTTGATTTGGTTCAACCAGGCGATCTTTTTCTAAAGTAGCAACAGTGTATTGTTCTTCAGCTTCAAATTGTAATAAAACTAAATCTAAGTCATCAGAGCGATCGGTCTTTTTAATGTCTGCAAAGTGTGTTTTACCATCAACGGTTTTTATCTTAGGAGACAAGTCTTTACCGACGACATGAGCATTCGTTACCACAGTATAAATATTTCCCGAACGGGCGATTAAAATTCCCGAACCACTATTAGAACCAACGGTAATTTTGACAGTAATTGCCAAGGCGGTTTGTTGGATCGATTCTGTCGATACTTCTTCAGTAGCTAAAGTAGATTGATTTAAATTAGTTGTTTGAGTCTGACTACAAGCAGTGGCAATAAGTAACAAACTACTGCAAGTGATTAGAGTGATAGAGAATAGCTTTTTCATGATTTTTAATTTCTATAAGCTGAGATATTTAGCTTCTTACTCAAAACAAATATTGGTCACTCGAAAATACCTGCTCTTTATTGGTTTTCTAATGGTGCAGTACGCAGAAAATTCTCAATATCTACTTGATAATAAATTTGTGGAGTTCCCGAACTATGACGCACCGCTCCTACTTGACGACCACTGAGAAGTTCTTGTAGTTGAGTAAGAATTTCTAAAGAATTATCTTTTGGTCGCAAGGTTATTAATAAAGTATCGCAAACATCTCCTACTTCACGACTGGTACAAATTACCGATTGACCATTCATTTTGCCGTTAGTAATTAAACTCAAGCTACCGTTATCGTATGCTTCTTGAAATCGTGGTGACACTTCTTCACAACGCTTCTGAGGAGGATAATTTTTAAATTCAGTTGTTTCCCAGCGCAAGACTGCTATTTTTCCTCGCGATGTCCAAGCATAAGTAGTAGGTATAGATTCATTAGTTGGTTGAGCCAAACCTAAAGAACAGATAAATTGAACCGTTTCTTGGGCTTTTACTGAGTCGCTCTGGGAAATCAATCCATAGATCATCCCTAGAGCTACAAATATCGAAATTACTTTGCTATTCATCTACTTTTACCTTGTTGATTTGGTAATTTTAAACAGCCTTACAAATTAGCTTATTGCTTCTAGACAACTGGGGAAAAAGTTTGTAGATATTTTTAATAATTCAGGTATGACAGTTAGAGAAATAATTAAGACCTTGCTATAATTCAAACTCCTGTAATTACTTTTTAAAGTAATTAGTAAAATAATTTTGATAGATCTGACGACTTATTACAGCTAAATTTCCTTTAATTTTAATTAGTCCCATGGCTGCAAGCTGATATATTTGCGTATTATTTTTTCCTGTAATCTCTAAGCTGTTTTTGCTAACTATTATTTGTAAAATAGTTTCTAGAGCAGGACATTCTTGCAGAGAGGCAACGAGCTGACGAAAGTGATTTTTATAAATACCTGTATGCGTAGCAGCATTTTTCAATACTTGTTCTAAAGTTAATTCTTCCTTGGCTAAAGCATAAAACGCCAAGCGAATTAAATAAGGATGTCCTCCTATCGCTTCCCTAAGAGGTTCAGCCACCTCTGATTGTAAATGATAATGACGGTTTCTTAATAATTCTACTTCATCATCATTAAATTCTCTAACTGAAATAGGAACTCCTACATTAAAAGGAGATTGATTAATATCTAATCTGCCATAATCTTCGGTACGATAAGAAATTACTAATCTTAATTTTGACCAAGTTTCTGACTCATTAGCTAAATCATGCCAACGTCTTAACATGGGCAAAAAATTCTGGTAAGTCTGTGGATAATCAAAAATCCGATCTAGGTTATCAATTACTAGCAAAAAAGGACTTTCTAATTGTCTAAGAATAGCTTGAAAATATTTTGTACAACTTACCATTACAGGCAAATCTTCATCCCATTCTTTTAAAGGAGGAGATGAAGCTAATTCATTAACTATCCAAGCATAAAAACTTCGGAGGAAAATTGTGGCATCTGCTAATTTTGTTGTTTCAAATAATCTCAAATCTAGACTAACTGTTTGGTATTGTAGTTGCTTGGCTTGAGTAATTATTTTATTAATTAGGGATGTTTTGCCCATTTGTTTGGGGGCTGCAATTCTGAGTAAAGAACCAGGTTCTCTCAATTGTTGAAAACATCTAGATTCTATAGGCTTACGTTCTATATAAAAATAGGAATCACCGTTTTCGGGTTTATCAGGAAAAATTAGGGGATTATAGCCTCCGTCTTCTAATATTTTGGGTGAAACTAATTCAATTTTATAACGGATGAAAAGTTCAATCAGGCGATCGCGATAGTCTTCTTTAAAGCCAAATTTTTCAGCAATTGTTTTTAGATGTTTAGCAGGATTTGATTCAGTAACATGAATTTTATCAGCAATTTCTTTATTTGTTTTCCCTTGAAGCACTAGCTTTAAAACTTCATTTTGTCTAGAAGTTAACTCAGCAGGGTAAATTTTATTAAACTTTTCGCGATTCATAACTGTTTTCAGAAAATGTTTTATTTTCATTACCATAGCGGTAGTTTGACTATTGAAAATTAAAAGTATCTGAATTTGCAGGATTCTAGTAAATGCGATCGCTTAACTTGAGTTTTTTCTCACATCGAAGGCTGCCTGAAGCCTAAATCTTGAATATTTACTCAAATTTGTGCTGCGATTTAGTAAAGCAATCTAGAATATTTTAACCAGCTAATGTGAAAAGGTATGTTTTCAAAACAACACTCTTAACTCAGTAAACAATCTACCCTATCTCCCAATCTTCCCTTTAGTAACTTATATGTGTTAGAGCTTACTATGTTATTCAAATCCTTATTCAATATTTCTCTTGTGGCTAGTGTCGGAACTTTGGCATTATTAACCTCTGTATCCTCATCTACCACAACATCTTTAATTACAAGAGAAGATAAGACTGAAACACCTGTAATTGCTCAACTAGCTAAGGCTGAACTAGAAACTATAGCTAAAACCATTACAGTTAAAGTTCATGTAGGAGAATATCGAGGTTCGGGTATCCTAATAGCTAAAGATGATAATACTTATACTGTCCTTACTAATGCTCATGTTGCAGAAAGGGGAGATACTTACAACATTGAAACTTCCGATGGTATTAAACATACTGCAACCTTAATACTAAAAGATGGTTCAACCACAGGAAACGATTTAGCCTTATTACAATTTCAAGCAAGTAATAACTATCAGATAGCTAAAATAGGAGAATCAACTAATCTTACTCCAGGAGCAACCGTAATCGCTGCGGGGTTTCCTTTCGATGTAGATAAGTTAAACATTACTACTGGCAAAATCTCTCTCTTACCAGACAAATCTCTACAAGGAGGTTATCAAATTGGTTTTAGCAACGAAACATTACAGGGAATGAGTGGGGGAGTTTTATTAAACTCTCTTGGAGAAATAATTGGAGTCTTAGGTAAAGGTAAAGGTGCAATCTTTGATACTGCTTATACCTATATTGATGGTACAAATCCGACACCAGAAGCATTAACTAACTTTAAAGATGCTAGTTTTTCTATTCCCATTGCCAATATAGCGAACTTGTCACCCAACTTAGCGAGTATCTTACCCCAAACACCCCAACAAAAACCTGAAACACCAACCCCACCCAGAGAATATACAGGAATAGTCGGAAAAGTAGCTCGGATTGCCGAACAAATTACTGTCAGAATAGCTACAGCAGAAATATCTTCTTATGGTTCGGGAGTTATTATAGCTCGCAATGGTAATACCTATTATGTTGCCACAGTATAATCTTGAGCGGAAGTGAAACTAACAATAGCAAAATCATAAGCATCCGATGTTTCTACCGTTTGTAAATCTAATTCATAGCTTTTTCCATCAGGGGTTATTATCTTGTAGCTGTTGGATTTATTTTTAGGGAAATTATGTCTGAC
>JAAUXX010027043.1_pt1 | contig 11605 bp, 6 predicted proteins | sample 7278111 | NCBI WGS metagenome assembly JAAUXX01 (sample SAMN14350116, study PRJNA611818) | marine sediment metagenome | isolation source: surface marine sediment (1.8m) | place: French Polynesia: Moorea | collected 2018-08
CTTTTTGCATATTACAATGCGAAACATTTAACAAAAAAATAAGGGTTTCGGCACTTGCTTATCCGCCAAATGTTAAGAAGTTTTAAATAGTGAATCGGTGTTCTAGAAGCTATTGAAAAAGAGATTAAAAAAGATTTTAACTCTTTGAAAGAGTCTTCAAGTTTCATAGATCGCTTAACAGAATTCGTGACTAGTATAAATAGATTGATTACGGCAGTTATTGGACTCTTAGTAATTTTTTTTGGAGCAAATTATGCTAATTATAAAAAAGATGAAAATGTCGAAAAATGGTGATTAACAAAAGCTGTCTTTTTATTCCTAAAATTTGTAAGATAAAATTGCTCATTTGCTTAGCAAATACTCATGTCAGGAAAAAACTCCCACTATAAGAGTGAGAGTTAAATTATATTTTCTACTATTTTTGACCAATAGCTTAGAGCTTATAGAGCTTAGAGCTTAAAGCTATTAAAAGAAACGAGTACGCCATTTATTAAGACGAGATTCAGCGATCGCATTTAAACTTCTGCGTTCGGAAACTTTACCTTGAATAGCAGCGACTTGGTCTTTTAGATCCTGAGCACGATTTTGCCATTCTTGAAGACTTCCAGGAATAATGCAAACTCCGGGGGTATTAGCCGTAATCGAAACATTACTAGATACCGCAGGTTTCCAGGAACCAGCATAGGCAAAACCAGAAATAGCTTCCATTTCTTTTAGCTGAGCAGTAAGACGCTCAATTTCTCTAGATTGCTCTTCACATTCTTGTTTTAATTGAGCAATTTCAGCACTATCATCAGCAGAAACAGCTTTAGGTTTAAGCGCATCTCTGATCAACTGATTGATATCAGTAACAGGTAAGCTACCACCAGAATTTTTATAAATCAAAGCTTGAGCTAAGCGAGGACTATTGGCGCTCATTCCTGCTTTGTCACTAGTGGAGATACTAGGTAGCATCTTGAACATATTGGTGTAGCCCAGTAGATTCTTACCAGTTTGAGATTTGTAGCCTCTGTAGTAAGGAACGATATTTTCCCCAAAGGCATTTTGATATTCATCGCTATCGAGATAGGAATCAATATCTGCTTCATAACCTTGAGCATCTAGGATATTGCTGTGATAGATAGTTTCATCATAGCTATCAGGAGCACGTCCTAACAGATGTTTGAAGTTTAATTCATGGGCGCGATAACGAGGGCAATTGTCGATGAAACGGGATTTATATAATTCCGATTTCGCCAGCATCCGCACAAATTCGCGAACACTAATATTGCCTTTTTTCAGTTGAGATTCCGCAACAGGGAAACGCTCACTTTCCATCACGTAAGCATTACCCAAGACCTGTTTGTACAGAGCTCTGATCACGATTTCTGCTTCTTGATCGGAGCTACCAGGAATGAACTCAACAGGACTAGCATTGGCAAGCACATTATATTGAGTTTGCCAGGTGATAGCTTTGGGACTAACAGGCTTTTCTAATTCCTGATAACGAGGAACATAGGTTGGAAGGTCATCTGGTCTGATAGCCGGAGGCTCTTGTTTAGGCGCAACTTTCTCAACAAAGCAGGAAAGAGGAGTAATGGTGCTGGGATTATTTGCTAGAAGAGAGCTTTGTAGCTTAGAAGCATTATTGGTAATATCGCTACTGCTAGTTCCTCTTAAGAGTTCATAGGAATGGGTATATCCTGCAATATTGTTAGCCTGTTGAGTAGTAAATCCTCGGAAGTAAGGAACAATGTTATAGCCAAAATTCTGAGTATATTCGTCGCTGTAGATATAGGAGTCGATTTCGGCATCAAAGCCACCGTCTGCCAAGATTTTAATATGCTCAGAGATTTCCTGAGAACTTGCAGGAGCACGACCGAGCAAATGTTTGAAGTTAAGCTCAATTGCCCTTAAATTAGAACAATTATTGAAGAATAAATCACGGTATAGCTCCGATTTTGCTAATTTACCGACAAATTCCGCAACATTAATACTTCCATCACAAAGTTGAGATTCAGCCTCAGTTAATCTCTGACTTTCCATCAGATGCACATTGCCAAATACTTGCTTGTAAGCCGCTTTAATCACCAAATCTAGGTTCTCGCCAAAACCAGAATTAATTAATTCTACGGGTTGGTTATCAGCAACTGCCTTGAGATGGTTAGTACTTACCTCAGCAGGAGCAGTTGCCTTAGCAGGAGTAAATGGAACATATTGATTAGTGTCACCTGTACCATTGCTAGAAACAGTCGCAGCAGTCTTTGCAACTCGTTTGAATGGAGAAATAGATGGTGCGCCACTAGGCACAGAAGTTAAAGGATGAATCTGGCTAGGATTACCTGTGAACAGTGAGGTTTGCAGTCTGGCACCAGAGGCAACAGCAGTAGCGCGATCGCTTGTACTAGCCCCTTTAAATAATTCATAGGAATGGGTATAGGCTGCTACATTGCTTCCAGTTTGAGTATCAAATCCTCGATAGTAAGGAACCATATCGCTACCGAAATTCTCTTGATATTCTTCGCTATAGATATAGGAGTCAATCTCTGCTTCATATCCATTTTCAGCCAAGATTACAATATGCTCAGAAATTTCTTGAGCGCTTTCGGGTGCCCGACCCAGTAACTGTTTGAAGTTCAATTCAATTGCCCTTAAGTTAGAACAATTGTTAAAGAATAGTTCACGATGTAATTCCGATTTGGCTAATTTACCGACAAATTCTGCAACATCAATTTCTCGATTACGCAGTTGGGATTCAGCTTCGGTTAATCTCTGACTTTCCATCAGATGCACATTACCAAAGACTTGCTTGTAAGCAGCTTCAATAACAATGTCAACAGCAGTTCCAGAACTTCCATTTAGTACTACTGGTTCTTTACCATTAGCCGCGTTGAGATAATTAGTACTGATGGCTTGAGGTAAAAATTCTACAGGATTTTCTTTCCGTAAAGTTTCATATTTTTGGTAAACTTCTGTCGCTTTGCTGACAGGTTGAGTCTCACGATTAACATAAGTAGTAATCGGGTCGATCACTCTGTACTCTGGCAATCCGACAGCTTTAGCAATTAAATCATTAGTATCTTTAACTGGTGCAGCTTGCTTGGGAGTCGCAGAAGCAATTATCTCTGGGAAAGCAGGCTTAACAGCAGGTTTGGTATAAGGTAAACCAAGAGCTTTAGCAATGATTTCCTCTGTGCTGGGAACTGGTCTCTCGACAGCTAAAGGATTAAATGCTGGAGTAGAGTCTGGGGCAGCAGACAGAGGACTAATCTTACTCGCATTATTCTTCAGCAAATTAGATTGTAGTCTGGGAGCAGCACCACCGAGACTAGCTTTATCGCTAGTAGAAGCACCTCTTAATAGCTGATAAGAATTGGTATAGCCGACAAGATTACTGCCAACTTGACTGGTGTAACCACGATAGTAAGGAACAAAATTTTCACCAAAAGCAGTTTGATATTCATCGCTATCTAGGTAAGAGTTAATTTCTGCTTCAAAACCACTTTCAGCAATGATTTTAATATGTTCAGAGATTTCCTGGGCGCTTTCTGGTGCACGACCAAGTAAATGTTTGAAGTTTAATTCAATTGCTCTGAGGTTGGTAAATTTATCGAAGAATAAACTGCGATAGCGATCTGAGGTTGCCAATTGACGAACGAATTCCCGTACGGAAATATTGCCTTGACGCAATTGAGATTCAGCGATGGGTAATCTTTCACTTTCCATCAGATAGGCATTACCAAAGACTTGTCTGTAAGCATTGGCAATAATTGCATCGAGATCTTCAACCGAACTAGCACCCAAGATAAATTCTACTGGCTTAATATCACTAAAGGCATTAGTAAAGTTACTAGCAATTTCTGGCTCTACAATCTCGACAACATCTTCTTGTTGTTCTGCTTTTTTAGCTGCTTCTTGTTCTTGGAGGTAAGCAGCTAAATTGAAGCCATTAGTATCAAAGCTTTTGACTTCAATCGCTTGAGGACTAGCTTGGAAGTCAAGACTAGTAAAATCGATGCTACTTGACTGATCTTTAAGCAGTGTTCTTTGAATGGGAGAACTATTATTAGCTGATAAAGAGCGATCGCTGCTACAAGCACCTTTGAGTAATTGGAATATTCTGGTATATCCAGCAAGGGTTTTACCAGTTTGAGTTTTGCCACCGATGTAATAGGGAACTATATCATCACCGAAATTCTCTTTATATTCTTCGCTATCGAGATAGGAATCAATTTCTGCTGTGAATCCACCTTCAGCAATTATCTGAATATGTTGGGAAATTTCAGCAGCATTTTCTGGTGCTCGACCGAGTAAATGTTTAAAGTTAAGTTCTACAGCTCTGAGGTTAGAAACGCTATCAAAGAAAAGAGAACGATATAGTTCAGAAGTGGCTAATTCCCGCACAAATTCCTTAACGGTGAGTTGACCAGAAATTAACCGAGATTCAGCACTGACTAATCTCTGACTTTCCATCAAATGAACGTTACCAAAAACTTGCTTATAAGCTGCCGTGATAACTAGTGAGATATCTTCACCAGAAGCGCCATTAAATAATTTGGTTGGTTCATTATAGTCAGGGACAGGGAAAGCAATGCCTGTTTTCACTGGTTGTCTTCTCTCAGCACGACTAGCCAAAAATTCCGATGATTTATATGCAGGAATTCCTACATTGATATCAGGAAATTCTAATCTGTCAGGGAAGAAATACTCCTGTGATTGAAACTCTAGTTCTCCTACAGGAGATAAACGTTCAAATGATTCGGGAACGGAAGAAATATCACTAATATTACTAGCACTATTACTTAAGAGCGATCGCTGTAATATGGGTGCAGTTCCACCAAGAGTTGATTTATCACTACTACAAGCGCCTCGTAAAATACTAAAGGAATTAGTATAGGCTGCTAAGGTACTTGCTGTTTGGGAGTCATATCCACGATAGTAAGGAACAACTTTGGTACCAAAATTCTCGAAATATTCATCACTATCAAGATAGGAATCGATTTCTGCTTCAAATCCTCCTGCGGCAATTATTTGAATATGTTCTGAGATTTCTGCTGCATTTGCTGGTGCACGACCGAGTAAATGTTTGAAGTTTAATTCAATTGCTCTTAAGTTAGTGCAACGCTCAAAGAAAAGAGTACGATAATGATCGGACTTCGCCAGTTGACGAACAAATTCCATTACCGAAATTCGTCCGCTACGCAGTTGGGATTCCGCTTCACCGACTCGCTCACTTTCCATGATGTAAGCATTACCAAAGACTTGCTTATAGGCTGCCTCGACCACAAGATCTAGATCTTCTACCGAGTTGTTTTGAGCAAATTCGACGATATCGCGATCGCGAAAAGCATTGGTATATTTACTAGCTACTTCAGGTTGGGTTTTAGCTTCCGTAATTGGAACTCTGGTTGCTGCTTCTTGTTGCTGTAAATAAGATGCTAAATCAAAACCTTGAGGATTAAATCTTCTGCCTGCTTTGGCATTTCTTCCGGCTTCACGCACCCGAGTTTCTACCGCATTATCAGGCACAAACTCTTCATCCAGCAATTCTTCAAACTGCGCTCTCCAAGCGCCAAAAGCTGCTGCTTCTTTATCCTGTGTCTCCGCAATAGTAAAGGTTGTCGGTTCAGCAACAGGCTTAGTAGGAGCTTCTTCTGCTTTAGACTCCGCTGACTCCACTAGATCTGAAATGCTGACCTCGAAGGGCGATACACTAGGAGCTGTTTTCGGCACAGTAGAAAGCAAAGTAACTTCGCTAGCACTATTATTGAATAGAGAGGTTTGTAATTGAGGACTGGCATCTATCGAGTTCGATTTATCACTACTACAAGCACCTTGTAATAATTTGAATAAATGAGTATATCCTACTAAACCATTATCTGTTTGGGCATTATTGGTTTCGTTTGCATAGATCCGATGATAGGGAACAATTATAGTCCCGAAACTTTGAAAATATTCATCACTATCAATATAGGAATCAATCTCCGCTTCAAAACCACCTTCAGCGATAATTTTGATATGTTCTGAGATCTCAGCAGCATTTTCAGGAGCACGACCGAGTAAATGTTTAAAATTAAGCTCGACAAAGCGAACATTGGGACATTTCTCAAAGAATAATTTGCGATAATGGTCAGACTTAGCCAACTGACGGATAAATTCCATTACCGAAATGCGACCACTACATAGTTGGGATTCTGCTTCTAGCGATCGCTCACTTTCCATCAGATGAGCATTACCAAAAACCTGTTTATAGGCAGCGCGAATAATAATCTGATAATCTTCAGTCGAGGCACCACTAGTCAACTCAATAGGTTGATTATCGCCAAAAGCCCTAATATAAAGATCCCTAATATCGGGAGCTGGCAGTGCAAACAACTCTTTGATAATTTGTTCTGGAGTTCTGACATTTACCTCTGCGGGAATCACCGCAGCGATCGCTCCTTTTGCCTGAAGATAGGCAGCCAAATCAAAACTGTCTGCATTGAATTTTAATTCCGAAGCTTTGCTAATTGTCGCACTAGCTTGCTTACTCATTTTCTAACCCCCTAATTGGCAGCATAATTGTGTAGTAGTGAAAGTAAATATGTATGTATCAAGGGAGAAGTTGCTGTGCGCCTTCAACCCCCAGCTCTCAGCCCTCAAAGGCAAAGCTATAGTAAAATCAGACTTTATAAAATTTGTAACAATTTAAGAACATATTTTAATAAAATAAATGACATTTATGAGAAATAGCGATCAGCTCCGCAATCGCCAAAAATAGAATAAAGTCTGTGATACTTAATCCAGTATTGCTTATTTTCGTAGCTAAAACTGTCCAGGATCACCTTAACTTCACCCAAAATAACTTTACGGCGATTGTTAATACAATAGTTTCAGTTCTTAATAAAAATTATATTTTGAAGTTTTGCTAAGCAGCAGCAATTAAACCGCCTCTAGTTTCCAAACTAGACCAGGAAAAAATCTTGCCCCAAAGAAGTGATCGCAATTCCCAATCAAGTATAATTCTTCTGATTGAGGTTGAAAGTTTCCGCCTCTGCCCTTAATTAACTTCTACCTTCTATTTACAAACTAAAGTTCAAAATATAAAAACTCCTATGGTAAACTCTGCATCACAATCTACTGATAACTCTTGCCCTCTGACTCACGAAGAAGCCGATACTTTACTTCGCAAAGTTAATCCTCAAGTAGCGAATAACAGTTTTGATGCTAGGGATACGGAAACTATTAAACAAATGGTAGAAGGCTTGGGAGACACTAGAGGTATGATGCGACTGGGTTTTGCTGAAGCTTTGGGCAAAGTTGGGAAACCAGCCGTTCCTTTTTTGGTGACAGCCTTACAGAATCACCCTAATGTAGTGGTGCAAAGAGCAGCAGGGAAGACTCTTAATCTTATTGGCGATCCTAGTACTGTACCAGTGCTAATTAATTCATTTCTCACTGATGAAGATCAAGTTGTTAGAAACTCTTGTATCGGTGCTTTGGCTAGTATGGGAGAGGTTTCGGTTCCTCCGTTACTAGAAATTTTAGCCGATCCAGAAAGTGATGAAACGATTAAAGGTCATGCTGCTTGGGCATTATCATTTATTGGCGCTAAAGGGAAAGACCAATTGTACCAGGCTCTAACCTCAGAGATTGCTGAAGTTAGATCGGCGGTAGTTGCGGCGATCGCCAAAATTGTCGAAGAATATCCCGAATCAAGAGGTTTTCAGTCTATTATCAATGCGCTTCAAGACTCCTCGCAACATGTTCGTAGTGAAGCAGCCGCAGTTTTAGGCAATCTCAAGTATCAACCTGCTATTCCCCATTTAGTGGCTTTACTGAGTAATACTGAAGCGGAAAACCGCAAAATAGCAGCGTTAGCATTGATGAAAATAGGCGATCGCCAACCATTAGAGTCATTACAAACTGCTCTTAATCAAGAAACAGAGCCCAGTATTGAAAAAATCATCAAATTGGCAATTTCCCAATTAGAAAAACCACAAGCACAAGATGATGATTGGTAGAACAATCTGTAAATTAAATCTGACACCACTACTTAATTTACTACAGATCTTGAGAAGTCAATTTACCCAGAGTTCTTTCTTTTCTCTTAAATTGAGCCCTCAATTCTTGATGAAGAAAGTAATTGAGGAAAGTTCGGATCGCAGCAATAGCAGCGAGTTTTCCTAAGTCCCCGAAGTTTGGACTACCTGTAGTCGCTAGAATATCAGCTCCCAACTGTAACTCCAACGCCAATACTAACCACTGACCAAAACTGAGTCGAATTTGGACAAATAGATCTTTACTATAGCTCTGACTAATAGCGATCACTATCCGCACTATTTGCAAAAAACCCAGCAGAATACATAACGCTGCTGCTGCCTCAAGTACAAACTTGAGAATCGCAATGGCAAACGCTAAATTGCTTTCTAGATATTCGAGAAGTTCCATTTGTAGAATTATTATAGAACTATGCGCAGCTTAATGAACAAGAAAAATCGCTTTAGGCAATATCTAGGCAATATCTAACTATTCTCGAAAAACTCAATAAAAGATCGGATTAATATCTATACTTGAATTCCGAATCTAACAACTCTCCCAAAGCGCGACAGATATCAATAACAGTCACAATACCAGCTAGCCGATCCGAACTAACAACAATTGCCGCACCAATCTTACGCTCAGTCATTTCCGAGATTACTGTTGTTAAAGGCGTATCAATTTCCACTATATAGGGATTAAAAGTCATTACATGACGAACGGGAATTTCGTCCGTAGCAGGTAGCGCCATTGCGGGATTTCCCATCCAGCGTAGATCTCGTTCTGAAATAATACCGACAACGCGATCATTTTGTTTAATTGGGATGTGACGAACATTGTGGTTTTTCATCAATTCCAGAATTTCCGCTACTGGAGTATCGGGTTCAGCAAAGTAAGGAAATGGCTGCATTAAGACAGTTACAGGAGGCTTTTTTTTATAATCTAATAGTCTCATTAGTGATCGCAATTGGCTGAATTGAAACCACACAAGTCTAAACAATCTTGAAGTTAATCACTAGAAATAAATCTTGAGATAATCTTAAAGCTTATAAGTACTAGATGAAGTTTAGTAACATTTTATGGATTTTTTAATTAATCTGAAGTATTTGATTAAAATATAGTAAAAACAATCTTTTAGGTTTGAATACCTAAATAAATCAACAAAAAAATACTGATGAAAAATTAGTATTTTTATTAAACAATTAAGTTTAATTAATTGGAGGGAAAACTGCCATGGAAGTCAAAGAAATTCTTCGTCGTTATCGAAAACAAGAATTAGATTTTACTGGTGTGAGTCTCCATTCAGCAAATCTGAAAGCTGCTGATTTACCTCGAATCAATTTCACTCGCGCAGATTTGAGTGGAGCCGATTTAAGCAATGCTGATTTAAGTGGCGCTTGTCTAACTGAAGCTAATTTGACTAACGCTGATCTCAATAACACAAATCTAGTTGGTGCCAACTTAACAGAGATTAATTTAATTGGAGCAGAATTAGAGAATGCAGACTTAAGTGGCGCAGATTTAAGTGGTGCTGACTTACGTTGTGCTAATTTTCAGAATGCTAAACTGTGCAGTGCGAACTTAACTGATGTCGATCTCAATGGTACAGATTTAACTGGCGCAGATCTAACTGATGCTAAACTAGCTGGAACTGATATCAGTGTTGCCGAAACCCAAGGCGCAGAAATCAAGGAATGTTCTTTATCTAAAGGAATCAGAACTCACGCTAACACATCTCATCACTGGGTTACTTGGTCTGGGAATTAATTGCAGCTCGTAAGTCATTTTATCTATCAGTTATGAGCTTTCTTGAAAATAATCTACGCTTAATCCCCACAAGTAATCTTATAGTCACCCATAAGATTAGCAACGATAATTGGCAATAATTGACATATACTTTGCCCTCAAGTAGGGTTCTTTTTTTTGCTGACAAAAAATAACAAATCTCTATATTTCTTATTACTTATCACTTATTTATTACCTATAGTTACTCCCCAATCCCGTTCAAAGACACTTAATTTCTCAATTACCTTCTCTTAACCTAAGATTTACCTGAGGCTAAAGATATTTCATTATGATTACTTGGGCAGTAAATGCCTAAATCGAAGTAATTCGACATATTTTAGACATAATTCAGATCAAATCAATGGAATTTAAACAAAAGGGACTCAAGGCAGTAGGTCTATTTGCTGCTGTTGCCACGACTATGGCGTTGATTGTACCTACAGTAAAATCTCAAAGTAAAACCATTAAAATTGACGGTTCTAGTACTGTATATCCGATTACTGAAGCAGTAGCCGAAGAATATCAAATTGCCAATAAAGGAGCAACTCAGGTCACTGTTGGTATCTCAGGAACAGGTGGCGGTTTCAAAAAATTCTGTTCTGCCGATGAATCTGTCCGCACAGACATTTCTGACGCGTCTAGACCGATCAAAGACAAAGAAAAAGAATTGTGTGCCGCTGCTGGGATCGAATATATTGAGATTCCTGTAGCATACGACGCGATCGCGGTTGTGGTCAACAAAAACAACCCCATATCCAGCATTACTACTGAGCAGTTGAGTACAATCTGGGCTCCCGAAGCTGACAGCAAAATTGACAATTGGAGTCAAGTTGATCCTAGCTGGGACAGCGCTGAAATGACTCTCTATGGACCTGGTGCAGATTCTGGGACTTTTGATTATTTCACTAAAAAAATTAACGGTGAATCAGGTGCTAGCCGTGCTGATTATACTCCCAGTGAAGACGATAACGTATTAGTTCAGGGTGTAGTTGGTGATGAAGGCGCAATGGGTTATTTTGGACTTTCCTACTATTTTGAAAACCAAGATAAACTCAAAGCTTTAGCTATAGATAGTGGTGATGGACCAGTAGCTCCTAGCCCTGAAACCGTAATCGATGGGACTTACACTCCTCTATCTCGACCGATTTTTATCTATGTCAATACAGCTTCTTTAGAAAGACCAGAAGTTGCTGAATTCGTTCAATTCTATTTAGAAAACGCTGAAGAGTTAGTTCCCGAAACGGGTTCTGTCCCTTTACCTGCCAATGGCAGTGGTCTTTCTTACCAGAGTTCGATGGAAGTCCTCCAAAGTTCACTCTAGAAAGGCAATTTCATAGTAAACTCATTGTTTTAGGGCAGTTGTTAAGACTGCCCTCTTCGTCTTAACTCAGAGTTGAAGATCGCAAAAGATTAGTCTTATTTTTTTATTTCTATCAGTAAATTCTTAATTCATGGCGCAACAAGCACTAAAATCAACTACGGGAGCCTATGCACCTAATAAAGCCAGAATAATTCGCGAAAAGATCATCGAATTTTTTTTATTTCTCGCGGCACTTTCTTCGGTGGCTACTACAGTAGGTATCCTTTATATTCTGATTAGCGAATCAGTGGAGTTTTTTCAAGCAGTTCCGTTAATCAATTTCTTAACTGATAGGAGATGGACTCCTTTATTTTTGGAAAAACATTATGGCATCATGTCATTGCTATCGGGAACCTTAGTTACCTCGGCGGTAGCTTTATGTATCGCCGTTCATATGGGAACTATTGCCGCGATCTATCTCAGTGAATTTGATTCCTCCAAGTTTCGCGAAATAGCCAAACC
>JAAUXX010005915.1_pt1 | contig 11586 bp, 7 predicted proteins | sample 7278111 | NCBI WGS metagenome assembly JAAUXX01 (sample SAMN14350116, study PRJNA611818) | marine sediment metagenome | isolation source: surface marine sediment (1.8m) | place: French Polynesia: Moorea | collected 2018-08
AACCGGGATGCCGGACCACCCTAAAAACAAGGAATTTCACACAATTTCGCCCGTTTTTAAGGGTGACAATTCAATAGGTCAGGACGACCTATTGAATTTCCAGGTTAATAGGACCTGATACGCGACAAGAGCGCAGCCCCCGATAACTCAAGCCCCCTTATTCGCCACCTCGCCAGGATAAAAATCCTCCAGCAGGAGATCGACTTTGGCAACGACGGCATGCACCGAGATCCCGGCCATTAAATTTTTGCCCTTCGCCCTGGTGCCCCAGGGTAACTCGTGCCAAGGGCGACCGAATTGGTCGCGAACTGCGGCGTCATAAACGCTCACCACATACTTCTGATAGCGATAGGGGCCGGTGCGGCGCGGATTGCTGTGGGCGTACAATCCCACCACCGGCGTCCCCACCGTGACCGCCATATGGGTGGGACCGGTGTCCGGCGCCAACAGCAAATGCGCGCCTTGCAACACCGCCAGCAGTTGTTTGAGGCTGGTTTTACCGACCAGATCGCAAAGCGAAGTCTCGCAATGCGCCTGTATGCGCCGCGCCAGGGTCCGTTCCGCCTCCGCCGGCCCGCCGCAAAGCACGATAGTAAATCCCCTACACGCCAGGTAGTCGGCGATTTTTGCATAACTGTCCGCCAGCCAGTTGCGGTCCGCGTTGCTGGCGGCCGGCGCAATAACCACGTAAGGCCTTGAGTCCCCGAGGGTTTCACGCGCCCATTGCGCGGATCTTGGATCCGGCGGCATGCGCCATTGCGGCGCAGCGGCGGAGACGCCAATGGCCGCGGCAAACGCCTGAAAACCCGCCAACACATGCGCGTGGCGCTGGGCATCCACTCGCTGGCGGGTGAACAGCCATTGCCCCTCTTTTGCGCGCGCGCGATCGAAGCCTATTTTCACCTTTGCGCGGATACACAAGCTCGCCAGACTGGCGCGCAAGGCCACCTGCATATGCAGTAAGACATCGAAGGTTTTGTGTCGCAGTTGTCGGCGCAAGTTAACATACGCCGCCAGGCCGGCGGATTTATCAAAGACGACAAATTCCACTCCCGCAAGCCCTTGCAACAGGGTCAGTTCGAGGCGGCCAATAACCCAGGTGATATTTGCCCTTGGCCACTGCCGCTGAATTTGCTGCACCACGGCCACCGCATGGCATACGTCACCGATGGCGGAAAGTCGCAGCAGGCAAATATTCGGCGCATCGGTGGCAAAAGAAAGGGTTTGACCCGGCATGCACTTGTCTCCAAAATGCCCGCTATGTTGCATCAAAAAGACGCCATTGTCATTGAATCCCGCTTTAAGAGCACCCGCATCGGACAATCATGCGTCACCTACGATCAGAATATTTTTCCGCAGGCCGGCCAGGAAATTTTCTCCGCCGCCTACTGGGAGGAGCGCGACGCCATTATCGGCAATGCCCGCGGCAGGGGACTGACCTGGTTCTTCGATGCCGGACAGCAGCAGCTTGTTTTGCGCCACTATTATCGCGGCGGTCTGATCGGCAAATTGCTCACCGACCAGTATTTCTACACCGGCCTTAAAAGCAGTCGCGCATTTCGCGAATTCAATCTACTCAATCGCTTGCACGCGCTCGGTCTGCCGGTGCCGCGCCCGGTGGCCTTTCGGGTAAAAAAAATTCTCGCGCTGTGCTGCGTGAGCGACATTATCACAGTGCTGATACGCGAGGCCCAAAGCGTCGCGGCGATATTGCGCGCGCAACCCCTGTCCGCGGCGCAATGGTTCGCCATCGGCAAAACGCTGCGACGCTTTCAACATCATCACGTCTACCACCATGATCTAAACGCGCACAATATCCTTCTCGACCGGCAGCAGAAAGCCTGGTTGATCGATTTTGACCAGGGCGCTTTGCGACCGGGCTCGAACACCTGGAAAAGCAAAAACCTGCAACGTCTGCAACGCTCGCTCTTGAAAGAGCGGCAGTTGCATCGCGGTTTTCACTGGCGGGAAGACGATTGGCGGCAACTTATGGCGGGGTACGAACAAAAGATCGAGTAAAAGATGTAGGTTCGTGCGCGCCGCATCTTAACCTTGTCTGCTATATACTTACCCATCGGCAAACGTCATCACCGCCGGCGCAACAAATCAGTGCGAACAATAACAAGCAAGGCTCCACCATGATCACTCCCGACCGCCTGCGAAAGTTTAGCGCCAGCTGCGTTTTTATGGCCACAGCTACCTTCGCGCTGCTAACTTCGGCACAGAATAGCGCGCGTAAATTCGAAGATTACCTGCAATACGACACGCACCTGGAAATTGTGACTTCCGACGGCAAAATCGCCCTGACCCCCTACTCCGACAAAATTGTCGAGGTCCAATTTCTCACGCCCCTGCAACCGGCCAATCCACCGTCGTGGTCAGTGGTCAAAAAACCCGCCGTGGTAAGGATGAACGTCGAGGCAACGGACGAGAAGATCACCCTCGATACCGGTGGGATAGCCATCGAGATTATCCGCCGGCCCTTTCAAATTCGATATCGCTACCGGGACAAGCCACTGACCAGCGAAAACCTGGGGTATTTTGCCGCCGACGGGCAGTCGGGCTTCAAGTTCAATTTGACCAACGACGAAGCCATCTACGGCGGCGGCGCGCGCGCGTTACCCATGAACCGTCGTGGTTACCGTCTGTCGCTCTACAACACACCGGCCTACGGTTACGGCGAGCTGCGCGAAGATATGTATTACAGCATTCCCCTGGTTATTTCATCGCAACAGTACATGATCCTCTATGACAACGCGCCGAAAGGGATACTCGACATCGGGAAAACGGAAAAAGACGTACTGGGCATGCATTCCATCGGCGGACGCAAGGCGTACTACCTGATCGCCGGCGACAGTTTTCTCGACCTCACCACGCAATATACCGATCTCACCGGTAGACAGCCCCTGCCCCCGCGCTGGGTGCTGGGCAACATCGCCTCTCGCTTTGGCTACCACACGCAGGATGAGGCGGAAGATACGGTGGCAAAGTATCTGGCGAAATCGGTGCCGCTAGACGCCCTGGTGATTGATATCTACTGGTTCGGCAAAGATATCCAGGGGCACATGGGCAACCTCGCATGGAACCACGACGCCTGGCCAAAGCCGAAAAGGATGATGCAACGCTTCGCCCGCAAGGGCATTCAGACCGTGTTGATCAGCGAGCCCTTCGTGCTGAATACCTCCAAGCGTTGGCAGGAAGTCGTGGAGGCCGATATTCTGGCGAAAAATTACCGCGGCGAACCCTATATCTTCGATTTTTACTTCGGCACCGGCGGCCTGTTGGACATTTTTAAGCCCACGGCCAAAGCCTGGTTGTGGGATATCTACCGCCAGCATATGGACGCCGGCGTCAGCGCCTGGTGGGGCGATTTGGGCGAACCCGAAAGCCACGCCGCCGACATGGTGCACGTCGTCGGCAGCGCCGAATACGTCCACAATGTCTACGGCCACGAGTGGGCCAAAACCCTCTACCAGGGGTACGCCAGAGATTATCCCCGCCGCCGCCCCTTCAGCCTCATGCGCGCCGGCTTTGCCGGCTCCCAGCGCTACGGCATGATCCCCTGGTCGGGCGACGTGATCAGGCATTGGCAGGGCCTCAAACCGCAACCGGCGCTGGCCATGCAAATGGGCATGCAGGGCTTGGCCTACATGCATTCCGATCTGGGAGGCTTTGCCCCACACTACATCGACGAGCGCCTGTTCTCGGACCCGATGCTGTACGTCCGCTGGCTGCAATATGGGGTATTTCAACCGGTTTTTCGCCCCCACTCGCATGAATCCTCACCGGCGGAACCCGTATTTTGGGATCAGCGCACGCTGGATTTGAGCCGCCAGGCGATCAACTTGCGCTATCGCCTGTTGCCCTACAACTATACCCTGGCCTACGAAAATGCCGCTCGCGGTTATCCCTTTATGCGCCCGCTGTTTTTCGCCGAGCCGGACAACCGAGCGCTTGCCAACGACAGCACAAGCTATTTGTGGGGCGACACGATGCTGGTCGCCCCCATCCTGCAGCCGCAACAAAAGACCCAACAGGTGTACTTTCCACGCGGTAGCCGCTGGGTGGATTTCTATACCGGTGGGATCTACGCGGGCGGCGCCACGGCAACGCTGACGGTGGTGGAAGACCATATCCCAACTTTTGTGCGCGCCGGCGCTTTTCTTCCCATGCTGCCGGAGGGCTTGCAAACCACCGCCAACTACAGCACGCGGGAACTGCATCTGCTCTACTACGCGGACGAGAACACCCCCGCCGCGCGCTATACCCTCTACGATGACGACGGCCATAGTCATGGCGCCATCGAGAACAAGCGATATGAACTGCTGCAGTTCAGCGCCGAGCGCGACCAGGCGCAATACACATTCACCATTGCCTCCAACCGCGGCACGTTCAAAGGACGGCCCAAAGGACGCAAAATCACACTGCTGATCGATCATCTGGAGGCGGTCCCGGCAGAGATCACGGTCGACGACGAGACCGTCACCGTCACAGATAACGAGAGCGAACTCGATAGCAAGGCAAAAGCCACGGCGCTGAAATTGAACAACCAAAAGCTCTCCATCACGGTGGAACACAGGGTCGCCGATGTGACTATCCGTTTTTAAGGCTCGGCGGCTGGCGCACAAATCCTTGTCTTTTCATATGTGTGATTCTCATCACACTTTTCACCATAAGCAGCGGAAGTACATAAACAAAGCGTCTTAAAACTCAATCTGTCTACGCGTAAAGCGCTCCTATAATCGAAGTAAGCAAGCAAATAATTACGAATGAGTGTTGATGAGCACGTTGCGACTCGATCAATGGGTAAGCCGCCTCGGCAAAGAGGAAATTCCCACCTTTGCCAACACGGCCAGGCGCATGGCGGCAATTTCCTGCAACAATGAAAGCAGCGCCAATGACCTTGCCCAAGTAATTCTTCACGACAGCGCCATGACCGCCCGGGTACTGCGCCTGGTTAATAGCGCCTACTACAATCCCAGCGGCCGCAAGCTCGACACCGTCAGCTACGCCATCGTGGTGCTGGGTTTTGAGAAAGTCCGGAACCTAGCGCTCACGGTTTCCATGCTCGAGTCCACCGTCAACAGCAACATGTTGCACCACGTGAAAAGAGAAATGGCCTGCGCCTACCACGCCGCCGTGCAGGCCCAGGGGCTCGCCGAGCGAGTCGGACACGCCGACACGGAAAACATCTATATTGCCGCGCTTCTGCATCGCCTGGGCCAATTGATGTTCTGGTGTTTTCCCTATGAACTGAGCGCGCAGTTGGAGCAAATTGCGGACGATCCCAAGGCCTATGAAAAAGTGGAAAAGGAGTTGCTGGGATTCAGTTTGCGGCAGTTGACCGATTCCTTGATTACCGAATGGAACTTAAGTCCCCTGCTGCACGACGCCCTCACTGACCGGTCGCTACGCGATCAGAAGAAGGCCTGCATTATCCATGGCTCCAATATCGCCAATTGCGCGAAAACCAGCTGGGAAAACACTGACGCTCAGCGCCAGATCCGCGCAATCAGCGCGTTTATTCATGCCCCGGCGGACGAAACCCGGCTGTGGCTGCTGGAAAACGCGCGCCGGGCCGAGAATGGTCTGGAGAAAATGGGCCTCGATAAAAGCGAAGGCTTTATCGCCAGGCCGACCCCGCAGACGACGGGCAAAAACTCGACGTCACAAAATGTCATTGGAATTTTCGACCGCGCCCCGGTGGACCAGGAATCGCGCCTGGAAAAGCAGAGCCGTTTGCTGCGACAACTGACCCACCTGCTAAACGAGGAGCTGGATTTAAATCACTTTCTGATCACCATGTTGGAAAGTATTCATCACGCCGTTGGTTGCGATCAATCCTTTATTCTTCTGTTTAAAGGCAAAGCGCGCGAGCTGGTGCTGAAACAGCATCTGGGCGCGCACAGTACACAACTCGCCCGCACGGCGGCCACCATGCTGGCCGCTAAAAATTCGGCGCTTTTTGCGGCCTTATCCGATAACGACGCCTGCTGGAGTGGGCAAAACCTATTCATCAAGTCGCTAAATCGCGAAGACTTTCCAACCGCGAATTTAATGGTATGCCCCATCAACGCGATGGCCAAGCAGTTGGGTTATGTGTTTGCGATCAAAACCGACAGCGGCGACCTGTGCGAACAGGACTTTGCCAGCTTTCGCCATTTTTGCGACCACGCCAGCATCGCCTTCAGGCTTTTTATCAGCGATAAAAAACCGCAATAAAACGACGGTCGGATCCTATCTGTGGATAGATGTCGATCAAGCGCTACAGCAGCTTGAAATAATCCGCTTTTTTTCCTATACGGCGCTAGGTTTGCCTAAGCTCTGCGCCAAATTAATACTGAACCAAAGCGACGGGGAAGATCAAAACCTACTATGGGGGAGTTCTTTTTTGAATCCGTATTCTCTGCTTAAAGTCTAACTTCACTTGCCTCTACCATTAAGTAATGTTTTACTTGTGCAATACCAACAGGACGTTTATCCTCTTTACTCTCTACCCTATTTGATGAAGTGGCCAGGTCTTGGACATGGCGTTACGTCGTCTGTCACATTCCGCTTGCGCCTATTTATACACTTTTCACAACGCGCCGTCTTCACAATAAAATTATTGGCGCAGATATTTTTATTCGACCATTAAACAAACGAGGTAACAGCACCACCAACAATCATCCAATGGTTGTTCATGATCGGCAGTATTCATAGGTTCCTCAGAGATGTACCTGCTACCCCTGGGGTTGGCGGTATATTCAATTGATCTAACCATGCACACAAGGAGTTCTTATGCGAATCATATCCCTACTCATTATCACCCTCTCGCTCTCGGTGAGTCCCTGTTTTGCCACCACCATGCTGCAAATGAATCTGGAGGAAATGACCTCACGCTCTGACAAGATATTTCGTGGCACCTTAGTTAACGTGAGAAGCGCCACGGTAAACGCCGGCGGCGGCGAAATTGCCACGGTGATCTACGCCTTCCGCGTCGACGAAGTCTTTAAGGGGGAAGTGGAAACCCTTAAAGGCGTACAGGTCGCGGAGATTCAAATGCTCGGCACGCTCGACAAACAACGGGCGGGGCAGCGTGTGATCCCCGGCTTCCCGCTGTACCGGGTGGGCGACCAGTATTTGCTGCTGGTGGCGCCCGCGGGACGCACCGGCCTGACGACCACCATGGGGCTCGGTCAGGGATCGTTTCATATTTACCGTGACGGCAAGCGGGAACTCGCCGTGAACGAGTACGGCAATGTCAACCTGCGACAAGACACCGGCGGCCGGCACCTGCACCAGGGCCACGCCCACGCCCACGACGCCGGTAGCACGGGCCCGCTTCCCTACCGGGAGCTGGCCGATCAAATCAGAACGCTGGTGAGACAATAAGGAGCATTGACCATGAAATCGACATTTTTTTCTCTGGGTAAATTATCTACTGTGGTATTGACCGCCGTGCTTACGTCATCGGTGTTCGCCGGTGGGCCGCTCAATCTCAACCCCAATGATTCCGACAATTTCACCCGCTGGCCCAATGGCGGACAGAATATTCCCTACAACCCCGACCTCGGCGGGCTGGGGCCGCTCGATAACGCCGGCGCGGTACAACAAACGGTGGACGCCTTTCAAGCCTGGCAGGATATTCCGAGCGCCACCGCCACCTACACCAACAACGGTTCACTGCCATTCGATGTGGACGCCACCAATTTCGCGCCCTTCATCAGCAACTTATTCAACGGCACCAATATCTCTGACGGCGTGAGCCCCATTGTCTACGATGAAGACGGCTCCATTTTTATCGCCCTGTTCGGCGCCAGCGGCGTGCTGGGGTTTGCCTCCCAGGACACCTTTGATGACAATGGCGTGCCCATCGAAGCGGTGTCCTTCTTAAACGGCGGCGCCATTAACGACGGCTTTCCCTTGAGCGATTTCTTCGCCGTGCAGGTCCACGAATTCGGTCATTACAGCGGCCTCGCCCACACCGTGGTCAACGGCCAGAATATCGCCCTGGGCGACACCTCGGGGCCGACGCCCAGCAATACCTTCGGCGACGCGCCGCCCGACCAGGTGGAAACCATGTACCCCTTTGCCATTCGCGGCGGCGGCCAGCAAACGCCTCACGCCGACGACATCGCGTTTTATTCCACGCTCTACCCCGCGGCCGATTTTTTTACCGACAGCGGCACCTTCAGCGGCACCATACTGGCGCCCGACGGCACGACCCCGCTGACCGGGGTGAACGTTATCGCCCGCAACCTGGCCAATCCCTTTGTCGATGCGGTATCGGCGATTTCCGGCGATCGCGGCGCAACCGGGGAATACACCCTCAACGGACTCACGCCGGGGGCGGACTATGTGGTTTTCGTCGATCAGATCCTGCAGGGGGGGTTCAGCACGCCGCCGCGCGCTTTGCCGGCGCCGGAAGAGTTCTACAACGGCGCCGCCGAATCCAACGATCCGCTCACCGATGACCCCAATGATCAGACCACCCTCAACGTGGCGGCGGGGGCCGAGCTGACGGGCATCGATGTGATATTCAATACCTTTGCGCCGGGCACGCCGCTGCCGGTGGGGGATGACGGCACGGTTGAAGTGTTCCTGCCCTTTACCTTCACCCTGTGCGGTTTGGATTACAGCTCGGTGTTTATCAACGCCAACGGCAATATCACCTTCGGCGCCGTGGACGGCAGCTTTGTTGAAACCCCAAGCGGCATGGCCGGCGGGCCGGCGCGCATCGCCGGGGTGTGGGACGACCTCAATCCAAGCGCGGGCGGCAGCGTGCAGTTCGACTTCGACGATCACACCTTCACCGTGAGCTGGATCGATGTGCCGGAATTCGGCACCACCAACACCAACTCGTTCGACCTTGTGTTGAAGAAGAACTTTTTGCCCGGCTTGTTGGGCAACCTCTGGCTGATCGAACACAAGGGTTTGTCCCTGGTCGACGGTATTTCCGGCTACAGCTGCGGCAGCCAGGTCACCTCGGGTTTCGAACCCACCTCTGATATCAGCGCCAAGGCCCCCTACATCGTGGAGTCTCTGTTCAATACCGCGATATTCGAACAATTTACCACCGCCAACCCCATCGACCTCGATGGCAGCGTGCAGAAGTATTTTGGCACTGTGAAATTCCGCGATCGTTTTGAAAACAACGACTCGATCAACCAGGCGCGTCGCATCCACCTGCCCTTCGACAGCAAGGATAATCTGCGGCGTTACACTGCCATCGAGCCGGCCGGCGAAGATGTCGACTACTTCAAATTCAAGGCCACGGCGGGCCAAACCCTGGTCACGGAAATTCTCACCTCCGACGTGGATACGGTGTTGGGACTCTTCGACAGTGACGGCAACCTGATCGCCCTCGATGACGATGGCGGCGCCGGCACGTTGTCGCGCATTGTCGTTGAAATCCCGGCGGATGGTCGCTACTTCCTAGCGGTCAGCGCCTTCCCGGATTTCGACTTCACCGGCGACGGCGGCGGCAACGGCGGCCGCTACGTATTGGACGCCCAGCTCGTCAATGGCAGCTTACTTACCCTCGGTGACGACAGCAGCACCGAAGTGATGCTGGATTTTGCCTTCCCCTTCCAGGGCCAAAGCTACAGCAGCGTGTTTGTCAATTCCAACGGCAATCTCACCTTCGGCACCGGGGACACCGACTTCTCCGAAAGCATCGCCGAGTTGCTCAACGGCAGCCCGCGCATCGCCCCGCTGTGGGATGACCTCAGCCCCAACGCCGGCGGTCTGGTGATCGCGGACAGCAACGCCAATGCGGCCACCATCACCTTCCAAGGGGTGCCGGAGTTTTTCGCCACTACCACCAACACCTTCTCTGTCACCCTCAATGACGACGGCAGCGTCGACATCCTCTATGGCGATATCGCCGCGATCGATGGTCTGGCCGGGCTCAGCGAGGGTGGCGGCGCGGTCGATCCGGGACCGACCGATCTGTCCGCCAATCCTCTGCAATCGACCAGCGGCACCGTTTACGAGTTGTTCAACTCCGGCAACCCAAACGACCTGGCCAACACCGATCTGTTTTTTGTCGCCGAGTAGGGATAAACACTGGGGCTTTGCCACATCAAAGCCCCACATGGCGCAAGGATGCGCCGCAAAATCGCCTCTCGCACGCCCTTTTTCCGCCAAGTTTTAAAAAGCTGCGCTTTATGATGGCGCACTTGTACTGGTACATTTTGTAAGGTAGGCATACAAAATGTACCAGTACATCGATCGCCAGCGAGAAGACACCATTATGCGGAGCTTGCGGAACAGCCCTGCGGTCGCCTTGATCGGACCGCGCCAATGCGGTAAATCCAACAGCGCCAAGCACTTGCTAAAACGTTTTCCAGAGGCGATGTACCTCGACCTGGAAAGGCCTTCCGACCTGAACAAATTGCGCGACCCCGAGGCGTATCTGGGACTGCAGCGAGGCAAGTTGGTTTGCCTGGATGAGATTCAACGACAGCCGGAGCTATTTGCGGTATTGCGTAGCCTTATTGATGAACAGCAAACCAATGCCCAGTTCCTTATCCTGGGGTCGGCGTCACCGCCACTGCTGCGACAATCCTCGGAGACCCTGGCCGGCAGAATCACCTATATCCCCTTTACCCCTTTTGTCCACGGCGAAGTCGATGATCTGCACCAACTTTGGCAACGCGGCGGTTTCCCACGGAGTTTCCTGGCCCCCGACAACGACGCCAGCGTCGAGTGGCGACACAATTTTATCGCCACCTTTTTAGAGCGCGACATCCCGGCATTGGGGTTTCGCGTACCAGCGTTGAATTTGCGCAGGTTCTGGACCATGTGCGCCCACGTCAGCGGTCAACTTTTGAATTCGTCAAAGCTGGGGTCATCTTTGGGTGTCAGTCACAACACCTTTCGCTCATACGTGGACATGTTTGAACAGACATTTATGCTGCGGGTATTGACCCCTATGCGACCAACACCAAAAAACGGCTGATAAAATCGCCGAAAATCTATGTTCGCGACACCGGGCTTCTACACACCCTGCTAGATATCGACACGCTCGACGACCTATACGCCCACCCCAACTTCGGCGCTTCGTGGGAAAGTTTTTGTCTGGAATCGATACTTGCGTGGCTGCCGCGATGGCAGGCGCACTTTTACCGCACCAGCAAGGGTGAGGAAATTGACCTCATCTTAAAAAGGGGAAAAAAAATCGTTGCCGTCGAATTCAAGGCCTCAACGGCACCCACGATGGCCCCGTCGACGACAAAAATTCTGTCGGAGTTGGGGATTAAAGAAGCCTGGATAGTCGCCCCGGTGCAGGATACCTATCCTATCAACCTAGGTGTGAGGGTAGGAAATATTACCGCGCTTGTGCAGGCCTTGCCCTAGTACTCCTTCAACATAATATTGACGGGTTCAGTGAGTGTGTCAGCGGTTCTGGCACGGCGCGTCTCGCCGGCAAGGGTGGGCTCCCTTGTCAAGAGGCGCAACGCCGTCCAGAAGCGCTGACACGCCCACCCGCTGAGGAGCACCAGGCAAGCGCCCTGCGGGTGGGCGTGTGAGCGCTTCATGTCGGCGTAGCGCCTCGTGACAAGGGAGCCCCCCCATTCCGGCGCGACGCGCCGTTCCACA
>JAAUXX010029276.1_pt1 | contig 11554 bp, 8 predicted proteins | sample 7278111 | NCBI WGS metagenome assembly JAAUXX01 (sample SAMN14350116, study PRJNA611818) | marine sediment metagenome | isolation source: surface marine sediment (1.8m) | place: French Polynesia: Moorea | collected 2018-08
CGGCGTTGCGCCTCTTGACAAGGGAGCCCACCCTTGCCGGCGAGACGCGCCTTGCCAGAACCGCTGACACACTCACTGAACCCGGCAATATTATGTTGAAGGAGTACTAGTACTCCTTCAACATAATATTGCCGGTTTTTTATTATTCAGGCGCGGATGCCTGACAACTTGTTAAATCATTTACGACTTAAAATAGAGAGAATTATCATTAGTGGCTATATAACGTACGTTTTGTGGGATGGCACATAAAACACTAATGCGGCAGTTTTCTCCCGCCGTCAACATCTCATTGGACGCCGATAGCAAACGAAGGAATAGCAACTTCGACGCCCACAAGGGCCGAACGTTATTGTAATAATGTCTTAAAAAACAAAGAGCTTTCATTAAATCTGCCAATGTGCCCGAGGCTTTGAATTTGCTGCCAAACGGCCGCTCCGAGTCGGTGGGACACGAGGCCGGCAATAATGTGTCGTGCTGACAAAAATCCACATTTAAATCGCGGCGCATTTTTACCCGCCGGCGATCGCCGCAAAACCACGCCGGGCCGGTTGCATGCCCGCGCGCCCCGTATTGAAGCTTGGCGCTTTTTTTGAGACACTGATTCAGAAGCGTTAAAATCGATATGCAGATTTATGACGCACCATCTTCTACATCGGAGACAAACGCCAAATGGCAGATAATATTTATTTGCAAAGGAGTATCTGGCATGATTATAGCTGAAACACTACGAGTACCGGAGTCTGAGGGACAGGTAGCGGAATCATTTAAGATGCCTCGCGACCCTGCTGATCTATTCGACGAGTACATGAATAAAGCAAAACTTCCCGAATATCATGGCGTCGGGCAACATGTTGTCACCGCATTGGTCAACCGAATAGGGCACTCATCGCTCGATATCGCCAATATTGCTCGCGATCTGAATTTATCCAAGCGCACATTGCAGCGGCATCTCAAACACCAGGGCACCAATTTTTCAGAGATCCGGGACCAGGTGAGGAGACATTACGCGGTTGACTACCTGCTCAAACACAACAAACGTATCGATGATATCTACACCGCGCTGGACTTTTCGGACCGCACCAGCCTGACCAACGCCTTTCGCCGCTGGATGGGCTTGTCGCCAAGCTCGTTCAGAAAGTTGTTTCGCGATTACGTATGAGTTAGATCCAGACGAATTAAATGGCGCGAGCAACCCTACACTCACCAGTTTAACCTAAGAGATTGACGCAGATACCTTCGGCGCTGACACGTAGAGATGGCGCATTGATCGACGTATGTTTCGGTGCCAAAAAACAAAAAAAGGAGCCTTAGAGGCTCCTGCAAGTTTTACACGGCTAGGCTTTTTGCATCAATAATTCTCGACTGACCGCGCGATCCTGCTTGGCTTTTTGCTTGTACACAAAAGCTCGGCGTTTCGCGTGGTAGCTGCTGGACGGGTCGTAAAATGTTTTCTTCATAATCGCCAACTCAGCACCGCGAAATTCTGAGAATGGCTTGATAGAATTCTGTTTATCGAACTTGTCGCGCTTGCTGGCCAGGTAATCTTCTACATTCACCACCTGGGGTAACTGTCGGCAATATTCGCGCAGGTGATTGTGGTAGGCATCCCAATCCTGATCAAAAATCAGATCGGCGACACCGATCTCAATCGCCTCGTCGGCCGCCATCGGCATGCAAGCCTCGGTAATGGCCATCGCCTTTTCCTGACCGACGCGATCGGGCAGCAGATAGGTCCAATACTCCGAGCCATACAAGCCCATGGATTTATAATGCGGATTTAGCACCACGCCCTGGCGGATAATCACCTCGTCGCAGGCCAAGCCCATAATCACTCCACCGGCTCCCGCATTGCTCCGCATCGCAGCGATGGTAATGTGATTAGGACTATCCATGACCTCCATGACCAGGTCATCGATGGCGTTGATGTTATTCCACGACTCCAACGCCGGGCTGTCGCTGGCCTCAATGCAATTTAAATGAATGCCATTGCTGAAGAAATCCTCGCCGCCCATTAGCACGATGGTGGTGATGGCGCTGGTCTTAAGACCGGCAATGGTATTTTTTAACCTCAGGCACTGCCCGGTATTCATAGCGCCGTTGTAAAAATTGAAATGCACGTAAGCTGTATCCGCCACGCGTTCGACCTTGATGTCATCGATGACGCTGGTGTCGGCGACGGGCTGCAACGACTGCAGCTGGCCAGGCCTGCAGATCTTCTCAAGCACCATTGTCGCCGGCAACTTGATCGGTGCAAGGCCTTCCCGCGTCATACATTTCAATTGTTTTATCCACACCGCACCATCTCTGGTGGCACAGCAGAAGGCGCCATTGTGGAGCGCGAGAATATCACCCGGGGTTCCTTTCAGCTTGGGCTCCTCCACAGCGCCGAACATGTTAACTTCAAAGCCGTTAATCACTCCTTTAACGCCGGGGCGGGAATCGGCGGCGTTGAGTCTTTGCAGCGCTTCCTTTGTGGTTGTGCGATACCAGTCGATCACGCGATCTTTCTGCCGCATCAAAGGTCGTTCACGACCTTTGACTAAGGGCGATGCGTAATCCAATTTTCGCGGATTGAAATTATTGTGCTCAATGTCATACAGAGCTTGCTTTATCAACTCGATGGTCGCATCTGTGACCTCGCGCTTATAGATACTGGTCTTGGAAGCTCGGCGCATCGGAAATCTTCTGGTGCCCCAAATATCGCCCGAATCGTACTCCGCATCTGCTTGCAGCAGCGTAACGCCCCACTCTTCTGCGCCTTCGCTGATTGCCCAATCAAGTGACGACGGCCCCCTGTCCCCCTCGATACCCGGATGGACAATCAAGCAGATAAAATTTTTCCACACCACCTCTGGAATGCGCTGAGTCAAAAATGGACAAACAATCACATCGGGTTGAAAACGCTCAACCTGGTCGATCAAATAATTCTCATCCAAATCGTAGTGCTCGTCTACGGTGTGATTAAGGGATTTTAGCTCTGTCAAAACGCGTTGCGCCATGCCTGAAAAGGCAGTCGATAAAATAAGTACTCTCATTCAATTGACCTCAAATCGGTAGTACATTGCCACGGGACGTCCTTTCGTATCGCTCCGATCAGACGGCGTAGGGCTTTACCGCATTCGTCTCGTCTTCGTCATCGTCCATGTTTTCAAGCTCTTCATACATCCTTTTTTGCAGCTGACTTAAAGTTACGATCAGTGAAAGAACCAGGATCAGCATGGTAAAACAAAAAATAAATAGACCCAGCGTGAGGGGCTCAATAGATGAGGAGATATCTACCTCTTTGCCGTTGTGAACCATGGTCATCCCGGCCATTCCGGTGTAGTGCATGCCGCATACGGCAACCCCCATCACTACGGAAGCAACAAACATCTGTACACCACTTTCGGTATTGAAAGCCAGCCACAAAGCCGCTGTTGCGGCAACTAGCGCGATCACAATGGAGGCGATAAACAAGGTATCGTCGTATTCCATATCGGCGGCCATCACCATGGCCTCCATACCGGAATAATGCATGGTGGCGACGCCGCTGCCGGTAATCAGACCCGCCATAAGCAGGATGGCAAGAGATTCCTTTTTCCGGCTTAGAAGAAAAATCCCCACGCCGACAACAGCGATGGCGAGAAGGAGAGACAGAAACGTCAAGGCCGGATCGTAGGCGACCGCCATTGGCGTCTCATAGGCGATCATGCCGACGAAGTGCATGGTCCATATGGCGCCACCACCGATGGCAAAAGCCGCCGCGGTTATCCAACCAATTTCAGATTTGCCCTGAGAAGTGCGCATTGCCCTCGTTAGCTGCAATCCGGTGAACGAACCAAAGACCGACACCAAAAAGGACAAAGCGACCAAAAAATAGTTGTATGACGCTTCAATTTCCATAATAATTTCTCCGCCACAGCGCAAGATCTGTTATACTTTTTTCAAGTATCGCCAATTTCTCAGCAACAAATCCAGCGATTTGTTATCGAATTTAAAAAATTTTCACGTTAACTAATTAAATAAAACTCGCACCCAATACACAACATTTTTCTTAGACCAATCCGCCATGCCTTTTTCGTTTTTATAAGTAAACTGGCCCAGAGACCGCCGGTGGATTCACGGTATACAAAATAGGCTGTCACTAAAATCATCATTTTTACGCCCCGCGCATTGTTCGGTCATTTTTTATAGTCATTGGTCAATTTTTTATGTGACTTTATAAATATTTCGTTTACCATTTTCATTGCCTTACGGGAAGACGTACCTAAAATTAGAAGTGGAATTGATAGTTGCACTTATTTTAACTACAAAGCACAGATCTATACGGGCGCAACGAAATGCAGACAGTCAATGAAAAAACGGTAGAAAAACAGCGCAAGTTTGTCGTGGGTGTTGTAGGCGCCAGCGACAGCGAATTGAAATCTATTGATCGTATCTTCTCGGTTACCAACTTCAGAAGCAGGTGTTATGAACCCAAGCGCTTGCAGCTAAATGAGCACAAACGCTCCCACGATATCGACCTGATTCTGATGTGCTCCAGTAATCCGAATGTCATAGAAGCGTGGACCAGATCACATTTTTCGTGCATGAATGGTAGGCGGCCCATCATATTCTTGTCCCGCAAGAAAGATCAAAAGCTCGGCACCTACCAGCTGAATTCGCCGGTCAACCCCAGCCGCTTCATCAAACTGCTAGACTACTATACGATTAGCGAACTCAATTATCTGCCCGAGTTTGAAATCGGTTCGGAAGATAAAAACATCGAAGACGTCACACTTTCCGGCTTGAAAATCCTGCGGAATAATCTACTCAATTCCAAATCCAGCCAGCCTGCTAAATCTGTGCTGGTGGTTGACGACAGTTTGGCGGTGAGACGACAGATGCAAATCGAGTTCCAGCTGCGCCACGATACGCTCGATGTCGCCAAGAGCGCCGAAGAGGCCATGCAGGCGATTCTGGGTAAGAAATACGATATCATTTTTCTAGATGTTGTCATGCCGGGGATGGACGGCTATGCTGCCTGTAAAAAGATCAAAAAGAGCAAGCTCAATATGAGCACGCCGGTGGTGTTGCTCACCAGCCGCTCTTCGTCGTTCGATAAGATCAAGGGGGCGCTCGCTGGCTGCGACGCCTATCTGGTCAAACCCATCAATCACAATGAATTCGAATCTGTGTACGAAAAATATACGACAAGTAAATTAACGGGAGGGCAAGCTCATGCCAGCTAGCAAGGTGTTGGTTGTGGATGATTCACCAGTAGACCTACAAAATTTGAAGATCATCGTCGAAGACGCCGGCTATCAGGTGTTAACCGCCTGTGACGGCAATGAAGCTATGGAGAAAGCCAAGGCTTTTCGCCCTGACGTGATTCTAATGGACGTCGTGATGGACGGCATCGATGGCTTTGAAGCCTGTCGTAAGATCACCAGCGACAACATCACCAACAGTATTCCGGTCTACTTCGTCACTAGCAAAAATCAAAAAGCCGATCGTGTGTGGGGTGAGCTGCAGGGCGGTAGGGGCATGATTACCAAGCCGTATACCCCCGATCAAATTCTGGAAACCATTTCGTCTGTCTAGCGAACTTTTTTGTGAATTTCGAACCCGAGAAAACCCCTTACTCCCACAACAGGCAACCATCATTCGACAACGATCTGAATGCGGCATCGATTGAAATTGAGGGAGGCATGGCTAATGCCGTGGACGAAGGTGAGAGTTCGCAGTCCAAGAGGCGGTTCGGTTTTGTCATTGGCGGTATTGGCCTGTTGGTGCCGCGCAGTTTGTTTTGTGAATATTTCGTCGATGAACATATCTCCCCCCTGCCCAACGCACCCTCACATGTTGAAGGCCTGATTAACGTCAGAGGTAACATCGTTCCGGTGTACTCGATCTACAACCTTTTAGAGCGGAAGAAAACGCACGCAAGATTTATTTACCTAATCGGCACGCCTGAGGACGGAGCCGCGCTGATCGTCGACGGCAAGCCCACCACAGTCGATTGCAGTAATCATACCGCCGGATACCGGCAGCCAGAAAATCTCCCGCAATTGCTCGCTACCTGCATAGACGCCGGGTACTTCGTAGAGGGGAAAACCTGGCTCTCCATCAACCACGAGCAGCTTTTCACCAAACTCGCAGCGAGAATTCACTGAGCTATCTGACATCCGCCGCAAGCAAAAAGAAGGTACAACATGAATATATTCAGCAAGATGCGGATCACCCACAAAATCATCGCCCTGATGGTGGGACTCGTCGTAGGATTCATCGCGATTGGCGTTACGTACTACATTCAGGTCAATATATCCGATGCGGCGCGCAATAAAGAAAAAGATGCCTTCATTTATCAACAAAAGCTATCAGAATTGAAACAGCTCGAATTGAATTTACGCTTTCAGTCCAATGAAATCGAAAATCAATCATCAAACTCCGCGCGGGATAGAATCAGTGCGTTAAATGCCGCACTATCCGTTAAAATCAACGAGGCTAAAGGACTGGCTAAATCGTCGGAATCACTAAAAAATATTGGCGTATTTCAAAAGCAATTAGGGGAATACAACAACACCCTGAACACCAAAATTGAAGCGCTTACCAGCATTCGCAGCGAGCAAACCGTCAGCACGAGATCCGAAATAGAAACCGCATTTAGAAGCATACAAAGTCAGATAGATAAACTTGGCTCCATTAACATAAGCACTAACTTCGCAGTATTGCGTGAATCAATCACTGATTATCTGAATTTGTCGACCGAGGTGAATCGTGCCCGTATTGAAGACAATATGGCGATCGTCAACGAGTCTTTTGCCATTGAAGAGACGCTTGATCTGATCCCCACTAAACGCGTTGAATTGCTGCAAAACGTAGAAATTCTGAGCGGGCGCGCCTTGGCGCTCGTCGATGAGCTTTACGAGATCAATGCCAACCTCAACCAACAGCAAGGCGAGCTTGAGGCGCTCGTAAACGGCCTGATCGAACAGGCGGAAGCGGCGCTGGCCGCCTCCGTGGAAAAGGCCTCAGAAGTCAATCAGGCCACGCAGGCCGCGGTGACGGCGATTATTTTCTTCGTCGCGATGGGGGCGGCGATTGGAATTTATCTAATCTATAAGAGCATTGTCTTCCCGATGGCGCACATGCAGAACGTGATCGGCAAAATTAATCGCGGTAAAACCAAGGCCCGCGTTAAAGTTCTTTCCAATGACGAACTGGCGGACCTCGGCATCGCCTTCAACACCTTGTTTGACGAACGCATCCAGCAATTGGAGACACAATCGAAGGAGAACGAGCGACTGAACAATTCGATTATCGCCCTTATCCAGGCTCTTGGCGCCATCGCCAAGAAAGACCTCACCGTCAAGGTGCCCGTCTCATCGGACATCACCGGGACTATCTCCGATGCGGTTAACCTTCTCACTTCGGAGACGGCCAACACTCTCCACGAAGTGAAAGCGGTTTCACGCGAGGTGAACGAAACATCGGGTATTTTGCAGGATCAGTCGGGGCGGGTGATGCAGATAGCCGAGAGCGAACGCATGCAGGTTATTGCGACGAGTAAGGCGCTAAGAGTTCTGGCAACTGCAATGACTGAGGTCGCCAACCAATCCGAGCAAGCGGATAAATCGGCGAGCGCCGCCATCGAGAGTACCCAACACGCAAAAAAAGCCGTGGGTGAAACAGTAGCCGGCATTCGCACCATCCGTGAAACCATTTCTGAGACAGAAAAAAGAACCAAACGCTTGGGCGATCGTTCACAGGAGATTTCCGGGATTGTGAATCTGATCAATACCATCGCCGAACGAACCCATATTCTGGCGCTAAACGCCAGCATGCATGCGGCTTCGGCCGGGGAGGCGGGCAAAGGTTTTGCGGTCGTCGCCGAAGAGGTTCAGCGCCTCGCCGAAAGCGCACGTCAATCCACCGACGAAATTTCCGCCATGGTGAACAATATGCGGGTAGAGACCTCCGACACGGTGAATATTATGAATAAGTTAATCTCCCAGGTCGCGGAAGGTTCGAAGCTGGCGGAGCGGTCCGGTAAGGAGATGGAAGTTACTGAAAACGCCACACGCGAGTTGGTATCGATCGTAAAACGCATCGCCACTGAAGCGGTGCAACAAGCGTCGATCGCCAATCGCGTCAACGATCGCGCAACCATCATCCGCAACTTCACCGATAAAACCGAAAAACAGCTCAAAGAACAGAAAGTATATACCGACAACCTGCGCAAATATGCCGAAGCTTTGGTGGACCGCGTCAATGTATTCAAACTTCCACAGGACAATGTAGCGTCAACGCCGGACGGCAGTGCGAGTAACATCAGCCCGATTAAGTCCGCCGTGTGATTGGGTAAGGGACTTTTTAGACGAACTTACGGCCAAGCCTGCCTATGACCAGCCAAGCACTCTCTCAGCAACAAAGGGAAATTATCGATTTTCTAAGGAGTGATATTGCAGAATTGCTTGCGACCGGTGGCCCCAAGCTCGAAAGTGGTGATTTTTCCTCACAGAAGCCGACGCTTTACGAATGCCACATTCATCTTGAACATTTCGCCAACGCGCTCGAATTGGCGGGTTTGACTGGCTTGTCATTTTGCGCGAAGCGACTGGCCTTGAATTTTAAAACCCTGGTGGAGCGCGGCTCTGCCATACCCCGGGACTTAGGTATTCCCTTTGACGCATGGGGAGGTTTGTTTCTGGACTACCTGCAGGAAATTGCCAGCGCCACGAGCAATGAAGGCACCGTGCATCAACTCATAGATTTATTGAGCCAGGATGGCCTGCCCGTGCCGTTGGACGCGAGCGCTATCAGCGAAGCAAAATCTCTGTTCAATATTTCCGACATTTCCAAACTCGATGCTGACGCCGAGCAAATTCCGACGCGGGTGACAGAGCCCATGGCGTCGCTAGCCATCGGCAAAGACGTGAGGCCGGAGCTATTACAGGGAATGCTGATAGAACTTCCCGAGCAGACAAGGCAGTTTGAAAAATCGATTGGCGACTTTCTCGCCTCAAAGGAATTTAACGACCTGAAACAAGCCCAGCGCATTGCCCACACCATCAAAGGCGCGGCCAATGTCGTCTCCATCAGCGGCATGGCGAATCTCACTCACTTCGCAGAAGATTTGCTCGAAACCGCGGTCAAAAATCTGGCGCGGGCACCCGATGGATTCGAGGAGCTGCTGGTGCGAACGTCCGATTGCCTGGCGGCGACGGCCGAATATTTGAATCAACAGGGGCCGCCACCGGAAGAGCTGCCCGAAGTGATGCAACTGCTGCTCGACTGGCTGAACAAGCTGAAACTCGATCGCGGCAATGAGGATGAGGAGAGCGAGAGCGGCACTGCTACCCCGACGGTGGAGCAACCGCGCGATAGCGGGGAAGTGCCGACACTTACTCCCCAAATCGACGGTGGCGGCGGCCAGAATGGGCAAGCTCATCATCAGCCCGGCGCCCGACCACAGCCCCCCGCTGGGGAGGGTGCCGAAGACCGGCAGGAGAGTGATCGCTATATCAACCTGGCGGAAAAAACGGCGCAGGAGCTGCTGCGAATTTCCGGTGAGATACAGATTGCCAACAACCGGGTCAACGCCCAAATTTCTGCGCTGGAACTGAGTTTCGGTCTTACCAACCGCTATCACAAACAAATTAAACGCTTGGCGGCCGAGTTGGAGGCACTGATTCAAAACCAGAGCGCCCTGCGGGCCGCTTCGATGAAGTACAGCGAAAACGAAATCGATCCCCTGGAAATGGAACGCTTCAGCGAGTTGCACACGTTTTCCAATCGCTTGCTGGAACTGACGACCGACTCTTACGAAACCATCGCCAATATTGATCAGCAGATAAAAGATCTGACAGGCCTGACACATGCGCAAAGACAATTAAACAATGACAACCAGAGTATCCTGTTGGCGATGAACTTGGTGCCGGTGAGTTCGCTCAGCTCACGTTTTTCCCGCTGCGCGCGGCAGACCTGCCGGCTCACGGGAAAAGCGGCAACATTTGGCATTGAGGGCGAATCCCTTTTGCTGGACAGCCGCGTTTTACACCGCGTCGCCGACCCGCTAATGCACCTGATACGCAACGCCATCGACCATGGGCTCGAAACCGACGGCGATCTTCGAATCGCGGCCGGGAAGCCCGCCGAAGGCTCGATCACGCTGTCATTTAAAAATCGGGGCGATAACATTGAAATCATTTGCCAAGACGACGGCGCCGGCTTCGACTATGAGAAGATCAAAGCCGCCGCGGTGGAGCGCGGTCTGCTCGATGATGACGCCGAGGTCAAAGAAGCGCTGCTGCACCAGTTAGTGCTAATGCCGGGCTTCTCCACCCGTGAGCGGGCGAGCCAGACTTCCGGTCGCGGCATTGGTTTGGACTCTGTGGTCGCCGAGATCAGAAGCTTGAAAGGCAAGCTCACCGTCAGCTCCACCGCGGGCAAAGGCTGCCGCTTTACGATGGTCGTTCCCACCAGCATCCTGACGTCTCACGCGCTGCTGGTGGAGTGTCGGGATCGCCAGCAAGAACGCACCTACGCCATTGCCTCGCGCGGCATCAACCAGGTGATTTACGTCGACGAGGAAGAAATTATCCAGCGCGACCGCCACATGTATTTCCAGTTCGGGCAGGAAGAGATCCCCGTCCAAACCATTGGCGAAATGCTGGGCATATTTTCGCTGGAGGAGGAAAGGATTGTGTCATTGTTGATCACCCAAAAGCCGGACGGCTCTCATGTCGCCATCGGCGTCGAAAAAGTTTCCGCCAGCCAGGATTTGGTGATCAAGCCCCTGAATCGCTTTTCCTACCCCGTGCCCGGTGTCATCGGCGCCACCATATTGGGAGACGGCACAGTGGCGCCGGTGATTGACTTGCAGGAATTGCCGGGGATGGCGTTATCCGACGACGAGCGCAGCGTTCAGCAGGAACAACGCGCGCGCACGATTCTCGCGGAAAGAGCAAATTTTATCGCTCCGCGGGCGGCGCTGGTGGTCGACGACTCGCTCAGCGCACGCCGCTCGCTGGCGCAATTTGTCTCCGATATGGGCATGGAAGTGTACACCGCAAAAGATGGCTTTGACGCGATCAGTGTTATCGAAGAAAAAAAGCCCAGTTTGATGCTGGTAGACCTGGAAATGCCGCGCATGAACGGCCTGGAACTCACAGCCCACTTGCGCTCGCGTGCAGAATATCAAGACATTCCGGTTATTATGATCACGTCCCGCTCCACCTCACGCCACAAGGAAATGGCCCGCAGGGCCGGGGTCACCACTTACCTGACCAAGCCGTGGTCGGAAGATGAACTGCTCAGTTGCATTCAAAGAGAAATCGCCTGAGACGAGAGTAGTTCTACTTTGTCACGTTGGATCAGCGCATGATGTTGGCGATGAAACACGTGAATCATTGCTGGCATTGAGCCCCCGGTGCCCTGATACTCTGGAACATGGCAAATGCTTTGGTTTCGATCTCCGAGAATGTATGGTTGTGTTGCCCTCGATACTGTGTGACAAAGTAGAAGTAGGGACGTGAGCAAGATCAACAAGACCGTTTGCTAGTACTCCTTCAACATAATAGATCGGAAGAGC
>JAAUXX010004169.1_pt1 | contig 11551 bp, 15 predicted proteins | sample 7278111 | NCBI WGS metagenome assembly JAAUXX01 (sample SAMN14350116, study PRJNA611818) | marine sediment metagenome | isolation source: surface marine sediment (1.8m) | place: French Polynesia: Moorea | collected 2018-08
TGGTTGGAGTCCAGAAGAATTACATTTTCAGTATCCTCATCTGAGTATGAGCCAGATTTATTCAGCTTTAGCTTATTACTGGGAACATAAAGAGGAAATTGATGCAGATGTGAAACAACGCTTCGAGTATAGCGAAAAATTACGCTTAGAAGCTGGAGAATCAACCTTAGCAAAAAGACTGCGTCAAGAAGGACTCATTGAATGAGTATTGCTTTTTACATGGATGAGAACGTCCACCGAGGGATTACAAATGGATTGCGAATTCGGGATGTAGATGTCTTGACAGTACAAGAAGATGGACGTACTAGCTTCAAAGATCCTATTATACTTGACCGAGCTACAGAACTCGATCGTGTTTTATTTTCTCAAGATGATGATTTCCTAGTAGAAGCAACCCGTCGTCAACAAGAAAAAATAAACTTTTCTGGTGTTGTTTATGCCCATAAACTAAGAGTTACGGTTGGTGATTGTATTCGCGATCTAGAAATTATTGCTAAAGCTGCCTACCCTGAAGAATTAGCAAATCAGATTCAATACTTGCCTTTGTAGTGCGCTCTCCAAAGACTAAAAAGCAGTCAGGATAAGACATTAAACAAGCAAAGAAATACTGGCAAGATTATCAGAGGCGTGGCAATGACTAGAACTAGAAATTACAAAGACGATTTACTGAAAGCTTTGACCGATCCAATTGAAGCAAGAGAATATCTCAATACAGCTTTAGAAGACGAAAACCCAGAAGTTTTTTTACTAGCACTGCGAGACGTAGTTGAAGCTAACAGCACCATGAGCGAACTAGCACGAGCTACTAATCGCAATCGCGAGAGTTTATACAAAACCCTCTCCGAAAAAGGAAATCCTCAACTAAATAGCGTTCGTAGTATTCTCAGTAACTTAGGATTTAAATTGGCAGTGGAAGTAAATAAGTAAATAATTGAGATCGCAGCGATCGCTCAGATTAAAAAGTAGTCGTTAGAAAACTTTGAGAATATGGTCAAACCAGTTAGTGAAGAAGATAAAGTCTATCAGATAAAATCTGGTAATAATTCTGCGGTACTTAGATCGGGTAAAGAGTATGAAAGCTTACAAGAAACTGTAGAATTATTGTCAATTCCTGGATTTAGAGAAAGTATTCAAAGAGCTCTTCAACAGATAAAAAATAATGAAACCTACTCCCTAGACCAGGTGTTGGGAGACATCGATTGATGCTTTACGAACCAGCAATATCAACTCAAAATAATTGTTTCTAATTCTATAGAAGAGGTAATTGTTAAATGGCAAAAGTAGATAAATATCGCAGCTATATTCAATCGATCCTCAAAGAATATGCCAGCCACAAACCAACTTATGGCGAAGTTGAAGTCGAACTGATTTTTGACAGCGATCGCGACCATTATCAAGTTGTTCACGCGGGTTGGAATAAGGAGCGCCGCGTATATGGTTGTGTCATCCACATAGACATTAAACAAGAAAAAATTTGGATACAATACAACGGTACGGAGGTGGATTTTGCTGAAGAATTAGTGTCATTAGGAGTCCCTAAAGAAGATATTGTCTTAGCATTTCATGCCCCTTATAAAAGACAATATACTGGTTTTGCAGTGGGATAATTTGTAAGGCGATCGCTTGCGAAATCATTAGGGGTTAATTGAGCCAAGGCATTATTCTGAAATATCTTGCCAATTGTTTACAAAACATCAGCGATCGCTCAAATTAAAATTTAATTGTATTAGATAAACCCCTAAAAACAGGACTTCTCAAAAAAATTCCCGCCCTACTCAGGAGGATATAATGCCAGACAAGACACTGTACAACATTACAGTTGACGATCGAGACATTATCGTCAGGTTTGACAGGGATCTTATGGATCGAGATACCCTCAGCAAGTTCTTAGACTATCTTGAGTTAGAGACAATTAGAAAGCGCAGCAATCTAACAGTAGAACAAGCCGCCACCCTAGCTGAGGAGATAGACAGGGATGTGTGGTCAAAAATCAAGCAAAAATTTGTAGGATAGTCGTTATTAGGTATTATGTGGAGACTGATATTTCCCCTGAAGACGAGTCTGGCGCTGGCTATGAAGATCGCTATCTACCCTAATAATGATTTCATCAAGTGCCAAAGTAACAAGTTCGAGTTGTCGGTTACTTTTACGCAACCGATCGACAGTACGCTTAACTTTCTCTGGGTCAGGAATTTTTTTAGACTGAATCATAAATCAAAGTCACTTTTTGCTTCTCGAACACTTGCTTCTGTTGCATCGCGAGCAGCTTGCGCTTGCTGAATGGTCTTATAGAGTAAATTTAGCACATCTGCAGGAACACTCGGTTGATATTCAGCAATTCTTGGTAAGAGCGCACTCAGGCGAGAATAAGGCTCCATTAGACGTTCTCTCACATTATGGAGTTGTTCTAATACTGGAAGCGTTACTTCTGTCTCACCAAATTGTTCAAAAATCATTGATTCTGTTGCTGCTGCCTCATCAATGCCTTCTAATAACTGTCTTTGTAAAGAGAAGATAATGGTTAAGATTTCATCTGATAGTTTTGCCATTTTGTTTTGTTTTCAGGGACGATCGCCTCAAAGAATACTATTTAGTTAAGAAAATAACTGCAATGGAATATTACACTACTTCACTAGAACACATATTGGCAGAACTAGAACGAATCGATCTGCTGATTCAAGTCCAACTCCAGCAACTTCAACAACTCCAGTCAACCGATGGAGCATTTCAAGGGTTGTATATCTCCGAACAAGAATTACAAGAATTGCTGGCTAAACCGATCGGCGTACCCCGCTGGGCAAATATTCCCACTTCTTTATCTACAGAAGAAGCCCAAACAGCCCTCGATCGACTCTCTAAAGATCTAGCCGATCGCAAAGCAAAAAGTGCCAAACAAGGGATCTCCTTACGCTTAGAAAAACTCGGCGATGACTTTCAACTGAGCGCGATCGATCGAGAAATTATCTTAATCTGTCTTGCTCCCGAACTAGATCTGCGCTACGAGAACCTTTACGCTTACTTACAAGGCGATGTCACCAAAAAGCGTCCTAGAGTAGATTTAGTCTTAAACTTAATCTCTCCTTCCCTAGAAGCCAAGTTATCAGCACGCCAACGCTTGATACCCAGTTCCCCTTTACTGAAACATCACCTAGTCAAACTATTTGAAGATCCATCCCAACCAGAATCGCCTCTGCTGAGTAAATCTCTCAAAATCGACGATCGCATTGTCAATTATCTCCTCGATATAGATGAAATTGACACTAGCCTCCAGCTTTATACCAAATATCGAACTCCTCAAGCTACTTTAGCAGAGCTGTTACTCCCAGCAGAATTCAAACAACGCCTCAGACAACTAACTCAAAGCAAAAAAGTATCTATTTTCTATTTTCAAGGAGCTTACGGTATCGGCAAACAAGCTACCGCAGAAGCACTTTGCCATGAATTAGATATAGGATTACTTATTGTTGATGGAGAACAACTGCTCGGCTCTGCGATCGAAGAATTTAAAATCGCTACTAGGCTCATTTGTCGCGAAACTCGCTTACAGGGAGCAGCCCTTTACTGGAAAGGCTTTTCTTCCTTGCTAGAAGAGGACAAACAAGTTTGGCTGAGATCCTTTATAAATGAAACAGAGGAACAACAACCTTTATTGACCTTCTTGGCTGGAAACATTGTTTGGGAGCCAGCAGATGCCTTAAAAGAAGTTCCTTTCTTGCGGGTTGAGTTTCCCTATCCTACCACTGCCGATCGCGTCCAAATGTGGAAGAGGAACTTGAATGGCGATCGACCCGACAACTCTGAAACTGAACTCAAAGAATTAGCCAGTAAATTCCGCTTTAGCGGGGGTCAAATCGAGGATGCAGCAGCTACAGCCCGCAATTTAGCACAATGGCAAGAGCCAGAAGAAGAACACTTGACAATGACTCAACTTTATGCTGCTTGTCGCTTGCAGTCTAATCGCAAACTAGGGAAGCTTGCCAAAAAGATCGAACCTCATTACAAGTGGAGTGACATTATTTTACCTTCCGACCAACTACAAATATTGCAAGAAATTTGTAATACAGTTAAATATCGTGCTTTAATCTACGAAGAATGGGGATTCGATCGCAAACTCGCAATGGGTAAAGGAGTCAACGTTTTCTTTGCTGGTCTTCCTGGGACTGGCAAAACTATGGGTGCTGATATTATTGCTGGACAATTAGAACTGGAACTTTACAAAATTGACCTCTCCAGCGTAGTCAGTAAATATATTGGCGAAACCGAGAAAAATTTGTCTCGGATTTTCGACGAAGCTCAAACCAGCAATGCCATCCTGTTTTTCGATGAAGCCGACTCCCTATTTGGCAAACGCAGTGAAGTCCGCGACTCCCACGATCGCTACGCCAACATCGAAGTTAGCTACTTACTACAGCGCATGGAAGAGTACCAGGGAATTGTTATCTTGGCGACCAACTTACGTGGAAACCTGGACGATGCTTTCATCCGACGGATGCACTTCAGCGTTGAATTTCCTTTCCCCAACCAAAAAGACCGTCGTCGCATCTGGGAGAAAATCTGGCCAGAAGATACGCCCTGCAGCCCAGATCTGAATTTAGATTTAATGGCAGAACGCTTCGAGATTGCTGGCGGCAACATCCGTAATATTGCCCTAGCAGCAGCCTTTCTAGCTGCCAATGATGGGGGAGCGATCGACATGAATCATCTATTTTGGGCAACTCGACGAGAGTATCAAAAAATGGGTAGAGTTGCTGCTAATGGAGAATTTAGCTAAAGGTGTAGTGGGACTGACGAAAAATCGGTTGACATTCTATACTTGTAATAAATTTTGTGACAAAGTATGGTTCAATCGAAAAATGCTCCGCAAACAATTCAAAATTACTGAATTTTAGAGAATTTTCTGGTGTTTAAGCATTTTGACAAAGGGTAAATGACAATGGCTACACTTACCTTCGCTCCATAAAGCTGGAATACGGAAAGAAGTACCACAGTTAATACATTTGGATAAAAGTTTAAGTTGGTGGCGATCGCACCCCCTTTTATTTTTATCTTGCCATCGTAAACGATGATAGGGTCGCTCCTGATAACAAGCAGCACAAAGCATAATTGGTAATGGTTGTGTAACCATATTTTGAGATGGCAACATCTGTCTAATGCGATCGACATCAACCATAACGATCTTAGCCAACTTCTGCAACTCTTCTTGACTAGGAAAAGGGTTAAAATAGAACTTTTCCCATCTAGCCAAGATGGCACCCAAACCAGCCACTTTTCCTAATCCACTTGCAGCCGAAAACCGATTACCTTTTGCTCGCCGAAATCTACCTAAAAAATGGCTGATACTTTCTCCTTCAAAGGGTTCGACCTTTGTTAACCATAATTCATCTTCTCTTTCTTTCATAAGACCATTTAGTTGCATTAATAACCTGCTTTAAAATCTCTGGGGTAATACTTTGTTTTCCTAACGACAAAGAACGAATTGCTGCCTTGCGTAAAATCATATCCAAACGACCAATTAACTTACGAGTCGAAGTTTTCAATAGTTTTAGATTCTCTCCCTTGCCTAAATTAGAAGGTTCTGGTAAACGCAAGACATCCCTTTCCCAGATTTGAACGATCTGCTTAAATTCTTTGTCATCTAAGCGATCTAGTTCATATTCTTCCAGAAAACGATTAGCAACCTGCTCGTCTCTTTTTACAACGGCTTCCAGACGAGTTGTCGTTCCTACCAGCAGAACCGAAATATTGAGTTCGTCCTCATCGTAAACGTGCCTAACATCAGCAAAAGTTTCATATTTGAGATGATTGGCTTCATCTACAATAAGCATCTCACAATTATGAATTTCCAAACTATCGAGGGTTCGCTCCCTTAAATCGGAGATAGTTCCATTTGTAGGTTTATTCAGAGCCTTAAGCATCTTAATAAAAAAATCTCTAGAACCACAATTTTTAGGAATTTGAATATAAACAACTGGTTTAATCCTTTGTTTTTGTCCTTGCTTTGATTTGTTATATTTTGCAGCAAAAGACTTACAAGTTACAGTTTTGCCACAGCGAGATTCACCCACAAGTAACCCCGTCATTCTTGAAAGAATTAATTCATACATCCAAGCATGGCATTGTTGTACTCGATCTAACTCTAAATAAGGTTGTTTGCTCAAACGAGTTATTTCTGCTTCAATTTCTGGACTCATCTACGAGGAATAGATATGCAGAAATTAATTCAAAACTTCCAAGACCGCTTTTGGGGATAATTTATCTTTAAACCAGACAATACGAGCAGGGGTATCTGTAAACTTAACCCCTGCTTTCTCCAAATTCAATCTTTGAGAAACAGCGAGAATGAGATTATCTAGACTAGCGCGATTTACTTGAGAAAACTTCTTTTGTAGATATTCGGGTCGCCAATAACCAACAATTTCTAGTAAGAAATTACGACCGTCGGGATGAACTAAACGAAAATCGGGAATCATGACGCTACCAGGAAGAGGAACTAAATCTACTTCTCTTTCTAAGAGCCACTCAGTTTTGGTTTTCGCCCAACGTTTTGCAAAAGAAGCCTCTAACATAGAATCGTAAGGTTTACCAGGGGGATAATGACTGACTAAATCGCAACGATCGTTTAAACTGAAACGCCCCGTTTTAAGATTGCCACTATAGGAATCGCGACTTTGCAGTTTAGCTTTGAGACTCCATTTACTAACGTGCAGCAAAGCAGGTATCATTTTCGAGAGTGCCAAGCCATAACGAGTGCTAGGCTTAAATAAGCTGGCAGGACCGTCAATAGTAATTGTAAACCCAGTATCGGCATCACCTTCAATATAAGCCATCAACTGAAACAGTTTTAGGTAGCGAAATAGTAATTTGTATTCTCCTGGATCGTTACGATGAGCATTAATATTAACGTGACTGGCACGATAAAAAATGCCTTGAACTTGGGAGAGATTGTAACGGTGTAAAAGAGCTTCAGGGGTTGGAGGCTCAAATTGGGTCAGAATTCGATTTTCTTGTAAATCGGCATAAAGTCCTGCTTCAATCTCTTTAGGCAAAACTTCTCGATTTAGTTCGCTTGAAAGACTGCTGGCTATAGTTTCTAAGGTTTTAGTTCTATTTTCGGGAATAGTCACGCGAGTAGCAGCGCAACTAAAAACTCGCTGTCGTAGGAGTTGAGGATCCAAAGGACTAATAATTTCAAAAGTAGAGAAGGAATTTTTAAGTAAATGGGCTAGTCCTCGTTTAACTCGGTAGTCCGGACTATCTCCTTCTAATTCTAAAAGTTTTCTATCTAGTTCACCTTGGGGACTTCCTACAGCATCACCGAAGCAGTTAATTTGTTCGGTAGCTAGGTCGAGGGAAACTGAATCAATTGACAACTTTTTAGGAACAAGAGTATCGCCTACTGGACGATAAATCAATAAATCGGAAGGAAGCATTTTGAAAACCTATTCAAAGGGAACAGGGAACAGTCACGAGTTTAAAAGGGGACTAGTCGCGCGATCGCTCCCTACAATTTATCTAGAACGTTGAATTCGATCGTCGCATAAATTTTTGACTTTTAACTCGATCGCTCGTTAGGTGTATCTTGCGATCCTTGAAGAATTAGATTGCTTTCTGGTTGTAGATCGCCATTTTCGCTATTTTTAAAAATTAATACTCGACGAGCAAAAGGAATTTCAATTCCCTCGCGATCGAAGGCTGTTTTAAGCATTTTGCGCAACACTCGCTGTACGGAGAGATGTCTTCCTGGTCTAACTTTGGTAACGGTGCGAATAGTCATTTCGGACTCGCCAAAATTATCTAATCCGTCAACTTTAGTTGCTTCGAGGACATTAGGATTAATTTCTTTTAAGTGTTTTCCTACCTCTTCTATGACTTGATAGACGCGATCGAGGTCGCTATCATAATCTACTCCCACTTGTACCACGGCATAGATATAGCCCTTAGAATAGTTAACGATTTTAGCTATATCCCCATTACGAATAATATATAGTTGACCGCTAGGATGGCGGATGCGGGTGGTTCTCAGTTCTACTGATTCGACAATTCCCATTGAATCATTAGTTTCGATAAAATCCCCTACTAAATAATAATTCTCAAAGATAATAAAAAATCCACTAACTAAATCGTTAATTAAATTTTGCGCTCCCAAACTAACAGCTAAACCGAGAAGACCTGCACCAGCAAGTATGGGAGTAGGATTGATATTAATAGTGTAAAGAACTATGATACCCGCACCAAAATAAATAATATATTTCAGACCACTTTGAATCAGTGGCAAAAATGTTAGTCGTTTTTGTCTCTCGAAATCACTTAGATTTTGATTTCTAATTAAGATCTGTTCTACCGTTAATTTTGCCACTTCTATAAAGACGCGACTCATCAAAATAATAGCGACAATTCTTACAATTACGGGACCATAGACTGCTAATTTAGAGACTGGCTGCACCTGTTCTGCGATCGAAGTAGCCATCAACACATAGATGACGTATTCGAGACATCGCTTTAAGAAAGGTACGAGGTGACGGAGACGTTTATAGAACCATAATAAATTATCTTCATTAGAATATTTATTACTGAAGGCATCTAAACTATCAATAATAGCTGCTGTTGCTTTAACAATTAGTAACCCAAAGATCGCGATTAGATATATTCTTAGAAGTAGATAAATGTTTTGCGTAGCTAATTTGGGTAGTCTGAGAAAAATACTGCATTGAGCTATAGCTAACAGCCAAATACTATTACGAATGCTGTTGTTTAAAAGACGAAAAAATGCCTCAACACTTTCATCATTGGCAGTAATTTTGTCAAATATTTTGACGCGATCGCAAGCTTTGCTTAATAAATAGTGTACGAACTTTACTACCTGTCCCGCTACGACTAAAATCGACAGACATTTAGCACTTGCAATACCGAGTTGAATCCAAAAATCTTTGGGAATACTGCGAATTAAGGCAATCTTATATTCTCTTATATCTTCACCTCGATAAAGCAAGTAACCATTAAATCCAAGAATGACAATACACAGAACTACACAGGATATTACCGAAATTAGCTGAATGTTGCGCTTTATTATTTTCGCTCTATTTTCTTCTTTATTAACCCAAGAAATTTTCATTAGCTGGTTTAAACCTTTTACCAGCAAAAAGTTAACAACAATTAACAATAAGATTGGAATAAAAATCTCGGCCAATACAATTAACATACTTATAGATTGCTGATACATAAAACCATTATTTTCTTTGAAAGAGAGGGAAGGGGGAGTGTGGGAAGTGTGGGGAGAGGGGAAGAGGGGGAGAAACAAACAGCCAACAGCAAATAGCCAACAGCAAATAGCAATTACTTAAAAACAGTGATAAAATCTTCAACTAAGCGATCGATTCCAGTAATTGCCGTACCCACAACAACAGAATATGCACCTAATTCTAGTGCTTTTTCAGCCATTTGAGGGGAAGCAATTCCCCCTTCACAAATAATGGGAATATCTAATTTTTCTACCATCTGAGTGAGAAGAGAATAGCCTGGAGGGGATAGATTTGCAGTAGTAGACGTATAGCCATAAAGAGTAGTTCCTACAAGATCGGCACCGAAGTTAGCAGCAGCGATCGCGCTTTCAATAGTATCCACGTCTGCCATAACTAATTTACCGAGTTCTTGATGGATTTTCTCAATTATTCCTTTGACTGTTTCTTGTCTGGGACGTTCCCTTAAAGTAGCATCAATAGCAATGATATCAGCTCCAGCAATGGCGATCGCTGCTGCATCTTCATAACAAGGAGTGATATAGACTTCGTATCCTGGTATCGATCGCTTCCACAAACCGACGATCGGGACCTCTGGTAATTGTTCTCTAACTGCTTTAATGTGGTCAGGAGTATCAATTCTGACCCCAGCAGCACCCCTATTAACTGATGCTTTAGCCATTGCAGCAATAACTAAAGGATCGTGCAAAGGAGAATCAACAGGCGCTTGAACTGAAACAATTAAATTGTGTTTGATAATTTCGAGGAGGTTTGGCATTATTGGAGGGCGATCGCTTGTGTTAACTTGCTTATTTTATCTCTCGCTGCCGTATGCGGAGGTCTTCTGGGGGTGAAGATAAATATTGACAAGTCAATAGGTACAAGATCGTGAGCATAGATTTGACCACTGCCAAGTGGATTAACAAACCAAAAACATTTGAAATAACTGCTGAGTCGGTGAAGATCGTTACTGAACTAAATACAGATCTATCGATCGTTGTTAGAGTCACCTTAAGCCGCTGGATATTAGAAGACTAGAAATAATCATGAAAGCAATTGTATTAACTAAATACGGTCCTTCAGATGTTCTTCAGCTCAAAGAAGTAGAAAAACCAACCCCATCAGATGATGAGGTCTTGATAAAAGTTCATGCAGCATCTGTGAATGACTGGGACTGGTGTCTAATGAGAGGTACGCCATTTTACATCCGCTTGCTATGTGGCTTTCTAAAGCCCAAAATCCAGATACCTGGAGTTGAAATAGCAGGCCGAGTTGAAGTGGTTGGTAGAAACGTAACGAAGTTTCAACCAGGTGATGCGGTATACGGGGACATCTCTGAGTGTGGTTTTGGTGGTTTTGCCGAGTATGTCTGTGCCCATGAAAATGCATTAGCCTTGAAACCTAACAGCATGACCTTCGTTGAAGCAGCAGCGATACCTCATGCGGCAATGCTGGCTGTACAAGGCCTTCATGATGAAGGGCAGATTCAGCCAGGACAAAAGTTGGCGATCAATGGTGCTGGCGGGGGTGTAGGCACGTTGGGAGTGCAGATTGCCAAATCCATGGGAGTTGTTGAAGTGACTGGAGTTGATAGCTCAGGCAAATTGGACATGATGCGCTCAATAGGATTTGTTCAAACTATTGATTACACACAAGAAGACTTCACTGAGAACGAGCAGTGTTACGATTTGATTCTTGATACTAAGACGAATCGTTCCATATTCAAGTATATGCGCGTGCTTAACCCCCATGGTACTTATGTTACAGTTGGAGGAGACACACCTCGACTTTTCCAAGCTTTATTCCTGGGGCCAATAATACGCATGTTCAGCAAAAAGAGTGTATGTATTGTTAATCTAAAGCCAAATAAAGATTTAAATTATATGAACGAACTCTTCGAAGCTGGCAAGATCAAACCTGTGATAGATGGCCCCTACAAGTTAAGTGAAGTGGCCGAAGCGATTCAGTATTTTGGAGAAGGCAAACATAAAGGTAAAGTAGTCATAACCTTGGATGGCAATAACAAAACTTAACAAAAAAATGCAGAAGGATTGCTTACACTGCGCTCCTTCGTCGCTCTATTACAGCAACTTCTCATTTAGGTCGTTATGCCGCAAATGTCAGTAGAGCGAAAAGTATCCTTAAAAAGGAACAGGGAACAGAAAAGTCAGTTGGAGATTTCGACCCCAACTGACTGGGTACCACCTTTAGAGGTTGCTAAACAGTAAGAGCCTTAAACGAAAGTTTTCTGGTAAATTAAACCACAGAAATAGAGTGGTTAGCAGCCGTAGAGTGAGCAACTCCTGAGTGATTAA
>JAAUXX010000222.1_pt1 | contig 11532 bp, 11 predicted proteins | sample 7278111 | NCBI WGS metagenome assembly JAAUXX01 (sample SAMN14350116, study PRJNA611818) | marine sediment metagenome | isolation source: surface marine sediment (1.8m) | place: French Polynesia: Moorea | collected 2018-08
AAATACTATGAATTCACCAATCCAAGCTGTTCAAGCTCCCTACAGAGGAGATGCCTTTTATAGAACCCCACCCCCAGACTTACAGTCTCTCTTACTCAAAGAGCGAATTGTTTATCTGGGAATGCCCTTATTTTCTGCAGATGATGTCAAACGAAGATCGGGTATAGATGTAACTGAGTTAATTATTGCTCAACTACTCTACTTACAATTTGACAATCCAGAAAAGCCAATATATTTCTACATCAATTCTACAGGTACTCCTTGGTATCCAGAATATGGTTTTTATGGTTATGAAACAGAAGCTTTTGCGATTTGCGATACTTTGAGCTACATTAAGCCTCCCGTCCATACTATCTGTATCGGTCAGGCTATGGGGACAGCAGCTATGATTTTGTCGTCTGGAACTAAAGGCTGTCGTGCTAGTTTACCCCACGCTACGATTGTACTTAATCAACCCCGCAGTGGCACAAGAGGTCAGGCGACAGATATTCAAATTCGCGCTCAAGAAGTACTAATAAACAAAAGAAGTACTTTAGAAATTCTCTCTAAAAATACTGGTCAATCGATCGATAAAATTGCTAAAGATACAGATAGAACTTTCTATATGACTCCCGTTCAAGCTCAAGAATATGGTTTGCTCGATCGAGTTTTAGAAAGCAGTAAAGAGTTGCCTAAAGCTTTGAGTTCGGTTAGTTAATTGCAGTTTAATTAAAAAAAAGTAAAAATTATGCCTATTGGTATTCCTCAAGTTCCTTATCGTTTCCCTGGTGGTCAATACGAGCAATGGATTAGTATTTACAATCGTCTCAGCATTGAGCGAATTTTATTTATGGGTCAAGAAGTAACTGATGGTCTAGCTAATGCTATTGTGGCACAACTTCTCTATTTAGATTCTGACGATCCCAGCAAACCAATTTATATGTATATCAACTCTCCTGGTGGTTCAGTAACTGCTGGTTTAGCAATTTACGATACCATGCAGCATATTAAGTCAGAAGTGGTGACTATTTGTGTCGGTTTGGCTGCTTCAATGGGTGCATTTCTACTGGCTGGAGGTACAAAGGGAAAACGTCTAGCACTGCCCCACTCCAGAATTATGATCCACCAACCCTTGGGAGGAACTCAAGGACGTTCTCAAGCTACAGATATTGAAATTGAGGCTAGAGAAATTTTGCGGATGCGCGATCAACTAAATCAAATGTTGGCATATCATACCGGACAACCTCTAGAAAAAATTGAGAAAGACACAGATCGTGATTATTTCATGTCGGCAGAAGAAGCCAAAGAATATGGTTTAATCGACAAAGTGATTGAAGAAAGACCTGTTTAAAATTAGCTATTAGTTTTCAGCCATCAGCTTTCAGCTAAAAAGCTCAAAGCTGATGGCTAAAACTATTAAGAACTAGCTGCGCAAAAGTTGAGGAATAGAAATGTCTACTGTTTGGACTTTTGCTCCTAAATTATTGATTGAAGAGCCTATTTCTCTTGTGTTACCAACAATTAGAGTTACGAGCTTCTCTGGTTGTAGATATTTTTGAGCCACTCTTTGAATATCTTCTACAGTCGTTGCTTTAACTCCTTCTTGATACTGAAAAATAAAATCCTCAGGATAGTCATAGTATTCATAACGCATCAAACGGGATAGGGTTTGGCTCGGATTTTGGAAATTAAACACAAAAGAATTAAGAATTGATTCTTTTGCATTGACTAGTTCTTCCTCTGTAATAGGAGTATTACGCAGTTTGTTAATTTCGCTGACAACAGATTTAACAAAAGGGACAGTGGTATCTGTTCTGGTTTGTCCTCCCGCCAAAAATGTTCCTTGATAATCGTAACGAGGATTCCAAACTCCGTAAACACTATAAGCAAGTCCCTGGCGCGAGCGAACTTCATCGAATAAGCGTCCACCAAAACCATTCATTACCCCATTTAAAACACTTAATTGTGGATAATCAGGGTTTTTGAGTGTACCTCCTATATGTCCGAGTAAGATATTACTTTGAGTTAAATCGGGTCGATCGACAGTAAATATGCCACTCTCATACTTTTGAGTTACGGAAGGTGGGTTTAATTGGGGAGCAGTTGATGAAGCTTGCCAATCAGCAAAAGTCTCTTGAATTAGTGCTTTCATAGCTGTTGACTCAAAGTCTCCTACAATACCAAGAATAATGCTATCTGGACGAATATATTGTTGATAGAAACTTACTATATCTTCGCGAGCAATATTATTTAAAGTATCGTATTCTACTGTACGGGCATAAGGACTGTCTTCGCCATAAATTAACTTATTAAACTCTCTTTTGGCAATATCTCCAGGGTTATCGTTCCGACGAGCGATCGCTCCTTCTTGCTGTCTTTTGGCTAAAACTATTTGTTCTGGTGCAAAAGCCGGTTCGCGAATTACCTCTGCATAGAGTTTAAATACTGTTTCTAGATCTTCGGTAAGACTGCTAAAACTGGCATCAGCAGAAGTACTTCCTATCTTTGTTTCTATGCTAGCAGCCTTTTGTTCTAGAATACTATTTAATCGTTCAGCAGAATGGGATTCAGTGCCACCACTACGCATTACTGTACCTACTAGCTGCGCTAATCCTACTTTATCGGCAGGTTCATAACGGGAACCAGTACGAATTAAAGCTTTTCCTTCTACTAGAGGCAAATCATGGTCTTCGACCAAATAAACTATTATGCCATTATCCAACTGGTAGCGTTCGTATTGTGGCAGTTGTACCTCTGGTGGTGGAGAAAATTCTAATTCTGTGTAATGCTTGGGGGTTTGTGCTGTTGCCGGTAAACGAAGTAAGAATAACGCCAAAACTGTGATTATTCCTAAATTTAGCCAGTTAATTAGCTTTTTTGATTTACTTTTACTCATAATTTACTCATAAGTTTAGATTTAGGTTGTATTATTAATTTTCGAGAAAATTAGCAAAACTTGCTTCTACTACTCTATCCTTCTCAGCTTTTCCACTGCCTCTGCTTCGATCGGGGAACACCAATCATCCTTTACACTGCCTTTTAACGACGGCGTAACGGATGACTTGATTGAAATTGTAATCTATAAGCGAATAACTATATTTTATGAACGTGCAGACCAATATAACTCGTATATACTCGATAAGAATTGAATTGCAATGAGTATAAGGAAAATCTAGTTCATGTCTCAACCAGTAATTTATATGGCGATTACTAGTCATGGTTTTGGTCATACTGTTCGTGTTTCATCTGTAGCAGCTATATTACAACAATTAGCTCCTGAAATTGAACTTATTTTTGCTACTACTGCACCACAATGGTTGTTAGAGTCTTATATTCAGAGTAATTTTCGCTATCATCCCCGTATTTTTGATGTAGGGGTAATTCAAAGCGATAGTTTAACTATGGATAAGAAGGCTACTTTAGCTAAAATGCAGCAAATTTATGCAGAAAGAAATTCAATTATGGCTGAAGAAGTTGATTTTATTCGGAAAAACAATGTTAACTTGATTTTAGCTGATATTCCTCCTTTAGCTGTTTCGATTGCTCAAGCTGCTAGTATTCCTTGTTGGATGATGAGTAATTTTGGCTGGGATTTTATTTATCGTTCTTGGGGAGATGATTTTGGAGAAATTGTGACATGGATTGAAGAATGTTATCAACAGTGCGATCGCTTGTTTCGTCTACCTTTATCTGAACCAATGAGTGCTTTTAAACATATTACTGATGTTGGTTTAACTGGCGGTATACCTCGTTATAGTGAAGCAGAGTTAAGAGCTAAATTTGGGATTACTGCCCCTAAAGAAAAAACTATTTTGCTTACTTTTGGTGGTTTAGGGCTGCAAGCTATCCCCTATGATAATTTACAACAATTTCTTGACTGGCAATTTATTACTTTCGATCGCCATGCCCCCAATCTACCTAATTTAATCAAGGTAACAGGCAACCCCTATCGTCCTGTAGATTTTATGCCTATTTGTGGACGAGTACTTTCTAAACCAGGATATAGTACTTTTGCTGAAGCTTTACTATGGGATGTTCCTATTGTTTCTCTAACCCGCGAAGACTTTGCTGAATCTCCTCTTCTTCTAGAAGGTATTCAAGACTACTCTTATCATCAAATTATCTCCACAGAAGAATTCTTCCAGGGAAATTGGGATTTCCTCAGACAAAAATGTAAATCTCCTCGTAAACCAGATTCCCTAGCTAAAAATGGCGCAGAAACTATAGCTCAATCTATAGTTGACTACTTTAAAGGTAATAGCTATTAGCTTCTCTGACCTTAAAATTGTCTTAACTCGAACTAAGGTTAATTACGCTTTTTCCGACAACATTTTCATAAAAGTATCTAGATCTGGTAAAGATGGTTGGGCACCATTTTTGGTAACAGACAATGCCCCTGCAATATTGCCCCATTCTACTGCTTCTCTGAGAGATTTCCCAGAGGCTAAAGCAGCAGCCAAAGCACCATTAAAAGCGTCTCCTGCTGCTACTGCGTCTACTACCTTAACAGGGATAGGCTTAACCCAAAAACTTTCTTCTTGTGTACTGCAAAAAGCTCCTTGATTACCCAAAGTAATTATTACTTTTCTAGCACCCATTTGGTGTAAAAAAGTTGCTGCTTGTCTAGCGGTAGTTACTCCATCTACCGTAAAACCTACTAGTTGACTTGCTTCTACCTCATTAGGAGTAATGATATCGACTAGTCGATAAAGCTCATCTGGTAAATTAGATTTAGCTGGAGCAGGATCGAGAATGAGACAACAACCACTAGCGCGAGCATCCCTTGCAGCAGCTAAAATGCTAGATAAGGGTACTCCCAGTTCGAGCATTACTACCTTGGTTTTTGGTAATAAAGCTCTAAGTTGAGCTAGTTCTTGTTCGCCTACTAAACGATTCGCTCCAGCAGCACAGGTGATGGTATTTTGCCCCTGTTCATCTACCGTGATCGAGGCTATTCCTGAATGAGTATGAGGATTAATGGTGATTTTATCCGTCTTTACTCCTGCTGTTTTTAAATTTTGTAGTAGAGTTTGACCAAAACTATCATCACCAATTTGACCAATCAAATGAACTGGAATCCCAAGTTTAGCTAGGGCTACGGCTTGGTTAGCTGCTTTACCTCCAGTAGAGATGAAAAAGCGATTACCAATTACTGTCTCCCCTTTAACTGGTAAATGGGAAACCTCGACTACTAAATCTATGTTAATACTGCCAAAGACAACGACGCTCATGCTCTTGATATCTGAAAATTAAATGCTGTTGGCTGAATTGTTTCTAATAAAGTTAGTTTCAATAAGTTATGTGGCAATTTTAACCTGCACTAAATTATCTTCCTATTTCTTAAGAAAAACCCAGCAATTATACTAAGAAAATGTCTGGATACTACGATAGCAGTTATCTATCAATAGGAGGGTTGAGTGGGCGTAAAAACTGTTAATCATTTTACCTCTGAACTGACAAATAGCTTCAAACAGCTACAAAGTAAATTGCGCGATCGCTGGCAAAGTATTGATACCTTTGACCAGGATGATTATGACATACTAGTTGTTCCTTCTTATAGCATCGATCAGTACGTTGGGCAAAAAGTCCCAGGATTTTTACATTATGAAGAAAGATTGCTATTTTCTTTAATCCGTTTGCGAAATCCTCATACGAGGGTAATTTACGTAACGGCTCTTCCTCTCTGTCCGATCATTATCGATTATTATTTACAGCTACTACCTGGTATTCCTTTTTCCCATGCCCGCGATCGCTTACTCTTATTAAGTACCTACGATGCTTCTCTTAAGCCTTTAACTCAAAAAATCCTCGATCGCCCTCGTTTGGTAGATAAGATTCGCTGTGCTTTAAGACCAGACAAAGCTTTCATGGTTTGTTTTAATTCTACGGAACTGGAACAAGAACTATCAATAAAGTTAGGAATTCCTTTACTAGCTTCCTCTCCTGACTTACTCTACTGGGGTTCCAAAAGCGGTAGTCGAGAAATTTTTGCTGATTGTGGGATTCCTCACCCTGATGGTAGTCCTTTTGTGAATAATGTTGAAGATTTATTACAAGAAATTATCAATCTTTGGACAAGACAACCGCAACTGAAAAAAATAGTAATAAAGCTTAATGAAGGTTTTTCTGGAGAAGGCAACACGATTCTTCATCTGACTCCAATTAAGGACTATGCTCCTCATCAAGTAAGTAAAAATGAAACTCTTAAGGCCTTAGAAGGTCAATTAGAAAAACTGAGTTTTCAGGCAGAAGGAGAAACTTGGGCCAGTTTTAGCCAACGTATTCCTGAATTAGGAGCAATTGCCGAAGCTTTTATCGAAGGAGAAGAAAAGCGATCGCCTAGTGTGCAAGGCTATATCTCACCCTCAGGAGAAGTGGAAATTCTCTCTACTCACGATCAGATTTTAGGCGGTGCGGATGGTCAAATTTACCTCGGTTGTTATTTTCCTGCTGCTGCTGACTATCGACTCCAACTCCAGGATTTAGGGATCAAAGTAGGACAGTCTTTAGCAGCTAAAGGAGCAATGGAACGTTTTGGAGTAGATTTTATTACTGTTCGTCAGCCTGGTAGTGATGCCTGGGATATTCAAGCGATCGAAATTAATTTACGTAAAGGTGGTACAACTCACCCATTTATGACCCTTAAATTTTTAACTAATGGTAATTATAATTACGCTACGGGTCAATTCTTAAGTCAACAAGGTCAACCTAAGTATTACATCGCTTCTGACAATTTACAAAAGCCACAATATCAGGGTTTATTGCCTAATGACCTAATGGATATTATTGCTCAAGAACGATTACATTTTGACAGCAGTACCCGCACAGGTAGTGTTTTTCACCTGATGGGAGCATTATCAGAATTTGGCAAACTAGGTTTAACCAGTATCGGTAATTCCCGTGAACAAGCTCAAGAAATTTACGATCGCGTTGAGGCTGTTTTGGATAAAGAAACAGAGATGGTAGCTGAATCAAGGCATCTCTCTAGTTTGCCTATTAGTTGGGAAGGGACCGAGCAAGATTGTTAATCAAATTTTAATTAGGGAGTAGTAATGTTAATTGTTTCTCGTATTCTAGAGATCTTAAATGATTACATGAACCCTGGTTTAAGTATTCTTGGATATCTTGATAAATCTTGTGAGCGATAATTTGAGCTAAATTGACAGGGACAGCGTTTCCTACCATTTTGTATCCGTGATTTATATATTTATACTTAAAAATAAAATCATCTGGGAACGTTTGTATCCTGGCACACTCTCTCACAGATAATCTTCGATAAGGCTTAGGAGACAAAGGGTCAAAAATCCGCTTGTCTTTTTCAACAAAAATCATTTTGTTGGCTTGAGGATGAATTGGTGCGTGTCTTCCTCCTGCTTGAATTGTAAACGATGGTTCTTGCCAACTTCTTACTCTATTTCTAGACATATAAATACTAGAAAAACCTGTATCTAAATATTCATGATTTGGTATTGTATGATTTTTTGTTACTTTATCCTTAAATTTATTAGGCTCAACTGAACATAAATCATAAATGGCATCTCTTAAGGTTAAACCTGGATTATCTTTTTGAGGAAATTGAAATGTACCGCCTAACTTTTCGTGGTAGCCAACAATAATAACTCTTTTTCTATCTTGAGGAACATTAAAATCATTACTATTTAAAAGCTGGTAAGAAATTCCATAGCCAATCTTCCTAAATTGATTAAGTATATTAGTAAAAGCCTTGGTATGTCTAGAAGATAATATTCCTCTTACATTTTCGGCAAAAAAGAAAAGAGGTTGTTTATCTGCAACAATTCTAATATATTCATAAAATAGCTTACCTCTGATATCATTAATTCCTCGTCCTGCACCTGCTTCACTCCAACTTTGGCACGGTGGGCCACCTATTATTCCTATACACTCAGGAATTTCATTAGATTTAATCTCTTGAATATCTCTCTGATCTAGTTTTGTTTTCTGATGATTAAATTGATAAGTTTCCCAGATGGATTTATCGTATTCGTTAGCCCAGATAACATTAAATCCAGCCAGATCAAATCCCAAGTCTAAACCACCACAACCAGAAAATAAAGATATTATATTCACTCTTATTACAGTTTGTTTTTATCTCATATAGTTGATAATTCTAACATTAACCATTTTTGCTGGGTTATTAGGAGATTTTATTTGCTCCTGGTTTATTTTTAGTTGATGATTAGAAATGGATTCAATAGCAATTATACTTTTATGAGGTAATGACAAATATTTATTTTCCGAGCAAATAGCAATTAATTGAAAATCATAATTGGGGTCATAATTAATATCTAAGTAATTGTAAACTTTAAAAGGATTATCTATACCCCACATACCTCTAATTCTTAAATGAGTTATACCTAAAGGATCTACTTTATTAACTCGACCTAATTCCTTACTTTCTGAAAATTCTATGCTAGGTATTGTCTTAACACCAGCAGAAATTGTATTTTTAATTCTTTCATAGTATTCTGAACTAGCTGCATAGCAATCTCCATAAATCATCCATAATAAATGAAGTTTTTTGGCTCTAAATATTCCAATAGTATAGATAATATCTTTTTCGCTCCAGTCTTCACAACTACGACAATCCTTGGTAATCATGGGACTGTCTGCAAATAATTTGGATTTTGGATAAGAACTATTAAGATGAATTTGAGACTTTAATGAGTCAATTTTTTTTACTTCTACTGCATCACTATTTTTAATAATTAAATCTGGTGGATGGTTTTTATTACCCAGCCAAGAAAAAGTGTCACTATAGATTTTCGCTTTACGACCCAGATTGGTTTCCGTAAGTGTATTAGCAAAAGCATCTTTGATAAATTCTTCTAGAGCATCGCCTACTGCATTAATTCTATTATTGCTGGTGCTTTTATAGTGACTGAGCAAATCTGGTATGGGATTGTTGATAATATTAGCGATCAGGCGAAGCCTGGCACTTCGTGGTCTGCGAAGCAGATCCCTTCGGGATCGCTTGCAGGATATCAGTCATAAGTACCAAAACTCAGTCACATTAACTTAACACAAAATACTAATTAACTAATTCCGAATTAAATTGATTAAAAGGTCGACGTTTCAATTCTACAGATTCATCGCGAGGTAAGAGATTGAATACCTCTCTCAAAACATCGTCTACTTCTTCATAGGGAATTTGTCCAGACCGATCGAGCACTATTTCTCCTTGTTGGTCTAATACTACAGTTTGTGGCACTATTCCCTCGTAGTAATATCCAGGTTCTTCTACTGTGTAACTGGATTTAAAGGGAATAGAATCAACAGTAACAGGAATAATACTAGCATTACGATCATAATATTCTTGTAGTCGAGAAACTACTCCTGAAAATTGTTTACAATCGCTGCTATCATCCACATAAAAAACTAAGATAGTTGGCATTTTACGCTGAAGAGATTCAGCTAAACTAAGACGAGGAGGTACTAGAGAGCCATTACCAGCGAAAAGAATATATATATTTCCTTCATAGCGATCGTCGCTGATTTTAGCGTAGGCTGGATGAGTTTGCCATAAAGGTAAGCTAATCAAGGCAATTAATAGAGGTAGAAAACAAAATTTAACTAAAAATTGCCATCGTTGTTGCTGTTTTATCTTGCTTGAAAGTATCAATCTTAATTTAGCCCAAATCATGTTCTGATCTTCTTTTGTTTGATTTAGTTTTTGCGGTATCAAGATTTATTATCTAATGTTTAGACAATAATCTTCAGAAGGTACTTGATATGACTGCTAAAATTCGCTAACTATAAAAAAAGAAAAGATTAGCTAGATAGACGCAAGATAGGGTGACTCAAGACAAGCAAACTAATAGGGTTAAAACTAAGTCAATGCCAGCACAAACAAGGCTGGCAAATACATATTATAGTCTTTTGGGGCTACACCCATCGGCTTCCACGATCGAAATTCGTCGTAGCTACCGCCAACTAAGTAAAAAGTATCATCCTGATACAACTAAGTTTTCGGCAACAGTAGCTAAAGCAAAATTTCAACAACTAAATGAAGCCTATGCTACCTTAAGTAATCCAGAAAGGCGATCGCTCTACGACCTCAAAATCGGTTATTCTCGTATTAATGTTATTCAAGCACCTCCTGAGTGGGAAAGGTCTTCAACAGAAAAATGGTCAACTACAGCCTATCTAGACCCTACGGATCGTCCTCTTTCTTCGGGAGAGATTTTTGTACTAGTCCTTCTTGGTCTTACTTTTGTTGGTTGTCTGTTTTTGGTCTTAGGGGTTGCTTATTTCCGTGGTGTTCCCTTGTAAGTCGATCGCCATAAACTCTGTAAATCGTTTATACTATCCCTGAGCAATTATCTAGACGATATGGTACTACCCGACGCACAAACTCCTCTATACAGTCATCCTTTACCTGATATAGAAAAATGGCTGACCGAACTTGGCTGTCAGCAAAACCCAGATAATCTTCATTGTTGGCAAATAGAAAAAATTAACTGGAAGGCGGAAATTTGTCTAGAAGTTGAAGAATTAACTGTATGTTATTTACAAGCCAAGGATACAGGAGAAGATCTTACTCGCTCTTTTAAGTATTCTCTTAGTCGCCAAGATATTGAAGCAGCAGTTTTTTCTGGTCCTTAATTGTTTCTTTACTTAAGTAGAGGAGCAGAGGGGAAGGGGAGAAAAGACAACTCAAGCCATACTTAAAAGAAGCTTTTTTATGGTTTCAACGGATTTTTATTCTGTGCTACCGCTCTTACTGTTAACTCAATTCTTTTCAATCTTGTTTCTGAACGTTTGGCACTCTCAATCCAAAAGAGAATATTCTTTTTGGCTGTTTTGCTAAATTGGGCAAAATATCGATGGGCAGTTTTATTGGTTTCTAGGGCTTGCTTTAAATCTAGAGGAACGATCAGAGCTTCGATCGCATCTAGGGCGTTCCACGAACCATCTTGCTTGGCTATGGCTATTTTTTCTAGTCCAGCTTCAGCCATCAAACCTTGTTCTATAAGTTCTTGAATATATTGCTTATTTAATTTCGACCAGACGCTTTTGGGTTTGCGGGGGGTAAATATTTGCTGATAGCGTTCTTCATCTAAGGATTTGACTTTACTATCAATCCAACCAAAGCATAAAGCTTCTTTTACTGCTTCTGGGTAGCGAATGCTTGGCTTGCCACTTTTTACTTTGTAGTAAACTAGCCATACTCCAGTAGAAATATAATGGTTTTCTTGTAACCACTCTCGCCATTCTTGGCGATTGGCAGCAGAAAAAGTTTCAAGTTTTATCTTGGGTTTTGGCATAAGCTAAACTTTACCGAAGCGTCTTTCTCTTTGTTGATAGGCGAGTAAAGCTTTGTGAAATTCTACGCGATCGAAATCTGGCCATAGGGTTTGAGTGACATAGATTTCAGCGTAAGCCATTTGCCATAATAAGAAATTGCTCAAGCGCATTTCTCCGCTAGTACGAATAAGTAAATCAGGGTGAATAATACCTTGGGTGTAAAGATGATTCTCGAAAACAGCTTCGTTAATTTCTTCTGGTTGTAGACTACCTTCTTTAACTAGAGAA
>JAAUXX010022368.1_pt1 | contig 11514 bp, 10 predicted proteins | sample 7278111 | NCBI WGS metagenome assembly JAAUXX01 (sample SAMN14350116, study PRJNA611818) | marine sediment metagenome | isolation source: surface marine sediment (1.8m) | place: French Polynesia: Moorea | collected 2018-08
ACTTGATTATCACCAAGTAGTTGTTGTACTTCACAAGTTACAGCAATATCTTGTCCTGCTGCGTTTTTACTTTCTACTCTTAAGGCATTATAAATGCGGGGCATTTTTCCACTGGGGAATTCAGCATCGATAACGGGACCGATAACTTGAGTAATTTTACCTACGTTTGTTTTATCTGTTGTGGCTACCATGCTTTGCTTCTACTTGGTGGTTTAGATATTTAATATGGCAGAGTAAATCTTAATTTAATCTAAAATTTGCCATCTTTAAGATTATCACTTTATGGTGTGCCTAAGCTTACTTATTCTTCTGGTGGTTCATCTGGTTCTGTTTCTTGATGCCCTAGACCATAACAGAATGAACAAGTTTCTGTGCGCTGAATCTCTCCTGCACAATCTCGAATCTCGGTATAGCCTTTGCCTTCGCAATGATGACAAGGTTTTGGTTTTTTCATCTATTTAAACTTTTTTCTCAAAAATTACCAGAAGACAGCTAATTTGTAAGCTACTTAATTAGTAATTGTTTCCTTAGCAATCAGCTGATTGTCCGGTTGAATTTGATCTGCTACTGTTTCTGGAAGCAGCCGATCTAGTTTAATCTGCTGCTGAGGTGCAGTCAGCTCAATATTTAACTCTTCAATTTGTTTTTGCAGCTCTTTCAGTAGATCAATATAAATTTCCCAATAGTCATCTGTCTTCGACCATGCTGATAGACCGACGTAGATATAGTAGTCATAATGGCTATTCCAGGGAAACCAACTAGGTGCAGGATCATCTAAAACTTTTGGATGTGCAGCAGCAATATTCATCCACATTTCGTAAACTCGATCCAGATCCTGGGTAAACTTAACATGAATTGGTATGTAAAGTTTGCGAATGTTGGCATGAGTGTAATTGATAATGTCACCTCCCCAAACGGTATTATTAGGCAGAGTAACGATATTTCCATAAAAGTCTTTAAGCTTAGTGCTAGCAATGGAAATTGATTCCACATAAGACCAGTAGCCTGCTATTTTAACTTCGTCGCCCACATCAAAGGGTTTATTGATTAGTAACATCAATCCACTGGCAAAATTGCCCAGGTTATTTTGTAAGGCAAAGGCTAACACGAAACTCGCACCCCCTAATACAGCTAAAAGAGGTCCCAAACTTATTCCCAGGGATGTTAGCGCCACTAATGCACCGATAACCAAAACACCACGATTGACTAGCATGACAATAAATTCACGGAATAGGGAAGATACGCCGCCGACTCTCATGAGAACGCGATTGGTAAAACTTGCCATTATACGGGCAACAATTACTGAGGATAGCAAAATTCCTAAGAACTTAGCCAAATTAATACCCCAGCGAACACCACCTTCGTCTGACTTCAGCCAGCCAATTAACCGAACACCAAGACCTTCAGTATCTGTAACATCAATTTCGACCCCACTGATGGCATCAATATATTTGCGATAGCCAACACTCTCACCTCCTTTGGAATCCAGCTCGTCTAAAACCACATTGAAGCGATCAATAATTCCAGTCTGTTCTGATTGCAAATTAGTGACGTTGACGACGAGTTGATTTTTTATTTCGGCTTCCTCTTGAGCTTTTTTTTCAAGTTCTTCAGTAACCTTTTCCAGTTGCTGTTCTGCTTCTTGAACTTGAGACTGATCTAAATTCTCTACATCTATTTGTTCCTCCGTATTTTCAAGATTTGAGGGAACTTGGGAAAATAGTTCTTCAATTTTCTCAGCCTTTTGAGCTAAATTTTCCGTTTCAGAATTATTTCCCGCGATCGCTGCTCCTGTCAAGGCAGAAGTGTCCTCAACTAACCCAGGCATTATTTTTGTCAGTTCCAAGGTGGCATTTTTAACTGCTTGGCGAGCCTGAGTAACTTTTCCTGAAACTTCCTTATATTCGGGGGAATCTGGGACTGTGCCTTCTAAGTCTTCTTCTACTTTTTCTAGAGCATTAATCGACTCTTCCAGAATGTCAATTTTTCCTGTGACTTCTTTATATTGGGGCGAATCAGCCGCCATGTCTTTACGCAGTTTTTGCGCTTTTTCGAGAATTGCCCTCGCTTCTGTAATTACTCTTTCTTGCTTTGCTTCCTCTACAGATTCTTGCAGCGCTTTGTCTTCTTCTATCTCTGCTTCGGCTTCTGTCACTTTTTGGATCGAAGCTTCTGCTTCCTTCAAGGCTTCTTTTGCCTTTTCAAGTTGTTTGACTGCTTCTTCATATTCAGGAGTATTCGGTTTTGCCTCTGCTTGAGCTTTTTTTGCTGCTAAAAGCTGCGCTTGTGCGTCTTCAAGCAATTGAATTGATTTTTGTTCTGCCTCAATTTTACGATTTTCGCGCTTAATGGCAATTTCAGTCTCACTGATTTGCTGAACCTTGTCCTTTAGCAAAAATAGCCAGGCGGCTGCTTCATGCTGCAACTCTTCTAAGGTGAGGGGCTTTACTAGCAGTTCTAAATCTTCGATCGCGATGGTCGGATCTTCGATTGTTTTGGCTTGTTCAGGAATTGCTTCCCCAGCAATCGTAGCTTCAATCGGTGTTTCTTCAACTTCCGCTTCCTGTGCTGCAATAGGGGTACTCCAAGATACGAAAGCACAGACTAGGCTTGTGGCGGTGAAAGCAGTAATCCGATATAAAGATAACTTAATTTTCATAATCTCTTTCTTTAATCTTGCTAATCTCTATTTATAGGCTTGCTCAGAAGATTCAGCCCAAGATTAATAAAATTTTAATTGCTCCAGTTCCTAAAAGTACTTTGTAGTTAACAAAAATAAACTAATTCCTAACAAGAAATATAGTATGATAATCCACTATTTACTGGAATTAAATACATATTTTTGCTTCAAAAGCAGCGTTTAAATCTTAATTTCTCTAGTTATAAATTTAGGTTTTTCTGTCAAGTTCAATAACAATTAAAAATATATTAAAAAAATATAAAATATATCAACAATAATTTTAATAAAGATCAAAAGATCACAAATCGTAGTTTTAACGTAAACTATAATCTAGTTAAATCACTCATCCCTTGGTAAATATTTAAAATAAAAATTTTCTAATGATTTTTCCCACAAACATCGGACAAAAAATTTTAACTACTTCGGCGATAGTAGCGATGACTTTACCTATTGCCATCTCAAATGCTAAAGCTCAACCCTTAGCAATTACAGATAAAATATTAATCGCTCAGAAACTTGGAGAAATAGAAAGGAAAATAGATTTATCGGAAGTCCCACAAACTGTTTTGTCGGCAGTTAAGACTGCTAGTGGTGGAGATCCAGTTAATGCTCAAATTCAGATTAACCCAGATGGCTCTGTGGTTTACGAACTGGGAGGACAAAATCAACAAGGCTTTGATTTTGAAATTGAAATTAAACCCAATGGTGAGATTATCGAAATCGATGAGCAAATAGAAGCCAGTGCAGTACCAGAAGAAGTGATGAAAACCTTTAAGTATTGGCTTCCTAATGCTCAAATTCAAAGTACTTGGCGTAGCACCAGATATACATCTTTTAATTATTATTACGAAATTGGGATTGAAAATGACTTTTGGATCGCAATTCCTGCCGATGGAAGTACCTTAGAAGTTTTGCCATAAAAATCGATCAATAAAATTCTGTGATTACTCGGTAAAGATGAAAATTCCTTGGAAAACTTTTTCCCAAAAATCCCTGGTCGCCATAACTACTATTAATTTTACCTTTGCGCCCAATCTGGTTAATGCCCAATCGATTAAAGGTGCGGGTGCTTCTTTCCCCGAAATTCTCTATCAGCGCTATCAAACTGAATACCAGCGCTCATCAGGAATTGATTTTAAATATTCTGCTATCGGTAGTGGTGGCGGGATTCGTTTTTTTATTAATAAAGCTGTTGATGTGGGTTCTAGTACGCTAATTCCCACTCCCATTGAAAAGTCGCAAATGGAAGATGGCTTATTAACTATTCCTACTGCTGGAGGCGCGATCGCGATCGTTTATAATCTACAAAATGTCACTACTGATGTCAGAATATCCCGCAAGCAATTAGCCAAGATTTTTACTGGTGAAATTGGCAACTGGAGTCAGATTAGTCCCCGTTTGCCGAATAGAAAGATCCAAGTAGTAACGCGATCGGATAATAGTGGAACAACCTTTTTGTTAACTAGATATCTCAATCTAATCAGCGAGGGCAAGATTGCTGCAAGTCGTCAGCCAGATTGGGGGTTTGAACTCTATGCCCAAAGAGCGCAAGATAGCGGTGTAGCAGGAGAAGTTAAACGAGTCGATGGAGCGATCGGTTATGTGCAGGCTAGTTTTGCGGTAGAAAATGATTTACCGATGGCGAGACTGGAAAACCTAGCGGGAAAATATGTCCGACCAAATGTGGAAGAAACTAAGAAGGCTTTAGCCAATATTGAATTTAACGAGAATTTTACGATCGCTAATGCTAACGAACCAGAAGAGGGTTATCCTTTGGTGGGTTTAACTTGGCTGTTGATCTCTCAAAAATATCCGACGGAAGAGGCACTGCGAGCTACCCAAGACTTGATAACTTGGATTTTAACCGCAGGACAAGAGTTCAACGAAGATTTAGAGTATACCAAAATTCCCGAAGATGTAGCTCAAAAAGCGATCGAGCTGGTCAATAATGAACTAAAAGTTCGTCCTTATTAAGGCAAGTAGAAGGTAAAAGGTAAGAGGTATTTTCCTCCTAAAACCTAATCCCTAACCTAACTATTTCATCTTTAATAAAATCTAGTTAATTAATTATGGTGTGCAGGAGAATAATTATAAAATCATGAATAAATTAAGTGTAGTGAGCTTACCACTACCAATTACTTCGGCAATCTTAGGTTGTAACTTGGGCTGGATCTCTCCAGTAGCAGCACAGGAAGATTTTTTATTTGATGTCACCAGCTCTGCTATTCCTACAGAATTTTATCTAGCTCTAAATGAAGGAAAACCCAGCTCATTGCAATATCGATGGACAAGTTTAGATTTAGATTTATCTTTTGAAGATACTACTCATCAGATGAGCTTTTCTGGGGTTGAGAACGATTTAACTAAATTTCAGCAAAACTCTCAGTCTTTCACTGAAATTTCTAACAATCCTACAGATTACAGATTACAAATAGAAGACTTAAATTTAGAAGGGATCGAATTTAATCATAAGCAAGCTCTAGACACAGATCAATTTACTCAATCCCCATCAATCAGAGATAATTTCAACTCCGATCTGCTTGCTAAATCAGAGTCATTTCTAGTTATTGATAACCTAAGCACATCTTATGAGCAAAATGCTGCGCCAACAGCAATTTCCGATACTCCCCTAAACCAAACCTTAGCGCAAATCGAACAATACAATCTACAAAACAATCTACAAAGTCAACTAGATTTAGATTCAGAGCCCTTGACAAGAGTTAGCGATCTCAGAGATGTCAAGCCAACTGATTGGGCTTACGATGCACTTAAAAAATTAGTTAACCGCTATCGTTGCTTTGCGGGTTACGAAGACAATAGTTTTAGAGGCGATCGCAATATTACCCGTTATGAATTTGCCGCAGCTTTAAATATTTGTTTGCAAAAAATTGAAACGATCGCGATCGAAAAGTTACCCGAATATTTTAACGAAGAAAGCCTTCCCCAACTAGAACGATTAACCAAAGAATTCGCGCAAGAACTGACCGCGATTCAAGCTGAAACAGATCGAGTAGAAGAGAGAATTGCCTTTCTCGAAGATCATAGCTTTTCGACGACAACAATCCTTCGAGGAGAAGTCGTGTTTCAAATGGCTAATGCTTTTGGAGATAAGAAGGCTGTGCCTACGGGGGAATCTCCGACAGAAAATCTGGATTCGATAACTACCTTTGGAGCCAGAACGCGATTGAACTTTGAAACCAGTTTTACAGGTAGAGATTTACTGCGTACCAGACTTGAAGCTAGCAATCTTAATGGTTATGGGATTAGCACTACAGGAACTCAAATGACCTTTCTTGGCGTTTCCAGTAATACCAACAATAGCGTCAGATTGGGACAAGTATTTTATCGTTTTCCCCTGGGAGACAAAGGACAGGCTTATATCGCAGGAGCCCGTCAATCTTCTAGTGCCTTTATTCCCTTGCTCAACAGCGCTTCAACTATTTCTCTTTTTGGTTTTAATAATCCCCTATACGATCTAGGTTTTGGTGCAGGAGGGGGTTTTTACTATCAATTTAGTGACCTTATCGGTGCAGGAGCGACTTATTATAGTGGCTCTCCCAATAATCCAGAACCAAGTAGAGGCTTTTTTAACGGTGATTACTCGGCTCTGGCTCAAATCACCTTGACCCCTTCAGATAACTTTGGCATTTCTTTGGCCTATGCCCATTTCTTTACTCCTGTACCGCGTTTAACTACTAACCTAACTGGATTCACAGGTAGTTTATTTGCTCAATTGCCTTTTGGTTTGGAGACCGCTACAGCTTCTGATAATTTCAATATATCTTTTTCTGCTCAAGTTAGCGATCGCCTATCCCTAGGCGGTTGGGTTGGTTATATTACTGCGACCGCTAAATCTTCTCCTGCTGATAGAGATTTTGGGTCTGATACAGTTTTCTCGTTAGGTGGTTCACAAGGTGCCAAGGCAGATATTTGGACTGCGGCTTTAACAGCTTCCTATAACGATATAGGTAAGCTAGGCAGTAAATTAAGTTTTATTTTGGGGTTGCCACCAAAATTAACCAATAATGATGTCCCCGATCGCGAAGATCGGGATACTTCACTTCATTTAGAATTGTCTTATGATTACCCCCTAACCGAAAAAATTTCCCTGACTCCAGGTGTATTAACAATTACCAGCCCCGAACATAATAGCAAAAACGGTGCAATTGTAATAGGTTTGTTGCGAAGTACTTTCCGTTTTTAGCAATAAATTAGCGGAAAGCTGGGAGTGTCAAGCAAGTTCACCCTATCCAACCAAAATATCCGAGTTGTAGAGTTTCTCAGAGTCATGAGGCAGATTATTGACGTTCTCCCGCCGTTAAAACGAGGGATTCCTGTTTCACTTAGGCTGCAATACTAACAGGGGCTAATATTATCTTACGTCCTATCCACTGGTTTTGCTCACCAAAAGGCGACACTGACAGCTGTATAGCTTTTGCTATACCCAGGCTGCATTCCCTGCGTCCGGTGGGAATATATCTTGTTTATTGGGCTACCGTATGTTTGGATTTGTCTTTTATACCAGTGACACAGAGGGTTATCTCAGACTGAGATCGATGGACAAAGCACCTGGCACACTTCTGAGAAACTATTGAGCATCTATAGCCTAGCTAAATAGCAACATCTGCATTATAAAACTTCGACAAACCTTATATGTATGAAGATCTATGAAGATTTGATCTCTAAATCTTTAAGTTATTGCGCTCGCTCTCATCCCTCCACTAAAGTGGGGGACTTCCCGCTCGCATTAGTTAAACATAATTTATTCTATGTTCTGATTTTTTGGTTGATTTCTGGGTGTCAAGGAACTGTAACCACAACTTTGCCTGTCCTACCAGGGGGAATTAATAGTAATTCTCCTGAAGAATATCCCAACTATAACAATGATGGGCGTTATCTAGTATTTGCTTCAGATCGGCGTGGTCAAAGAGATATTTTCCTCTATGATTTTGAGCAAAATGGATTAGTTTCTTTGCCCAATCTTAACCACGGAAATTCTAGTCAAGATCAACCTTCCATCAGTGATGATGGGCTTTACATTGTCTATCTTTCTACAGAACGAGGTAAAACTGATATCTTTATCTACGATCGGCAACAACAGAAATCAAGCCTACTGACAGGAAATATCAAAGGTTCTGTCCGCAATCCTACTATTAGTGGTGATGGGAAGAAGGTTGCGTTTCAAAGTAGCCAATTCGGACAATGGAAAATAGTTTTACTCGAAATTAATCCTTAATCATAATTCTCCATGACTAACCATCAAACCATTGATTCTCTATTACAACCCTTTCAACGTTTCGGAGTGAATTTAGGTTTAGCAAGAATCAATCAACTCTTAGCAGATTTAGATAATCCTCAAAATAAAGTACCCATAATTCATGTTGCGGGAACTAATGGTAAAGGTTCAGTTTGCGCCTACCTGTCGGCAATTTTAACTGAAGCTGGTTATCGAGTCGGACGCTATACTTCTCCTCATTTAGTAGATTGGACAGAAAGGATTTATCTCAATGAACAACCGATTGAGAAATCTCTATTAATTGAAGTCTTACAACAAGTTATTGCTCAAGCTGCTATGGCAGAAGAAACTCCCACCCAGTTTGAAGTTATTACGGCTGCTGCTTGGCTATATTTTGCCCAATCTCAAGTGGATCTTGCCGTTATGGAAGTGGGTTTAGGAGGAAGACTGGATGCAACCAATGTTTGCGATCGCCCTTTAATTAGTGTTATTACTTCTATCAGTCGAGAACATTGGCAACGTTTGGGTCCAACCATAGCAGATATTACCAGAGAAAAAGCAGGAGTCTTGAAAGCTAATTGTCCTGCGGTGATCGGTCAATTACCTACCGAGGCAATTACCGTAATTGAAGAAAAGATTGAAGAGTTAAATTGTCCTGCTGTTTGGATAGAAGCAGCGGTTGAATTGGAAGCAGAGGGAGTGAGGGAGCAAGGGGAGCAAAGGGAGCAAAGGGAGCAAGGGGAGCAAAGGGAGCAAGGGGAGCAAAGGGAGCAGGGGAGCAGGGGAGACAAGGAGATTGGGAGAGCAGGGAGATGGGCAAAATATGGGGATGTGGAATATCCTTTGCCGTTGCTGGGAGATATCCAGTTGCATAATTCAGCGATCGCGATCGCCTGCTGTAAGATCTTACAAGCAAAGGGCTGGCAGATTTCTCTGGCGGCAATCCAACAAGGAATGGCAAAAACTCAATGGCCAGGAAGATTACAATGGACTAGTTATCGCGATCGACCTCTATTGATTGACGGTGCCCATAATCCAGCATCAGCGATCGCACTTCGTAATTATTTAGATACTCTTAATAAGCCTGTAATTTTTATTATGGGTATGTTATCGACTAAAGATCATCAAGATATTTTCCAAGCTTTATTACGTCCCCAAGATCAATTACATTTAGTTCCCGTACCCGATCATAGTAGCGCAGAACCTAAAGAGCTAGCGGTTTTAGCCCAGCAAGTTTGCCCTCAATTAATTCAATGTCAAACCCATGAAGATTTATTTTTGGCATTAGAAAATATTTGGCATCAGCAACCAGATTCAGAAAATTTAGTAGTTTTTTGTGGTTCTCTATATTTAATAGGTTATTTCTTTGCTAAAAATTAGGTTCAATTTCATCAAAGATTTTAGTCTCTGGGCGCAACAAACAGCCAAACTATGCTTAACTTATTACTCCAATCTAGTCTATTTTGCTACTCTAGAAAAAAATAAAAAGCTGATTAATAAATTCCCAATACAAAAATTTACAATTCAACAATGACCTTAAAAGCTGTTTTATTTGATTTTAACGGTGTCATTATCAATGATGAACCCATACATCAAGAATTAATTAGCGAAATTTTAATTGCCGAAAACTTAAGCTGTGAGCAAACAGAACTACAAAATTTATCTGTCGGAAGAAGCGATCGCGCTTGTTTAACTGATTTATTCCATAATTTTGGGAGAGTTGTAACAGAAGAATATGTAACGAAACTCATTGCCGCTAAAGCGACAGCCTACAGAGAAAAAATTCAACAATTACCAACTTTACCTATTTATCCCAATGTCCCTGAATTCCTTACTCAATTGCAAAGCAACAAATTAATTATCGCTTTAGTTACAGGTGCTTTGCGTCAACAAGCAGAATTAGTTTTACAACAGGCGCATTTAACTCAATACTTTTCTGTCATCGTGACAGCAGATGATATCGCAACCAGCAAACCTGAACCTGATGGCTATCTTTTAGCTGTTACAAGATTAAATCAACAACATCCTGAGTTAAACTTACAATCTCGTGAATGTTTAGTAATTGAAGATTCTCTTGCGGGAATTGAAGCAGCTAAAAGAGCGCAGATGCGAGTAGTAGGAATTGCCAATACTTACCCTCTTCATATCTTGCAAAGACGCGCTAATTGGACAGTAGACTATCTTTCTGAAATTGAAATAGAAAGAATTCAAAAAGTTTTTTAATTAAGCCACCCTGCACTTAAAGCGATCGTAGCAGCCATAAAAATAATAGTTAATACCCAGGTAATGCGATTAAGAGTATTTTCTGCACTCTTAGTGCTGGTAAATAGTTGAGCTTGTCCACCGATTCCACCTAAGCCATCTCCTTTAGGACTGTGGAGTAAAACCACGATTATCAATAAAAGTGCGGATACTGACCAAATAATTTGAAATAGTTGATAAAGACTCATTAGATAAGTTTAGTTATGTATGTAAAGTATCATAATCCACTATTCTACACGAGTTGGTAATTTATTTCCTGAATTTTTCTCGCTCCCAATCCCCTACTTTGCGGTTAAAAATTTTTGCTTGTTCGCTGAGGTGGCGTATTTTGCATAAAAGTAAGTCTTTCAACCTAAGTAATGCTTAGTAGGTATAGTTATCAATACAAAACATAGATCCGTAAAATTACTAATGCAAAATCATGGGAGAACATTTATGAATAAAACTATACATATGTTAGTTTCTCTAAACTTGAGGGAATCTTAACCAGGTATAGCTGCTTCGTTTGCTGTTATCTTCCTGCAAAACGACAAACTTAACTAAATCTTTTGATAAGGTGATGGCAAACTATGAGACAGTTCGAGCAGTGGTCTATCTCACTGACTTCAACCATCCAACCAGATAGTAAAGTAGCGTTAAGCAGAGTCTTTAAAGGTGCCATGAAAACTGATTTATATGATAAAAACGATCCTGCCCCAAAATCGATAACTCGTCCCCAACCATCAGAAAAACAACTCTGTTATTCTATTAAAGAAACATTAGCTCAGGGTAATTATGCAGTAGCGATCGCGATAATGAATGAACTGCTCGTCCTGCATCCTAACAGTGCAGTTTACTACAATAATCGTGGGTTGATGTATCTTCACAACAACCAATTACCAGAAGCGATCGAAGATTTAACCCATGCTTTGGAAATCGATCCTAATCTAGATCAAGCTTATAATAACAGAGCTAACTGTTATGCAGCTCAAGGTGATTTTGTTGCTGCGATCGCAGATTATGATATTTCTTTGGAGATAAATCCTAGTAATATTCGTACTTGGATTAACCAGGGAATTACCTTTAGAGAACTTGGCTCCTTTGATTTAGCGATTCAAAACTTTGATATTGCCTTGATTTTAGGCAATGCTTTCCAAGAAATGATTTATGCCGAAAGAGGTAGAGCCTATCATCTTAGGGGAGATTGGAATTGTGCTGCGGCTGATTATCGTCACGCTTTGGAGCTTTTAACCAATCATCCTGAGCTTGAAGACTATAAAATTAAGGTCAATACTTGGCTAGATACATTACTTAATCCTGTTTTGGCTTTTGAGAGATAGTAGGGGTAAAGCGATCG
>JAAUXX010014386.1_pt1 | contig 11504 bp, 10 predicted proteins | sample 7278111 | NCBI WGS metagenome assembly JAAUXX01 (sample SAMN14350116, study PRJNA611818) | marine sediment metagenome | isolation source: surface marine sediment (1.8m) | place: French Polynesia: Moorea | collected 2018-08
CGCGATGCTCGAGATAGCGCATGAAGAAGGCCTGCAGCATCGCCATCATCGGGCCGAGGCCCATCGACACGGTGGGGAACTGCCAGAAGTTCGGCATAAGCCATGGGTGCGGATAGGATGACAGACCGTGACCGCCGACCTCCTGGCGGAATCTTGCAAGCCGCGACTCGTTGAGCCGGCCTTCGAGATAGGCCCGCGCGTAGATGCCGGGTGCCGAGTGACCCTGCACGAAGATCATGTCCCCGGGATGACCATCGGATGCGCCACGCCAGAAGTGATTGAACCCGACTTCGTACATCGTGGCCGAGGATGCATAGCTCGAGATGTGGCCACCGTACTCGGTGCTCTTGCGATTGGCCTTGAGGACCATCGCTGCGGCGTTCCAGCGCAGGATCGCCTCGATACGTCGCTCCATCGTGCGATCGCCCGGGTACTCGGGTTGGCGGCCTGTCGAAATTGTATTCAGGTAGGCCGTGTTCGGGCTGTACGGAAGATAGGCTCCGGAGCGACGCGCGAAGTCGATCATGCGATTCAACAAATAGTGCGCTCGCTCGGGGCCTTCGTGGGTCAGCACCGAGTCAATAGATTCCAGCCACTCGCTGGTTTCGACCGGATCGATATCGTCGAATGGATTAAAGCTTGTCATAGATGGTCCGTAGTTTTGCGCGGCTCATGCGACCGGGTTGTTGTTGCTGAATTCGACCGGTCAGCCTGCTAGGATCTGCGCGAAGTCGCCCGATCTCACGCAGTCATTTTGGGGCGTCATCTTCGGCGTTTGCGTGGATCCGGTCAAGCAAAGTAGCGGGAATTCATACGTATGCACTCACTCTTGCCACCCGGTGACGGCATGCGCGTCGTAGCGCGTGCCGGTCGGCTGGATTCGAAGGCGATCGCCTCGGTCGACCAGCTCATCCTGATCGTCCCCGATCGCATGACAGAGAAGCTCTGGAAGCAGCTGCCGGGAGGGCTCAAACTCCGGAAAATCGCCGCCAAACGTCCTGCGGGCAGCGTTCCTCTCATTGCGACGCGTATCGACAACGCCAAACACACCTTGCTCGTCCTGGCGAAGGCGAAAGGCGACATAAGCGCCTTCGAACGGCTGTCACTCGCGCGGCAATTGGTTACCGCGGCAACCGTCGACAAGCCGGGGACACTCGGCATTGCGACGCTCGGCTTCGACGAAGCGGACGAGCGGATTCTCCTGGAGGCGCTGTTGACGGCCGCGCTCGCGGCCGCCGCGCCCGCGCCTGAGTGGAAGCAGAAAACGACGCCCGCAAAAATCCGCAGCATTCGCCTGCCCGCGCTCGGCACGACGCTGTCACTCGACCGTGCCAAAGCCGGGGCCGAGGGCAATGCGCTCGCCCGCTGGTTGACTGAGATGCCGCCCAACAAGCTCGATGCACGCGGCTACACCGAACTCGCAAAGGACCTTGCCGACCAGCACGGCTGGCAATTCAAACGCTATTCGATCGGCGAGCTCGACAAGCTCGGCGCGGGCGCCTTCCTTGCCGTCGCCCAGGGCAATGAGAATGACGATGCGGGGATCGTGCGGCTCAGGTACCGTCCTGGCAAGAAGTCCGGGAAACCGCACGTCGCGCTCGTTGGCAAGGGCATCATCTTCGATACGGGCGGCACCAATCTAAAACCCTTCCAGTCGATGCTCGACATGCATGGTGACATGCAAGGCAGTGCAGTCGCACTCGGAACGCTGCTTGCCCTCACCCGCCTCGAGGTACCGTTTGCTGTCGACTGCTGGCTGGCGATCACAGAGAATCGCACGGGCCCGAAGGCCTACAAGTCACAGGACCTCATCACGGCGCTCAACGGCAAGACGATCCAGACGATCCATACCGATGCCGAAGGGCGGATGGCGCTCGCCGACACGCTGACACTTGCCAGCCGTGAGGAGCCCGCTCTCGTGATCGACTACGCGACACTGACCGGGTCCTGCATCGATGCAACGACGACACGTTATTCGGGAGCGTTCACGAACCGTCCCGAGCTTCACCCGGCGCTGAAGCGCGGCGGCCGCGATTCGGGAGAGCGAGTGTGGCCGTTCCCGATCGGCGGCGAGTTCCTTGAGGATCTGAAGAGCCCTGTCGCCGACCTCATGCAGTGCACGGTCAAGGGCACGGGCGATCATATCTACGCCGCGAGCTTCCTCGGTGAGTTCATCGAGAACGACACACCGTGGGTTCACATCGATCTTGCAGCCGGCGAGCATGAAGGCGGCCTTGCGCACATTCCAACGAAGGTCACGGGCTTCGGGGTCAGACTGACACTACAATTGCTGCTTGATGAAGAACTGGCCGGACCCCGCTGACGTGAGCGACGAAATTCTCATGGCGAACCGCTTTCGCGGCTTCCTGCCCGTTGTGATTGATGTCGAGACCGGCGGCTTCAATTCGAGGACAGATGCCCTGCTCGAGATCGCCGCGGTCATCGTCGGGTTCGGCGACGACGGCGATCTCAAGCGCCGGGAAACGGTGCGTTATCACGTCAAACCGTTCGAGGGCGCCAACATCGAGGCGGCGTCGCTCGCGGTCAACGGCATCGACCCGGATCACCCACTGCGCCCTGCAATCGATGAACGCGACGCGCTCGGACGCGTGTTTCGGGAGGTGCGACGGGCAGTCCGGGAAAACGACTGCAGCCGTGCAATACTCGTCGGCCATAACGCGAGTTTCGATCTCGCCTTTCTCAACGAAGCAATCGATCGCGCCGGGATAAAGCGAAACCCGTTCCACCCGTTCTCGTGTTTCGACACAGCCACGCTGTGCGGCGTTGCCTACGGACAGACGGTGCTGTCACGCGCCGTCAAGGCCGCCGGCTTCGAGTGGGATGACGATGCGGCGCACTCAGCCGCCTACGATGCCGAGATTACGGCCGACATCTTCTGCGATATCGTCAATCGTTTCGCACCGATCTACGAGATGCTGGTCGGGAAGAACCAGACCTAGGCTTACGCCTGTTCTGTCTTGGCGCCGTCGAGCAGTTCTTTCAGTTCGCCGGAGTTGTACATCTCGATGACGATGTCGGACCCGCCGACGAGTTCGCCCTTGACGTAGAGCTGCGGAAAGGTCGGCCAGTTCGAGTACACCTTGAGACCCTCGCGAATCTCAGGATCTTCGAAGATATTGACGTAAGCGTACGGCTGGCCGACGGCATTCAGGGCCGCGACAGCCTGGCCGGAGAAGCCGCACTGGGGAAAGTCGGGCGATCCTTTCATGTAGAGCAGAATATCGTGCGATTGGAGCTGCTCCTCGATTCTCGTGTTGACGTCTTCACTCATTTTCGTGGTCCTTTACTGTGATCTGTCCTCGACGCGCACCTGGTTGACGACGGAGCTGACTCCGTCCACCTGGCGTGCGAGCCGGTAAGCCTGGTTTCTCGCGGCGTAGCTGCCGACGGTGCCCGTCAGCGTGACCTGCCCGTTGACCGTTCGTACGCCGATGTCGAATGCACCCACGGTTGGATCGTCGGCGTGCCGCGACCGGACGGCCGCCGTGATGGCCGTGTCTTTCGCCGATGCGGTCGCGGAACGCTCGTCACCGCCGGAATTGTAGCTGCCGCCGCCGCCCGTCATCATTAATGAGGAACAGCCGGCGAGAATCAAGGCCGTGCCGAGTAGCACGAGGCGTCTGGCCATCGTCAATCCTGAATCCTGTCCCGGAGAGGCTAGTCTACCGCGTCCTTTGCACTCCTGTGCCCAAGATCGTCGATGATCTCCCACTGCTTTTCCTTCGGGTAGACCGACCAGTGCGTGATTTCATCGAGCGTCCGGCTGCAGCCCAGGCATACGTTATTGTCGTCGAGAGTGCAGATCGACACGCATGGCGACGCCGGATAGAGCTCACGGTTGCCGCGCGCGATCGCCAGAAGGCGCTGTCGGGATCGGGACATCATCGGGGTCTGAGGACTGGCGGACTTCTCGTCGGAACGGTTGAGACTTGGCTTCACGCGTGCTCTATAATACCGGCCCGTCGGAGCCGGCAGAACGCCGGAAACGCATAGATACAAATAAGCTGAAACGGCTATGGAGATCCACCCATGAATCCCTTGAAGAGCGTACCCGGAACAATAATCGGCGGCTTCGTACTGGCAATCCTCATTGTTGTCGCGACAGGCGACAATACCCTCGCCAACTGGAGTTCAGCGATCATCTGGCTGCACGTCCTCGCCGGAATCACGTGGATCGGACTGCTGTATTACTTCAACTTCGTGCAGGTGCCCGCCCTCGGCGAAGCAGCCAGTGACGAAGGCGGACCGGGCGGAGCAGGCATTACGAAGTACGTGGCACCGCGTGCCCTCTGGTGGTTCCGGTGGGGCGCGGCTTTGACATGGCTCACCGGCGCGGCTTTCCTGCTGTACCGCGGACAGCTTCACAACGCATTTACGCTCGGCCTGATGAGCGAGACGGGCGGCCTCTACGCCCTGACGATCGGCATCGGCGCGTGGCTTGGCACGATCATGCTCTTCAACGTCTGGGTCCTGATCTGGCCGAATCAGAAAAAGGTTCTCGGCATCGTAGAAGCCACTCCCGAGGAGATCGCGAAAGCCAAGAACATTGCTTTCATGGCGTCGCGCACCAATACGCTCCTTTCCATCCCGATGATCATGAGCATGATCGGTGCGGGGCACGGCTTCATCTTCTAGGAGCCGGCTCCAGGGAATTGATCGAAAAGCCCGGCCCAGAGCCGGGTTTCTTGTTTCCGTCACTCGCAGAGCATTTCCGGATTCCTTGAAGAGCGGAAAAGCGCATTATCGACCTGACTCGTACGCCCGGAACTGTCAATGGACCAGGACTTAAGCACGATCATTGCGAAAGACGTCGCCGACGCACTTGCTGAGGACGTCGGCGGCGGCGATCTTACAGCCGGACTGATTGATGCCGATGCCGTCGTGGGCGCCCAGATCGTCGCCCGTGAGGACATGGTCGTCGCCGGGCGGCCGTGGGTCGACGAGGTCTTCCGTCAGTTGGATGAGACGATAATCGTCGACTGGTACATCGATGACGGCCGCACTGCCGATGTGGACGACGTCATCTGCAAACTGGTCGGCTCGGCCCGCTCGCTCTTGACCGGCGAACGGACAGCACTCAATTTCCTGCAAACGCTGTCGGGCACGGCGAGCACGACGGCCAGGTATGTAGCCGCCATCGAAGGGACCCGTGCAAAGCTTCTCGATACGCGCAAGACGTTGCCGGGACTTCGCCACGCGCAGAAGTACGCCGTTCGCCAGGGCGGCGGACACAATCACCGGGTTGGCCTGTTCGATGCCATCCTCATCAAGGAAAACCACATCAAGGCTGCTGGCGGTATTCGCGAGGCGCTGACGGCCGCTGCGGAGCACGCAGCCGACGATATTCTCGTCGAGATCGAGGTCGAGTCGCTCGATGAAATGAGGCAGGCCCTCGACGCGGGTGCGACGCGTATTCTCCTCGACAACTTCTCGCTCGAAGCGCTGAGTGAAGCCGTGGCGATCAATGCCGCGTACGGCTACGTGGCCGCCGAGCTCGAAGCGTCCGGCAACGTGACAATCGATACGCTGCGCTCGATCGCGGACACGGGCGTCGACTACATATCGACCGGGGCGATTACCAAGAATGTGAGGGCGAGCGACCTCTCGATGCTGTTTCGCATCGATTAGTTCCGCCAGGCGTTCCCTCGTAACGCCCGCCGGCAAGCAGGAGACTAAAGCTCGCGGCTAGGCGACCGCGCGCGTCACCCGCTTGGGTTCGGATACACCGTAGCCCTGGGCATAGTCGATATCCATGCCCCGTAGCATCGTAATGATCTCTTCGTTTTCCGCAAACTCGGCAATGGTTTGCTTGCCGGTGAGGCGCCCGATTTGAGCAATCGAGCGTACCATTTCGCGGTCGATCGGATCATGCAGTATCTCCTTGACGAAGCTGCCGTCGATTTTGAGGAAGTCGACCGGGAAGTGCTTCAGGTAACTGAACGAAGACAACCCGGTTCCGAAATCATCAAGCGCGAATTTGCACCCAAGCTCCTTCAACGCGTTGATGAAGCGATTCGCCTGCGAGTAGCTGGCAATAGCGGCGGTTTCTGTAATCTCAAAACAGATCTTGGTCGCATCCAGGCCGCTCATCTGGAATTGATTCACTACAAAGGGAAGGAACTTCTCGTCGCCGAGGCTCTTGCCCGACAGATTGATCGAACATAGCGCGAGGCGCTCGCGTTCGTCCGCCTCGGACACGAGCCAGCGAAAGGTATTGCGAATCACCCAGCGGTCGATCTCGGGTGTCTTGTCATAGCGCTCGGCTGCCTCGATGAAGAGGCCCGGCGAAATCACGCCGCCGTTTTCGTCGCGCATTCTGAGCAGTATCTCGTAGTGCGCGCCCTCCTCGGCCTCGCGAAGTGGAAGAATCGTCTGCCGATACAGTTCGAAGCGATTTTCCTGCAGCGCGTTCGTGATGCGAGCCGCCCACTGCATTTCGCGGCGGCGGCGCATCAGGTTGATGTCGTTTTCCTGGAAGCTGTGAATCCGATTACGCCCGGCATCCTTCGCGTGCGCACACGCGCTGTCGGCAGCCGTCAGCAGCGCGGCCACGTCTTCGTTGTCTGCCGTGATCGGAACGACGCCAATACTGACCGTCAGCGTGAAGGGGCGCTCGTCCCACTTGAACGTGAACTCGGATATCGCCGATCGCAGCGACTCGGCTGTCTGCATGGCCTCATCGAGGTTGCAGCTCTCGAGCAATACGCCGAATTCGTCGCCGCCCAGTCGCGCCAGGGTATCGCGCCAGCGGATCTTCGACTTGAGCAGTGCACCGAGCTGTCCCAGCAGAGCGTCGCCCGCGCTGTGACCGCAGGAATCGTTGACGATCTTGAACTGGTCGAGATCGAGATAAAGCAAAGCGTAGGACGTCTCACGGGCCTTCGCGCTCTTCAGCGCACGCTCGAGACGTGCTTCGAATTCGCGTCGATTGACGAGTCCCGTCAGGATGTCGTGCGACGCGTGGTAGCTCAGCCGCCGGTTCAGCTCGCGCGCCTCGGAAACGTCGTGGAATACGAGCACCCCACCCGTTACGCGACCCTTGCCGTCGCGAATCGGCGATGCCGTGCTTTCTATATAGAGCTCATTGCCGTCGCGCCGAATCAACAGCGTGGGGCGAACGGACTTGATCCGGCGATCGCGATTGATCGCAACGCCCATCGGATTCTCGAGCGGCTCGCAGGTCTCTTCGTGGAAGGCCCTGAAGATCTCGTCGATAGGACGGCCGCTGCCGTCGTCCACCTTCCAGCCCGTAAGTTCCTCTGCAACCGGATTGATGTACTCCACGTTGCACTCGGCATCCGTTGTGATTACACCATCCCCGATCGACTGCAGCGTAATCTGCGCACTTTCCTTTTCGCGGAACAGGGCGTCCTCGTAGATCTTACGTTCGGTGATGTCGGCTTCGGCACCGACGATTCGAATCAACCTGCCCCGATCGTCGACAATCGCCTTCGCGCGGCTCGTCATCCAACGCCACTCACCGTTCTGGTGCTTCATGCGATGCGTCGACTCGAAGAAGGGGGTCTTGCCCTCGAGATGCTGCCGCATTGATGCCTGCACGCGCATCATGTCGTCGGGATGGACAAGCTGGTACCAGTCCAGAGAGAGATACGAGTCGTCGTTCGGGTAGCCGAGCATGCGCCGCCAGCGCGGCGACAGGCTGAGCCGCTTGTTGAGCGCGTCGAAGTCCCAGACGCCATCGTTCGCCGTCTCGGCGAGGAGATCGTTTCGTTCGTCGTAGTCCTCAAGCCGGCGCTTGTCGGCGAGGCGGCCGAGTCCCGTCGCCAGCGAGGCAGCGAACAGCTTGATCAACAGGTTGAGACTGGCGTCCCAGTTCTCGGTCGGACCGTCGTTGCTGACGGCGACAAATCCTGCAATTTCGTCGTTGACCGCGAACCCGGTCATCAGTATCGATCCGACGTGCAGTTCGTTCAGCCGAATCAGCTCGTCGGCAGCCCGCGCCGTAGCGGTCGCCGTGTCGCCGATCTCGACTACCCGCAGGTGACCGAGCCGGTCTGCAAGCCAGGGCCAGTCGGCGAGTGCTTCGTCTTCGAGCGCTTCGACCCGCGCCTGGGAGAAACCGTTTCTCGCCGCGTAGACCGTCTGGAAACGCGTTCCGTCATCGTTGATGAGCACGATCGCCGCTGCATCGGTGCCGGCCGCTTCGGGAATGTCGTCGACGAGACCGCCAAGGATCGTATCGACAGTTGCTGGTTCCAGATCCTGAAGCGAGATGGCGATGCGGGCCTGCAGCGCATCGACCGCGCCGCGGGTGCGGGTCCCGGCACGCGGACGGCGTGCGCGAATGCTTGTGGTGCTGGTGTCAGATGTCGAACTCATCTAAGCACGTTGTGCTGCTGCATTTAGCAATAGGCTGGGTCCTCGACCACTGAGCGCATTTTGACAGCTTGATACAGGAATACAAGATAAGTCGCTGTATTTTTTTGCTTTATGTCCGGTTTTGCCCTCCTTTCCGGCGAACGGTGTCAACCGTCTGCCCGATCGTTCGTTATTGGCGTCGAAGGACATCAATCGCGACCCAAGGAGATTCGCAATGACCCGCTTTTACCGTTCACTACTGTTTATCCTTGCCGTATCCGGGCTCGCCGCCTGCGGCGGCGGCAGTGGCGGCAGCGTTGCTGTGCCGGAAGAGCCGGCTCCGACAGCAAGCTGCGACCCCGCCGATCCCGCCACGGTCGACGCTTGCGGCTCGGTCTACCTCGCCCTGACCGATGCCGACGGCGACTTCCTGCACTACGAGGTGGATGTCGTGTCGCTGACGCTCGAAACGGCCAACGGCCGCGTGATCGAGACGCTGCCGACATCGACGCGCATCAACTTTACCGACTATGTCGACCTGACCGAGCTCGTCACGTCCGCGACCGTGCCACCGGCGACTTACGTTGCGGGGGCGATAACGCTCGACTACACGGCTGCCGAGGTTTTTGTCGAAGACGGCGATGCCGCACGTGAAGCCGTCGTGATCGACGACGAGGGCGCGGAGCTCGCGAGCGAGACCTTCCGTGTCGAACTCTCGAACCGTGATCGACTCGTGGTTTCGCGGGGTCGGCCTGCCTTCCTGCAGCTCGATTTCGATCTCGAAGCGTCGCACACGGTCGATCTCACCCCGGAAATCGCAACGGCTACGGCGGAGTCCTTCTTCGTTGCTGAAGTCGCCCCGGTCGATGAGAAGACCATTCGCGTGCGCGGCCCTGTCGTCAGCGTCAACGTATCCGAGCTGAGCTATGAGGTCGCCATCAGGCCATTCCGCAATCGCAACGGCGACTTCGGACCGGTCACGGTCAACGTGAGCGACGACACGGAGTTCGAGGTCAATGGCGAGATGGCATCCGGCGCATCCGGCCTCGAGGCGCTCGAGGCAGCGGGCACCGGAACGCCAAGCGTAGCCCTCGGCGTACTCGACCTCGAGGAGCGTTCGTTCACAGCCGACCGCGTTCTGGCTGGATCCAGCGTACCTGGCATCGAGAACGATGCCGTCGTCGGCAGCATCATCGCCCGCAGCGGCAACTTTCTGACGGTCCGGGGCGCGACCATACTGCCGGCAGACCGCGATGCGTTCTTCCGCGATGACGTCGTTGTCGAAGTCAGCGATATGACGCGCGTGTTCAAGGATGGCGATCGCGATGCAGACGTTAGCATCGCCGACCTCTCGGTCGGTCAGCGCGTCACGATTCGCGGCAGCCGCCCCGATACCGCGCTCTCGGCCGACGCGCCCGAGATTCTGTTCGACGCGACCGAGGGTGCCGTGCGCATGCACCTGACCTCACTTTCGGGCATCGTCAACGAGGTCATGGATGGCGAAACCGTTATTGACCTGCAGTCGATCGACCGCCGTCGCGTGAGCCTGTTCGATTTCACCGGCACTGGCACGACCGCCGATACCGATGCCGACCCGACCAACTACCAGGTCGCGACCGGAAACCTGAGCATCGCGGACTTCGCCGCCGGCAAGCCGATTGTCGCCAAGGGATTCCCGACCGCATTCGGCGCAGCACCGCCGGACTTCACGGGCCGCACTATCATCGACTACACGAACGTACGGAGCCGCCTGGGTGTCGGCTGGAGTTCGGAAGGTACGACGGCCCCGTTCCTGAGCATTGCCGCCGACGGGATTGTGCTCGACAACCAGAACGAGGCAATCGATGTGCGTCGATTCATCAAGCAGGGTCCCGTGCTCATCGACCTGACCGAGCTTGATTCAGGCACGACGATCGTCCCGCCGGCCGAAGGCCGCACCGTGTACACGATCAAGACTCGCGACAGCATCCGGATCTACACCGACTTCGCGGATTTCGTCGACGATCTCATGCTGAGCCTTGATGGCGCGACACCGGCAAGGTCAATGCACGCCCACGGCTCCTACGACGCGGCCAGCAACGTGTTCATGGCGCACAAACTCGGCATTCACCTGTTAACCCCATAATGCCTGGATGGCGTTTATAGAGAGTATTGAAGCCATACAAAGACGATTCAGCGCAACACCCCCTGATTCCCCCTAGCGTTTCGCTGATTGACTGGCTTGACCCGCTGCAGACTCTGCAGCGGGTTTTTTTATTGCTCTGGAGGCGAGTGTCCGACTTTGATGTAGATCAACGCGCCCTCGTCCTCCGTGTAGGGCGAGTGCTGACTGCCGGGAGGACTCCGAAGCCAGGTGCCGGCCGCGTACTCCCCGTTTTCGTCGCAGAAGCGGCCTTCGAGTACGAAAATCTCCTCGAGCGCGTCGTGCGCGTGCGCTGCGTGCTCCGTGTTCGGGTGCCAGCGAACAATCGAGACCTGCTCCCGACCAAAGGCATGCAGCTCGGCGATCTCGAGTCCCGGCGCTGCCGAGTTGGAGAATACGGCTTTCGTCGTGTCGACGACGACCGGCGTCTTGTCGTCCGGATCGAACTGGTGCAGCTTGACGAAGATCGTGCACCCTTCGGGGCCGATTCTCGGAGTGTGTGCCGTGCCAATGGGATTCCGCACGTAAGTTCCTGCCGGATAGTCGCCGTGCTCGTCAGAGAACACACCGTCGAGCACGAAGTACTCCTCCCCGCCGCCGTGCACGTGACGGGAAAACCGGCTGTTCGGCGCGTAACGCACGAGGCTCGTCGCGCGCGCCACCTCATCGCCGATCCGATCGAGCATCATTCGCTCGACACCGGGCATCGGTGAAGGCACCCAAACGTAGTCATCGGGGCGAATAGCGACGCGTGTTTCAAAATCGGCGTTGATGCGCATGCCGGCAGTCTAGAACAATCGGCGGCGACTTGCGTTACTCACGTGATGTGCGGTTCGGAGCCACCGCCAGCGACGCCTCGGGCGCGTAAGCGCAGTACCGCTTCGATCCCTTTCGCTCGTGCCAGCTCTAACGCGCGCAGAGTAACGCGCGCAGAGTCGCGGGCATTCGAGCACTGTTCGCCGCACGACTTGGGCTCAGTGCCGTTTGCCGCCCTTTCGCCGTCGCATGGAAGGAGAAACCC
>JAAUXX010001118.1_pt1 | contig 11451 bp, 12 predicted proteins | sample 7278111 | NCBI WGS metagenome assembly JAAUXX01 (sample SAMN14350116, study PRJNA611818) | marine sediment metagenome | isolation source: surface marine sediment (1.8m) | place: French Polynesia: Moorea | collected 2018-08
CGGGCAGTCCGGGCCAGCCGAATCCGAGGAAGCCCGCCCAGTTCTCTATGTGAGGTTTGAAGAACAGGATCGCGACGAACAGGCCGATATGCATCGAGTAGCCGAGCGTCTTGAGATGGACGTTTTCTTTCTTGAAGTCGGGTGCGCCCAGGCTGCGCGTCCAGATGACTTTGAGAGCACCCCTGAGGCCGCCCGCTTGCCGTGGCCTGGAATGATCGGGCTTGTCCTTGTGCAGCAGGATACCGCCAAGTCGCCAGGCCGAGCCTACGATCATGACGATGAACGAGTAGAGAAGCGCCGCCTTCGCGATATCGAGAAGTTCCATTGGAGAGGTCCCCGCCGTGCTCTTTTATTAGAAGACCCTAATGGACGGGGCGGGGTCCGGCTATTGCGGTTTATACAAATGCTAGTCGGCGGCGTAGGGGTTCTCTGGCATCAATTCCGAGGGAATCGGGGCTCGCCGCCGTTCTGCGCTCGGCGGATAGTTCTCGGCGAGGTAGGTAATGATTCGTTCTTCGACGTCGGGCGGGAATTGCCAGAGATTCTGACTGTTCTGCATCCAGCGGATCATCGCGAGCCATTGTTCCTTCGTACCGCGCTGCTGCGTGATCAGCTTCGTCGAGTGGCAGGCGACGCAGTTGTTGCGGACGAGTTCCCAGTCGCCGGTCTTCTTGAAACCCGTGAATGCGTCAATCTCGATCTCGTCGGCGTGACCAGCCGCCATCGCGAGAAACACCAGCGTTGCAGCGAGTGTCCGCATCAGGCGACCTGCACGGCGATCCGGTGGCAGGCGTTGTTGAGGTAGCCCTTGGGGTTCCAGCCGGGCAGCACCATGGGCTGTGACTGGCCATTCGTGTCGGTCGCTCTCGCCCAGATTTCGTAATAGCCCGCCCGGGGAAACTCGACGCTGGCGTTGAAGTGCTGCCACGCGAGTCGATTCGCCGGTTCTTCCAGATTTGCAGCCTGCCAGCTTGCGCCAAAGTCGATGGATACGTCGACTCGCTCGACCGCATCGTCGCCCGCCCAGGCATGGCCGCGAACCGTGAGCGCCTTGCCCAGGTCGTGCGCGATGCCCGATGTCGGGGACGTGATCAGTGACTTCACGGGCATCGACTCAATGATGCACATGTCCTCGTCCGGTACGGTGCTGCCGGGTGCGACGGGCTCGCAGGGAACGCGGTAGGAGGTGCCCTTCATCTTGGCGCCGTCGTGCACGCGATCGCGCACGACGATCTTCGTAAGCCATTTGCCCGATACTGATGCGGGCCAGCCGCCGCACACGAGACGTAGCGGATGACCGTTCTGGATGTGCAGGTCCTCGCCATTCATGGCCCAGGCGATCAGCGACTCGTCTTCCATCGCCTTCGCAATCGGCACGCCGCGCGAGATCGGCACCTTTTCGACGTCGCCGCTCGCGTGCCGGTCCGCACCGTAGTACCCGATGTAGACGGCGTCTTCTTTTACGCCGACGTCCTCGAGTACGTCTTTCAGGCGCACGCCCGTCCAGAGCGGGCAGCCCACCGCGCCAACCGACCACTGGTTGCCTGATGCTGGCGGCTGGAACTCGCTGCGGCCGTTGCCGCCGCACTCGATGACGAGCTGGTAGGCGTGGTGTTCGAACTTCTCCTTGAGCTCGGCGATCGTGTACCTGGTTGACCGCGCAGCCGATTCGCCCGCGATCTCGAGCGTCCAGCCGGCGACGTCGATAGACGATTCGCTGGGGGGAATGCCGTTGTTGCGAATGAACAGGCGCTCGCGCGGCGTTATGCGGTCGTCGAGCAGGTGCGCGGGCGTCTCGGCGTTGAGTGGCCGGTCGTTGAGCACGATCAGGCCATCCTTGCCCGGAATCTCGAACGGTGCATCACTCTGCGCCAGGGCGGCGGGAATCAGGCCGCCCGGCATGAACTCGGCGAACGGAATGCTGGCGCCGAGAGCGGCACTCATTGCGGCGAGGCCGCTGCCCTTCAGGAAGCCGCGGCGCGTCAGCGGATCGGACTTGCGCCCCCAGAGTTGTTCATCGGCGGCTTCCGGGTCAGCGCCGTAGAGTTCGTGAATACCCAACTGGGTCTTGTGTCTGCTGTTCGCCACAGTGATATCCCGACAAAGCCCGTCGTGACGGGCGAATAATCAGTAAAGCACGCTGATCAGCGCAAAGCTCACGCCGCCGACGAGCAGCGCCGCGACGAGTCCCATCGCGAGCGGCTTCATGCCGATGGATACGAGCCCACGAATGCTCGTGCCGAGGCCGACCGCCGCCATTGCCACCGCGAGGCAGAGCTCGGCAAATTCCTTGACCCAGCCGACGATCTGGTCCCAGTTCTCCCGGGCGATGAAGCCGAAGGCCTGCTCGCCCATGTCGCCGACCGTGCGCAGCAGGCTCATGAGCGCGAAACCGACGACGAACAGCGGAATCATCGTCCACCATTTCGGCGCGCCGTCACCGCCTTCGGAGTTGCGGTGATAGAGGATCGACATGAGCGGAATGATCGCAAGCATGCCCAGGTTGCGAACGAGCTTCGTCACGGTTGCGACGTCGAGTGCGGCAGCGTCTCCATAGTACTGCTGGTATACGAGACCCGAGCCCGCCACCTGCGCCGTTTCGTGAACCGAAGTCCCGAGAAAGAGTCCCGCCGCAAACGGGTCGGCGGCAAAGATCGTGTGGGCTGCGAACGGGTACACGAGCATCGCGACGACGCCGAACAGCGTGACGCAGGCGACCGAGTACGCGACCTCGTCGTCTTTCGCACCGATCGTCGGTGCGGTCGCGACAATCGCGGTTGCGCCGCAAATACTCGTTCCGACCGCGAGCAGCGTGCCGAGCCGCTGGCTTAAGCCCAGCTTGCGGCTCAGGAAGGTCACGATCACGAGCGCCGCCGTGACGGCGCCGATGATGACCGGCAGCGCTTTGACGCCGATCTCGCCGGCCTGCACGATCGACAGCCGGATCCCCAGCAGCACGATGCCGAAGCGAAGCACGCGCACGAGTCCGAACTTGATGCCGGGCTGCAGGCTCTCGGGCAGCTTGAAGAGATTGCGCAGCAGGATGCCGAGGATGATGGCCATCATGATCGCGCTGACAGGGCTCTTGGGCAGCCCCATCATCGTGACACCGATGAAATGCGATAGGTACTGACCCGCGAGCGCAAGTACGAGCGCAAGCGTCAGTCCGGGAAGAATCGTCACGCGTTCCGGATTCCTGGTCGATTACAGATGCGGGCGCCGGTACACAACGCCCTTCGTCAGGCTTGCCTCAGGCGGCCGTGTGCTTGATCAGGAAACGGTAAACCGAATCGTCCTGCGAATGCTCTACGAGTTCATTGCCGGTTTGCCGGCAGAAGGCCTCGAAGTCGGCGACGGCGCCAGGGTCCGTTGCGAGGATTTCGAGCGTGCCGCCGGAAGGAACTTCCTTGAGCGCTTTTCGCGCTTTGAGAATCGGCAGCGGGCAATTCAGGCCCTTCGCGTCGAGTGTGTGGTCAGCCATGTGTGTCTCCCCAGTATCTCCGATTGCTAGATGAACAGGTTGATATCGGCCTGCGTCGCGCACTCGATGTACGTCGCGGCGCCGCCGAGCTCGGGACCTTCGATCATGTCGTCGAGAGAGTACTCGAACAGGTCCATCGTCATCTGGCAGGCAATCATCCGTACTTCGGCGTCGACAGCAAGCTCGCGCAGATCCTCAATTGAAGCGACGCCCTTTTTGTTCATGAGGTTCTTCATCATTGTCGAGCAGGCGGCATCGACGCCCGGAATCGCCGTCATCAGGTTCGGCAGTCCAACGTGTGCGCCCATCATCGGCATCTTCATGGCGGGGTTGCCGGCGGCCGTGAGCTTCAGGTCGAGCTTCTTGAGAAGCAGCGGCAGGCCGTAGAAGGTGAAGAACATCGTGACGGGCAGGCCCATGGCCGCGGCCGTCGTGGCCAGGATGAACGGCGGGTAGGCCCAGTCGAGGCTCCCTTTCGTGACAATAATCGACATGCTCTTCGTTTCGGGTGCTGCAAGCGGCGCCTCGTTGACGGTACTTACGGCGGGTGCTTCGCTGACCATTGGTTCTACCTCTCATGGTGTTCGATGCGCCGGCACGTCACTGGTTCTTCCCCGAAATGCCAGCGCGAAGTGAATATTAGAATATCATAATTGTCTTTAGTAAGGCGATGGAATACTCTGAAGAGCGGTCAGGGGTATGAACGACAGGGGGACGTTGAACCGTGCAGGCTCTGGAATCCGACGACAAAAACACGATGCGTACGGCACGACCGTGCCGCGATTCCGTGTTCCTCGGCAGTGAGCTTTTCGGCCGCCCCGCCTTTCCAGGCAATCACCCCCTGAACATCATCCGGCACAGCGCCGTTCAGGATCTCGCGCGCATACTGGGCTGGGTCGACGACCGCAATTACCTCGAAATCACGAAGGCAAGCCGCGACCAGCTCCTTGAGTTTCATGTTCCGGCCTACGTCGATGCCCTGCAATACGCAGACTCCGAAGGCGTCGTCTGCACCGAAGCTCGTGAGACCTTCCACATCGGGACCTTCGAGAACCCGCTCTTCCCCGGGCTCTTTGATCGCGCTCTGGCCACGGTCGGCGGCTCGATTGAAGCGGCCCGGATCGCACTCGAAGGCCGGGTAGCCTTTCATCCGTCGGGCGGGACGCATCACGGCCGGCCCGACCGCGCAGTCGGCTTTTGCTACTTCAACGATCCCGTGTTCGCGATCCGGACGCTCTGCGACGGCGGCTGCCGGCAGGTCGCGTATATCGATCTCGACGCGCATCACGGCGACGGGGTCGAAGCCGCCTTCGCGGATGAGCCGTCCGTGCTGACGATCTCGATCCACGAGGCCGGCCGTTGGCCGAATACCGGTGCGAGCTCTGAACCTGCGAAGGGGACGTTCAACTTCGCCGTGCCGCAAAACTTCAGCGACCCGGAACTCGACTATGTCGTCGACGAGGCCCTCCTGCCCATCGTGGAGCATGCCGACGGCCTCGTCCTGTGCTGCGGCGCCGACAGCCTGGCCGGCGACCCCTTGTCGGCGATGGCGCTTTCGAATGTCGCGCTGTGGCGAGCCGTCGAGCGATTTCTCGAGCTGAATGTGCCAACCGTCGTCCTCGGCGGTGGCGGTTACAACCCGTGGACGCTAACGCGTTACTGGGCCGGGCTCTGGGGCGTGATCAGCGGGCAGGACATGCCCGGCACGCTGCCCGATGCTGCCGTCGAGCTTCTCTCGGCGATGGACTGCGACCTTGTCGACGAGGAGGACCGGGACCCGGGCTGGTGCACGACTATGGCGGATACCCCCTATTCAGGGACAGTTCGCCCGGAAATAAAATTACTTGTCGAGTCGGCGCGCGCGTAGCCGCCCGTCTCGACGAGGAGAGGACATGAGCTGGCTGGATTCACTTGCCGAAATCGAAGACCTGGAGGATGCCGAGTTCGATGCCCGGCTCGTTCGCTATTTCGAGCGCAATGCGACGCGGGTGTCCGAGCGCCCGATCCGCTTCTCGACCCCGACGTTCAAGGAATACGCGACGAGCGAACTGAAAGGCTGCGGCAAGAACAGTTTCCCGGCGTTCTCGATCACGGCCGGCGCCTGCGGGCTGAACTGCGATCACTGCCAGAAGAAGATTCTCGAGCCGATGATCCCCGCGACCGACCCGGCGATGCTCGACCGGAAGGTGCGCGGCCTCGTTCTGAGCGAGGGCTTGAGCGGTTTCCTGCTCTCCGGCGGCTCGAACCGGCGGAACGAGATCAAGTACGACCGCTACCTGCCAGTCGTCGAAGGCCTCAAGCACGACTTCCCCGATCTCAAGGTTGCGATTCACAGCGCGCTGCTCGACGAGCCCCGTGCGAGGGCAATGGAGTCGGCCGGTGTCGACACGGTCATGATGGACGTCATTGGCTCCGACGACACGATTCGCGAGGTCTACAAGCTCGACCGGCCGGTCGAGGACTTCGAGGCGACGCTCGAGGCACTCTCAAGCACGAACATGGAGGTGACGCCGCATATCGTGATCGGCCTGCACTACGGCAAGCTCCTCGGCGAGGAGCGCGCGCTCGATATCGTGAGCCGCCACGCGATCAACGCGCTCGTGCTCGTCGTCATCATGCCGTTCTACGCGAAACCCGGCACCTTCGAGACGCCGTCGACCAGCGATGTCGGCCGGATATTCGCCAAGGCGCGCCAGCGCCTGCCCGACCAGCAGGTGCTGCTCGGCTGCGCTCGACCTCCTGGCATGCACAAACGTATCACGGATGCCTACGCGATCATGGCGGGCCTCGACGGCATTGCCTTTCCCGCCGACGGCGCCGTCTCCGTGGCGCACACGATCGGGCGGCCCTTCGTCCAGGCGCACTCCTGCTGCTCGATCAAGCTTGGCAGTGAGACCGTACCCTCCATTACGCGCACCTGCGCAGCCTGAAGAGGCAGACCCGATGAGTTGTATCGAACAAAAGAAAGCGCCGGCCGAATCAGGCGCCGGGAGCGCAGACTTCAATCCGTACGACGCGATGCAGCCGCGCGTTCCGGCGAGGACGCCCGTCGACCGCAAGAACGGCAAGCACGTCAAGGCCAACGACATCCCGCCCGAGGGTGTCTACCTGCCGAACAACAACATCCTCGCGCCGCACATGAAGTCGCCCGAGTACGTGCAGCTGTCGACGGCCGCCGCCATTACGCTCGGCATCATGGGCGGCCGCATGTACGGCTGCGAGTGCACGCGCTGCCTGAATCTCCTGCTGACGTATCCTGAAGGCTGCCGCGCGAACTGCGCGTACTGCGGGCTTGCGCGGCATCGCGAGGCCGATCGCGACTACGCCGACCGCAACTTTATTCGCGTCGACTGGCCCGCCGTGCCGATGGCCGAGATCATCGACATCGTTGCGAAAGACCCTGACGCGAGTCCGTTCCATCGCATGTGCATTTCGATGATTACCCACCCGCGATCGGAAGACGACACGTTCACGGTGCTGAAACAATGGACCGATCGCATCGATCCTGACGCGATCCCGGTGTCGATTCTCTCGAACCCGACCACGATGACGCGGGCCGACGTGCAGAAGACCCGCGATCTCGGTGCCGATATCTTCACGGTTGCGCTCGATGCCGCGACACCGGAAGTCTTCGACCGGACCCGCGGCAAGGGCGTGCAATCGCCGCACAAGTGGTCGAAGTACTGGGAGATCCTCGAAGATGCGCGGGATATCTTCGGTCCGGAGAAGTTCGGCGCGCACATCATCGTCGGCATGGGAGAAACCGAGCACGAGGTATTGAGCCTCGTTCAGCGCCTCGTCGACATGGGTGGCCACAGCCATATGTTCTGCTTCTTCCCCGAGGACGGTTCGCTCATGGATCACCTGCCGGCGACGCCGCGCGACCAGTGGCGACGCGTTCAGCTCGCGCGCTACCTGATCGACTATCGCGGCGTCAGGGTCGAGCAGATGAAGTTCGACGAGCTCGCCCGCGTGATCGATTTCGGTCTGCCTGCCGCCGAGCTCGATACCGTCATCGGTGAGGGAATCGCGTTTCGCACCTCGGGTTGCCCCGGCAAATTCCAGGAAGACATCTCCGCCTGCGACCGGCCTTACGGCGACTCGCCGCCGAGCGACATTGCAAGTTTTCCGTTCCAGCCGAAATCGAAGGACCTGAAGAAGATCCGACGACAGCTCGATATTCCCGTCAGCGTCGAGTAGCGGCGCCATGAGCGGCTCATTCAGGGTCATCGATACGGGCGTCCGCGAGGGCCGCGCGAACATTGCGTTCGACGCGGCACTCATCGAGGCTCGCCAGGAGGGGCTCGTTCCCGACACGATCCGCTTCCTGCGTTTCCCGCCGACGGCGCTGATTGGCCGCCACCAGGACTTGAGCCGCGAGGTCGATCTCGACTACTGTGCGGCCAATGACGTCGGCCTCGTCCGCCGGATCACGGGCGGCGGCGCCATCTATCTCGACGAAACGCAGCTCGGCTGGGAACTCGTCTTCGACCGGCGTTCGCTCGGCGTGGCGGCGCTGCCCGACGTCACCCGGCTGATCTGCGACGCCGCCGCCGCGGGGCTCTCGAAGCTCGGCATCAATGCGAAGTTTCGCCCGCGAAACGATATCGAGGTCGATGGCCGGAAGATCAGCGGCACCGGCGGCTTCTATGACGGCAGCGTTCTGATCTACCAGGGCACGGTGCTGATCGATCTCGATGCGGAGCGTATGGTGAAGGCGCTCTGCGTACCGGACTCGAAGCTCGAAAAGCGCGATCTGGGTTCGGCCGCCGAGCGCGTCGTGAGCCTCAAGGACCTGCTCGGTAATGAGCTGCCCGCCATCGACGACGTCCAGCGCGCGCTGCTCGAAGGATTTCGCGAAGGCCTCGATATCGATGCCGCTTGGGGCGAGATTACGAGCGTCGAAGAGGAACTCGCCACGAAGCACTTCGACGAGGAGATCGGGACCGACGAGTTCCTTCGCGAGATCGACGACGAACGCAGCAAGGACGACTTGCTCAATGGAAGTCATACGAGCGGTGGAGGAACGATCGAGGCCTACCTCAAGCTCGAGGGTCCGCAGCGAGACATCCTGCAGCGCGTCCTGATTACGGGCGATTTCTTCGTTACGCCGCCGCGGCTCGTGCTCGATCTCGAGGCGCATCTTGCAGGCACGCGGATCGCCGAATTGGCTGAAGCCGTCGATGCGTTCTTCGGGACGCACCCGGCCGACACGCTCAGTGTGCCGCCACAGGATTTCCTCGCGGCCATTCGCAATGCGATCGGGGGAGGCGCGGATGGCTGACTGCAAGAGCGCCGAGGACGCATTCAGTCTCGCGCGCCGCGACGGCGCCGAGATGAACGTCGTCGCCGTCATCCAGCATACTGCGGGCGAGTACCTCGGGCTCGTCGAAGATCACCTCGAGGGTCGGCGGATTCGCTTCCAGTACTTTCGGCCGTTCGCGGCGGGCCCGCTCCCGGACCCGGCCTTGCCGGCCGATGCGCTCATTCTGCTCGGCGGCGGGCCGTGGGGATCGGCCGGTGACCGCGACCTGCCGACGCTCGACGATGAGGTCGCGCTGACGCGGCAGCGCCTGCTCGAGGGCACACCGGTCATAGGCTTCGGGCTCGGCGCCCAGGTCCTCGCGATTGCCGCGGGCGGGGGCTCCACTCGCATGCCGCTCGAACTCGACATCACCGAGGCGCGTCGCGTCCGCGACGATGCCCTGAACGGCTACCTGCCCGACGTTTTTCTGCAGGTGACCTACATGCGGGATTGTCCCGAGCTGCCGGCGTCTGCCGACGTACTCGCGGAAGATTCCCATGGCCGACCGGCCGTATTTCGCGTCGGTGATAACGCGTATGGTTTTCTCGGCAACCCCGGGATTAAGCTCGGTATGGTCGAGGACCTCGTCATGGAGTTCGACGAGGTGCCGCCCGGCGCTGCCGAGAAACTCGAGCAACTGCGCGGTCTTAAGACTCGCATCGAGGACGATCTCGTGCCGATCATGACCGGCCTCGTGCAGTGCACATCGCTAATGTCTGCTCCGAAAGCGGCGTCGTCGTAGCTGCTCCGGCACTGGACATGTGAGTAATTTAGTATATGCTAATTAACTGTTGAACAGCCTGGGGAGGGGAGACTACATGGCTGAAAAACTCATCATCGTGATGGCAAACACCGATCCGCGTAACGGAGAGGAGCTCGGGGCGCCGATCTTCCAGGCAACGGTCGCCGCCGCGATGGACTACGACGTCGACGTGATCTGCACGGCCACGTCGGGCCGGCTCATGAAAAAAGGCGTCGCCGAGAACCTGTTCGTCAAGGAAGGCTCGCCGAAGAGCGTTTTGAGCTTCATACAGGACGCCCACGAAGCCGGCGTCAAATTCTTCTGCTGCTCGCCGAATCTCGATCTCTTCGATATGACGACGGAGGACCTGATCCCCGAGTGCGAAGGCATCGTCGGCGGTGCCCACCTGATCGAAGAGGTCATGGAGGGCGACTGCAGGGTTCTCTCCTACTAGGGATTTTTCGGGGGACAGCATGTCACATTCCGCCACCAGCCGAGTTCAGGAGTACATAGGCGATCCGGTGTCGGAATCGCCGCCCGTCGAGCGCGAAAAGCTCGAGGAGATTTTCCAGGATATCCAGGACGATCTTCGCTTCGACCACGAACTCAACGGCTGCCTCAACTGCGGTATCTGCACCGCAACCTGTCCGGCAGCCCACTACTACGATTTCAGCCCGCGCGAGATCGTCCAGCTGCTCTGGACCGAGAACCTCGAGGGCATCTACGACGCGATGCAGGAGAAGATCTGGTCCTGCGCCCAGTGCTACACCTGCGCCGCGCGTTGCCCGTTCGGCAACTCACCGGGCGGTCTCGTAATGCTGATGCGCGAAACGGCGATCAAGCACGGCATGGAGTCGGCCAAGAGCGTGCTGCGGCCCTTCAGCCGGGTCATGCTCAAGCTGATTTCAACGGGCAACCAGCTTTCGCCCGACATGATCAATCCCGAGGGTTTCGCAGACTGGGGACCGAACATCGCGAAGGTCGATGCGCCGCTGACGACGCTCAGGAAGGCGATCCCGATGCCCACGCTGCATACGACCAAGACCGCGTGGGAAGTGAACCTCAAGACGTCGGTCGAGCTGTACACGATCTGGGAAGAAACGGGCGTGCTCGACAGCCTCGAAACGATCGACGAGAACCTGTTCGACGTGATCTGCGACATCATGGATGAGAAGCGTGACGACTATGACGATTTCCTGGACGAACAGGACGACTGAGTTATCAGGAGTGACAGATGAACCACGGTAACGGCAACGGCGGCGAACGCTTCACGGGTCACGGGTCCGAATGGCAGGACGCGAAGCTCAGCAAAGACGACGCTCACGTCGCGACGGTCTGGGTCGACCAGATCGTCAACAAGCGTTCGATGCTGACGAACAAGGATCGCGTCGAGGACGTTCGTGATGCAATGTGGGAGCTCGAAAAGGACGGCGAGATCGTCGTGCATCGCGTCAGCGACGAGCACAAGCCGGTCACGGTCAAGACGCTCTATGGCTGGGACAAGAAGATCCCGACGACGCGCCTGTGGCACCACAAGTCCTGCGGCCAGTGCGGCAACATCCCGGGTTACCCGACGTCGCTCCTCTGGCTCATGAACAAGATGGATATCGAGTACCTCGATGAAACGGACCAGACGTCGTGCACGGCCTGGAACTACCACGGTTCGGGCATCGGCAACATCGAGAGCCTGGCTGCCGTGTTCCTGCGCAACTTCCACCAGGCCTACGTCGCCGCGAAAGCAGAGGGCTTACCCGAGAGCTACTACTACCCGCTCGTGCACTGCGGCACGTCGTTCGGCAACTACAAGGAAGTGCGCGGCTACCTGATCCAGTCGGCCAAGCTTCGTGAGCGGGTCCGGAAGATCCTCGGCAAGCTCGGCCGTCTCGTCGACGGCAAGCTGCTCATTCCCGAAGAGGTCGTGCA
>JAAUXX010012743.1_pt1 | contig 11418 bp, 9 predicted proteins | sample 7278111 | NCBI WGS metagenome assembly JAAUXX01 (sample SAMN14350116, study PRJNA611818) | marine sediment metagenome | isolation source: surface marine sediment (1.8m) | place: French Polynesia: Moorea | collected 2018-08
CCACTATTTCGAAAACGCACTTCATGCTTGGCAGGATGAACATTAACATCAATTTCATGGGCGGGGACTGTCAGGTGCAGATAGCCGGCCGCAGCATGCCCTTTTAGCATGAATCCACGCAGTCCTTCAAAAGCAGCATGACTCATTAATCGATCTCTAATAGCTCTGCCGTTGATGAACAGCCGTAATCGTGAACTACCTGCCAGCACTCTTTCTGGGGGAATCAGCAAACCGGCGAGTTTTCTGCCGTTTTTATCCTTTGGGCCAGTTATATTACCAATTGGAATAAATTCATCACTATAGTTGAGAATAGCCCGAAGTCTCTCTTCAATGTCGTGGCCGCTATTGAGTGATAATGTCTCTTTACCATTGACCCTGAGGGCAAATGCTATATCGGGGCTTGCCAGAGCATAATTTTTTAGCGTCTCATCTATGTGACCAAGCTCGGTACGGTTGGTACGCAGGAATTTTTTGCGGGCCGGGGTTTTGCCAAAAAGACTGCGGACCTCAATTACTGTGCCTTGGCTGCAGCCGGTCTCATGGATTTTTATGAGTTTGCCATATTCAAAGACGACCATGCTGCCTAATGCTGATTGTGCCGTTCTCGAGGTTATGGACATTTTGGCGACCGAGGCTATTGAGGGAATGGCTTCTCCTCGAAAGCCAAGAGACTCAATAGCCGCGAGATCTTGCTGCTGAGCAATTTTAGAAGTACCGTGACGCTCAAAACAAAGCAGCAGATCATCTTCATCCATGCCCATACCGTTATCTATAACCCGAATGAGACGTGTTCCGCCGCCTTCTATTTCCACATCAATTCGATCTGCACCAGCATCGATACTGTTTTCAATGAGCTCCTTTACCACCGAGGCAGGTCTTTCAACAACTTCGCCTGCTGCAATCTGATTGGCGAGTTGTTCTGGGAGAATTCGGATTTTTGCCATGGGAAAATGAGTGGTTGATTGTTTTGTTCTAAGTGGTAAGGTACTTTGCGTGTTACCAGGTAACTGATTGTGATCGCATCTAATATGTAAATGCGCTCGAGGTTATTCAGCGATGTATTGGCATTTTTATTTTCGTTGAAAGAATTTCTTTCTGCGACGGGAATTTAACATTGTTTGTAAAATAGTGTCACCAGAAAAAAGCTCAAGAAACAGAAATCAGCCTGCTGCAAAAAAGAATACCAGAAAAACAGCAAGGAGAAAACCCTATGGTGAGAAACATATCATAGGATTTTTATTTGGAATATGCCTGCTGCTCACCGGTTTTTTGGCGGCTTTACTCGGGTCAATGGTGGCATTGAAGATTCCAGACATCCGTACTGTATCACACTATCGACCGTTGCAAACCAGCTATCTCCTCGATCGCCGTGGTGAAGTCCTGGAAAAGATATTCAAAGAAAACAGAACAGTAGTATCTTTAGCCGCCATGCCTGACTTACTACCAAAAGCTTTTGTCGCAGCAGAAGATGGCAGGTTTTATGATCACCCTGGACTTGATTTCTTCTCTGTGCTTCGGGCTGCATTTGTTAACATTAAAAGGGGAGGGAGGGCACATGGCGGCTCAACCATCACTCAACAGGTGGCAAGATCCCTGCTTCTTAGTCGTGAAAAAACCTATTTACGGAAGATCAAGGAGGCAATTCTTGCATGGAGAATTGATTCATTGTTGTCAAAGGATGAGATTCTCTACATTTATCTCAATCAAATCTATTTAGGAGGCGGTGCTCATGGGGTAGAGGCTGCCTCTCAGGTCTTTTTCAATAAACACGTGGATCAACTAACGCTTGGTGAAATGACAGTTCTTGCAGGATTACCCCAGGCTCCCTCACGATATTCACCTCGTAAAAATCCTGAACTGGCAAAAAAACGGCAACGCTACGTCCTCAATAGAATGGCCGCAGATGGGTATATCAATTCAACCGAAGCCCAGAAGGCGTATGAAGCAGGTATCGAGGTTGCAGAAAACAAGCATTTAGCTAACCTTGATGCCGGGTACTATGCAGAGATTGTAAAAAAACGGGCGCGGCGACTTGTCGGTGTATCCCGGTTCAACTCAGGCATAAAAATCTACACCCATCTTGACTCCAAAATGCAGGAAATTGCGGTACAATCAGTGCGGAGTGGCGTAATGGCATCGTTTGGCCGACAAGCCAGATTGGGAAAAGTTAAGCGCAAAGTTCCTCAAGGTGCTCTGGTTAGCTTGGAAGGATGTACCGCTAAGGTGAGAGCAATGGTAGGAGGGACGGATTTTACTACCACTCGCTACAACCGTGCCGCAATTGCTAGAAGGCAGGCAGGCTCTTCATTTAAACCAATTGTGTACAGTGCTGCATTGGGAAAAGGGTGGACCAGCACATCACAGATACTTGATGCACCACTGGCTATAACCGGAGGTGACAATACAATGTGGAGGCCCAAGAATTATACAGGCAAATATTATGGTGAGGTGACATTGCAGGATGCTCTAGCCAATTCGTATAATACTGCAGCTGTGAGGCTTCTTCAAAAAATTGGTTTGAACAGTGTGCATAACTTGAGTGCAAACATGGGGATAACTTCTGAAATGCCAGGAGATTTATCTTTAGCGCTTGGTTCTGTTGATGTCTCCTTGCTGGAGATGAGTGCTGCCTACTCAGCGTTCATCTGTGAAGGCAAATATACTGCACCTCTTTTTATCGAGAAAATAGCGGAGGGAGATGGCACGTTACTGTTACGTAATCGTGCCTTGCCAAAACAGGTTATTTCTGCAAAGGTTGCAGCAGAGATGCGAGATATGCTCGAACAGGTAATAACCAAAGGGACAGGGGAACGTGCTCAAGGGCTGACTGGCAAAAGTGGTGGTAAAACCGGAACAACGGACGATAATCGTGACGCCTGGTTTATTGGCTTTAACAGAGGCAATATCACCGGTGTCTGGGTTGGATATGACAAAAATGCTACCTTGGGAGAAGGTGAAAATGGGGGGAGAACCGCAGCTCCCATTTGGTTAGACTTTATGCAAAAAAGCTCATCATTACGTTAAAAGGACAGCGCTTAGGACCACACGATGGGACCGCACAAGGGATAAAATCGTGTTGTAGGTGAATAAATGACACAACTTGGGGTACAGCACTAAATGAAAGCCTCCAGAGAAATGTCGTTGGGTGGTCATTAATAAGGTAATGCGTTTCTACTTGGTGATAGATTTTTCTTTTGACTCTATGATGCTTACTCTTTTGAGGATATAAACATTTCCGCATCGACTACATTATTTAGGCAAATTTTGAGAATTCCACTTATATCATGGAATGACGGTTGATCGAGAACCATGAAAGGAACTCTGATACTTGAGGGTGGCGCAGAATTTCAGGGAGCTATGGCACTGGCAGATAAAGCTGCAATTGCCTTGTTTGGTAACAAGGATATTCGTGTAGTCATTCTTCCCACTGCAGCGGCTGTTGATAATAATCATCAGCGGGCCGGTTCAAACGGTGTGAGTTGGTTCAAATCATTAGGTGTTGAGAATGTTTCTTCTGTTCAAGTTATTGATCAGGAGAGCGCCAACCAACGGGAAAATGCCCAGCAGATTGCCGAGGCCGATCTTATTTTCATTCTGGGTGGCTCACCTCTCTACCTTTCTCAGGCACTCCATGCAACATTATGCTATCAATCTTTACAACATGCTTATAGTAATGGGAAAATTTTATGCGGTAGTAGCGCTGGAGCGATGTATTTGTGTCAATACTTTTTCAACCCAATGGATAAACGAATTTACGAAGGTCTAAATCTGCTCCCCAAAACCATTTTTTTACCGCATCACCACAAGTTTAAAGAATCGTGGTTGCCTGCTATACATAAAGCGCTGTACGATGTTACAATCATTGGGGTTGATGAAGAGACCGCAATTCTTGGAAGGCCATTTTCTTCCTGGGAGGTTTATGGTAAGGGTGAGGTCAATATTTACCAGGCTGACAAGCCCAAGCAGACATTCGCCTCGGGGATGACTCTTCAGTTGTGAGGTCGCAAAGAATTACCTAGCGCGAATGCTTTGCAGCTGCTCCCCTGAAAAATAAGCAATACCCGGACATCCTCCATTTTTATTTATGATGTCGAGTGCTCCATGTGTGGAAAATATAGAAGAGATAAAAAAGGATACAATGCAGAAAGGAAAAATTGCATTAATCGGTTCGGGTGAGTTGACCCCCTCAATGGTTGAAGTTCACAAACACCTGCTTTCAGCGCAACCCACCTCAAAAATTGCATACTTCCTCGACACCCCAGCTGGTTTTCAGCCAAATGCCGATGATATTAGTAAAAAAGCCCAGGAATATTTTCGCCAAAATGTCCAGCACCCCTTGGAAGTAGCCTCATTTAAGTCTGCTGCTCAATTATCTCCCTATGATCTCCAATTGCTAATCAAAAATCTAGATAATGCAGGTTACCTGCTGGTTGGGCCCGGTAGCCCAACATACATGCTCAAGCAGCTTGAGGGCTCAGCACTCCAGGAATCCTTGATTAAAATTGTAGCATCTGGAGGATGTCTGGCCATTGCCAGTGCTGCTGCTTTGACCGCAGGTATCCAAACCCTGCCAGTATATGAAATTTACAAGGTAGGGGAGCAGTTACACTGGCAGAAAGGCTTGAATTTACTAGGTGAATTTCATATTGATGTGGTTGTTATACCGCATTGGGACAATGGTGAGGGAGGAACCCATGACACCCGTTTCTGTTATATGGGCGAGCAGAGGTTTTCGCAGCTCCGAGAACAGTTGCCACCTGAGACGCTGTACATAGGAATTGATGAACATACCGTGTGTATTCTTGACTTCGCACTGGAAACTGCTGAGATTCGCGGGCAAGGTGGGGTTACACTTCTGCAGAATGGTATGCAGCAGCGTTTCATCAAAGGCGAAACATTTTCTTTACAACTCTTGCAATCCGGGTTGGTAGATGGAACTCACCACATTTCGCCAGCTCCCGAAGCAGAGGATACTTCAGCTGAAGTCATAGAAAATGGATTTTGGGATGACGTTCATGAAATGGAGAAGACATTCCAGAACGCTTTTGTCGAAAAAGATTATAGATCAGCCTCGGTGGTCCTGCTCGATTTTGACAAACATCTGAGTGCAGCAGTGAAACATTTCGAAAGTGATGAAAATATCTCCCAGGCACGTGAGATATATCGTGAACTTATAGTGCAATTTGGTATTGAACTCCAAGCAATGCGAAAGAATCTTGACAATCACCTCGAACCATTGATCGATAATCTCCTAGAATTACGTGGGTATTACAAAAAAAATAAGCAGTGGTCTGAAGCCGACACCATTCGTCAGGCTCTGGAAGATTGCAATATCCATATTGAAGATACCAAAGATGGTGTAAGGTATAATCTCAGAGATGTGGATGTCTCATGATAAGAACCACCTATTCAGTAAATGAGATATCTTCTTTGGAAAGGTATACCACAGTTTTTAACGAACACGAACTCGCAGCATTGTGTGACTGTCCGTTCATCTTCCCTTTTTGGCTTCGTGCTTGGCTCGCAGCATTTGGTAAAGATAGCGATCCGCGAATTATCGAAATTTATGCGGATGACATGCTCCTGGGTATAGCGCCACTAATGCAGCAGGGAGATACTGTCACTTTCCTAGGCAGTGAATCGGTATGTGATTATCAGGATGTGATTGTCACTCGTCAAGCACCACAGGACTTTTTTATTGTCTTGCTTGATTATTTAAAAGCACAGGGCATCCCAAAAGTAATACTGGGTGCGTTGACACCAGAGTCAAGGGTTCTTGAATTTCTACCACAGCTCTGCAGTAGGGACAATGTGACATACCACTTGGAACCAGCGGAGACATTTTCCATTTTACGATTATCCGCCACATGGGATTCCTACCTCAGAGGTCTTACCGGAAAAAATCGACATGAGATACGCAGAAAGTTGCGTCGCCTGCATGAAGCGGGTGAAGTTGATTATAGAGATGTGTTGCATCTCAAAGAGGTGCCGGAGCGGATTGCTGATTTCTTGCAAATGTTTAGTCAAAGCAGGCAGGACAAAGCAGAATTTCTAACCGGGCCGATGGAAGAGTATTTTGTCAAACTAGCTGACGAATTAGCAAAAAACGGGATGCTCAACCTCGGAGTACTATCACTTAATAGTAGACCCATTGCAACAACCTTTGGATTCATCTTTAAAAACTCATTCTATTTATACAACAATGGTTTTGACCCTGCATTTAGTCATCTCAGCAGCGGTTTGATGTGCAAGATTATGGCTGTGAGGCAATCTATTGCAAAAGGTATGAACGAGTTAAATTTTCTCAAAGGTGATGAAAGATTTAAACGACAACTGGGTGGAGAAAAAATACCGCTACAACGTCTGGAGATACTGTTGTAGTTCACCTGAGTTTTAAAGCTTCATTGTGTATATGAATATTGGAATGCTTGCCATACATTCAAGTCCGTTGGGCAAACTGGGGACTCGAGACAATGGAGGAATGAGTGTCTATCTACTTGAGACCGCTCAGAAAATTGGTAAACACGGCCATTGCGTTGATATTTTCACTCTGGGTCAGGAGAACGAGGGGATATCTGTACAACCGCTGGCTGAAAATGTCAGACTTATTCATCTGGAAATTACAGTAAAGGAGAAAATAGCAAAGGAAAATCTCTTTGAATATATTCCTCTGGTCTTTACTGCCTATCGGGAACAGCTCTCATCTCTTAACTTCAACTACGATGTAATTCACAGTCACTATTGGCTGTCTGGGCTGCTGGGAATAATGATTCAAAAGGAATATACGTTACCGCATTACACCACTTTTCATACCCTTGGGAAGGTAAAAAACATCTCCTGCCCCAACGAGAGAGAATCGAATCTACGTATATCATCTGAAGGAACAATCGCAGCAAAATGTGATTCAATAGTTGCTTTCACCGAGGAAGAGAAAAATAACCTATGTGCTTATTATGGTATTCTCCCAGATAAGATTACAATTATACCATGTGGAGTAGATAGCGAGCTTTTTCAACCGGTTACATCATCTCAACTTAATCTCGGGCTTGGCCTTTCTGATGATGATAAGGTTCTTCTGTTCGTAGGCCGAAAAGTGCCAATTAAAGGGGTGGATATGCTGCTTCAAGCCGTTGCCCTGCTTGCTGACAAGTATCCATTAAAGTGCATTATGGTTGGTGATGAGGATGAAAATATACCGGGTGTTGTGAAAGTTCGGAAATGCAGTAATGAACTCGGTTTAGATGACTACATCATCAATGTTGGCAGCATAGACCACAAAGACTTGCCGTTTTACTACTCTGCTGCTGACGTAGTTGTAGTGCCATCACTGCATGAGAGTTTCGGGCTGGTCGTTCTTGAAGCACTGGCTTGCGGTACACCGGTTATCGGTTCTGCTGTAGGAATTATACCGCAGATAATCAACAATACTAACGGCAGGATTGTTGCCCCAGGTGATGTATCCGAGCTGGCAGAGGCAATTAAGCAGACAATTGATGATCCTAACGATAGTTTGGGAGATTGTCATAAGGTCCGGAAAAGTGTTAAAAACTATGGCTGGGGCAGCGTTGCTGAGAGACTACTGGACGTATACAGAAGTGGAAGAACCGCAATTGGAGGCTGAATATTGTGCAAGATGTAACAGATTATATGGTGATTGTTGCCCATCCCGATGATATAGAATTTGGTTGTGCAGGCACTGTGGCACATTGGCTGCAGGAAGGAAAGAGTGTCACCTATGTGTTGTGTACCAGTGGCGATAAAGGCAGCAGTGATCCAGCAACGATTCCTGAAGAACTCGCAATTATCAGGGAAAAAGAGCAGACTGAAGCTGCTGCAGTGGTGGGAGTGAAGACCATCGAGTTCCTGCGCTATCCCGATCAGGGACTTGAAGATACTCCAGAGTTTCGTAAAACCATAGTACGTGTCATGCGGAAGTATAAGCCCAGGATTGTGATAACCATGGACCCATATCGAAAATATATCTGGCATCGTGATCACCGGATAACCGGGCAGGTTGTGCTGGATGCAGTGTTTCCCTATGTCCGTGATCCATTAGCATATCCCGATCTGTATAAGGAAGGTTATAAACCACATAAGGTTGAAGAAATATGGTTCTTTGGTTCCGAAGATGTAAATCATCAGCTTGATATCAGTGATACCTTTGACATAAAAATGGAGGCGTTATTTGCCCACACCTGTCAAATGGATGCCATGGGACGGGAAAAAGTCAAGAAGTGGGTGAAAAAGCGCTGTCAGCAGATGGCAGAAGGGACCAAATTTCAATATGCCGAAGGGTTCCACCGGGTCATAATCCCCTCATAAGTGTAACGGCAGAGGTATTGTTGTAGGTTATATCGGGAATTTCACCAGATGACTGAGAAATGTAGCGTAAAGTAGTTATTGAGCCGGTAGCAGGGTATTCATCCAGAACACCGCTGGTCTTCAACTGAAGTTTACTTTCAGGTGTAATCTCACAGCCTTTAACCCATAGTTGAAGAAAAAGGACTACATCGCCGTGACTTACTGCTGCCACATGATGTCCGCTATATCTCTTACGGATTCGTTGAATAAATTTTAAGGTTCTTTCTAAAATATCCGCCGGTTGCTCATACATTCCTTGAGCATTTGCATACACATCACCTGCAAGACTGTGCAGACTCTCTTCTTTCTTGCCTTGGTGGCAGGTGTAAACCTCGTGGAGGAGTTGAGATATCTGCAGCTTTAGTTTTGGATGGTGTTGCAATATCATCTTTGCTGTCTGGCGTGTTCGCAACAGGGGGCTGCAATACAGAGCTTTCAGTGGGGCTTTTTTCAATATTTCAGATGCTTTTAATGCATCACTTACTCCCTCTTTGCTCAAGCCAAAACGTGGAAGTCTGCCATAGATTAATTTTTCCGGATTATAAACCATGCCATGGCGGACAAAAGATATTGTGGTGATTTTAGGCATTAATATTCAGTTAAAACAAGAGTATCAACTATATGTAGCTTATAAGTATATAAATTTACCTTTCATTAAATTAAGGTAGATTTAGGAATATGTCGTTAGATGGTGATATCCTATACTGCTTCAGAATTCTTATCAAGTGTTCTACTTTTCTATTCCTCACCCGTCTCTAGGTGTAGTTGCAATGAGATCCTCTATAAGGGAGGAAAGGTGGGGGGATATTGACTAGACTTCCTCATTATCAACACATGGTAATGTAAGCAGCGCTATGTTGTCCACAAACCAAGAATTTTATTAGAAGGGGAATCTGAATAATTGATGGAAGAGCACATATTTAATTCGGCTAGGCAGCAGGACATGGTCTTACTTCGGATCGACAGTTCCGAAAAGGTGTAATGGATAATCACCTGTGAAAAAAACATTCAGCCGGAAAGATCATTCCAATCTTTCCGGCAATAGTGTACCTCTTAACTGAAAATGCCTTTAAGTGTGAAAAAGAACAGCATGGCCATTATCGCACCTGCAGGAAGAGTAATGAGCCAGGAAATTATAATATTGCCGACAACTCGTAGATCAAGCGCTCCGATACCCCTGGCCAAACCTACACCCAGCACAGAACCAACCAGAATATGTGTCGTTGATACCGGCATTCCGGTTCGAGAGGCAAGAACGACGGTGGTTGCCGCAGCAAGCTCGGCGCAGAACCCCCGCGACGGGGTAAGCTCGGTTATTTTTTTACCAACGGTGAGCATGACTCGATATCCCAGGGTTACCAGACCTAGTACAATACCGCCGCCACCGAGCACAAGAATCCATAAAGGCAATTCCGATTTCTGCATTACCTCACCGCCTGAAGATACAATACTTACTACAGCTGCAAGTGGACCAATGCCGTTGGCCACGTCATTGGAACCATGAGCGAATGCCATGGCGCAGGCGGTGAACAACATCATTGGGGTAAAGACTTTTTCCACACTGGCATAGTGAAATTCACGATCTTCGGAGAGACTCTCCTTAATGTTACGAACGAAGAACCAGCCGATGAGCGCGGTGAAGAGTCCAAAAAGTACGGCAATACCGAAACTTTGAGCGACTGAGAGATCAATTTTTAAATGCTTCAGTCCTTTGAACATGGTGACGAGAGAGATAATAAAACCCACGAGAAAAATGTAAAACGGGGCATACCTTTTTGCATTTTTCAGGGGATTTTCAGTATCAAGGATTAACTTTCGTGTGCTGATGACCAACATAAAAGAAATAGCACCACCAAGTGCAGGAGAAACCACCCAACTCGCCACAACTTTTCCAATCTTATCCCATTTGACGGCTTCAGGACCTATTCCCACTATAGCAAAGCCTACCAATGCACCGATTATTGAATGTGTTGTTGACACCGGCCAACCTTTGGTTGAAGCTATCATCAGCCAGAAGGCGGCAGCGAGCAGGGCTGCCAGCATTCCGTATACCAGAATTTCCGGACTGCCTACTATTCCAGTAGGATCAATTATACCCTTACGAATTGTTTTGGTTACGTGACCACCTGCCAGTACTGCACCTAAAAATTCAAAAATAATGGCAATTAATATTGCCTGTTTTACGGTTACGGCTCCGGCACCAACGGAAGTTCCCATGGCGTTTGCCAGGTCATTGGCACCGATGCCCCAGGTCATGTACAGACCGAAAATTATGGCAAGAGCAATTAATATTGTTCCATATGCAGTCAATATATCCACGTTTATCTCCTTAAATTACCTGGATAGGAAGAGTAGTAATCTGTCAGCCATATTTTCAGCCTGATCCGATATGCTGCCAAGAAGCTCAATTATTTTATACCAGAACATAACATCCACCGGATTGAGATCATTCTCTATGGCAAAAAGAGCCTGGCGGGTCCTGGTGAGGATCATATCTATGTTGTGCTCACTGGCTCGTACTCCAGAAATGATTTTACTGACTTTCTCCAGTTCCCTGTCACCGCCAAAGCCAACCTCAACTAGTTCATCAAGCTCTTCAATCATTGATTTCGCCTCACCACTGATCTCTATTGTTCCTTCGAGCAGTTCATCGAGAAGTGGTTTTAGCGCCTTGGGGACTTCCATCTCGCGATAGGTGAGGATTTTCCCAATCTCTTCACTGAGATCAGCCAGGCTGTCCTGATCAGTCATCAGGCTAAGGAGATCTTTTCTATCTACCGGTAAAAGGAGGGTTTTTGGCATATTGAGTCGAAAAGTACTCTTTATTTTATCTGCTTCAGTCTCAAGTTTGCTGATCTGGGCAGCACATTCCAGGACCTTGTCTCTTTCCCCTTCGAATAGTGCTTCAAACAATGGAGGGAGTGAACATATGCAGAGAAAAACAGCCCGCATATGTTCCTGGATAGGTTTTATTGGTGATTTGCGTAACAGACCAGATAACGGACTTGTTGATTTTAATGGCATAACAGATACCTCATAACATTTTGCATCTCAGCA
>JAAUXX010015967.1_pt1 | contig 11352 bp, 11 predicted proteins | sample 7278111 | NCBI WGS metagenome assembly JAAUXX01 (sample SAMN14350116, study PRJNA611818) | marine sediment metagenome | isolation source: surface marine sediment (1.8m) | place: French Polynesia: Moorea | collected 2018-08
CCGATCTCGAGGCAGCACTCGAGTCCGCACGTCGCGAAGCGCTCTCGTCGTTCGGCGACGACCGCTTCATTGTCGAAAAATACCTGACCGCGCCAAGGCACATCGAGGTTCAGATTTTCGGCGATGGCGAAGGCTATGTCGTCCACGCCTTCGAGCGTGACTGCTCTGTGCAGCGGCGCCACCAGAAGATCATTGAGGAAGCGCCTGCGCCCAATCTGCCGGCCGGCGTTCGACAGTCGCTGCTCGAAGCCGGCGTGCGCGCAGGCGAGGCCACGCGCTACCGCGGCGCCGGCACCGTCGAGTTTCTCTACGACGGCAAGGACGGCGTGTACTTCATGGAGATGAATACCCGCCTCCAGGTCGAGCACCCCGTTTCGGAGTCCATTACCGGTCTCGACTTCGTCGAATGGCAACTCAGAATCGCCGCAGGTGAAGGCCTGCCGCTGGACCAGTCCGGCATTCGCGAGTCGGGACACTCCTTCGAAGCGAGACTCTATGCCGAAGACCCGGACCGCGACTTTGCGCCATCCATCGGCACGCTCGAGCACCTCGAGTTTCCGCCGAGTGCACGCGTAGACAGCGGCGTCAGCGAAGGCCAGGAGATTTCGCCGCACTACGACCCGATGATCGCCAAGATCGTCACGGCCGGGCCCGATCGCGAAACGGCGCTCGAGCGGCTCGCGGTCGCGCTCGAAGGCACGCGGGTTGCGGGTCTCGAAACCAACACGCGTTTCCTGCACGCGCTCGCTACCGAGCCCGACTTCGTCGAAGGGAAGGTGTCGACCGCATTCATCGACGAACATCGCGAATCGCTGTTTGCACGGGCCGACGACGATATGCTCGCGCGCGCGGCGGCCGCACTCTGGCTCGACGGCCAGTCAGACGGCGAACCGGATCCGTGGTCCAGCCTTTCGAACTGGCGGAGCAATCAGCCCGCGACCAGGACCCTGGGGTTGGCGACCAGCGACGGCACGGATGTGCTCGAGCTGACGCAGCAGAACGGCACATTCACGCTCCGCTCCGAGCGCCAGGCGTCCGCGGCTGACCGGCGGACCCACAAAGCGCCAGGCGAAACACGAAGCATCCATGGCCACTCGCCTGTGCTCAACGGCCAGGAAGTACGCTTCGGTATTGGCGAGGAAACGGTGACTGCAGTCGTCGCACCGCACCGGTCCGCATACCGCGTCTGGATCGGCATCGACGTATTCGACATCGCGATCACGAGCCTCGCATCGACGGCGGGCCAGCACAAATCGGCCGAGGGCTCGCTCGAGGCGCCTATGCCCGGCGTCGTCGTCGCGCTTTCGGTCGCCGAGGGCGATACGGTGCAGGCCGGCGACACGCTCCTGATTCTCGAGGCGATGAAGATGGAGCACCAGGTTCATGCGCCGAGCGACGGCGTCGTCAAACGCGTGCTGTTCGCCGCGGGTGCGCAGGTGCGCGAAGGCGACCCACTCGTGGAACTCGCCGTAGCCGACTAGCACGCAGCAATTTGGCCGCGCTGACGCTATGACGCTATGGGAGAGCATCGAGGCGACCGCGGCCGAGCTCGAGCGTGAGGGGCACCTCTAGCGTCAGACGCTCAGGAACGGCAGCGCGAGCGTCGCGAGTCCGAGCACGAGGAAAAATCCGCACATGTCGGTCACGGTTGTCAGGACCGGACCCGACGCCACGGCCGGATCGACGCGGAAGTGCTTGAGCATGAGCGGCACCGTGCCGCCAATCGATACGGCAATGATCGTGTTGAGCCCCAGCGCGAAACCGACGACGAGTCCCAGTACAGCGCTCCCCTGCCAGAGATAGGCGGCAAGCGCGAGCAGCGTGCCGAGCGCGGCGCCGTTGATCAGGCCGACCGACACCTCCTGCCACCATACGCGCAGAACGTCGCGCGGTTTCACGATGCCGAGCGTGAGTTCGCGCATGCTGACCGCAACGGCCTGGTTACCCGAGCAGCCGCTCATGTCCGAAACGATCGGGAGAAATACCGCGAGTGCAATCACCGCGGCGAGCGTATCCTGGAACATCGCGATGACGCTCGCGGCAATGATGTTGAGAACAATGTTCACGCTGAGCCAGGACAAGCGGCGACGTGAGCGGTCGACGACCGGCATGGCGCGGAGCTCCTCGCCGCTGACGATACCCTGCACCTTGAGCTGGTCGCTCGATGCCCGTTCGGCCAGGGCCTCCTGCACAGCCTGTCGACGCAGACGACCGACGAGGTGTCCCGTGTCGTCCACGACGGGTGCGCCAGCCGTCTCGTACTCGTCAAAGTAGTCCTCGAGTTCATCCAGGCTCGCGGTAGCGGGCAGTGTGATGACGGGCTCGGAGACCCGGCTGAGCGGCGCATCAGGATTGGCCAGCAGCACGTCCTCAATGTGAACGGCGCCTACCGGTCGACGCTCGCTGTCGAGCAACAAGAGACGCGCGGGTAGCTGCTCGATCTCTTTTCGCCGTTTGCGGATATCGTGAATGAAATCGCGAGCGCGGACCGACTGCGGGTACGCGAAGTGCTCGATTTCCATGAGGCCGCCGGCCACGTCAGCCGGGTAGTCGATGAGTTCGCGGACCTCTTCGGCCGCCTGCTCGTCCATCTCCTCGAGAATCGCCTCGGCGTCCTCGCGATCGAGAGCACCCAGGAGATCGGCGCCCTCGTCGCTGGGCAATTCGTCGACGATGTGCGCGGCGTCTTCGGCATCGAGGTGGTCGATGAGGTCGGCCGCGTGTTTTTCAGGAAACTCGTAGAGGAGCTCGGCGGCTTCTTCGGGAGGCACGAGCGACAGTAGCCGCTGCTGATCCTCCGAAGACAGCCGAAACAAAACGCGTACGGTCTCCTCGGGCGGGAGCGACGCCAGTATCTGCTCGGCACCTTCGCGGTCCTGCCGATCAAGGCAGTCGCGCAGGAGGTCCCAGGGTCGAAGGTCGGTTGCTCGAGTAGCCATGCGCGCTCCGCGGGTGCATTCCGTGCATGACTCTGCCCGCGCACAACTCGTGCTGCAAGCTGAGCATCGAAGCGTTCGAGCTGCCTGTGTTTCCGAATGGAGACACTTTCACTCCACTGAAGACATAAGTGCGTCGTCGCATGGCGACACGAAGCATGCCGACAAGTCGTTGAACGGCGACACATTACGGGATATGTCAGAAGGCCCACACGGCATCGCGGACGGCGAGTAGTTTGATTTCCGAAGGCCCACCAACAGAGGCCTGATTCGGTAACAACGAGGGGACAGACAACATGCGACAGATCACTGCATTGCTTGTATTGATGTCACTGTCTACCGCGGCGTTCGCCGCCCAGGCGAGCAGAACGGCAGACACTTACGAGGCGGTTGCGTACTTCACGTCCGGCGTCGTCGACGGGGAAGCCGTCGACAGGATCGATGCCGCTACGCTCGATCAGGACTACATCGTTCTGTACGTCGACTGGGACAGCATGCGTACGCGTGCCTACCGCACCGAGGTCCGCATTATCGATCCGGACGGTCAGCTCATTGGCACCGTCAGCAACACGATCAAACCGAGGCACGGCCGTTACTCGACGTACTACTACTATCGCCCCAACCCGGGGGACACGCCCGGGGACTGGACCTACGAGCTCTACGTCGATGGCCAGAACGCGTTCGACGCGCAGATCCCGGTGGCCGCTGCCGAGTGATGCGGTTCGGCCCGGCGCGAGTACAATAGCGAGAGGTGTACTCGTCCAGGGGGTTTGAATGACAGCAACGGACTACCAAGGTTCGGCAAACCGAGCGAAGGCGACCTTCTTTTTCGGCCTGGCTGTTCTGCTCTCCCTTCTCTACTACTCGGTGCTGAGTCGGCAGCAGACAGGTTGGCCGGAACTGGCAGCACTGCTGGCCGCGACCCTCGCGGCCCTGGCCTTCGACTACGTCAAAGTCGGTCAGTTTCTGACCACGCTCGGCAAACAGGAGGCCGTGCAGGCTTCGCATGAGCTGGCGATTCAGAGGGCCCTCACGGCCACCTTGAAATGGCCGCTCTTAAAGAAGCTCTTCGAGACCGAGCTACTCACGCTGTATTACGCCTTCTTCGCGAAACACCGGGAGCCGCACGTACGCCCTAACGACAACGTGTTTGACTACTCGGCTGCAAGCAACGCACACGATGTCTTCCTTTTTGTCGCCTTGTCGCAGCTGCCGTTTCTGCCGTTCGTCCACATCGTGATCGAACAACACAAAGGGCCGGGGCCTGCGTGGATCATCACTGCGCTCACACTGTGGTCGGTCATCTGGTACCTGGCCCAGGTCGAAGCCGCCAGGCATCGACCGATCGAACTGGGTCGCACAGAGGTGAAGTACCGGTTCGGCCTGATGTGGGCCGCCGACATTCCGCTGACAACGATCAGGTCCGCCCGCCGCATCGAGGTGGACGAAGAACTCGACGGAGCCGGTATGTTTCTATCGCCGTTGGGTTCGAAGAAAAACGTGATGCTGGAGTTCGGCAGCCCGATTCAATTCAAGGGGCCCTACGGGCTACACAAGCGCCGGCAGAGAGCCGCAATCTCGGTGGACGACCCTGCGTACTTCCTGCGCCAGCTCGCGCTCAACGGAGTTGCGACGCACTAGAGGCGGGCCGCCTCGAGCGCCTTGCTCAGCACGGCGTTCCACTCATGATGAACCGCAGGCAGTTCATCAACGGAGATGAACAACCTGCCCGTCGATTCGTGCTGCCGATCGAACTCGTGCACGACGCTTACGTCGGCGCGGTAGATCGCCTGAACGGATCTGAGCGGGTACCTGCCGTCGAATTCGCTGTTCGATCGATGATCCGCTTCGACAAAACCCAGCAGCTTGAGATTTGTGAGGTCCACCGAGGCCTCTTCGAATGCCTCCCTGATCAGACAGTCGGGCGCCGACTCGCCGGCGTCGATGTGCCCTCCCGGAATCGTCGGACCGCGACCCGCGATCTCAGAGACGAGCACCTTGCCTTCGAAAAAACAGAAACCGTGCGCGCCTGTCACCGGGAGCCCGGTTTCGCCGGGTCCGTGCCACGCGATCCTGACGCGGCCCGAGGGCCAAAAAGCGATATCTTCGGTCAATGCGGCTCTTTCGCAGGCAGCGACGCCTTGAGCCACGGCGGCGCCGCCAGCGTCGTCAGGATGACCATGAGCACGATCGCCGAGAACATCGCGTCATCGACGACGCCGAGCGTGCGGCCGATCGCCGCGAAGACGAGCCCGACCTCCCCGCGCGGCAACATACCAATGCCAATCACGAGTCGATTCGTCGACTTGTCGGCGCCGAATCCCGACACGATCTTCCCGACCACGGCGGCGACCAGCAATCCGCCTGCAAGCACGATGACAGGCCAGGACATGAAGGTCTCGAGCTTCACCTGCATGCCCATGAGGATAAAGAAGATGGGTACGAGGATAACTTCGAGCGGCATGATCAGTTCGCGAATACTCAAGACCCGCCCGCCGTTATGGTTCTCATGGTGCCGGAAGTAGCTGTCCTGCAGTACGACCCCGGCCGCGAATGCCCCAATGATCGTGGCAAGCCCGGCAAGGTTTGCCATCCACGCAAGCACCATAACGAACAGGTACGACGTGAACATCTTGGCCTCGACGACGTCCAGGCGGCTCGTAATTCGCGCCGCCACTTTCACAATGGCCGGGCCAAGGTAGATCGCGGCCGACAGAAAGAGCACGGATACCGTAATAACCGTAATGATCTCGGCGACGTCGACGCTCCCGCTGACAACGATGCCGGACACAATGGCGAGCAGAATGAGGCCGAGCACGTCGTCGCCGACCGCTGCCCCGAGAATGATCCGGGCCTCGCGCGTATCGATCTGGCCGAGTTCTTCGAGCACGTTCGCCGTGATACCGATACTCGTCGCCGCGAGTGTCGCCGCGATAAAGAACCGCGAACCGAACGGCAGGTCGGGACGTAAGAGCCATTCGACGCCGAGCCCGAGGAGAACGGGGAGCACGACGCCGATAATCGCGACCTTGATGGAATCCCGGCCAACGCCCGCCATCTCCTGCACATTCGTGCCCAGACCCACCATGAACAGCATGAAGATGATGCCGTAGCGCGAGAAGATATCGACCGCGTGTGCGACCTGCATAACCTCGCCGCCGCCCGGACTTTCGATGATTCGCAACAGTTCGGCACCCTTCGCCGAACCGAAGTGCGTTTCCGTGACCTCGCCGACTGGCAGGCCGGCCAGCGTCTCGGTGACAATATCGAAGACTTCGGGTCCTTCGCGAAGGACCGTGATCAGATCCACGCCGAAGTACCAGGCCACATTACCCAGCAGGATTCCCATCAGGAGTTCGCCCAGCACGGTGGGCTGATTGAGCTTGCGCGCGGCAACCCGTCCAATCACCGCAAACGCGAGAATGCTCGTGACGCCCAGGATGACCGGGGCGATCGGGTCACTATGGACTACTGCTGTGACTTCGGCATTCATCCTTCATCAATGACGCTGCTCGCCGACCTGGCCGGGGTAGACTATGCGAACTTCCGAACCGATGGACCGCGCGTGGCTCCCAACATCAACCCACTGTCAGGCCTCGAGGTGCTCGAGGCAATACGTGACGGCCGCATCGACCATCCCTCAATGGCGCATACGCTGGGATTCCGCCTGACCGACGTCAGGGAGGGCTATGCCGAAATCACCGGAACCACCGGGCCCGATTTCTGCAATCCCAACGGAACGATCCACGGCGCCTGGCCCGCCGCCCTGCTCGACTCGGCCATGGGCTCATCGGTGCACTCGACTCTTGCCCCTGCCGCTTCGTTTACCGTGATCGAATTCAAGATCGATTTCGTCCGGCCTGTCACCGTCGACACGGGGACCGTCCGCGCGGAAGGCACGGTTGTCCGCGTCGGCAAGCAGCTCGGCATGGCAAACGGCGAACTGCTCGACCAGGGTGGACGCATCCTCGCAAAAGGATCTACAACCTGCCTGATATTCAGGCCGTCGTCGCGCTAATCGCAGCGGCCAGGCTGCCGGCCGCTGCGCGAACGGCGGATCAGAAGCGCAACGACACCTCGAATTCGAACTGGCTCATCTTCAGCTCGATTGTCTGCGTCGGATCGAAGAAGCTCGGGCCTGATACCGAAGTCTCGGGCGCGTACATGAACATTACGTTCCAGATGCTTCCGCTCTTGAGCGCGTGCGTCCAGCCGATCGTAAAATGCTGCTCTATGACGCCGGGCGCGAGAATGTTGAACAGCACGTCGGCTGACTGGATGGGCTGCTCACCGTAGCTGTAGCCGAAGCGCCAGACATTGCTCTGATTCTGCGCCCACTCGAGACCCACCTTGTAGGTCGTCATGTCCTCCCAGCCGAACCCGGCGCCTGCGTCACCACCGAGGCAGTTCGGCAGGCTCGTGCCGCCGAGCGGCAGCGTCGGGCAGCCCGTCATGTTCTGCATAGGGTTGGCGATCGAGTCGACTTCGCTGAAGCGGGTATGCTCGACGTCGAAGTTGATGCGAACCGCCTCGCTCGCAGCGAGGGAGACGCCTGCCTTGATGCTGGACGGAATATCGAAGCCGCCCTGCCCGGCGAACAGATCCGAGTAGTCGTCGAACTCACTCATCTCCATGCGCGACTGATAGGCAAGGCCGACGCTGAAGGTGTCAGTGACGCCCCACCACAGGCCCGCCGCGAGGCCGTAGCCAAAGGACGTGTCGTGACCGTTGTCGCTCAGAGACGTCGGCAATGCGCCGCACCCCTGCGTCGCCGGATCGAAGCCGTTGGCGCAGGTTTCGGTGACCGGAATGAACGTCGAAACGCCCTTCGCCTCGAACAGCTGGATCGCGAATACGGGACCGATGCCCCAGGCAAAATTCTCGCCAGCCTTGGCCGAGTAGTTGAGCGCAATGAAGGCCTGGGACAGGTCAACGCCGGCGACGCCTGCGCAGTACGGTCCGGGACCGGTCGCGGGCGGATCTCCAGCCTGCGGATTACCGCCGCAGAGATAGGATGTAGCCGACGAGTCGGAGCTGTCCCAGTCGGTATTCATACCGCCGCGGCCATAGAACGCCGCCGTGATATTACCGTCGTTGTTGAGGCTCCAGTTCTTCGCCACGTACGGGATCGGGAAATACTCGCGGCTGCTGTCGATTTCGCCTGGCGTGATCGTGTGCGACGGCAGGAAGCCACCGTTGGGCAGAGGTCCAATGAGCTGACCGTTCAGCTGGCTTGGACCCGCTACGTAGCTACGCCGCGGGCTGAAGACCGACAGGCCGATCTCCCACTGATCGCTGACAAACACGCCCAGCGCCGGGTTGCTCGCCGACATGATCGCACCCATGTCGGAGTTCGATCCGACGCCGGTTCCGGCCATACCTTTCGACTGCGTGCCCACGCCGTGCGTAAAGTAGCCGTTGGTCGCAAGCGCGGGTGCACTGACGGCCAGACCGGCCGTCGCAAGCACCACAGCGCCTGCTTTCATCATGGTTTTCATACGTACCTCCCCTGCAGCGGCCGAATACCGACCACCGTTCAAAACTGTTCCTGGTATGCCCCGCACACCGCTGACGCGTGTTCCTAGTCGTCTTTGCGGGCAGCTCCACAAAAGACGTCATGCAACGTCGTCATTACGCGGGTCGCCTCGTCGCCTTTGAGCGAGTAGCTGACCGACTGGGCGTGCTTCCTCGCTTTGACGATCTTCTCGCGCCGCAATACGGCAAGGTGCTGGGACAGGGCTGACTGGCTCAGACCGAGCAGCGCCTGCAGTTCGCTGACAGTCTTTTCGCCCTCGGAAAGCTGGCAAAGAATCATGAGGCGCCATTCGTTCGCCATGGCTTTGAGCAGTTCGCAAGCGTGCGACGCCATGTCGTGAAGCTCGGTCAGCTCCGGTGACTCGTCGGTCGTTGCGGCGGCAGGGTTCTCTTGCTTTGCAGTCATAGCTAACGTTCGAGGCTACGAGCAGCCCGCGAACCCTTCTGCATCCATCTTGGCTTCGTAAGGCGCGCTGACGTCGCTGCCGAGCACGAGTGTTCCGACGACTGAATCCCAGTCGTCCGGCTTCAGGATGACGAGCCAGCCGGCATCGTAGGGATCGTCATTCGCGATCGTCGGGTTGTTGACGAGATCGTCGTTGACGGCGACGACTTCGCCGCCGGCCAGCGACTTCGCTGGCCCGACCCACTTGCCGGACTCGAGCGTGCCGCAGGATTTCCCGGCACGCACAGAGCGCCCGACACGCTTGGGCGTATAGGCAACGAGCTTCCCGGCCATGGCCGTCGCAACGGCGGTCATACCGAGTTTGACCGTGCCGTCGCCTTGCTCCTGGAACCAGATGTGATTGTCGACGTCGTAGAGCAGTTCGTCGGGTAAGTTGCAGCCGCGTACAGATGGCATGGCTATGCCTCCTTTCGAATTTGGGTCGGCTCGGCGAGGCGCAGCGGCTTCGACGAACAGCAGAAGTCGCCGAGGCCAGCAACCTCGAGCTTGCCGGAAATGAAGAGGTACAGGTGCGTACATACCATTCGCATCATCTCGACACGATGCGTAGTTGCCGTATCGCCGGGCTCCAGCGTAATCAGGTTGTAGTGATAGGCAATCTCACGACACGTCTCACGGCAGGCATTGAAACTCGGGTCACCTTTCGCACCCTGGCGATGCAGTGCCAGCAGCCTGAAACCCTCGCGCGAGTCCATCGTCGGCTCCTCGTCGCGCGTCTCCTCGACCCAGCGCTCGAGAACCTGCTCGGCCAGGTAAAGGAGGCTGCTCGCGGCCGCCTGAGGATCGGAATCTGTGCCGGCGCGTTCGATGTCGAGGCCGAGTTCGCTGATCGGCTTCACGCGATCCCCTTCGCCTTGAGCAATGGTCGCGAGTCCGAGACGTTCTCGTGGATACCGACCTTGCGAGCCGACAGGCCGAGCGCCATGCCGATGAGCTGTGTGAAGTAGACGATCTTGATATCGACCGTTTCGCCATAGACTTTCTCGGCGCGTACCTGGTGCATCTCGAGACCCGAATGGCAGGTCGGGCACTCGGTGGCGATCACTTCGGCGCCGGCCAGTTTCGCGGTCTTCAGGATGTTCAGCACGAGCTTCGTCGACGTGTCGCTGTCGGACAGCGTATGTGCGCCGCCGCAGCAGGCTGTCTTGAGCGGGAACTCGACGTTCTCGGCGCCGGCGGCAGCGAGCAGGTCATCCATGAAGTGCGGCTTCGAGGTCGACTCGGTACCGGGTCCTGCATCTTTTTCCGGGAAAATGTGTCGTGGCCGCGTGTACATGCAGCCGTAGTAGTTGGCGACCTTGAGACCCGTCAACGAATTCTTCACGCGGTCTTTGAGGCCTTCCTCGCCGATCGAGTTCTTGATCCAGTCGAGCGCGTGGATCGTCTCGACCTGGCCGGACTCGTAGGTCTTGTGACCGGCTTTCTTCGACAGCTTGTCGACGACGTCGACCGAATCCTTGTCGTTCGCGAGGTCGTACTCGGCTTTCTTGAGGTTGTGGTAGCAGCCGTTGCAGGGCGCCATGACGACGTCCATGTCCATTTCGTTTGCCGCCGTGGACATGACGCGCGACGACAGGTAAGTCTGCAGCTTGGGATCGATGTTCTTGATCTCCATCGCGCCACAGCAATTCCAGTTCTTCACCTCGACGAGATCGAGACCAAGCGCCTTGCCGACCGCCTTCGTCGAGCGATTGTAGGAATGGCCGGTGCCTTCGAGCGCGCAGCCCGGATAGTAGGCGACCTTCTTGTACTTGTCTTTCGTGTCCATGATGTCCTCAGGCCGCCTCCTGTTCCGGTCGCTTGGCGAGCGCTACCAGGTCCAGGGCCTCTCCGTGATGCTTCTGCTGCTCATCGATGTATTCCTGCATGGCGTCGCGGGCGCGACCCCAGTCGCTCGTCCGTGGCGCGACGAGGCTCGCGAGCCCCATGCGGGTCAGGAGGCCGACCGGCAGGCCGCGAAGCATGCGCTTGCCCAGTTCCACCAGCCATCCCTGGACGAGAGGCTGGCCCGTACGCTTGAAGAATCGTCGAATCGTCCGGCTTTCCTCGATTTTTCCCGTTGCGACGATCTGCTCGGTGAACACTTCGTCGAAGTGCATCGAGGGTGACTTCGGGGTATGGCCGCGAAGCTCCAGCCAGTGTGACGTCGCTTTCATGACGCCTTCCGGGAATACGTCGCGAGGGCAGGCGTAGGTGCACTTGTTGCACGAGACGCACTGCCAGATGATGTCCTTGTCGCGCAGCAGTTCGGACTCCATGCCCATGCGGATCAGGTAGATCCAGTAGCGCGGATTGAAGTCCGGATTGATCGCATTGACCGTGCAGGAATTGGTGCATGAACCGCACTGCCAGCAGCGGTGGATGTACTCGCCGCCGCGTAAGGCCTCGATTTCGTCCTGCAAGTCTTCGTTGTAG
>JAAUXX010015153.1_pt1 | contig 11309 bp, 12 predicted proteins | sample 7278111 | NCBI WGS metagenome assembly JAAUXX01 (sample SAMN14350116, study PRJNA611818) | marine sediment metagenome | isolation source: surface marine sediment (1.8m) | place: French Polynesia: Moorea | collected 2018-08
AGTATTTTTCGCTACGGTCTCGATCATCTCCGTTCTATTCTGACTGATTTAGACCTTAAGCATGATGATTTTCTCTACTCTCTACAGTTTTTGTCTTGTACTTAGGTTGCTTATTTCCTATTCCCCGTTCCCTGTTCCCTGTCCCCTTACCCTACTAGATAATTTCTTTGGCACAAATATTTATGAATAAACAAATTCAGGTTCGTAATCCGCGCTCGGGTAAGATTGATTACTGGATTAATCCATTAACAAGTTCGGAGTTGCAAGCAGAATGCGATCGCTTAAGGAAGGGTCAAATTTCTTGGCAACAGTTAGGCATAGCAGGACGAATTAAAGCTTTACAAGATTGCAAACAAGCTCTTCTAGATCATAAAAATGAGCTGATTGAATCTTTAATCCAAGATACGGGGAGATACTCGGAAACTCTGATTGAGTTTGACTCTATGCTCTCTGGTATAGATCGCTGGTGTCGCCTAGCTCCAGAATTATTATCGACCGAGCCCGATAAAACTACAGCTATCAGTTTTATTCAACTGCAACAGCAATTAGTTCCTTACCCTTTAGTAGGCGTAATTAGTCCTTGGAATTTTCCCCTGTTGCTATCCACTATTGATACTATTCCGGCATTATTAGCTGGTTGTGCCGCGATCGCGAAACCTAGTGAAATCGCGCCTCGTTTCATTGCTCCTTTGACCAAAACTATTAACTCTGTGCCTGAATTACGGGATGTTTTACTCTATATAGAAGGTGCGGGAGAGACAGGAGCAAATTTAATTGCAGAAGTAGATCTAGTTTGCTTTACGGGTAGTGTCGCTACAGGCAGAAAAGTTGCCGCCGCAGCAACGCAAAAATTTATTCCCTCATTTTTAGAATTGGGCGGTAAAGATCCCGCAATTGTTTTAGCCTCAGCAGATCTAGACTTGGCAACTTCAGCTATTGTATGGGGTTCTGTGGTGAACGCGGGACAATCTTGTCTTTCTATTGAGCGCATTTATGTCGCCGAATCTATTTTTGATAATTTTGTCGAGCAACTAGTAACTAAAACAAAACAACTGAATCTTAATTATCCTCTGATTAAAGAAGGAGAAATCGGTCCGATTATTGCCGAATCACAGGCAACTATTATTACAGAACATCTCGAAGACGCGATCGCGAAAGGAGCAAAAATTCATTGTGGAGGCAAAGTAGAAACATTAGCTGGTGGTTTATGGTGTCCGCCGACTGTGTTAACTCAGGTCAACCATACTATGAAAATTATGACAGCAGAAACCTTTGCCCCAATTATGCCGATCATGTCCTTTGCTACCGATGAAGAAGCAGTACAACTGGCAAATGATACTAGTTATGGACTGAGTGCGGCGGTGTTTGCTGGTTCAGAAAGCGAAGCAATATCTGTAGCTAAAGGCATAGATGCTGGTGCGATTAGCATCAATGATGCTGGCTTAACTGCCTTCATTCACGAAGCAGAGAAAAATGCTTTCAAGTTTTCGGGTATGGGTGGTTCTCGTATGGGTGCTGCTGCTCTGAAAAGGTTTATGAGGAAGAAGGCTTTTTTAATTAAAACTCAGTCTTTTGCCGATCCTTGGTGGTTTGAGAAGTAAGTAGTTGTGCACAATAAATTACATCAGAATCCAGAATTGCTTGGGATGAGGTTAAAAATGGGAAAGAGTTGATGAAACAATTGAATTTCTAAGATCTCACATTAGTAGTGGTAGCGGCAAGAAATGATAGTTAAATAATTATCATCTACAGCGTAGACAAGGCGATTAGTATCATCAATACGACGTGACCAAAAACCTGATAAATTCTCCTTCAAAGGTTCGGGTTTGCCAATACCTTTAAATGGGTTGCTTTTAGTTGCCTTGATAAGTTTATTGATTCTTTTGAGGGTCTTTTTGTCCTGAGTTTGCCAGTACATATAACTATCCCAAGCCTCATCAGTCCAGGCTAATAGGCGATTACTCATCCAATAAATCTTTTTCTGTCACTTGTCCCTGTCTGTATTGGGCAATTGAACGTTCTAGATGGGCAGCATTGGCAGGAGATTTTAGTAAATGAACAGTTTCTAGCAAACTATTAAAGTAATCAAGGGACATAACCACCGCATCATCAGCATCTCGTCTGGTGATTACGGTGTAGTCAGCATCATCAACTACCTGATCTAAAATGGTTTTCAGTTTGTTTCTCGCTTCGGCAAAGGTTACTATTTTCATGAGTAGAACCTGTATTGTTAATTGTACAAGTATAGTTGATTATTTGCGATCGCGGCAATAACCAGATTATTTTGTAATATTTTGCAATCATAAAAGTAATAATATTGAGCCTGTCACATAGTTATTAGTTATACCACATCTCTATAGAAGGGGATGAAAAGCCACCTCTAACAAGCAAAAACAAGTTCACAATTGACTGATCTTAAATATCAATTAATTATCTTTGCATTTTGTAAGGATCAATTTGTGCTTCTTATTTATTGTGTGATTTTCAATACTTTCGTGGCAAATAACTTAAGAAATATAATATGTCAGGACAAGAACAAACCAATATTCAGACTGTTCCCTCTCAAAATTTACCCATGTTGGAACAATCTGAACTAAGCCTACTACTAAAACATGGAGGCGGTGCAGCAGCAATCATTATATCCATTTCTATTCTGCTGCTAGCTGTAGCAGAGATGATTAAAGTATTAGTTCCCGTGATGCTTCAGAGATCGAAACCAGACATTAAAGAAAATAGCAACAGTAGTTAGCCCAAACTCAGCTATTGAAAATACAAGCTTCCTAATCATACTAATTGGGAAGCTTTCATGAGAAAAAATTCCACAAAAAAAATTTTTAGCAAAAAAGTGTCACATTTTTCCATCGTCTTGACACATCTAAATAGAGGAGAGAATGTTATATGACTAACCCACCATCAACAACCATAAAGATAGAACAGCTCGAATTATTGACTAAATTAGTCAATGACACACTCTCAGAAGAGAGAAATGAAAGCTCTCGCAAGATATTTTACTTTATCAGGCGTAGTCTTCGTCAGTTCAAGCTAAACGGACAACGACAAGAAAGCGATATTTTATTAGAAGCTTATACTCGTGTCCGTAAAAAGATTGAGTCTGGAGAGTCTATCGAGAATATGCCAGCTTATTTGAATCGTGTCGCTTTTAATATCATTAGAGAAAAAAGTAGAAAACAAAAAAAAGCTGAAGACTTACATATTCGCTTAATCAATAATGGTTATGGACATCCAGATACAACTTCAGGAACAGAGGATACAGACAGCTATAAAATTAATATTTTGATAAAAGCTCTGGAAGAAATAAAACCTGAAGATTTAGAAATCATAGAACTACGCATAGTAAAAGGATTATCTTGGAAAGAAATTAGTGAACATTTAACTTCTTATAAAAATGAAGAATATAGTAATAATCTATCTGTTAGTGCTTTAAGGAAGAGAGGAGAGAGAGCTTTAAAACGCCTTAGAAAAGCTTATTTTTTCGTCGAAAAAATCTATATTTTAGAGGCGGGAGGCAAATAGTGGAATACATCAACTTATTAATAAAAATATTAGACACTTTTCAAGACTCTAATATCATAAAAAATGGAAGAGAAATATACATAACAATGCAAAATTCAGGAAAAAATCTTGACTTTGATAAAGCAAAGTACAATCAGATACTGAATAAATACTACAAGTTAACAACACTTGAAGAACTATCCGAACAAGATGCACAAAGTTTGGATGGAATTCTTCAATTGGCTGAAACTGATGAAACTTTGAGTTTTCTACTAAATGAAGTAGACGAAATAACTTTTCAAGAATTAGGTTTCTATGAGCATAATGACTTAGATTACTGGAGCAATGAGAAAGCAAAAATACAAGAATTTGTTATTACTTCAGAAGATAATTCAGATTCTGAATATAAAAATATCCTAACTGAATACTACGAGTTAGCAACTTGTACAGAATTATCTGAACAAGATGCACAGTGTTTGGATAAAATTCTTGAATTGGCTGAAACAGATAAATATCTCAGCTCCCTACTTAATCAAATTGATGAGCAAACTTTTGAAGAATTAGGTTTTTATGAAAAAGAGAAATTAGAAAACAATAATCGACATCAAACTGAAACAGTCAAGAATATTAGCGATAGCGATAGAACAGTATTTGACTGCACATACAATTTAATCTATATTTTGATCGATTCCAAATTGTTACTAGGCTTATTAAAAGGTGAAAAAGAGTCTGATACTCTTATGGATGCCTTATCTAAAACTTCCGCTGCTCAGGGTTATGTGTCCTATCATGCTCATCGAAATTTTATTGTTCATCTTAGTGTTCTGAAGGGTCAAAAACTATCTGAACGCTCTAGCCTTGATCCAATCAAAGTTGTTAAAATTAGCGATATTCATTTTGAATATGCCTCAGAGTTAAACTTGAATGCAGAATCGGCGCTCGATCTGGAACTTGCGCTCGATTACAATCTGGACGCTATTGTAACTAATACTCTTGAGGATTTTCAAGGGATTACTCAATTACCAATTCCCTCTGTTAAAGAGTTTATTATTTGTATTAAATTTAAGCGTTATTTAACAGAGGATTCAGATACAGAGCAAATGGCAGATCTAAGTATTTTATTAGTATTTAGGGATCATTGGGAAAATCAATGTAAGATTCTGGAGAAAGAACACAAAAGAGTAACAAATAACTTGGAGAGATTAGAGCTCGAATTAACAGTATTTAATGAAAAATATACTTTAGAAATAATCAGACGCCTAACTAAACTATATTATCTAAATTCAACTTCCTTCAAATCTATTTCAAAAGAGGTACTTGTCGAAGCAATAGAGATTTTGAAGCAGTTAGTCGAAGCTATAGATATTGAAGCCATAGATATTATGAAGACTAAATCATACACTGAGGATTTAGGAGATGGAGTGGAACTAAAAATGGTTTCTATCCCAGGTGGCAAATTCATGATGGGCACACCAAGAGGAGAAGGGAGAGATAGTGAAAAACCGCAACATGAGGTGACTGTACAACCCTTCTTCATGGGTAAATATCCGATTACACAGAGACAGTATCAAAAAGTGATGGGTAAAAATCCCTCTTTCTTCAAAGGTGATGAGCGACCCGTAGAGCAAGTCTCTTGGGATGATGCCGTCGAGTTTTGTAATCGATTATCGAAATATACTAAACATACCGATAAAGAATATCGCTTACCAACGGAAGCAGAATGGGAATATGCCTGTAGATCAGTCATTAGTAAAGAGTTGACAGTAGAAGAATGGAATCAGCAATATAATCAACCCTTTCACTTTGGGGAGACTATTAGTACTGAACTAGCTAACTATGACGGTAACTACACCTATGGTAGAGGCGTAAAAGGAGAAAATAGGTTTCAAACAACACCAGTAGACAGTTTTCCGCCGAATACTTTTGGTTTATATGATATGCACGGAAACGTCTGGGAATGGTGTCAGGATGACTGGCATGAAAACTATGAAGGAGCGCCAACTGATGGCAGTGCAAGGGTTTCGGGGAAAAGTAGTATAAAAAAGTATTGCGTAGTGGTTCATGGCTCGACGATCCTTTCTACTGCCGTTCAGCGTACCACAGCAAACTTCCACGCGATCGCTCATACTTTAATTGTGGGTTTCATGTGACCTCTTATATAAATCTTAGGTCAATAATTGAGCAGCTTTTAGACATCTTTAATTAAGCATATTTCAGACCTCTTTAAGAATAACTGTTTATTGCCCCAACCTCTTCTGCGCACCTTTAATTGAACCTAACTGCTTCGCTCCCATCATTAGAGCTAAACTCACACCACCAAAAATGTAAAGTGATTTATTCCTTGTCCTCATACCGACAAATCGCAGCACCGCAAAGAACATAATCAGCGCAAAGAAAATAGGCATGACATTAATATACCTGCGTATGCTGACTACTTTGCTTAATTCCTAACTTCTCATTCCTGATCACCTTGCGAGCCAACAAAGGGTTTCTTCCTGCCAATGGCTGTAATTCTGCCAGTTGAGACTTAGTCAGATTTAGTCCCTGACGCTCGGCTTCAGCTTCCATGATGTCTCGAATATCGCGATCGCTCGGTAGATCGAGTTCAATCTCCAGCATCTCTAGATAAATCTCTTTCTTAGGATTGACAACAGCTAGGCACACGACAATTACACCAGCTGCCATCATGTCTTCCAACCAATATCTGATAGAAGTAGTGAGCCGTTTGGCTTCAGGAAGAATTAAAAGGGTATCTTCACCAGAGTTTTCGAAGATCTCATCCTTGAGCGCATCAACAGTGAGAGTTGTTCCTGTTTCTTGATCGACCGTTGGACAATCTAAGTTAAACGCGATCGCGGCTGGTCATTGGCACTGACCGAAGCCCAGGGGAAGTAAACCTAATGCAGAGGTTCACAATGAAAATAATAAATCACGAAGTAGACGGCTTGCAGATTGGTCAACGCCGTAAAGATGGCTATATATTGACCAACTTTTGTATGGAAAAGACTGACAAATATATCACAGCTTGCGATCGCCTTATTGTATTCGTCTTGCAAGCGAGTCGGTGACATGGCATCCAGAAAATTTTCCCACATCACCAACTCCAAAAAGATACCTTTTCTTATATATTCTTTATTTTTACGGTTAATAAAAATTTCAAATTGTTCCCGATCGCCTTTTAATTCAGAGGAGGAAGCCAGAAAGATTTTGATGATCTTAATACTTGAGATTTTGACTATTTCAAGATCTTTTTGTGACATACATTTATTAAATCTAGTGGACGTGGGCGTAAATACAACAACCATTAGAAAAGCTTGAAACCCTTACTATGAAAAACTTTTGACTTTTGACTTTTGACTTTTGACTTTTGACTTCCGCGCAGCGGCACTAGATGCATTTTAAAAACCTAGTAGCTGCCACAAATTGACCTTATAGCCAATTGATTGAATTCCTCGTGTCGGAGATGCAACGGGACTAGTTTGCAGGTCCTTATCAAGAATCGCCACTAAAACATCATTGGCAACCAGATCTGGTCTTTCCGAAGGTTCAAGTGTAAACAGCAGCAGTTTGCATGGTTCGTCTCGATCTGCCACACAAATAGCGGGTAAACTCACTGGCTCTTCTTCTTGAAAAGTTACACCAGCTTTAAAAGTTAACGATGATAAATCGTTACCTTCAGCTAAATAATTGTTCAGCTTTTGGGAAACAGAATCACACAACTGCTGTGGATTAAGTAAAGTAGGAACTTCATCCAGATTCCAGTGGAATACTGGTTGTAATCTGTCATCACTGGTTTTAGCTACAGTAGTTGGAGTACCTTCACTTAGTTGACAAGAAAAGATAGGCTCAGATATTACTGTAGCTGTGGACTCAGATGTTACTTTAGGGACTCCAGCGATCGAGGTCATACCGAGGGCTAATAAAGCAGAAGTAAGAAATGAGGATAAGTATTTAGTTTTCATCATAATACTTCAGGTCACAAAAACTCTTAGAGATATATTGTTACATATTTTAATTATACTACTGAATGTAAGTTTAACAGATAGTGGATTAACTATATTAATGAATAGCTAATTTTCTTTCTAAGTCGAACAAGAAACCATGAATATATTCCTCAGTCCATTCCGTGCCATATAAGCGAGTGAACATCCCTCTTGCTGGATCTTTTTCTGCGCGATAATTGAGATAACGCCTCTGCGCCTGAAGAATATCATCTAATTGCTTACTATCTGTAATCTCTTCTGCTTGCTCGACGAAATTTAGATAGGCTTGTAAATAATCACAGAAAGCATCAAAGACTTGAGTTTGGACTACTTCGGTTTCTTGAGGGCGAGTCCATAAAAAAGCAGGAGAAAAAAATTGTTGCGCCTCTTCGGGAAAGTCGCCACCCCATTCTAAATTCGCCCGATGTTTCTCAAAAATCGGCATGATCGGCTCGGCATATTTTGCTTGATAGGCAGGATCATCTCTAAATAGGGGCTGCATATCGATCGCGATTAGATGTCCCCCTGGTAAGGTCACTAAGTCACCACCAAAAAAAGGTAAATCATAGTTTAGCTCAGGGAAAATTACGAAATTAAGTACCTGTAAAGAGTTTCCTCCCTGGACATGGGCGGCTCTGATTTGTCTGAGTTTTTTTGATTTAAAAGCATGACTAGTAGTCAAGACATTCTCTTGTCTTTTTCCTTTACCCATCACTCCTTCCTTGCGCTCAAAACCTTCGGGAATGGGATAGGGCGATAATTCTAAGCGCTCTTCTAAAGTTGCGATCGCATAATCTAAAAATGGTTGGTATAGCATGTTTTAGGAGATGGGGAGATAGGGAGGTAGGGAGATGGGGAGACAAGGGAGACAAGGGAGTTACCTCTTCTCTTATCTTTTACCTTTTACCGATCAAGCGGAAGCGACAGCCAGAGGAGTAGCATCTTCAAAGAGAAATTCATAGAGGAATCTATTGGACCAATCTTTGCCAAAATAGCTACTAAATAGACCATGAGCGGGATCTCTTTCCGCACTATATTGATCGTAATGTTTTTGAGCTTCAACAATCCGCTGAATATCTTCTTCTTTGCTTAGAGGTTGCGCCGACTCTAGCATTTGCCAATATAACTGGACATATTCTTTGTAGGCAGGAAATAGTCGCTTAACTACGGTTTCTGCATCAGTTTTGGCAAACAGCAAATATTTAGAAAAATATTGATTGGCATCATAAAACTTCATCTCTAAGTTTTGAGCCAACTCATTGTACTTGTCGCGAATCTCCCGCATCGGTTCAATATACTTATCCTGATAAGCGCGATCGCGGAATAAAGGTTGAAAATCTAGGACGACTAAAATTTTCTTTTTCCCAAAAGATAAAAAGTCGATTCCCAGTAAAGGAATATCATAATTATGACTAGGGTAAATTACACTATTAAATACCTGACTCATTTCTCCCGCGTCAATGTAAGTGTAGCGGATTTTCCTCAGCTCGGTAGATTGATAACACCAACTTTGAATAGTTGCCTTATTCTTCCCGCGATCGCTTAGGTTATACTCTAGCCCTGCGGGTATGGGGCGACTCTGCAAATCAAAACGATTAAATAATTCTTCTTCTAAATATTCTTTAAAAGGCTGAAACATAAGTTATAGCTATCAAATAATAGACCCTCGTAATCGAGCATAAAGAATCATTGTTAGTTCAGTCTCATTTCTACTAAACAAAGTAACAATCCGTAATATTATTGTGAATCTGTTGACATCCCATACTAACTGACATCAATCATTCTCCGTCGCTTTGAGTACACAGACTGGTAAAATAATACTTATCTTTAATTGACTAGCTATTTCCTTATTTCGGTAAAGGTTCAATAGCTCACTTAAAGTAAAAATTATTATTCTCTTTCAACCAAAATAGTTAATAAGCAGTTTTTCATTAATCATGCTCTCGATAGATCGCAGTTTAGACAATTCTGGACATCATTATCTACCCCAAGTAGATGATCTAAATAATCCTCCATCTCCTAATCAATCTCTATTACCCCTAACCGCAACAGTCAATAAAAATGACCATCTGGAAATAGGAGGCTGCGACGTCAAGCTTTTAGTCAACAGATTTGGCTCTCCTCTCTATATCCTAGACGAGTTTACCCTCCGCACAGCTTGTCGTCAGTATCGAGATGGTTTTGCCACCTACTATAGTGGGGAATCCCAAGTTATTTATGCTTCCAAAGCTTGGAGTTGTCTGGCGGTATGTCGGATTATCGATAGCGAAGGCTTAGGTTTTGATGTGGTATCAGGAGGAGAACTCTATACTACTTTGCAAGCAGGCGTTAGCAGCGACAAAATTTACTTTCATGGCAATAACAAATCCCCCGCAGAATTAGAATTAGCCGTGGAAACTGGTTGTACGGTCATTATTGATAACTGGTTAGAACTAAAAACTTTATCTGCGATCGCTTCAGCTAAAACTGCTACACCTGTACCAATATTATTGCGTCTGACTCCAGGTATTGAATGTCATACCCATGAATATATTAGAACTGGTCATCTTGATAGTAAATTTGGTTTCGATCCCAATCAAATCGAAGAAGTTTTTACTTTTGTCAGTCAACAACCTGCCCTCAAATGTATTGGCTTACACGCCCATATTGGTTCACAGATATTTGAACAGCAACCTCATCAAGATCTCGCAGATGTCTTAGCACAATGGCTGAAAAAAGCGACCGAATATGGCTTACCTGTTAAGATTGTAAATATTGGTGGCGGTCTAGGAATTCGCTATACCGAAACAGATGACCCACCGAGTATTACCGATTGGGTCAAAGCAGTCTCTGAGGCAACCGAATCTGCTTGTAACAAACAGCAAATTCCCTTGCCCAAATTGATTGCTGAACCAGGACGCTCTCTAATTGGCTCTTCCTGTGTTACTGCCTATACTGTAGGGAGTAATAAAGAAGTCCCCGAGATTCGCAATTATATTGCCGTAGATGGTGGGATGTCAGATAATCCTCGTCCGATTACTTATCAATCTTTGTACCGCTCGGTAATTGCCAATAAAATGTCAGCACCCATGAGTAATACCGTTACTGTGGCTGGAAAACATTGCGAATCTGGAGATGTAGTAATTAAAGATGCGACTCTACCCGAAACTGAACCAGGAGATATCCTGGTCGTTATGGCAACAGGAGCTTACAATTACAGCATGGCCTCAAACTATAATCGTATAGGAAGACCAGCAGCAATAGTAGTTAATCAAGGAGAAGCTAATCTAATTATCGAACGGGAAACCTATCACAATCTTCTAGAACGCGATCGCTTACCGGAAAGACTGATTGATTCTCAAAGTTAATTTGGTTTAGCTATTCTAAGCTACCTTGAAACTATCTGATTTTAGGCTAGGGTTGATAACCAATTTTTTTCTAGCCTTCTGTAGTTATTAAACTGTGTAATCCTAGTGGGCGTGGTCGTAAATTAGCTCATTATTCAAAACAGAGCAAAAGTTTAATATTCAAAACTTTTGACTTTTGACTTTTGACTTTTGATATTATCCCGCTTGACGGGACTTCCGCGCAGCGACACTAGTTTGTCCCATATTTAATCTGTCAACTCGCGCGGTCCCTCTCTTGGTGCGCGTTCCCTAGGTCGGGGAACCCGACCGGGGTCGCACCGCTAGGCGAGGACACCTCGCCGGGGTCGCTCGTCAATAAACACGCAAAAAAATAATGTCATTGTCGGGTTTTGTTCCTGACTTGAGCTGGATTCCTTTCTGGCTTCCCTATAGTGTCGATATCGGCTTAGTTCTTGCCTTAAGTTAC
>JAAUXX010005822.1_pt1 | contig 11307 bp, 8 predicted proteins | sample 7278111 | NCBI WGS metagenome assembly JAAUXX01 (sample SAMN14350116, study PRJNA611818) | marine sediment metagenome | isolation source: surface marine sediment (1.8m) | place: French Polynesia: Moorea | collected 2018-08
CTTCAGAGGCATTCTCTATAATGATTTAAAAGACTTTAAGAAAGCTATTCAAGATTTTACTTCGGCAATTGATCTTTCTGGAGACAACCTTTATGCTTATGCTCACAGAGCAGCAGCTTATGCCAATATTAACGAGTACAGTCTTGCTATTCTTGATTATGACAAAGTGCTGGAATTAGACCCTAAGTTTACCAAAGCATATACATTTAGAGCGTTTGCTTATCTCGAACTTGAGTTATATGAAGATGCCATGGCCGATTATAACAAGGTAGTTGAATTGGATTCTGAGGCATTTGGCGCCTATCGCAACAGAGGGTTTGCCTTTGAGAGGATGGGAAAATTTGGCCAGGCTATTGCTGATTACCAGAAAGCTGTGGAACTCAACTCCCAGGATGCCTATTCATATAACCGTTTAGGGTTCTCCTTTTACCGCAGTGGAAACCTTGATGAAGCATTAAAAAATTTTAATGAATCCATAATATTGGATTCGAGCAATGCAGAACCGTTTACATATCGGGCAGTGGTTTATGAAGCACAAAAAAAATACAGCCAAGCGGTTGACAGTTATACCAGAGCTTTGGAACTTGCTCCGGAACACTCTTTTACTCTGAACAACTTTGCCTGGCTACTAATAACAGCTGAAGACCCGCGCTTTAGAAATCCGGAAAAAGCCTTAGAACTTTCGCAAAAAGCGGTAACGCTCACCAATATGAGAAATACCGCATTCCTCGATACCCTTGCAGCGACTTACGCTGAACTTAATCAGTTTGAAAAAGCAGTGGAAATCCAAACTCTTATAGTTAAACTGCTTGAAGCCAAGGGCCCTTCCAAGCAAGCTGCTGAAGCGATGGTAGTGCTGACCAAGTATAAGAACAAGGAAAAACATTACAGCTCTTCTACTCAGTCTAACTCAACCCAATAAGAGAGAGGATTCTCTTCCTTTTGAGATAGCCTGAAGCGTTTGTTTGCACTATGTCCTTCTGTGAAGAGTTTTCCAAATAAAAAATATTTATCGCATTTGATCTCCCTGGAACATCGTCTTTTACCGCCAACATGTCTCTTCACAAATTTTGGTTGTTATAAGTATAGTGAATGATTTTAATTCATTTTAGTGCAGTATATAAAAATATTTACAATCAATAATATATTTATATTCAATATCTGACCCCTCATGCGTTCCGAAAACGGATACAAACTTGAGGAAAGCGGGAACAGCCGCCGCTGACAAGTGAGATACTCCTTCTATTTCATTGTATTCTTGCAATCCAGTCAGACTACCGTTACACTTGGACAGAGCGTTCTGTAAGTATTCACTTTGTATTATTGGTTTTCTGCGTAGCTACCGGTTAAAGGTTGCCTGTTTCAGCATAGAAAGGCACCATAAAAAGAAAAGGCTGGCAAAACTATGAAGAAACAAGACGAAATTCGCCTACAGAAATCTGCTTTTGAAAAATCTCGTATCGCACTTCTTAAATTTCTGATAATTGTTTTTCCAATGTGGCTCAGCGCCAAATATTACAACGGTCCATATATGGAATTCGTACGCACATATTTTACCAGCATAATTTTAATTATACTCATTGGTCTATTGCTTCAGCTTGTTTTTACCAAGGCATCTGAAAAAGGAGTTGTTCTGGCTATTTTTATCGTTCTTACACTCGTGGTGATTGTGAATCAACTGATACCGTCGCTATTTTCCCAAATGGGTTTCAATCTTGGGTCAGCAAGATTTTTAAGTGGAGAATATCCGATTAATCTAATTCCTTATTACGGTGTCGGTGGATTTATTGGTTTCTTTGTTTTGAAACAGTGCCGGAAAAACTGAGAAATATTCATAAAATATTTAGCTTGAAGCCACGAGGGATTTTCTGCATTCCTTGATAAATTAAGGCGGTATCTGATTACTTCAGATACCGCCTCTTTTCGTTATTGTTTTAATTTTATCAGGGGAATCAAAAGGAAATTTTTACCCCCAAACACCCCAGCCAAAGCTAGCAATAAAGAGTATGGCTGCGGCAAGAACGATGATCAACCACATATCTTCTTTAGCCATAATGTACACCTCTCGTAATTGTGTTTATACTTCCTGTACCACAATGTTTACATCTTCATCAGCGCGTTTGATCTGCTCTTCAGAAGTTGTTGACATCTCAGCCTTGAAGCAGAGAGCCCACATCATGACAATACCAATTAACCACCATACAATCTGCCATGACCAAAGTGGTGTAAATCCGGCAAATTCAAATGCCGAATTACCCAGTATACAGAGAGGTCCGATGGCAAAGAGATACCAGAGAGGCACGAGGAACTTCATGGCATTACGCCACTTCTGTCCTGTTTCCGAAGGTCCGTCGATATCATTCAACCATGCACGAACTTCTGCCTGACGTGACAAGGTCTCTTCCGAATCTTTTATACCCATCGCGCGACAGAGATAGGCAATTATCAATCCGGTGAAAAGACCCCAGAAAGCCGTATGCATTGACAGCGGGTACTTATAGAAGAAATAAGTGATGAAGCATGCGGTAATTGCACCAATTAACCCGACCACTACACCAATTGTCGGATACCTGAAGCCATAATGCACACCCAGCAGCATGAGGTACATAATGAATCCGAAAGCAGTGGCAAATCCGCCTATCATAACAATTGCACCTGGTGCATAGAGACTCACGAGGATCGCAAGCACTGTAATGACAGTTACAAATACACGGTTGGCCCAAATCTGCTCGGAATGACCTGCCTGCTTTTTCTTAATATAGCGCCAATACACATCACGTAGAACAATTGTTCCACCGGTACCAATGTACGGAGCTGCAGTTGAATGGATAGCAGCAATGATACCAAGGAAAACAATCGCCATAATTGGTCCTGGGAGAAGATAGTTCATCAGCATCGGCACCACGTCACCATCAACCTTTGGTGCAATCTCTCCCATTCCCGCAAGAACACGTCCACCCATTCCCTGAAATGCGGTGAAGAAGAACAGGGCTAACCCTACAACAAAAGTTGACATGAACACCTGTTGCCAGGCCAGCGGCTTAGGAGATGCCATACCGAAATTCCACAGAGTAAATGCAGGTGAAGACTGGATACCCATGAGAGCAAACATATAGGTTAGAATCATGACTGTCGTCCAGCCACCTGTCCCCAGGCCAAAGTGAATCACACTTGGGACTTCGAGATATTTCACCTCCAATCCCCTAACAGCATTGCTAAACTCTCCCCACCCTCCCAGTGCTGGTGCAGTGAGAGTGTAGTAACCAAGTAAGATGATACTCACGACAAGTAAAATGAACTGAATAACCCCTACCCAGGTACTCGCTTTCAATCCTCCTGTGACAACATAGAACCAGACAATGAAAGCCATGAAGAAAAGACCTGCGGTGTAGGGAACACCGGCAACAATTTGAAACAGTTTCGCCGCAGCGATGAGCTGCAACCCAGAGTAGAACATTGAATAGAGTACAGCCGATAAAACGGTTAGCCAACGCACTGCTTCGTTATTGTAATAGTAGGCAAACATGTCACCCGGAGTAACGAAGCCATAGCGTTTACCCAGCAGCCAATTTCTTTTCGCAAAAAAGGCGCCTGTAATTGGAATTGTGAGAACGTAGAATGAGGCGAAGGCGTAGGCTAGACCATCACGCCAGATTAGACCAGGATGACCGACCGTGGTCCACCCTGAAAACGATGCAGCTGTTGCTGCCATGAGAAACGCGATGAAAGGAATCGATCGCCCGCCAATAGCGTACCCAGAGGCGGTTTTCTCAGTGAAGTAGCCCCGCAACCCCCACCAGAAACAGTAGATGATATAGAGGCCTAGAAAGATGTAAACCCAGGTTTTTGGTTCCATAACGGCTCTCCCCCTATCTTTTTCGTTGATCTTAAGACCGTACTTAAAGAATTAATGAAGCGCCTTGTGTTATTATCACCTCCTTTTTAATGATGTGAGCTGTTTTGTCGGTTATCTTTGATAATGCAGGGCTGCAAACCAGCAAGGCTATTGGTGCAATTGGTGGTTGCAAATCCCGCTCCTTATATTAGGTTCTGTAATTTAATCGCTGGAGAAAAATGCCCGCCTCCTCCTCTGCCTATTACACAACCCCAAAAAAACCTCAGGAGAAATCTGCTTATCAGTAGATACTCAAAACACCTTTTAGCTAAATCTTTAAGCGATAATTCCCACCGTATTAACGATATCATCTTTTTTGAGCATTGCGCGTGTTTGATAAATTATCTCTATATTTCAAATATGCGCAATCCCACCTTGGCGAAACTTCACGACAAAGTCCACCTATATTGTATAACATTTACTTATGTTTTGTATAATAAAAAATGAACCAAAAGGCAAGATAAATAACAGAACTTTAAATAGATAGGTATTCTATAACATTTAATTGGTTTTATTTTTTTGGGTTTTGAAGACTATATAATAAAAGTTTCCGGATAGTTAAATGTGTAACAGAAATAATAAGAGGTACTTGCTTTCTCCACAGAGAGCAGCCACATTTCCCTGTGTCAAGTATGTAGCAAATATTTCCTATTTTCCATCTGGTTAATTTAACAAGGTAGGTTATTTTTAATGCGGCTGGCCTTTTTCACCTTAAAATGGTAGATAACCGTGTTACTGACCTACTGGTGATAGAATTATTACATTAACTGTGAAATCGGCTTTTGATTGGTAAGTTATGGAAAGATTTTTGGTAATCAGTGCTGCTGCTGCTCTTTCAACCGTTTTTTATTACATATTTGCCATGATGGTGCAAAGACCATCACTACAGAAGTTTATCTTCGCCAACCAGTGGCTACTTCATCCAAACTCAATTTGCTACTGGCGTTCTGCCATGGCACTTGCTGCCTTTTATCTCTACTTCTATTTAGGATTTGAATCCACGGCTATTTTCATTTTTACCTTTGCAGCCGTCCTAGACGGAGTCGATGGTGTTGTTGCCAGAAGCTGTAATCTGGTTTCCAGACTTGGCGAATGGCTTGATCCCTTATGCGATAAGCTCACCTACCTCCCTCCCCTTATTGGTTTTGCCTACATCGGCATTCTTTCCGTGAAAATGATCTGGATATTGGTTGCCATCGAGATTTTTGGACAATTCTTTGCCCGCAAGGTGCTTACTTTCTTTGATATTTCCGGTGCGGCAAATAATTTTGGAAAAATCAAGGCAATAATCTGTTTCGCCCTTGTTATTTTTTGCGCACTCCTCCAGGAGAATCCCCATGTTATCAATCTCAGCGATGAGATCCTGCTCGCCTGTATAATTTTAGCTTCTGCATCAATTGTCTTTAAATTCATACCAAACAGGCTTTATGCTGATATTCTTTCAACCCTTAACTTCTTTTGCGGAATAGCAAGTCTGGTGTACACCCATAATGGTCAATTTGCTAAAGCGATAATCATCATAATCGTTGGGCAACTATTTGATTTATTTGATGGCAGGATGGCTGAAAAGCATGGTGGTACCAAGTATGGACCTTATCTTGATGACATTGCAGATTTTGTCAGTTTTGGTCTGGCACCAGCATATGTAATGGTGAAATCAGGAGGATCAATTGCCTGGGTATTTGGTGCTGCCTATATCATAGGCGTTGCGTATCGTTTGGTTCGTTTTGTCGCTGTTGATAAAAAACGTACAGACCTCCCAGAGGGTGTTTTTAACGGCCTACCCAGCCCGGCTGGCGCTTTATTCGTCCTAGGTGCATCCCTGGTAGTACCTGCTAATATGCTGTGGGCCGCCGCACTTATCTCCGTTGGCTTGATGGTCAGCAGGATCCGGTTTGCTCATTTCGGCAGGATAATAATAAAAAGAATCCCCAAACCCCTTTTTTTCCTGGCCAGCGCCACAACGATTGTACTCATTGCTTTTGTCTTTAAAACCAAGAGTGCCCAGATGTTCGGCTACCTTATACTCGCTTCGGTGGTTTTGTATATGATAACCGGCAGAAGACTTTTACGATAGAAACTGGTCAACCAGCACACTGCTGTACAAAGAAAGTTGGCAAAAGTATCACATTCGATTTAACACTCGGTATGCATATCAGAGGACCTGCCTATTCACCTTCTTTCACCCTGAAAAGTAAAATCCCGCCAATAATAAACAAAAAAAGAATGCTCAAGACACCCCAGCGAGAATCTCCAGTCGTTTTTCCCACAATTCCCATAAGGAAAGGTCCTGAGATCGCTGCAAATTTACCAAAAACATTATAAAAACCAAAAAACTGGGCACTTTTCTGTGGGGGAATGAGCTTCCCAAAATAACTTCTGCTTAAAGCCTGGATGCCCCCCATGGCGGAAGCAACGAGAAATGCAATGAGCCAAAAACAGGCTGTTCGTATTTGCATATCTGCAATCGAAGGCAAGAAAAAGGCCAACAATGTAACTATACTGTATACACAAATACCTGCCAGTAACATGCGCTTGGCCGTGAAAATCTCAGCGAGTCTACCGAACAGCAGGGCAAAGGGAAAGGCCACGATCTGGATGAACAGCAGGACCACAATAAGCAGTATTGCGCTAAAGCCCAGGTCACGCCCGTAAGCAGTGGACATTGAAATAATTGTACCAACACCATCTATATAGAAAAAATAGGCGGCCAGGAACATAAAAGCCTGCTTATGTTCCTGAATTTCCCGCAAGGTTTGGTATAACCGCTTAAAACTATCGGTAATTGGAGTTGGGGAAGAATCCAGATAATGATGTTGGCGAAGATTCTTCATTGCAGGTAACGCCAGAATCAACCACCATGCAGCTACAATAACAAAACCAATCTTTGTCTGCAGGACTGGTAGACCATCATCCATGCCCGCGCTGAGAATGAGACCAATAACCATGAGGAAAGGGATAACACTGCCGATATACCCAAAAGCATAACCCTTTGCAGATACTGAGTCCATTTTTTGTTCAGTGGTAACATCTATAATAAAGGCATCATAAAAAAGATTAGCTCCAGCCCACCCCACTTTTGCTGCGATAAACAGGAATAAACACAACACCCACTGCCCTTGCTGGATGGCTGGTAGTGTAAGATTGAAGAACACACCTAGAAACAGAAAAAAGAGGAAAAAGAATTTCTTTCTGTCTTTATAGTCTGCCATTGCCCCCAATATGGGTGAGAGTAAAGCAAGAATAAGAGATGCTGCTGAATTGGCAAAACCCCAATACGCCGTTGAAGTTGCACCACTTAAGTGAGAAGCCGCAAAGTCTTTATAAAAAATGGGCATTATTGCTGTAACCATCACAAGAACAAAGGCAGAATTCCCAACATCATAGAGAATCCAACTACGTTCTTCCCTGGTCAGTGTCTTTCTCTGTGTCATTTTAAAACCCAAAAAGGTAGATTAAAGGAAGTCATCTTCGAGCAATTATAGATGGAATAAAAGTGATATCAAGAAGTAATGACAAAACTGCAGATAATCAATAAGATAATCCCGCAGAACGATTAATCACTTTGGTCTTCTCCAGGAATAAGTTCATTAATCGCTCGTGTTTCAAATATCATTTGCTGAACACATTCTTATCGTTTTTCTGTCTTGGAACGAATTAAACAAAATTTAATAAAAAAATAATGTGACTCATGTGGTTGAATAGAAACGTATTTCTGAATATTCAATGGGGCACGATGGTCAGAGCAAATTGATTTTTAGCTTTCGGTATACTACACTATAATATGCTCCTTAAAAAATGAATCCGATTCTGAAGGGCTCAGCTTCACTAGTTTTTGCACTCAAAAAAGTCTTTGCCAATGGATGCAGTTTGAGGAGTTAGCACTCAAGTAGGAACCAATATATTCTTCGTCTGGAGGTGGGTGTGATGATGCATATCAATCATAATCAAACTATCATATCTGACAAAAACATGGTCCAAAACCCCCCGGTGAAATGTAAGAGATGTGGTCGCAGCAGAAGATTACAGCAAAGTCAGGGATATTATTACTCACACACAATCGGTTGGGTGTGTCGACGAGAACTTTCCCGCCGAAAAACAGATGAGCGAGATAAGTTAGACTAAAACATATCTTTACACCGAGATTATCCCTAAATACCGCGGTTACACCAATCTCAGGTCTACCATAAATACATTACCAGACAACTACGACAATAGCTCATCAGGTCATAAATAATTTCAATAATTAATTTAAGCAATACAGACAGATCCGTCTGCCAGAATTATACTCTCTTCAAATATACCGCTTGAAACTAAATCAGTTTTTCCATTTTATCAAAAAACTATTAGGCAGAAGTATTTTGGTAAATTGGCAATATGAGGCAATATGTCTTGCCCCAGCTCCAGATCCTAATGGGAATGGAATGGTTAAGTGAGCCTGAACCTCCAAGATACAAAGGAGAAAAAAATGATAGCGAATTTACTTTGTGGCAAAGATATTTTACCTGTTGATTTACCTGGTAATGTACAGCTCATTGAGAACAAACCCGCTTTACCCCTCAAGAATCCTAGGGAAGCAGTTGAGGATGCTCTGCGTAGTCCCATAGGAACGCCACCACTAAGTGAGGTAGCAAAAGGTCGGAAAGATGCCTGCATTGTTATCTCAGATGTGACGAGACCTGTTCCCAACAAAATTATCCTTCCTCCATTACTGCGCACTCTCGAAGAGAGCGGAATTGCCAGGGAAAATATTACAATTCTTATTGCAACAGGAATGCATAGACCCAATCTTGGCGATGAACTCGAAGGCATGGTTGGTAGAGAAATCATGGACAACTACAGGATTGTCAACCATTATTGCCAGAAATATGGAGAACTTAAGGAAATTGCCAGAATAGAAGGTGCGCCTATTGAGGTAAATACCCACTATCTCGAAGCTGATTTAAAAATACTTACCGGTTTGATTGAGCCGCATTTCTATGCAGGATTTTCAGGTAGCAGAAAATCAATTCTCCCTGGAATTTCAAGTTTTGAAACCATGAAGTTTATGCATTCCTTCAGGGTAATTGATCAACTGCATGAGGCTAATTGCCGATTGGACAATAATATCTTTCACGATTATGCCATGCAGGTTACGGAACTCGCCGGAGTTGATTTCATTCTCAATGTCGTGATCAATCATTCCAGGGAACTTGCCGGGGTTTTCGGTGGTCATTATGATAAAGCTCATCGGGCCGGATGTGAAATGGTAACTGATCATGCGGTGGCCTATCTTGACGAAAAAGTTGACCTGGTTATCACTTCGGCAGGTGGATATCCATTGGATGCCACTTTTTATCAAGTCTCAAAATGCTTAATAAGCGCCAGAGATATACTCGTTGAAGATGGCAGCATTCTTGTCACATGTGGTTGCGAAGAAGGCCTGGGTAGTGAAGAGTTCTGCACAATCATGCGCTCTAACCCGACTCCGGAGCACTTCAACAAACACCATGGTAACCCCGATCATTTTGTGATCGATCAATGGTGCGCTCAAAATATCTACCAGGCACTTGCTCATGCAGCAAAAGTATATATCTATTCCCCGGGATTATCGACCGATGATGTCAGTCGGTTCCAGGGAAAAAAGATTGAAGATGTTCAAGGAACAATTAACAAACTTCTGCAGGCCCATAAAAAAGTTGCAGTAATTCCCGATGGCCCATATGTGGTAGGCAAGATTAAGTAGATATTGTTCTTAACTTTTTTTATCTTAATTCAGGCATAGTCAAAAAAAACATTAGATATGTATGAATAATTCATAGTAAAAGATACCAGGAGAGCTGCAATAAACACCCTACATGTCATCATTTTCCAGATATTTACGAAAAATACTCCTCACGAAACTTGACAGGCCAGCTCGCCACTATCAGCAAAGGGCATACAATAACGTCGAAAAGCTCTATAAAGTGGTTAAACCAGGAGATGTTGTTCTCGTGGAAGGCCGTTCAGAGATGAGTAGGATCATAAAGCTCTTTTCCAGCAGTCACTGGAGTCATGCAGCACTTTATGTCGGAGATTACCTAAAAAATAAGCTAGCCCTAGATGGAAAACCTTATAAATTCAGCTATGGTGAAAACTCCTACCATCTTGTTGTTGAGGCATATTCGGGGAAGGGTGTTGTGGCCGAGCCACTGGAAAAATATAAAGATCATAATATCAGATTGTGCAGACCATATGGAATAAGGCCGGAGGATCTCGAGAAAGTAATTCAGATAGTTATAAACCGGCTGGGGATGCATTACGACGACCAGAACATACTCGACATAGCTATGATGGCGCTCCAGACCATATGGCGCAGAGAGAGTACGTATACTACCAAAGCATGCTTGGGAAACTGTAATGATTTCGAAGTTATCTGCTCAGGAATGATTGCCCAGGCATTCCAGAGTGTCGGATATCCGATCGTACCTGAACTATTACCTCCTACAGATGGCGATGCCTATGATGTCAATAATCCCTATGGTGGTGGTTTGATTATGCGCCACTACTCACAGATAACACCCAAGGATTTTGACCTTAGCCCCAATTTTGAAATCATCAAATATAATTTAGACGGTTCGGTACCCTTTGACTATAAGTCTCTCTGGTCGGACGCAAGTGATTCACTTCAGCAGTGAGAGAACAACTTATTCCGGACACAATATTCATAGCAATGCCCGAGGATTAGGAGTAAAATTAATCAAAGTTTAGCATAATTTTTATCCATGCCCATGTATTTATCCTCTCAAATTGCAGGGCTCAACTATGGTGCTACAATTTGCCACAACCACACACATTCCCCCACAACGGGAAATAAAAATCGAAACCCATCTCTTTGTTGATGATGGTGTATTCCCCAACAACAGCAGGCTCAAGCTATTGATCTATAAACAGGCTTTCACTGGTAACATTGAACCCACACCGGAATGTATAGAAGAAACCTTCCTGAAAAATGATTGGATAAATTCCTGGAGAAACGGTTTATATACGATGCATCATTACCATAGCAGTGCGCATGAAGTACTAGGTATATATTCCGGTTGGGTACGCGTTCAATTTGGTGGCCCACAGGGCAATATTTTACGTGCACAATCTGGTGATGTAATTGTGGTTCCAGCCGGTGTTAGCCATAAGAATATCGAGCAGTCCCCTGATTTTAATGTTATCGGTGCCTACCCTAGAGGACAGATGTGGGATATGAATTATGGTAAAACTGGTGAACGACCACAGGCAGACAAGAGGATCCAAGATGTGCCGTTGCCCAAAAATGATCCGGTGATGGGGAGCAAGGGTCAATTGCTGCAGTTCTGGAAGTAGTCTACTCCTATAAGCTGGGACTGCGCAAAATACCCAGAATTTGCAACTCAATTCACCAGATCCAAGAGCCCTGTGAC
>JAAUXX010012803.1_pt1 | contig 11288 bp, 10 predicted proteins | sample 7278111 | NCBI WGS metagenome assembly JAAUXX01 (sample SAMN14350116, study PRJNA611818) | marine sediment metagenome | isolation source: surface marine sediment (1.8m) | place: French Polynesia: Moorea | collected 2018-08
AAACCCCAGAGCCTCCGCAATATGTGGCGATGCGATGCGGTCCGCACCAGCCAGGTCCGCAATGGTTCGCGCCACCCGCGTCATGCGGTGTATAGCGCGCGCTGACAAACCCAGCGAGTCAACGGCGTTCTCGAGCAGTTGCCAGGACGCGTCGTCGAGCTCACAGACGTGATCGAGTTCGGCGGCCGGCAGCCGTCCATTGACGACGCCCTGGCGGTCGAGCGCGCGCCGCCGGGCAGCAACAACGCGCTCGCGTACGACTGCCGACGACTCCTCGCGAGACTTGCCGCGAAACAGCGCTGCGGGCGGGCGCTCGACATCGACCTTGAGATCGATTCGGTCCATGAGCGGACCCGAGATTCGCGAGCGGTAGTTCTGTACCCGGTCTCCGCTGCAGCGGCATTGTCCCTGCGGGTCGCCCTGGTATCCGCAAGGACAGGGATTCATCGCCGCAACGAGTTGGAAGCGCGCCGGAAAGTCGACCTGCGCGTTGACACGCGCGATGCTGATGACGCCCGTTTCGAGCGGCTCACGAAGCACTTCGAGGACGTGGCGACTGAACTCGGGAAGTTCATCGAGGAACAGCACACCGTTGTGTGCACGCGAGATTTCACCCGGCTGTGGACCTGCCCCGCCGCCCACGAGCGCCGGCGCCGATGCCGTGTGATGCGGCGCGCGGAGGGGTCGCTGCCGCCAGGCATAGCTGGCCGGGTCCCGTCCGAGCAAAGACTCCACGGCGAGCGTCTCGAGCGCTTCGCATTCGTCGAGCTCGGGCAGCAAGCCGACGAGGCAACGCGCAAGCAGCGACTTGCCCGTGCCCGGTGGACCGCTCATGAGCAGGTTGTGACCGCCGGACGCGGCGATCTCCAGCGCGCGCTTCGGCCGCGCCTGCCCGCGGACGTTCGCGAGGTCCTCGACGTGTGCCGGCTCGGGAATTCGCTTGGGCGGAACCGCAGGCTCGAGCGTCAACTGGCCCCGCAGAAACGCCGACGCTTCGAGAAGGTTCCGGATCGGGTAGACCGCCGCGTGTGCAAATGACGCCTCGGATGCGCTGCCGGCCGGCACGAGCATCGCCGAGTTCGCATCGCTAGCCTTGAGCGCAGCCGTGAAGAGCCCTGGCACTTCCCGAATCTCACCGTCGAGTCCGAGCTCGCCGTAGCATTCGACATTGTCGAGCCGATCGGCGGGCAAGACGCGCGCGGCGATGAGTATGCCGATCGCAATAGCAAGGTCGAAGCGCCCGCCGGCCTTCGGCATTTCAGCCGGTGCAAGGCTGACCGTGATTCGCTCCTGTGGAAAACGAAAGCCCGAATTGATGATGGCGCCGCGGACGCGGTCCTTGCTTTCTCGCACGGCCATCTCGGCCATGCCCGACACGGAGAAGCTGGGCAGCCCACCCGACAGGAAGACTTCCACGCGCACCGGTGGTGCGTCGACGCCTTTCAGCGCCCGGCTTGTCACGATACCGATGCCCAAGCTGCCCTCCCTGGCAACGCGCACCCTTGTGTTGCGAGTTAAGTGCTCGAGTCGAGTTCCTTCAGGCGGGCTTCGAGCGATTCGAGTTTCTTCCGCGTGCGTTCGAGCACCGCGCGCTGCACGTCGAATTCCTCGCGCGTGACGAGATCCATCTTGCGAAGCGCGCCCGCAAGTGCCGCGCGGAAGTTGGCTTCGGCGTCAGCCTTGAGGCTGCCGAGTTCGTTCGGGATCGCCTCGAGCAGGGTCGCTGTGAGGCGATCGATTGTTGTGTTGTCCATGATGACTTGATACCGAACGAGCACCCGAAACGCCAGCCGCAAAAGCAGGGCAAAGAACGCGAAAGCCGGGCCCCAAAACGGTGCAACGGCCCGATATCCCGCACCGCTCGAGGGCGCACCAAAATGACTTCAGGTGTTACTACGTTGATAACACTCAAGAAACCCGAAGCTGGCATGAATGTTGTTACTGATGTTCCGGCAGCGGGCACGAGCGGGTCCGTTACGCATACGGAAATGACTTAAGGGGAAGACCTACCATGAAAATGATCACCGCGATCATCAAGCCCTTCAAGCTCGACGACGTCCGGCAGGCCGTCGCCGACATAGGCATCCAGGGCATCACCGTGACGGAAGTGAAAGGCTTTGGCCGGCAGCGCGGTCACACCGAGCTGTACCGCGGCGCCGAGTACGTCGTCGATTTCCTGCCCAAGGCAAAGATCGAACTCGCCGTCGACGACGACGTCGCCGAGCAGGTCGTCGAGGCGATCGCCAACACGGCGCGCACCGGCAAGATTGGTGACGGGAAGATATTCGTCTCCGAGCTCACACAAGCCATTCGTATCCGCACCGGCGAGACCGGCGCGGAAGCGGTTTAAGAAACAAGTATTAAAAGAAACACGCGGAGGATCTTCTCGTGGAAGACACAGCAGCACTGGCGGGCCAGGTAGTTGAACTGGCTTACGCCCTCGATACGTTTTATTTCCTCGTCATGGGCGCCCTGGTCATGTGGATGGCCGCCGGCTTCACGATGCTCGAGGCCGGCCTCGTACGCGCCAAGAACACGGCCGAAATCCTGACCAAGAACGTCGGGCTCTACTCGATCGCCTGCATCATGTTCATGCTCATGGGCTACACGATCATGTACCCGAGCGAAGCGTCGAACCTGTTCATTCAATTCGGTGACGGCCTGTTGGGCGCCGACGACAACGCCGCCGCGGACGTCATTGCGAGCGGGGGCGATACCTACTACTCCGGCCTTTCGGATTTCTTCTTCCAGGTCGTCTTCGTTGCGACGGCCATGTCGATCGTCTCGGGCGCCGTCGCCGAGCGTATGAAGCTCTGGTCGTTCTTCATGTTCGCCGTGGTCCTGACGGCCTTCATCTACCCGATCCAGGGCTTCTGGAACTGGGGCGGTGGATTCCTGTCGACGAACTTCGGCTACTTCGATTTCGCGGGCTCCGGCACGGTCCACCTGTGCGGTGCCGCTGCCGCGCTCGCCGGTGTGCTCGTGCTCGGCCCGCGCAAGGGCAAGTACGGCCCGGCGGGCCAGGTCAACGCGATCCCGGGCGCCAACCTGCCGCTCGCGACGCTCGGCACGCTGATCCTCTGGCTTGGCTGGTTCGGCTTCAACGGCGGCTCGGAGCTCAAAGTATCCGATGTCGGTGAAGCGAACGCGGTAGCACTCGTGTTCGTCAACACGAACATGGCCGCTTGCGGTGGTCTTGTCGCGGCGCTGCTCTTTTCGCGGGCCTGGTTCGGCAAGGCCGACCTGACGATGGCCCTGAACGGCGCGCTGGCAGGCCTCGTCGCCATTACGGCCGATCCGCTCTCACCCTTCCCGTTCCTTGCGACGGTTGTTGGCGCCGCCGGCGGCTTGCTCGTCGTCGCCTCGATCGTGACGCTCGACAAGCTCAAGATCGACGATCCGGTCGGCGCGATCTCCGTACACGGTGTCGTCGGCATCTGGGGCGTTCTCGCCGTGCTGATCTCGAACCCCGACGCATCGTTCGTCGGACAAATCGTAGGCATCCTGAGCATCTTCGCCTGGACGTTCATCGTCAGCTTCATCGTGTGGTTCGGACTCAAGATGACCGTGGGTATCCGCGTCTCCGAAGAAGAGGAATACGAGGGCGTCGATATCGGTGAATGCGGCCTCGAGGCCTATCCGGAGTTCACGAAGGCGTCGGAATAAGGCGACACGTAGATAACAAGCCTGCCGGCGACGCGGTTTCGAGTTGCCATAAGTCGCCGGCAGGCGGCATAAGAAGAACGACAATCTGCTTTCAAATTCCCCGAAAAAGCAGTCACTTAGCGGGCCTCGAGGCCCGTTTTTTTTGGGGCTTGCAAAGTGTGAACTGGCGCACAAAACGCCGCGTGATTACCATCACTCCGTAACGGCATTGCGGCTGGTCTAATGTGTGACACACCTCTCATTTCTGAGGTGGCAGAAGGTGAAAGGTCGCGGCTATGGTAGCCCTGACCGGAGGGGGCAGATCCCCAAGGTGTAAGCCAGGCAGACGATTATGAACAGACTCATCAAAATAGCTGTACTGATTAGCAGCGCTCTGGTCTTCGCCGGACCCGTTTCGGCCGGTGAGATCTACAAGTACGTAGACGAGAACGGCAACATTACCTACGGTGACCGGCCGTCCGGCAGCCCGACCGAAGAACGTATGAACGTCGTGACGCGTGCGACCGACCCGGACCAGGTCCAGGCCAGCGTCGACGCGACACTCGAGCTCGAAGAGCGTCTCGAGCAATCGCGCGAAGCGCGTGCCGAGAAGAAGGCAGCCCGGGAAGAAGCTCGCCAGGTTGCGGAACAGCGCGCTCAGAAATGCACCGAGAACCGCGACAAGCTCGCAAGGTATGACGAGTCGCTGCGCCTGTACCGCCAGGATGCGAACGGCGAACGCAAGTACCTCGACGACGCCGAGCGTGAAAAGGCCAAACAGCACGTGCAGGGCCTGATCAAGGAATTCTGCGGTTAAGAAACCCGCCGCCGGGGCTTCCTGCCCCGGCGGCGCTTTTCCACTCCTCCGTATCGCGGGGGAGTTCTCACACCGGACGCCAGACAAACGCTAAAATGACGGCATGAGTACGACGAGCCGCCAGCTTGAGCGACCGCCTCGATAACGACCCTGACACGGCCCAGGCCTTCCTGCCGGATTTCTGCGCCACGACGACGGTGCTTGTCGTGCTCGTCGTCGCCGAACTCATCGCCTTTGTCCTGACGATTGCCGCATGGGACGGTAGCGCGAGCTTCCTGATCGCCCTGTCCAAGACCTCGCTGTTCGTCATCTGGACAGCGTTGCTCGGTTCGCTCTTGCTGTGCCAGCTCAAGGAGCGCCTCGAAGCGGCCGGACCGACGGCTGCCTTCGGCTGGAGTTACGGCATCCTGCTCGGCATGACGATTGCGATCGCGGAGGTTGCCTTCCAGCTGACCCGGGTGTTCGGACAATCCGTCATCCTCGGCGATACCCACGGCGCCTTCCTGATCCGTACGATCTCGATCGCGGCAATCGTGATAGCACTGCTGATGCGCTACCTCTACGTCGCGAGCGAGTGGCGACGCAGCATCGTACTCGAGGCACAGGCACGAATCAGCGCCCTTCAGGCCTTGATCCGGCCGCACTTCCTCTTCAACAGCATGAACACGATCGCCTCACTGACGCGCTCGGATCCGCGACAGGCCGAGGAAGCGGTGGAAGACCTGTCTGACCTGCTGCGCGCATCCTTGAGCACATCGAAGGACCTGTCATCGCTCAAGGAGGAGTTCGAGATCGCCGCGATTTACCAGCGCATCGAGAAGCTCCGACTCGGTGACCGCCTCGAGATCCGCTGGGATATCGACAGCCTGCCGATGCGGGCGCGAATCCCCAGCCTCACGCTGCAACCGCTGCTCGAAAACGCGATCTACCACGGCATAGAGCGGCTCGAGGGCGGCGGCACGGTCACGGTCGAGGGCAGCGAGGCGAACGGCAGCCTGTCGATCTCGATTGCGAATCCGGTGCCTGCCGGGTCAGAAGGCAAAAAAGGCGGCAACAAGATGGCGTTGTCCAATATTCGGCAGCGCTTCGAACTCGCCTACGGCAATCGCGCCGACGTCTCGGTCGATGAGCGCGACGAAAGCTATCGCGTGACGCTCAGCTTTCCACTCGGGGCCGAGGCATGATGCGTGTCCTCGTCGTCGACGACGAAGAGCCCGCGCGTGAACGGCTCCGGCAGATGCTCGACGACGTTGACGGCTACGAGTGCGTCGGGCTCGCCGCCAATGGTGAGGAAGCACTGCGGCTCGCGGTCGCCGAGCGGCCCGAAATCCTGCTCCTCGACATTCGCATGCCTGGACTCTCGGGCCTCGAGGTAGCGCATCACCTGAATGCGCTGGCCGAGGCGCCGGCCGTCGTGTTTACGACGGCCTATGACGAACACGCCATCGAGGCATTCGAAGCCCGCGCCGTGGGCTACATCCTGAAGCCCGTTCGAAGGAACCGGCTCGAGGCCGCACTGGCCCAGGCGGCGCGACTCGCACCCTCCCGACTCGTCGATATCGGCAGCGCGGCCGGACTCGAGGGGCCTCGCCGGCACCTCTGTGCCCGGCGGCAGGGCGAACTCCGGCTCATACCGATCGACGATATCGACTACCTCGAAGCCGACCAGAAATACGTGTGTGTCCATCACGCGAACGGCGAGGACCTGATCGACGAATCGCTCAAGTCGCTCGAGACCGAGTTTCAGGATCGCCTCGTTCGCATTCATCGCAGCGTCCTCGTCACGGTGGCCCGGATCGACCGGATCGAACGGGATCCGGAAGGCCGCTCGCACGTCGTGCTGCGCGATGACTCGCAAGATGGCGGGAAAGCGCTGATAATCTCCCGCCGTCACGTCGCCGACGTGAAACGGCGCCTACAACAGGGGAGCTAGAACCACTTGCAAATCCGAATTGCCACTCGCAAGAGCCGTCTCGCTATCTGGCAGGCCGAACACGTTGCGGCCCTGCTCGAGCAACTCGACGCCGTCGAGAGTGTCGAGCTTGTCCGGCTGTCGACGAAAGGCGACGAGATTCTCGACCGCAGCCTGCAGAAGATCGGCGGCAAGGGTCTCTTTATCAAGGAACTCGAGGTTGCCATGCAGGATGGTCGCGCCGACCTGGCCGTCCACTCGATGAAAGACGTGCCGGCCGAGATGCCCGATGGATTCTGCATCGCCGCCATCCTCGAACGAGCCTCGCACGAAGACGCCCTGGTCAGCGATGGCGTCGCGTTCGCCGATCTGCCCGAAGGCGCCGTCATCGGCAGTTCGAGCTTAAGGCGCCAGGCACAGCTGCGTATGCTCCGGCCGGATCTCGAGATCCGGCCGCTGCGCGGCAACGTCAACACGCGCCTGGCCAAGCTCGACGCCGGCGACTTCGACGCGATCATTCTCGCCGCGGCGGGCCTGGAGCGGCTGGACATGGCCGACCGCATCACGTCCCGCTTTCGCCCGGACGACATGTTGCCGGCCGCCTCGCAGGGTGTAATCAGCATCGAAACGCTTAGTAACAACATCGAGCTCAAGGCGGTCCTGTCGGCACTCAATCATCACCCGACCGTTCAGACCACCGAAGCCGAGCGGGAAGTCGCCCGCTTCCTCAATGCAAGTTGTCAGTCGCCGGTTGCCGCCCACGCCACTATCGACGGCGAGACCTTGTCACTGACGGGCCTCGCAGCGCTGCCCGACGGCAGCGAGCACCTGCGTGAGACGGCCAGCGGCAGTGCAGACGACGCACTCGCGATCGGCGCCGAGGTTGCCTCGGCACTCGAATCCCGGGGCGTCAAGGATCTCCTGGAACGCGCCCGCCAGATGACGGAGTAGGCACGAAGCTATGCCAGCACTCAACGGACAAGGCGTACTCGTTACGCGCCCTGTTCTGCAACAGGAACCGCTCGTGTCGGCGCTCGTGGAAGCGGGTGCTACGGTAGTCAGTTTTCCGGTCATCGACATCGTGCCTCGCGCCGAGACCGTTGTGGAAACGGAAGCCAGCTCTCTCGACCCGCCGGACGTCACGATCTTCGTCAGCGCCAACGCGGTGCAGCACGGTATTGCACAGGCCGGTGGCAAGATCGCGGCCATCGGTCCCGCGACCGCGCGCGCGATAGAGGCACAGGGCCGCACAGTCGACCTCAAGGCCGAATCCGGATTTTCCAGCGAAGACCTCCTCGGCATCCCGGAACTGCGACAGGTTGCCGGCAGGACAATACGAATCATCCGCGGCAGCCGCGGCCGTGAGCTGCTCGCAACCACGCTCGCCAGCCGCGGCGCGAACGTTCAGTATCTTGGCGTCTACGATCGCCGGCTGCCCGCCTATGCCCCCGAGGAAATCCAGCGGCTCTGGCAGCAGTGGCAGGACGGCAGCATTGACGTCATCGTGCTCATGAGCGTCGAATCCTTTACGAATCTCGTTGCACTCCTGCCCGATGAAGCACGGGTCGCGCTCAATGAGGCGCGGCTGGTGACGCCGACAGCACGTGTGTTAAAAGAAGCCGAAGAACAATACCCGGGCGCCGACGTCACGCTTGCCCAGGCACCCGACGCGGGTGCGATCGTCGAGGCCGTGATCGAAAGCCTCGAGCCACCGCGCGAATTCGCAAGGTAAGACATGAGCACCGATAAGCAATCAGCGGACGACGATACGCCGCGCGAAGACGCGATTAGCGACGAAGATGGAGAGACGTCGCAAGACGACGGTGCCAAAGACACCGCCTCTGCGCTCGACGCTGATTTCGACACTGACGCGACCCCAGCGGATGACAGCGTCGAAGGGGAAGAACCGGCGTTCTACGCGACCGGACAGGCAGCACCTGAAGGCGCGCAGAAAAAACAGCGGAGTTTCACAGGTCTCCTCGGCGTTGGCTTGAGCCTGCTCGCCCTTGCCGGGGTTGCCTACGTACACCTGACGCGTGAGTCACTGCCGGAGCTCGACTTTGCAGCGCCGTCCGACATCGCCGCGGTGCGCCAACAGCAGGAGTCGCTTGGCGCCGCGATCTCGGCGCTCGAATCGCGCCTGGAGAGCGTTGCCGGTGTCGGCGATGATTCGGCCAACTCACGCGAGCGCCTGGCGGCAACGCTCCGCGGCGAGATTCGCGCGCTCGAAGAGCGGCTGGCCCGCTATGACTCGCTGCCGCCGCGCGTCGGCAATCTCGAGAACGCTGTCGCAGGCATCCAGGGCATCGAAGCAGGCGCACGCGACACGCTGCTCCTTGCCGAGGCGGAGTACTATCTGCAGACGGCCAATACACTTGCCACGCTCGCCGGCAACGTCGAGCTTGCGAAGGTCGCACTCGACATGGCCGACGATCGGCTCGTCAGTATTGGCAACCCGGCACTCAACAACGTCCGGCAGGCCATCAGCGATGAAGTCACGGCGCTCGAGGGTCTGCCTGCGCTCGACGTCGAAAGCAACGCCATCCTGCTGGCAAGCCTGGCGCAGCTCGCGGATTCGCTGCCACTGAAGCCCGTCGAGAGCACCGCCGCCGTCGCGGCTGACGCCGAGGTCGACGAAGAACCGGGCACGGCGGGCAGAGCCTGGAACGCGATTCGCGAAGCCATGGGCGACATTGTCAAGGTCACGCCACCGGGCGACGACACAGCACCACTGCTCATACCGGGTACCGAGCCGCTGCTGCGCAGCAACCTGGCCCTGCAGCTCCAGGCAGCACGGCTCGGGTTGCTCACTCGTGAGCAAATGATCTTCGAGCAAAGTCTTGACGACGCGGATGCCTGGCTCGAGCAGTATTTCGACGCGTCGAGCATGCAGGTGCAGAACGCCCGCGAGACGATCGCCGAAATCCGCGTCGTCGAACTTCGCTCGGACGTGCCCGATATCTCGGAGTCGCTCCGGCTGCTGCGCCAGTACCAGTCGCTGTCCGGAACGGGGCCTTGAAACTCGGCATTATTATCATCGTGGCGTTGCTCTTGAGCGCCGTTGCCGCCTCTGTGCTCCTGACCGATCCCGGTTACGTTGCCGTGTCAATTCGCGGCTACCTCTTCGAGACCTCCGTGCCGGTGCTGTTGTTCGCGATTGTCTCCATCTTTATCGCGATCTGGTTCGTACAGAAGATGTTCTCGGGCATGCGCAAGATCGGCGAGGCGCGCGGCGCCCGCGCCGGGAAGAAGCTGACGCAGGGGCTCATCGAAGTTGCCGAAGGCAACTATGCGAAAGGCGAGAAGCTCCTCGCACGGGCCACGACCGTGAGCGAAACGCCCTTGTTCGGCTACCTCCAGGCCGCCCGCGCGGCGCACCTGCAGGGCGAGGACGGCCGGCGCGACGAATGGCTCAAGATCGCGTACGAGAAAAAGCCCGATGCAGCGAATGCCGTACTCTTGACCCAGGCCGAGTTCCAGCTCGATCGCGGCCAGTACGAGCAAGCACTCGCGACGCTGCGCCAGCTCGAAGACGACTCGCGCAATCACGGTTATGCGCTGGCGCTGCTCGGGCGGCTCTACTTTCAGCTCGGCGACTGGAAGGAACTCGACGCCGTGCTGCCGCGCATCCGAAAGCACAGCAATATCAAGCAGGAGACGCTCGACACGTGGTCAACGGCCGTTCACCGCGATGCGCTGGAAACCGCTCGGGACTCGCGGGATGTCGACGCGGCATGGAAGGGCGTCGCGAAGCCGCTAAAGACCCGGCTCGAGCTGCTGGAAGCATATTTCGAAGCGCTGGCTCGAGTCGGCGAATCCGACCGGGCCGAAAAGGAGCTGGCCTCGCGCCTGAAGTCGGACTGGCGAGCCCCGCTCATCAGCCTCTACGGCCGAATCGAAAGCTCGGACCCCAGTCGCCAGCTCGCGACAGCCGAACGTTGGCTCGACAAGCACGCGGACGACACCGATCTGCTGCTCACGACCGCGCGACTCTGTCTGCGCAACGAACTCTGGGGCAAGGCGCGGAGCTACCTCGAAACCGTGCTGACACTCAAGCCCTCGCCCGAGGCCTACCAGGAGTACGGCCACCTGCTCAATCAAATGGGCGAAGGCGATGCCGCCGCCCAGGCTTTCCGCGACGGGCTCGGTATGGTGTCGGGCGCGCCGGTCCCGCAGATCCCACACCTCGACGCGGACCAGGGCTAGGCATTGACAGCCGTTGTCGTGGGCACCGGCTACACGGGGCTGCGCCTGCTCAGGCGGCTTCCCGCCGATCGCGCGCTGGGACTGTCACGTAGCGTGCCGCCCGACACGGACGGCCGTGACGTACGAAAGCTCAACCTCGACGAGGAGAACACCTCGATCGAACTCCCCACCGACTACAGCCTCGTCTACACGGTGCCGCCCGCCATCGACGCCGACGAAGACTATCGCCTCGAGAGACTGCTCGAAGAGCTCGACCCGGCGCCACGGCGGATCGTTTACCTGTCGACGACGGGTGTATACGGGGACAGGCGCGGTGAACGCGTCAGCGAAGACGACCCGACAGCCCCGAAGACACCGCGTGCAGCGCGCCGCGTCGCCGCCGAGACGGCGTTGGCAAAGTTCGCCGAAACTGCGGGCAGCGAAATCACGATCCTGCGCGTTCCAGGCATTTACGGCCCGGATCGGCTCATGATCGACCGCGTTCGCGACAAGGAGCCCCTGATCGCCGACTCGGAAACCAACCCCGGCAACCGAATTCACGTCGACGATCTCGTGAGCGCGTGCCTGGCCGCGCTCGACCCGGCCAGGCCACCCGGCATCTACAACCTCGGCGACGGCGACACCCGGTCCTCGACCTGGTTCGCAACGACGGTCGCACGCCTGCTCGACTGGGAGCCACCCCCCGAGATCAGCCGCGCCGAAGCCGAG
>JAAUXX010013799.1_pt1 | contig 11287 bp, 7 predicted proteins | sample 7278111 | NCBI WGS metagenome assembly JAAUXX01 (sample SAMN14350116, study PRJNA611818) | marine sediment metagenome | isolation source: surface marine sediment (1.8m) | place: French Polynesia: Moorea | collected 2018-08
CCTAACAATTGCAATTGTTTTGCTTCTTGTTCAAATAACTGTTTTATTTTTTTATTTGTCTGGGTTCCCTGATGGCAAAATACTAGCTGCTTGACTACGCATAGCTCGTTAAGTTTGTCCAGATCTGTTGCCAGATAGGTTTTGCCAAAACCTCCTGTGCCTATTGCTTCGAGAACTTTATAACGATTTCTCAAGTAACCTTTCAAAAGCTCGCCGCACCCCTGACAATTCTTACGATCGTTAGGATTCTCCGGTCGTTCGCAGTTGGGGTTAAGACAGTAAATCATGAGTAGAAATATTGTGTGTCTAAATTATTTATCAAGTTTCTCCTATTATTTTCCGGAAATTGTAGATTTTTTGTACAAATTAGCTGTAGCAAATAAATCTTTCAATTACGATCGGTTATAGCCATCTGGTTCGGGAGTAAATAGCTTGTTATTCAATTGAGGCGAGATTATCTTCTAAAGTTTTAGACAGGCTACCTCTCTTTGCTGGTGACATCCTCCCCGACTTGCGCACTTCGCTTAGTCGGGGCTGACAAACCTCGCGATTTGGCTTTCCTGCTGCTGCGAGTGCCAACCAAACAACAAAGAAGTAAACTTTTAGATAACGATAACTATTGTTACTTCCATAGAAAATAACTGATGTGAGTTTCCTTGCTCAAAATATACTGCTTCCTCCTCATATAGAATACGTAGTCATAAGTAAAGAATTGCTTATTCTAGCTCGATCGAGTGGAATTTCGCGATTTATTGATTTTCCGGAGGAATTAGAATTAGGTCGCGATATACGAGATGGTTTTCCTGAATTAATAGGTTACGAAGCAATTCTGAGCGAGATTTTGGCAGTGCAGCGACAAAACTTTCAATTAACCAGAATTTATCGAGCCTTAAGTAAAGAAAGACACGTATATATTAATCTATATATTAATAATTATCAATCTCGAACCAACTCAGAAAACTGCTTGTTAATCTTTGTAGAAGATGTTACGGAAAGTACGAACATAGAGCAAAAATTAGTTCACAAAAACAATGAAAATAGCTTGTTGCTGAGTGCATTGAAATCTTCTCAAGAGTACATTAATAAAATAGTTACATCAATGGCAGATGCCTTAATAGTTACAGATCTAAAAGGTAGGATTAAAACTATTAATAAAAAAACAGAAAAATTATTTGGTTATACCCCAGAAGAATTGCTCAATCGCCCGATATCTAAAATTATTGCCGATCGAAATTTTTTACTTTCAGAAATTCAACAATATCTTTTGACTCAAGGAAAAGTATTTGAAAATATGGAAATTGCTTGTCAAACGAAAAGTCAAGAACAAATTACTGTTGCTTTTTCTTGTTCTATGATTCAACCAGATAAAGAAACATTCGATAATTATATCTACATCTATATAGGTCGAGATATTACCCAAGACGAGCGTCTCGAAAAACGACAAATTGCCCAGCATAACGTGACCAGAATTATATCAGAATCAGCTAATTTAGCCGAAGCTACGCCCAAAATATTGCAAGATATTTGCGAATATCTGGGATGGGACGTGGGAGAACTCTGGATGATAGAAGAAGTAACAAATGAAGAAAATGCAGCCAAAATGTCTTTAGCTGAAAATCTTAAACTAGACCAAACGCCACCTCAAAAATTAGTAATGCGATGTGTAGAAAGTTGGGTCAAAAAAACAGTATTTATACCAGAATTTACAACATTTGCTAAACAAATGACCTGCTACATAGGGCAAAGTTTAGCAGGTCGAGTTTGGGCAAATAATTCTCCCCAATGGATTAATGATATTTTAAATGATAATAATTTTTTGCGCAAAGAAATAGCCCTAAAAGAAGGATTGCACGGAGCATTTGGCTTTCCCATTCAAAATGAAGGTCAAATGTTAGGAGTGATGGCATTTTATAGTAAGAAAGCGCAAAGATTAGACGAAGACTTATTTAAAGTTATGGCAACAATTGGCAGCCAAATAGGTCAGTTTGTCAAGCGAAAAAAAGCAGAACAAGCACTGCGCCACGAACAAGAAAAAACCGAAACCCTTTTACTCAATATTTTGCCACAGCCGATCGCCGAACGTCTCAAACAACAAACTAGTACGATCGCTGATAACTTCGAGGAAGTAACTGTCTTATTTGCCGATTTAGTTGGGTTTACTCCTTGGTCTTCTGAAGTATCTCCCATTGAAGTAGTGGAGATGCTGAACAAAATTTTTTCCGAGTTCGATCGCCTCACGGAAAAACACCAGTTAGAGAAAATCAAAACTATTGGCGATGCTTATATGGTAGTAGGAGGACTGCCCACACCGCAAGGAGATAGTGCGCGATCGATCGGGTCAATGGCTCTAGATATTATCGAGACGATCGATCGCTTCAATGCTAGCTATAACAAAGATTTTCGCATTCGTATTGGTATAAATACTGGCCCTGTGGTTGCTGGCGTAATTGGTACCAAGAAGTTTATATACGACCTTTGGGGGGATACGGTCAATATTGCTAGTCGTATGGAATCCCAAGGTGTCCCTAATAAAATTCAAGTCACTGCTACTACCTACGATCGCCTAAAAGACAAGTATCTATTCAAACAACGCACCCCAATCTATATTAAAGGCAAAGGAAAGATGATTACTTACATGCTTGTTGGTAGAAAATAGAAGCGTTCGGTGGTTTGTACAGACGTTGACTGAGGCTGTTATATGGAAGAAACAGGGAACAAGGAACAGAAAATCACGTTCCGTCATGCCTTGGATACAACCCACGTTTTTAAAAATGGAATGGGTTTGGGGAGGTCTAAATCCTCCTCCTTGCCAATTCACTGTTCCCTGTTCCCTATTCCCTGTTCCCTTTAAATTTGACTTTAAAAATATGCAACTGGTAGATAGAATTCGTTTGGGCTTAGCAGTAGGAACAGCAAAAAGCATTAGTACTTTAGTACGCGGGTTGGGATTGGGTGCTGCTAGTGTGTTACCAGGAGAAATTGCTCGCCGTCTCTATCCTCAATTACTATCTGTGTTATTTCAACAGGTAAAATTAGGAGCAATTCTTATTGTCGGTACCAATGGCAAAACCACCACATCTCTACTGCTGCGAAATATTCTCGAAAATCGAGGCTACCGCGTTGCCCACAATGCCACTGGTGCTAACCTAATTAACGGCTTGATTGCCGCACTAATAACAAATACCAACTTATTCGGCCAATTAGAGGCAGATTATGCCATTTTAGAAGTAGACGAGAACGTATTGCCTTTGGTTTTAGCTGAGTGTCAGCCGCGCTTTATTGTTGGCTTAAATCTGTTTCGCGATCAACTCGATCGCTATGGGGAAGTAGATAGCATCTCCAGACGCTGGCAAAAAGCCATTACCCCTCTACCAGAAGAGACCGCAGTCATTCTCAACGCCGACGATCCTACATTATGCTATTTAGGACAAAAATTATCTCAAAAAGTCTCATTTTTCGGACTCAGCGAACCCGAACTTTATCTGGACGAAATTCCCCATGCAGTAGATTCTATTTACTGTCCTAGCTGCGGACATCTTTTAGACTATCAAGGGGTTTATCTGTCTCATTTAGGAGATTATAGCTGTCCTAGCTGCAATTTTAGCAAAAGTCAGCTGGCATTTGATAGTAAAGATTGGCCTCAAATTTTAATCGGAGTTTACAACAAATACAATACTCTAGCTGCTGGATTAGTAGCTAAAGAAATTGGCATCAATACTGCTGATATTAGGGAGACGATTAACAATTTCCGCGCTGCTTTCGGACGTGCAGAAGAATTAGAAGTAGAAGGAAAACACGTGCGGATTTTATTATCTAAAAATCCTGTGGGAATGAATGAAACTATCCGCGCTGTCGATCGAGTCAAAGAATCTGCAAATTCTTCTGTTACTTTATTAGTTCTCAACGATCGAATTCCTGACGGAACAGATGTTTCTTGGATTTGGGACGTAGATACTGAAAAATTAGTAACTCCAGGAGGTAAATTAATTGTCAGTGGCGATCGAGTTTACGATATGGCATTGCGCCTAGAATATAGTTGCGAAAATCTCGATAATGTTGCTGAGATAATTATTAAAGAAGATTTACGCGAAGCTATTTCTACTGCTTTAGAACATACAAAAGCGGACGAAACTCTTCACATCTTACCTACTTATTCCGCCATGTTAGAAGTAAGAGAAATACTGACAGGACGCAAAATTTTATAGAGATTAATCTTCTTTATACCCAAACTGAAGTTGCGGGAGAAAATGCCCCCGCAAAATTTTCGTGTTTCTCTTAATTAGTTCTAGCTCGATCGAAATCCCATAAATAGCATTGTTTAATCAACGCGTGCGAACGACAAATTTTATTGTATTTTAAATCAATATTTTTAGCTTCATACTAAAATTGTCCTACAAATTGAAATGCATAATCAGAATTTTAATCTAATTAGCCGATAAAATAGTTGCAAAAAACATTATAATAATACCTGAATGACAAAATGGAGCGATCGCACGTGGTAAAAACACTCAGAGGAGATATCAGTAAAGAAGAAATAACCTTATTACACAAAGACTGCTCTAACCCTAGAGTTAAAGAAAAACTTTTAGCCATTAAAATGCTTTATTCTGGTTACAAAGCTACTGAAGTAGCTAAAATTATAGGAGTAGCTCATAGAACTATTTATAATTGGGTAGATATTTGGAATTTTGCTGGAATTGAAGGATTAAAAGATAAATACAATGAAAGAGGTAGAAAAAAATATATTAGCGATCGAGAATGGTTACAAATCATAGAAGAAATAGAAGGAAAAGGCTATACCCTTAGAGATATTAGAGCTTATATAGAAGAAACAAGAGGGATAAGCTATACTTACGATGGAGTATGGAGAATTTTAAGAAAACAATTTAAAGTCAGGTACGGAAAACCTTATATCTTAAAAGCTAATCAATCTGAAACAGCACCCAAGGAATAAAAAAAATAGGTTTAGTTAGCAAAAAATATAAAGAAGAGAAGATTAGTTTAAGATTTTTATATTAAAGTAGTCTCGCAGATTGTTCTCAGAAAGCTAGAGTTGTTAATACTATAAAGATAAGTAACAAGACTTTCTCAATTTTTTATAATAAATCTCTTGCAAAAGTTAACTAAAGATATCGAACGCTTCATCTTATCAAAAAACAATAGATATCTTATCTCAGATAAGACTAGAAGCGCTACAAGATTTTTAAAATCTGGTTTTCGTAGTTATAGCAAAAAATGGTGTCAAGAATTTTTGTAATTATTTCATAGGTTAAGCATAAACTACTATTATGTTAATAGGCTTGTTTACAATTCGTTACTACAGTCGAGTTATTAAATAAGCACTATAAGCAACTAGGAAAACTATTCAACTAGGCAAACTATTCAACTAGGAAAACTATTCAACTAGGCAAACTATTCAACTAGGAAAACTATCAAAAAGGAGAAATATCAGGTGCGTTTTCACAACAAACAGGTCAACTATACTTACACCAGTAAAGATAAACACAAGCAAATTAATACTGCTAAATCAGCGATAGCTCCCTTTCATTTCTCAATGGGTGTTGACAATCTTGAGAAAACACGACATGTAAAAACAGAAAACTTATCAGTGAGAACTTCCTTCCATCTATCAATGTGTGTCGACAATCTTGAGAAAACACGACACTTTTACAAAGATATCCTTGGCGTTGAAGAACGCCGCACCAATAAATCATCAGTTCATTTTAACTTTTATGGCTGTCAACTTACCTGTCATGAAGTACCTGGCTACAGTACCGAGAATATCGAACGAGAAGTCGAAGCGGAAACTGTACCAGTTCCCCACTTTGGAGCTGCTGTGACTTTTGAAGAATTTGAAAGGATAAAAGAGCGTCTTATAGCTTCTAATATTGAGTTTATTGTCGAAGCACACTTAAGGTTTATTGGTAAACGTCACGAGCAATACGTCATGTTCGTAAAAGACCCCTCTGGTCACGGGATTGAAATTAAGTCCTTTACGAAAGTTCCTTACGGAGATTGGGCTTAATTTTTAGTCGATCTAGCTAAACCTACATGTTCGTCTAAGAAACTACTTAGCAAAGACCGTTTATAGGTTAAATGTATATATAATGGTAAGTTTCTATTATCTACCTATACTATTTAGTTCAAATTAATTAAGTTATTTATAAGCAAAAACAAAATATTTGTGGGCTAAAGATAGGGCTGCGGGATGCGGGTTTGTAGTAAATACTTTATCGCTTAAGTTCAATGAGGTAACATCAGATAATTTAAAAAGAAAATGAACAGTAAAAAATTAGTTGAAGAACTACCAAATTCTGAACTTTACGAACTTTCTAAGATTTGGCAAAAACTTAATCTAGAGTGGAAGTTTTACTCTGGGCTAACTGTGAAAGTTAAAAGTCATGCTGAATGGAAAGCTTATAATGATATTTTCGTAGATCGAGAGTATGATACATCGATTCAACATGCTTTAGAATCTAGGGTCAATCCCGATAAATTCACATTTTTAGACCTAGGTGCTAACGTTGGATTTTTCACAATTAAAGTAGCCGATTTAATACTCCAGCATAACAACTCTGAAATTGATTTCCGTGGCGTTCTTGTAGAAGGAAGTCCGTCTGTTTATTCAGAGCTGCAACAGAGAATTGACCAAGAGCCACATTTTAGTAAAAAGCTACAACTTATTCACGGATTAATTGGGGAACCAAAGGGAGTTGGAAAAATTTTTGAATCTGACTTTCACATTACCAATTCTCTATTTAGTAACAACTTATCAGAGCGTAAAAGTCAGGTAAAATATATCGATCTTAATGATTTGTGCAAATCTGACCGAGAAATAGACCTGCTAAAAAGTGACATTCAAGGTTCTGAGTTAAGCTTTTTAGAAAATTACCATCAGCATTTACTGAAAAAGGTTAGATGTGCAATATTTGAGATACATCATGACATCTGCGATGCCGAGCGTTGCCTAAATATTTTGGGAACAGAATTTCCCAGACAAAAACAGTTAAAAATAAAGAATTCTCACTCGTCTCGTTTATCATTACATTACTTCTGGAGATAACAAAGCAAATAGATACCAAATTAAATTTAAGCCGCCTGCTGCCGTTTACCTAATAACCCATCCAAGATAAATCTCCGTCCTCTCCGCCCTGGAAGTACGGAGATTCCTATCTATTCAAGCAACTCAAATAATGAAAATTGAATCAATTCTGGGTTGGTTAGTGCCTCAGACAAGTGGCGATCGCCGAATACGAACAATTAACATATTTATAAGGCTAATTCATAATTATAAATCCCTACAATTAAATTGCTTCTTAAGCCAAAGTGTCGATGCTGATTTCTATATCGATCTGATAAAATTCTGAATATTTGTTTTACACCAAAAAATCGCTTAAATCTCTCTGCAGAAACTTTGCGAACGATTCAATATTTCATTTGTATTTCAAGAAATTGACAGTTGTATAATTATATCACAAAATACTTATAGAATAGTTCGCGGAATTCAGAGATCATTTATTAAATGAAATATACTATCTTCAAGCTTGTATGTGTCAAGAAATAACTTGTATTCACTCGATGAATAAAATAGTAAAATACTGTTAGCGATTTCTTTTGAGAAGATAGCTATTACTTGATACGTAAAGTTATATTTTAGCTTTCAACATTTCTGCAAATCAATTTATTATTCAAGGAACTTTTTTTTAGATGAAGGGATTGTTATTTAAGAGTTTGCGATTGCGGATGCCTCTGGTTGTATTAGGGGGCATTATACCGTTAATTTTGCTAGCTATCTTCTATGCAAGCGATCGAGCTACCAAAACAATTCGCACCGAAGCTGAGGAAAATTTGAGTTTAAAAGCCAATATGTTGGCTGAAGCTGTATCTAGATCCAATGAATTAAATATCTTAGCTCTAAGCAACCTCAGCCAACAACCAGATATTGTCAGCACGAACCCCAACAGACAAAAACCAGCGCTAATTAAATTGGCAAAAAACTACAAACATATCTATGTAGCTGTCACTGTTAACATTGACGGTCAAATCGTAGCTCGAAGTGATAATAAGAAACCAGGAGGCTATCGCGGCGATCGACCTTGGTTTAAAGGCGCTCTGGCAGGTCATGATATTACCTATCAAACTCTAATTAGCCGTACTGTTAACAAACCAGCTTTATGTATGTCAGCACCGATTCGCCAGAACTTTTCAAAAATAATAGGCGTAGCGGCAATATGTACGGATATCGATACTCTGACTCAGCAAGTAAGTCAAGTAAAGTTTGGCAGAACAGGTTATGCCTTAGTAGTCGATAGTAATGGTATGGTATTGGCCGATCCAGACTCAAAATTCTTCACTGGGAAGGAACTGAAAAACTTGAGTAAATATCCACCTGTAAAAAACCTTTTGGAAGGTAATAATGGTCAGTTACCCTTTATGGACGAATCTTCTGGTGTCGATTGGATTTCTCATAGTATTCGTTTAGACAATGGCTGGGGTATTGTAATTCTTCAGGAAAAAGAAGAGTTTCTCAACAGCGAAAACGAATTTCTGGGTTTAGCCTTGTTGGTGACTGCAGTTACAGTTTTAGGAGTAAGTGTTTTAACTTGGTTGTTGGCTAATCGTCTAATTAAGCCAATTACTAATCTGAGTGAAGCGGCTCAGAGAATTTCTGAGGGTCAATTGGATCTCAAAGTTAATGTTAAGCGTTCTGACGAGTTAGGAATTCTGGCAAACTCTTTTACTCAGATGACAAGCAACTTAAAAAGTTCCTTCGACAAACTACAAGAGCGCACTGTCGAACTAAAAAAAGCTAAAGAGGTTGCAGAGGCGGCAAATCAAGCCAAAGACAATTTTCTCATCAATATCAGCCACGAACTGCGCAACCCTCTTAACTCGATTTTAGGTTATACCAAAATATTACTGCGGGCGCCCAATCTCGAACAATCCCAACTCCTCGATCTCAGAATTATTAAACAAAGTGGATCTCATCTATTGATCCTAATTAATGACATTTTAGATTTCTCTAAAACTAAAGCCGATAAGGTGGAGTTGAGTTTGACTCAGGTGGACTTATACTCTTTTCTCTCTCAAATAGTAGAACTGTTTCAGGCAGAAGCAAAAGAAAAAGGTATTGCTCTATGTTATGAAAGTGGTGTTGACTTACCATCTGCAATTTTAGCTGACTCTAAAAGACTGCGACAGGTTTTACTAAATCTTTTGGGTAATGCAATCAAATTTACCGAGTTGGGTGAAGTAACTTTCAAAGTTAGTCTCGTGCCTAATAGTGAAGCCAACGAGAAACCTAAGCAAAAAACCATTAGGTTTGAAGTCATCGATACAGGGGTTGGCATGAAAAAAGAGGTATTAGAGAAAATATTCCAACCTTTTGAGCAAGTGGGAGATAACATCAATCGAGCTAAAGGAACGGGTTTGGGTTTATCCATATCCCAGAAATTAGTTGAGTTGATGGGAAGCAAGATCGAAGTAAGAAGCCAATTAGGTCGTGGTTCTACTTTTTGGTTTGATGCCGCCTTTGATGTTGTAGAAGTTGATGTTGTAGAACAAAAACTAGATAAGCAAATATCACAAAAGCATAATAATAAATCTCAGATATTAGGTTATGAGGGAAATACTCGTCAGATTTTACTAGTAGACGACCGCAAAGAAAATCGCGACCTTCTGCTCAAGATTCTAGAACCTCTTGGCTTTAATATTACAGAGGCAGTTAACGGTCAAGAGGGATTGGAAGTAGCAATTTCTCTGAAGCCAGATCTGATTTTGACCGACTTATTGATGCCATGTCAAACGGGACTGACCATGGTCTCAGATCTAAGACAAAGACCAGAATTTAAAAATACCCCAGTTATTGCTCATTCTGCTTCTACCTTAGAGATAATGGAAAAGAAAAGTCTCAGTGTTGGTTGTAATGTCTTTTTGCCCAAACCTATTGACGAAGAGCTATTACTGAAATATTTGCAGCAGTATTTAAATTTAGAGTGGATTTATCAAGAAAACTTGGAAAAATCTAAAAAAACAGTATCTTGATGCTTGCATGGGGACAACCGCCTCGATCGCCTTTAATTCTCGATCGGTAAATCAATTGGCGCCAAGCTGTACTAGTTCAAAGGTACTTGTTATTCAAATTTTTCTCGGTGTAGGGAGAAAATGTTTTTTAGGGAAAAGGTGCGCGAAATTTACTTTTGCCTCTTGCCTCTTGCCTCGTCGGCAACAGCCGACGATAACGGAACTTACACCGAACAAATGTATTAATAAACTCTGAAAGGCTTTTGGAATAAAGTTTTGAGCGCTCAATTCCCGATGGAAATCAAAAACAGTAGCAAAATTGCTAGAACTGTTTGTCGATCTAGATCGCTTCAAGGTGATCAACGATAGTATGGGTCATTTAGTCGGAGATCGACTGCTGGTTGAGTTTACTAAGAGGATCGAGAGCTGTTTGAGACATGAAAATACGTTCGCGCGGCTCGGAGGAGATGAATTTACCATTGTGGTTGAAGGTATCCGAGAGCTTAGCGATGCTACCAAAATAGCTCAGAGAATTCAAAGCCAGCTAGAGCAACCTTTTAAGCTGCAAGCACAAGAAGTATTTGTTACTGCTAGTATCGGTATTGCTCCTTCGACAAACAACTACGACCAGGTAGAAGAACTTCTTAGAGATGCAGACACGGCGATGTATCAGGCTAAAGCCAAAGGTAAAGCTCGCTACATAGTCTTCGAGCCCAATATGCATCTGGATGCAGTTACTACCTTAGAGTTAGAGAACGATCTGCGGCGAGCAATTGAGCGGCAAGAGTTTCAACTTTTCTACCAGCCAATTGTGCAACTAAGCAACCGTAAAGTTGTTGGCTTTGAAGCACTGCTGCGCTGGCAGCATCCAAAAAAAGGGCTTATCTCCCCAGACAAATTCATTCCTTTAGCAGAAGAAACGGGATTAATCGCGCCAATTGGTTGGTGGGTCATAGAACAGGCATCTCGTCAGATGAGTATCTGGCAGGATAAATATGAAGCGGCTCGCTCGATGGCAGTCAGCATCAATGTATCGCCGAGGCAGTTGGAGGGAATTGATACCTCTAATTGCATTCAGAAAATTTTAGAAAAAACGGCCTTGTCACCTGGTTGCTTAAGACTAGAGATTACTGAGAGCACAATTATTGACAATATTGACCATAATTTTGGGTTTCAAGCCCCGTCGTTCTACGACGGCGTTAAAATATCTGTGTTAAACTGATACCAGTGTAGTCAGTATCAAAATTGTTCCTACTCGAATATA
>JAAUXX010010564.1_pt1 | contig 11235 bp, 9 predicted proteins | sample 7278111 | NCBI WGS metagenome assembly JAAUXX01 (sample SAMN14350116, study PRJNA611818) | marine sediment metagenome | isolation source: surface marine sediment (1.8m) | place: French Polynesia: Moorea | collected 2018-08
GATCTCGGCAGTCGGGGTTATGCACTCCATAGCTGCCCGCAATTGCGTACAGCATCATTTGCACCCGTGCCCGATGCGACAGGAGCACGCCTTTGGGTTTGCCGGTCGTACCGGACGTGTAGGGAATCGAGAAAATATCCGACTCCCGAATGTCCAGGTCGAGCGGAGCGTCGCTGGAGCGGCGGTAAACGTCAGGCAACTCGTCATCAATGACGACGATCGTTTCGACCCTGTCGAGATTCGCCGCGTGTGCAGCTCGCGTGCTGTCCCGGTCGACGAAGAGCAGCTTTGCGCCGGAGTCACTGCAGATATGCTCGACCTCCGGCGCCGTGGCGCGAGGGCTGATCATCGCGGGCGGAACCGCGGCCTCGGACAGACCAATGGCGAGTTCGACGAACTCGATCGAATTCGTTGCCATGAGCGCCGCGCGGTCGCCACGGCGGAGGCCCAGTTCGCGGTGCACGAAGTTAGCAACACGATGGATATTGTCGAGCAGTTCGAGATAGCTTCGCTGCCCGCCGAATTCGTCGGTCAAGGCAATTTTGTCAGGGAGGCGCCCTGCTGCCGCCTTGAGCCCGTGACCAATAGTCGCCTGGACGCGCGTCCCGCTGGCGGCAACATCTGGCATCGCGTTCACGGGCGCGCTACTCGATGAGATCGAGCGGTAACTTGAACACCCGGATTGCATTGTTGCGCAGGATTTTTGCCCGCGCTTCGGGCCGAAAGTCCAGCGCCGCAACCTCCCGCATCGCCCGCCGCGGGTCGATGACGCCCCAATCGGTTCCGAACAGAAACTTGTCCTGACCGTAACTGTCGGCGTAGCGAACGACCGACGCCGGCCAGTGTTTCGGCGCATAGGCATCGCCGGCCATGAAGACATTGTCATGCTTCCAGCACATGGCGATCATCTCGTTCTCCCAGGGTATGCCGAGATGGATGCCGATGATCTTGAGATCGGGAAAATCGATCGCCACCTGGTCCAGGCAGATCGGTTTTGCGATGCTGGCCAGGCGCCGCTTGCGGTTGTAGATAAGGTTCTGACCGACCTGCATCATGATCGGGACGTCGAGCTCACAACACTTCGCGTAGTAGGGGTAGATCTGTGCCGCATCCGGGGTAGTGTTGAACCAGTGCGGGTACCAGTGTGCGCCGACGAAACCGAAGTCCCGGACCGCCTCCTCGAGTTCGTACAGGCCGCGCATACCCTTTGTAGGGTCGATGCCGGCGAGCCCGGAAAAACGCTCCGGGTGCTCCGCGCAGGCTCTTCTCACGACCTCATAGGGGACTGCCGTAGAGCCCGCAACGGCCATGTCGCCGCAACGTGCCGCGATCAGCAAGCTGTGATCGATTCCAGCCTCGTCCATCATGCCAATGTAGTCGGTGAGCTCAACGGCGCCGCGCTGGTCTTTCGGTTGCCTGATCTGGTCGCGAAACGCGTCATCGGTGGGGATGGCGCCCATATCGATGACTTCCTGCGTCCGGATATTGACGACGATATCGATGGCGCCTTTGTTCGTCATATTCACTAGTACACTGACGTCGCTGGGAGTTTCCGTGTCTGAATGCGGAGGCGATCGCCCTGCGCCCACAGCACGCCGCGCGTGGCCGCTTCGGCAAGATTCCGCGGTCGGTGAGGAGACACAAACCGTCGACTCGCGTAACGATGCCGCCTGTCTTCGCCTAAGTCAAATAATTCCTTAAAAGAACACAAATAATTTCTATATACGAATTGACTTGCTAGGATATTGCCCGTTACCCAATCAGGACTGCGCTCGACGATGGACGACCTGTTTGATCTTCGCGGCCGGATTGCCCTGGTCACGGGCGCCAGCCGTGGTATTGGCGCCGCGATCGCGAGAGTGCTCGCCCGGTATGGCGCTCACGTCATCGTCTCGAGCCGTCGGCTCGGCGGTTGCGAGCGCGTCGTCGAGGCGATCGAAGCACAGGGGCGCGACGCGTCTGCTCTCGTATGCCACATTGGCAATATGGACGACATTGCCTCGGCGTTCGAGACGATAAGGGCGACGCATGGACGATTGGATATCCTCGTCAACAACGCAGCCACGAGCCCGTACTTCGGTCACGTGGTCGACACCGATCTCGGCGCCTTCCACAAGACCGTGGAGGTGAACGTTCAGGGCTATTTCTTCATGTCGGTCGAAGCCGTCAAACTCATGCGCGAGAACAGCGGCGGCGCGATCGTCAATACGGCATCGATCAACGCGTTGAAGCCCGGCGACAAGCAGGGTATTTATTCGATCACCAAGGCCGCTATTGTCAACATGACCCGGGTATTCGCGAAGGAGTGTGCGGAGTATGGGGTGCGCTGCAATGCGCTGCTGCCGGGCTTTACCAGGACGCGTCTTGCCGGAGCCCTGATAGACAACAACGAGATCTACCGCCAAAACACGGCCGACACCCCGTTGGGCCGCTATGCCGAGCCCGAGGAAATGGCCGGGGCCGTGCTCTATCTGGTTTCGGGCGCCAGCAGCTTCACGACGGGCGAATGCCTCGTCGTTGACGGCGGTTACACGATCTAGCGGTCCACCACGCAGGAGCCAAGCGAAGCATATGTCAATGATCGTCAACCGCCGCGACCTCGCGTTTCAACTGTACGAGGTGTTGCAGATCGAAGCCCTGTTCGACACGGACCGTTACGCGGATTTCGACCGGGCGCTCGTCGATGAGATGCTGGACGGTGCCGAGCTCATCGCCGAGGAGGTGTTCCTGCCGATCGCCGGCAAGCTCGACGCCAATGAGCCGAGGTTCGTAGACGGCATGGCCGAAACGCCGCCAGAGGCCAAAGATGCGCTGGACGCCTATGCCGCCGCGGGGTTCTTCGCGGCAGGCTTCGACAAGGACGTCGGCGGGTTGCAGCTTCCCTACGTCGTCAGCACCGCTCTCAACGGGATGTTCGCGGCCGCGAACAACGCTCTGTACGGCTTCCCGATGCTTACGGTTGCGGCGGCGCACATGTTGAACGCTTTCGGGAGTGACAGGCAGAAAGCGACTTTTCTACCACCCATGCTCGAGGGCCGGTGGTTCGGGACGATGTGCCTGTCGGAAACGCAGGCCGGCTCGTCGCTCGCGGACATACGCACCCAGGCAACGCCGCGCGACGATGGCACCTACGGCATTCGCGGTACCAAGATGTGGATCTCCGGCGGCGAACACAGTCTCTCCGACAACATTGTCCACATGGTGCTGGCGAAACTGCCGGACGCGCCCCCCGGCGTAAAGGGCATCTCGCTGTTCATCGTGCCCAAGATTCGCGTCAACGACGACGGAACGCTCGGCGAGCGCAACAACATCGTCTTGACCGGCCTCAATCACAAGATGGGGCAGCGCGGCCTGCCCAACACCGTTCTGGAATTCGGCGAAGGCGCCGAGACGATAGGCTACCTCGTCGGCGAGCCGCACCGCGGCCTTCAGTACATGTTCCACATGATGAACGAGGCGAGAATTCTCGTCGGACAGTGTGCCGCAACGCTAGGGCTCACTGGCTTCCTTCATTCACTCGAGTACGCGAAAAATCGGCCGCAGGGTCGCTTGCCAGGTAACAAGGACCCGGCCAGCCCGCAGGTGCCGATCGTCGAACATGCCGACGTCAGGCGCATGTTGCTCTCGCAGAAGGCGAACGTGGAAGGCGCGCTGGCGCTCGTACTCTACTGCAGCGTGCTGGTCGACCGTTTGAAGCTCGAGCGGGACGCGAAGGTACGGCAACGTCTCGATGCTCTGCTCGAGATTCTCACGCCCGTCGCCAAGTCCTGGCCGTCGGAGTTCTGCCTGGAAGCCAACAAGTGGGCGATGCAGGTCCTAGGCGGTTACGGCTATACGCGCGACTATCCCCTCGAACGCTTTTATCGCGACAATCGGCTGAATCCGATCCACGAAGGCACCTACGGGATCCAGGCCGTGGATCTGCTCAACCGGAAGGTGACAATGCACGGCGGTGCGGCTTTCGACGCGCTGCTGGAAGAGATCAGGGATACGATTGCGACATCGGTCGACGAACTGCAGTCGGAGGCTCGGCAACTGACCGACTGCCTCGACGTCTTGACGCAAACGACGAGCACACTGCTGCAATGCGACGACCTTAGCCAGCGGCTTGCGAATGCAACGCCGTACCTCGATGCCGTGGGACACATTGTCGTGGCCTGGCTGTGGCTGAAGCAGGCCAACGTTGCCGTTCGGCAACCCTCAGGCACGAGCGCCGATCGGTCTTTCTATGAGGGCAAGCTGGCGGCGGCCCGGTATTTCTATCGCTATGAACTTCCGAAGGTGATCCCGAGTCTCGAGCTCGTTGCCTCGCTTGACCGCACGGCGCTCGATGTTCCCATCGCCGGGTTCGCACCGCCCTAGACCGCTGCCAATAGGACCGTTGTCATGCTTGGCCAGATGCAAAGCGACCCGACCAATCTGATCGCGATTCTTGCCCACGCGGCGCGCTGGCACGGCGCGCAGGAGGTTGTGACCGAGGCGCCCGAGGGGACGACTCGACGTCAGACCTATGCCGAGACGCTCGACCGTACGACACGTCTTGCCGCTCGCCTCGGCGCGTTTGGCGTCAGGCCCGGGGACCGTGTTGGCACGCTGGGCTGGAACACTGATCGGCATCTCGAGACCTGGTACGCCGTGTCCGGGCAGGGCGCCGTCTGTCACACCATCAACCCGAGACTGTTTCCCGATCAGATCCAGTACATCATTGAGCACGCCGAGGACCGGCTGATCTTCGTTGATCCGACCTTCGTGGATCTGCTCGCCGGGTTGTTGCCTCGCCTCCCGAACGTCGAGGCAGTCGTCGTGATGACCGACCGTGAACACATGCCGGATACGTCGAAAATCTCGATACCGGTCTACTGCTACGAAGCATTCCTGGCCGAGGGCGACGATGCTTTCGATTGGCCTGTTCTCGATCATGACGCTGCGTCGTCGCTGTGTTACACCTCGGGGACCACTGGCCATCCGAAAGGCGTGCTGTACTCGCATCGCGCCAACATCCTGCATGCCCACGCGTCGTGTATGCCGGATGTCTTCGACCTCTCCGCAACGGACACGATCCTGATGGTCGTGCCAATGTTTCACGCCAATTCCTGGGGCCTCGCATACGCCGGTCCGCTAACCGGCGCCAAACTCGTGTTGCCAGGACCGCACCTTGACGGCGCATCTATCCACAGGCTGATCACTTCGGAACGGGTAACGCGCGCAGCGGCCGTCCCGACCGTGTGGAGCTCACTACTCGCCTATTTGAAAGACTCCGGCAAGGCCATTGATACGCTCGACGAACTGATTGTCGGCGGCGCCGCCGTACCGCGATCGATGATCGAAGCCTTCGACGAGCGTCACGGCATCAAGGTAACGCACGCCTGGGGAATGACTGAGATGACGCCCATCGGCACGGTCAACCGGCCGGTCCGGCGAACGCTCGGTCTCGAGGGCGACGAGCAGCTCGACCAACGCTGCAAACAGGGTCGCGTTCCGTTCGGCGTCGATATGAAGCTCGTCGGTGCGAACGGCGAACCGTTGCCGCACGACGGCGCTTCGTTTGGCCGCCTGCTCGTCAAGGGTCCTTGGACGATTTCAGGCTATTACAAAACGTCGGCGTCGGCATTGGATGAAGGGTGGTTCGACACTGGCGATATCGCGACGATCGATGCCGACGGGTTCATGCAGATCACGGACCGTTCAAAGGACGTCATCAAGTCGGGCGGCGAATGGATAAGCTCGGTGCAGGTTGAGAACGCGGCGATGGGTCACGCCGGCGTTCAGCTGGCTGCCTGCATAGGTGTTCCGCACGCCAAGTGGGGCGAGCGACCGGTGCTCCTGGTCGTTACGGACAAGGATGTCACAATCCGGGAGGAATCCATGCTCGCTCACCTGGCGGAAAGGCTCGCCAAATGGCAGCTGCCTGACGCAATCATCGACGTCGAGGAGATTCCGCTCACGGCCGCCGGCAAGATCGACAAGAAACGGCTGCGACAGGAGTATCGGGATTGTCTCTTGACGTAGCGCCGCCACTGTTCGACGCGACCGGTCTCGGCACGATGTATGCCGCGCGACGGCGGCTAAAACAGCGACGGGCAAATCCACTCAACCACAACAGTAACGGAGAAATCGCAACTCATGGATGCCATCGATCTCACTGACCAGGTCGCGATTGTTACCGGGGCCGGCCAGGGCCTCGGCCGCTCGCATGCACTGGCCCTGGCGGCCCGCGGTGCGAAACTCGTCGTCAACGATCTCGATAATGACGATGGCGAATCCGAGGCCGCGGAAGCCGTGGTCCGGGAGATTGCCGGCGCGGGCGGGGAGGCGTTCAGTCACGGTGCCGACGTCGCCCGCTTCGATGAAGTGCAGGCGATGGTCGACGCAACGATCGAGCGATGGGGGAGGGTTGACATTCTCGTCAACAATGCCGGGATCCTTCGCGATAAGTCATTCGCCAAAATGTCGATGGACGAGTTCCGAGCCGTCATCGACGTGCACCTGATGGGGTCGGCAAACTGCGCGAAGGCAGTCTGGGGGTACATGCGCGAGCAGGCGTACGGCCGCATCGTCTTTACGACATCCGGCACCGGCTTATACGGCAACTTTGGACAGGCGAACTACGCTGCGGCGAAGATGGCAATGCTTGGCTTGATGAACACGCTGCACATCGAGGGCGCAAAATACGATATCCGCGTCAACTGCCTCGCCCCGACCGCCGGTACGGCAATGCTGAAAGGCCTGGTACCCGATAACGTGTTTGCCGCCCTCTCGCCGGAATCCGTCAGTCCCGGAGTTATCGTGCTGGTCGCAGCGGATGCCCCCAGCCGGACGGTGCTTTGCGCGGGCGGTGGCTCGTTCGCCTTGTACAAGGGCTTCGAAACGCTCGGCGTCACGTTGACAAACGTCGAAAACGAAGCGGAAGCGCTGCTCGAACGATGGAACGATCTCGACAGCGAGAGCGGCATGCTCTCGCCGGGTGGCGCCTTCGAGCAAACCGAGCGTTTTGCCGAGAACCACACGGCAGCACATCGAACGTAGCGCGGGCGGCGACCGGTATCTGCCAGCGCTATAGCGCGGACGCCGTACCCTCTGCAAAGCCAGGCTCGATTCGCTGGTGTGACTAACGAGGCGGATTCCCTCGCAATCCGGCGCGCAGTCTCGATCCAGGGGCGCGCTGTTCGACTCGCCCAGGGATACGGCGCTGCCGGCGGTGCCGTAAGGCCCCCGAGACGGCTACCTCGTCAACGGGCTTTCGCTGCTTCGTGCCTTGATATAGGCAATGAGCTGCCGCCGGTCTTCGGCATCGGGTATTCCTCCGAAGGCCATCTTGGTGCCGGGGAAGTAATCGTTCGGCCGCGTCAGGAACGCGTCCAATGCCTCCTCCGTCCAGACCAGGTCTGATGACGCCAGCGCATCGGAGTAGACAAAGCCTTCGCGACTGCCCGCGACGCTGCCGAGGAGTCCGGCGAGATTGGGGCCGACACGGTGCCCGTCTTCGCGATTCAGTGCGTGGCAGGCTCGACACCGCAGGAACAGGAGTTCCCCGCGACGGGTGGTCTGAACGTTCGATTCGGTAGGCGCAGGGTCAAGAGGGGCAGCCGAATCGTCATCGGCGTTCGCCCGAGTCAGCCCGGAGCAAGCCACCAGCACGAGCAGACAGCCTGCGGCGAGCGACGTCGAGACTCTGACCACCCCGGGCTGGTGCGTATTCACTTTCAATGATGTGCCTGACATGCTGCTGCCTACAGAGTCTCGATCGGTTGCTGAAACGTGTAGCCATCGCGATGGCAGTGCGCGAGCACACCCGCTGCGCTGAGCCCCAGGCGCCGCGACTTGGCGTCGCTGACGACGTAGGCGAGCGATCGGCGCTCGCCTGCGTGCCGGACAGAAAGAAACAGGAAGTCGGGCCGCGTGTCGTAGAACGGGTACTCTTTGTCTCGCAGCCGGATTGTGTATTGCTGGCCGGTGTCTTTACGCGTCACCGTTTGCGTACCGCCCTGGCTGTGTATCCTGAGCCCCTCGATCTTTTGTGTGCTCCCGTCTTCGAGGCGAAAACTCATTTCGCAACTGAAGGTGTTGGCGCGCCGCATTTTGGTGGGGTTACTTTCGTCATGGCCAACGTGCAGCGAATCGTCTGATACGAGGCGCGTCGAATCGACCCGCCAGTACTTGTCCAGCGACAGGACCATGTCGTGTACCGAGTACCGGCGGATCTCGCCCTCACCGAAGACACATGCCTTAGGTCGCATGCTGCCTATGAACTGATCGCCCGACCGCTCCCAAAACACGTCGCAGTCGTCCAGAAAGAAGACGTCTTCCTCGGACAGCCCCGCCAGCTTCTCTGGATCGAACTGTGCGCCTCGCGCTGCTTCGGGAACGTTGAAAAACCCTTGTCGCATGCGGATGCCGCCTTTCAGACCTTCGGAGGAGAACAGGACGAAGCGCTGACGGACCAGATCGTTCGGATCATTATTCTTGTACTCCTCGACATAGAAAACATGCTCGCCGAACTGTGGCAAGTCAAGACGCCTGTGCATCGTATGTAGACGAACGTGTCGATCCTCTTCCGGCGTTTCGGACCTGGGGTCAGCCTCGAACCAGATTTGTTCTTCGTTGTCGAACTCGCCCTCAAACCACGTAGTCAGTATGACGAGGTCCCGTGCGTTCGGGTCGCTCGGTCGGTCGTAAGACGGCGATTGACCAAAGGCGCTCGTCCCGACGAACAGGCTGCAAGCGAGACTGGCTGCGAAAAGACTGCTGTACTTCAAGTCTTATTCCTCCTCATTCGCCGATCAGCCCCGCAGCAGCAGATCCAGAGCGGCTCGTTCGCCGGATTCGAACGCGCCCTCCATACCGCGCTCCATTAGTGCCGTATGCTCGCCGCAGAAATGGATGTTCCCGTGCGGTTCCCGCATGCGAGAGGCGAATTCGGTCACCTGACCTGGGCGCCAGAAAACCCAGTCACCCGCGCCGTGAACATCTCTATGACAGGACTGCACGACGATTGGCTCCAGCGCCCCTTCGATAGCCGGGCGGACCTTGATGAGTTCGCGAAGCGTGTAGTCCGCTACTTCCTTGTCCGTCATGAGGTCGTATTTATAGGCCTCGTCGCCGTTGATGAATGCAATGGCCGATGTTGGCTCGCCGTTTTCGCCCCGCGCCAACGCCGCGAAACGTTCAAACGGAGCGTCGCTCCAGATGTTCGACGGCAGGCCATCGTCTTCCCAGTACTTGCGCTTGATCAGAAAGTGCACCTGAATGGAGATGCCGTAGTCGATCTGGTCGACGGCACGCGCGAAGCTCTCGGGCAGACGCGGCCAGAACTTGACCCGGCGCATCACGGGATACGGCATCGAACACACCACCTGCCTTGCCCTGTAGGTGGTTCCGTCTGCGCACCGGACCATTACCTCGTTGCCGCGGTCCTCGAACGCATAGACTGTTTTGTTTGTCAGTACGCCGTTCTTCAGGCTGTTGGCCATCGCAAGTGGTAGCAGGGAGTTGCCGCCTTTGACCTGCAAGGATCGCGGCTTGTCAGGCTGCGCGAGAGCTACTGATCGATTGAATTCGCCAACAGCATAGCGGCGACACTCATGCAACGCGGAGGTGTTGCTCATGTGGTCCGTGTGTAGCACGACGTTCATCAAGCGGATCGTCTCGTCGTTGAGTCCGACGTGCTCCCTCAGGTATCGGTCTTGAGGAATATCGTATTTCCGGAATTCTGGCCGAATCCAGTCATCCAGCGGCCGGCCCGATAGGGGGTTGTTGCGATGGGAAAGTGTGAACAGCAGTCTGTTCGGCAAAATCTCCCGGTCGTCGCCAGACAGCGGATTGAGTTCGTGATCGGGCCACTCGTCAGGCATGATGTTCGTGCCGCGAATCCGGTAATACCATCCGCTCGACGGAGCCAGCGGATTGGGCTCCACCAGATCGACGTTCAGGCGACGCGCGGCGTTGATCATGCGCGCATAGTTCGCGCCTATGAACTCGCCGGCCGCTTCCGGTTTTCCGGGCACGTCCATCAGCGTGTATACCCGACCGCCGATGCGATCGCGGCCTTCCAGGGTGATAACGTTGAGCCCTTGTTCCTCCAGCAGCATTGCCGCATGCAAACCGGCTAGACCCGCGCCGACAACGACCGCGTCGTAGCGGCCACTCGCAGCGGCAATGCCGGGCAAGAAAGCCGTTGCCGCCGAACCGAGGCCAAGTTTGAGAAAGTCACGACGCCCGAATCTGCTGTCGTTAGGCCACAGATTTCCACTCGATCGCGGGGTGGGTTGGGTCATTTTGCTGGTTCCCTGGTTGGATCTGCCTGAGCAGCAACTCGCTGCCTTCCACGCTGACAGCATCGATCGTACTGCATAAATGGGCACAAATCATTTCTATATGCGAATAATTGTCGAGCTTCAAGTGGTCTGGCGAATCTGCCTTGGATTCGGGCCGCAAGCGAGCCGCCCTGCGGGTGAGACCGAAGGGCTAAGTCTTGCTTGATCTCACAGATGCCAAGGGCGATGCGCTGCGGCGAGCATGCTTCCACTGTTGCAGTCAACACCGTAGGGCCAGGGAGAGGGTATCCAGCCGGTCCCCTGATCCGTCAACACACGATTTCAGTACAGAGTCATGTCGTGGCGAAGCTCTTATTCAAAGCTCTACTTTTAACGCAAGAAGGAACGCCCTATTCTTCGTACCAGTTTCGAGTCTGTTAGGTGTTGATCTACCTACGACTTCAAGGGCCGATTCCTTGGGGGACCGAGTTCAATTCTTTGTTCTCCGCACCCATTTTGCAGCTTTCTATAAACAAAAGGAGACTCGATGAAGATTCAGTATCTCGAGATTGTGACTCCGGATGTCGACGCGGTATGCGAGACATACGCCCTTTTGCACGACGTCAAGTTCGGCGATAACGATCAGAACCTTGGCGGCGCTCGCACAGCAAGATTGGAGGACGGCGGAGTGCTGGGCGTTCGCGCACCGCTGCGCGACACGGAAGAGCCGGTTGTCCGCCACTACATGCTTGTTGAGGATATTCAGGCTAGCGTTGATGCGGCAGCAAAATCGGGCGCCGAAGTAGCGCTTCCGCCAATGGAGCTGCCTGGACACGGAACCTGCGCCATTGTCATTCATGGCGGGATCGAATCCGGGTTCTGGCAACTGTGAGTCGCCGTGCCCGATTGCGCCGAAATTGGCCACAAGATCTGAGCAATCGCTGCAATTACCTATGCCAAAAGAAAACGGCGCCCACTGGGC